>Ga0335082_10007727_pt1 | contig 11670 bp, 12 predicted proteins | sample Lox_Sample_41_FD_206718 | JGI IMG/M metagenome (GOLD analysis project Ga0335082, IMG submission 206718) | Soil microbial communities from Loxahatchee National Wildlife Refuge, Florida, United States - Lox_Sample_4.1 | ecosystem: Environmental > Terrestrial > Soil > Wetlands | place: USA...
CGGTCAGCGTGGACGACGACTGCTCGGTCGCGGCGCGGGTGTTCCGCGACAGCGCACCGGTCAGCTACGACCCGCGCGAAGCGACGCCGAGCCCCGGCTGTCCCGGCGGCCGGACCTACCGCGGCGCGTCGTTCCTCTCGGTCCCGATCCTGTACGCGGGCGCCGGCGGGCCGCCGCGCCCGGTGGGCGTCATCAACCTCACCGACCGGCTCGGCGAGGACGCCTTCTCGGCCGGCGACCAGAAGCTGGTGACGGCGATCGCCAGCCAGGTCGGCGCGGCCATCGAGAACGCGCGGCTGGTGCGCGAGGAGCGCGACCGCGAGCGGCTCTCGACCGAGCTGGAGCTGGCCCACCACCTCCAGGTCGCGCTGCTCCCGGGGCCCTCGCTGCTGGCGTCCGCCGGCGACGTGGGCGCGCGCTGCCAGCCGGCCGAGTCGGTGGGCGGCGACTTCTACAAGCTCATCCCGCTCGGCGGCCGCCGGCTCGGCGTGCTGATCGGCGACGTCTCGAGCCACGGCATCGGCGCGGCGCTGCTCATGGCGAACGCCATCTCGGCGGCGACGGTCGTCGCGCAGGCGGCGCCGACGCCGCAGGAGGCGCTGCACCGGCTGCTCGGCGTGATGGGCGACGAGCTGGCGAGGACGGAGATGTTCATCTCGCTGTTCTACGCCGTCGTGGACTCGGACCAGGGCGTGTTGAGCTGGGCGAACGCGGGCCACCCCTACGCCTTCCTGATGCCGGTGGACGGGAGCGCGCCGCGACGGCTGCGGGCGACCGCGCCGCCCTTCGGCCTCGCGCCGGGCGGCGTGATCGGCGGGTCGCGGTGCCCGTGGCGGTGCCGCGAGGACCTGCTGTGCCTGTTCACCGACGGCCTCACCGAGTCGCGCAGCCCCTCCGGCGAGCCGTACGGCGAGCAGCGGCTGCTCGAGACGGTGCGGCGCCACGAGGCGCGGCCCGCCTCCGACATCGTGGACGCCGTCTTCACCGACGTGGCCGAGTTCTCGGGCCGCGTCGCCCAGGACGACCGCACGCTCGTGCTGCTGCGTTGCTGACGTGGGCGCCCGGCTCGGGCAGCACTTCCTGTTCGACCCGTCCATCCTCCGCCGGATCGCCGCCGCGGCGGTCGCGGCGCCCGACGAGCTGGTGCTCGAGATCGGCCCGGGGAAGGGGACCCTCACCCGGGAGCTGGCGGCGCGCGCGCGCCGGGTCGTCGCCATCGAGGCGGACCGCGCGCTCGCGGCGGCGCTGGCCGACGCGTGCGCCGGCACCGGGGTCACCGTGCTCGCCGGCGACGCGCTCGAAGTGCCGTGGCCGCGCGCGGCGGTGGTGTGCGGGAACATCCCCTACCGGATCACGTCGCCCCTGATCGACCGCGCGCTCCGGCCGCCGCGACCGGGGCGGATCGTGTTCCTGGTGCAGGCGGAGGTCGCGGCCCGGCTCGCCGCGCCGCCCGGCGCGAAGGACTACGGCGCGCTCACCGCCGGCGTGCGGCTGGTGGCCGAGGTGGAGCGGCTGTTCGGCGTGCCGGCCGGCGCGTTCCGGCCGCGGCCGCGCGTGGACTCGGCCGTAGTGCGGCTGGTGCCGCGGGCCGCGCCGCTGGTGGCGTCCGAGGACGAGGAGCGGCGGGTGCGCGGCGTGATCCAGGCGCTGTTCCAGCGCCGGCGCCAGCAGCTGGCGCGCTCGGTGCGCGAGGCGTTCGGCGTCGCGCGCCCGGAGGTGGCCGGGCTGCTCGCGCAGGCCGGGGTCGAGCCGGCGGCGCGGGTCGAGGTGCTCGCGCCCGAGCGGTTCGTGGCCCTTGCTCGAGCGTTGGGGCCCCGTCTAGCTTCGTGAATTCCTTCACGAGGCCCGGCGTGCGCGACGTGGCGGCGTCGACGGTGCGGCGGCTGTCGCTGTACCTCCAGTTCCTGGACCAGTGCGAGCGGCAGGGGACCGCGACGGTGTCCTCCGGCGCGCTCGCCGAGCGCGGCGGCGCCTCGCCGGCCCAGGTGCGCAAGGACCTTTCGTTCTTCGGCTCGTTCGGACGGCGGGGCGTGGGCTACAGCGTGCCGCGGCTCGCGGGCCGGCTGCGGGAGATCCTCGGCCTGGTGCGGCGCTACCGCGTCGTCCTGGTGGGCGCGGGGCGCGTGGGCGGCGCGCTGGCCGCCTACCCCGGGTTCCGGGCCCGCGGGTTCGACGTGGTCGCCGTGTACGACGCCGACCCGGCCCGGGTCGGCGCGCAGGTGGACGGCCTGGTGGTGCGCAGCGCCGACCGGATGGAGGCGGATCTCGCCGCCGAGGCCGCCGACATCGCCGTGATCGCCACGCCGGCCGACGCGGCGCAGGCGGTGGCGGACCGGCTGGTCAAGGCCGGCGTGCGGGGGCTGCTCAACTTCGCCCCGCTCGCGCTGTCGGTGCCGCCGGGCGTGACCGTGTCCGACGTCAACATGGCGCTGGAGCTCGAGGCCTTGAGCTACGCCCTGCACCACGCGCAGCCGTGAGCGCGGTCCACGTCACCTCCGAGATCGGCGCCCTCCGTGCGGTGCTGATGCACACCCCGGGCGAGGAGCTGCTGGCGGTGACGCCGGGCACCCGCGAGGACTACCTGTACGACGACGTCCTCGACCTCGAGCAGGCGCGCCGCGAGCACCGGCAGCTGGTCGCGGTGCTGCGGCTGTTCGCCGAGGTGCTGGAAACCCGGGCGGTGCTGGCCGAGATCCTCAAGCGCGCGGAGGTGCGGGAGCAGCTGGTGGGCCGCACGCTCGACGTCGTGCCCTCGGACGCGCTGGCGCAGCGCCTGGCGCAGCTGCCGGTGAGCGAGCTGGTGGACGTGCTGGTGGCGGGGGCGATGGAGGAGGCGGGCCCGATCGCCGCGGCGCTCAACGAGGCCGGGTACATGCTGCCGCCGCTCCCCAACCTGTTCTTCACCCGCGACGTCGGCATGGTCATCGGGGAGCACGCGGTCATCGGCTCGATGCGCTACGGGGTGCGGTGGACCGAGGAGCTGCTGATCTCGGCGCTGTTCCGCCACCACCCGGCCTTCGCCAACGCCGGCGTGCTGTACGACGGCTCCGACGAGCGGCGCCCCAACTACACCCTCGAGGGCGGGGACGTGCATCCGCTGCGGCCCGACCTGGTGGTGCTCGGCTACTCGGAGCGCAGCTCGCCCGCCGCGCTGGACTACCTCACCGAGCTGCTGTTCGCCCGCTGCGGGATCAGCGACGTGATCGTGGTGGTGCTGCCCAAGGAGCCCACCGCCATCCACCTCGACATGATCTTCACCCAGGTGGACCGCGAGTTGTGCGTGATCTCGCCGCCGCATTTCGTGGGCGCGGAGCGGCTGGCGGTGCTGCACCGGCGCCGCGGCGACGACGGGGTGCGCGAGATGCCGAACCTGTTCGCCGCGCTGCTGGCGGTGGGCCTGCCCCTGGAGCCCGTGTTCTGCGGCGGCGCCAACCGGGCCGACCAGGAGCGGGAGCAGTGGGGCTCGGGCTGCAACTTCGTGTCGGTGCGCCCCGGTGTGATCGTCGGCTACGACCGCAACGACGCGACGCTGCGGGAGGTGGAGCGCGCCGGCTTCCGCGTCGTGCCCGGGAACAAGCTGCTCAAGGGCGAGGCGGGCGTGGCGGACGGGGAGCGCGCGGTGATCACGATCAAGGGGAGCGAGTTGGTGCGTGGCGGCGGAGGCCCGCGCTGCATGACGATGCCGTTGCGGCGCGACGACCCGTGACGGCGGCACCCCCCGGGTCCCGCCCTCGGGCCGGCGCCACGCTGGCCGAGCGGGCGGCGCTGTACCTGAGCGCGGGACCGCGCCCCCCGGACGACATCGCCCACGAGGTGCTGGGGATCGCGCGCGCCCGGGGCGTGCTGGCCGAGCGGCTGGTCGCGGCGCTGCTCGGCGCGGACCCGCGGTTCGCCGTGGACGTCGAGGGCCGCTGGTGCGCGGTGCCGGAGCCGTCGCTCGGCGCCCTGCCGCTGGCGGACCTGGCGTACGCGGTGGTCGACGTGGAGACGACGGGGATGCGCGCCCGGGCCGGCGACCGGGTGACCGAGGTGGCGGTGGTGCACGTGGACGGGGACCGCGTGGGGCTCGCCTTCGAGTCGCTGGTGAACCCGGAGGTCCCGATCCCGCACTACATCGCGGCCCTGACCGGCATCGACGACGCCATGGTCGCGGGGGCGCCGCGCTTCGAGGAGGTGGCGGACCAGCTGCTCGCGGCGCTGAACGGCCGGGTGTTCGTGGCGCACAACGCGCGGTTCGACTGGGCGTTCGTGACCGCGGAGGTCCAGCGCGCCGGCGGCCTGGCGCCCCGGGTCCAGCGGCTGTGCACCGTGCGCATGGTGCGGGCCCTGGTGCCGGAGCTGGAGCGGCGCAACCTCGACAGCGTGATGCACTTCTTCGGCATCGAGGCCGAGCGCCGTCACCGGGCCGGCGGCGACGCGCTGGCGACGGCGGCGGTGCTGCGCCGGCTGCTGCGGCGCGCGGACGCGCTGGGCATCGCCAGCTGGCACGCGCTGCGGGCGCTGGTGCCGTGAGCCGCGCGCCGGAAGGCCACCGCCCCCCCGGGGACGCGCCCGTCGCGCCCCCCGCGGGTTCCCCCGCCGGCCCCCGCGCCGCCGCGACGCGGTTCACCGTCGGACGCCTCACCTGCTGGACGCTCGAGGGCGGGCGGGTGCGGCTGGACGGCGGCGCGATGTTCGGCGTGGTGCCCAAGCCGCTGTGGGCCCGCCACGCCAGGCCGGACGAGCGCAACCGCATCACCCTCGCGCTGCGCTGCCTCCTGGTGGAGCACCCCGACGGGCTGGTCCTCGTGGACACGGGCCTCGGCAACAAGGAGAGCGAGAAGTTCCGCGACATCTACGCCGTGGAGAACGCGGGGACGACCGGGCCGACCGCGCTCGACGACGCGCTGCACGAGGCCGGCCACACGGCGGCCGAAGTGAAGTGGGTGATCAACACCCACCTGCATTTCGACCACGCCGGCGGCAGCACCTTCCGCAACCCGGGCGGGGAGACGGTGCTGGCGTTCCCCAACGCGACCTACGTGGTGCAGAAGGGCGAACTGGACTTCGCCTCCCACCGCAACGAGCGCACCGCGGCGAGCTACCTGCCGCCCAACTTCGCGCCGGTGGCGGCCGCGGCCCGCTACCGCCTGGTCACGGGCGAGCTGGCGGTGCTGCCGGGGATCCACCTCCTGCCGACCCCCGGCCACGTGCCCTTCCACCAGTCGGTGCTGGTCACCAGCGCCGGCGAGTCGGCGTGCTTCCTCGCCGACCTGGTGCCGACCACCGCGCACCTGCCCGCGGCGTGGATCATGGGCTACGACGTCGAGCCGCTGGTCACGCTGGCCACCAAGAAGCGGGTGCTGACGCGCGCGGCGCGGGAGCACTGGCAGCTGGTCTTCGAGCACGACCCGGCGGTGGCGCGCGCCCGCCTGGCGGAGGACCCGGAGCACGGCTGGGGCAGCGAACCCGTTGACGCGGTGCGGGTTGGCCCCTAGCTTCCACGCCGGACGACAAGCAGGAGCCGGTGGCTCCTCACCCTCCGACCCCCGGTTGCGGGTGGTGGATTCGGGTTCTCGCATTCGCATCGCTCCCGCCTCGGGCGGGCGCGGCGTTGTCGCGGACTCCGGAGGGCTCGGGAGTCCGCGTTGTGTTTCACGACCCTGACGCAAGGAGGCTGCGAATTCTCGAAAAACCGACGCCGGACAGCAAGAACCGAGTTCGCATCAACCGCATGATCCGCATCAGTCCCGTCCGGGTGATCGCGCCCGACGGGGCGCAGCTCGGGATCCTGGCGGTGGACGAGGCGCTCGCCGCGGCGCAGGCCCGCGGGCTCGACCTCGTCGAGGTAGCTCCGACGGCGCGGCCCCCGGTGTGCCGCATCATGGACTACGGGAAGTTCAAGTTCGAGCAGGCCAAGGCCGCGCGCGCGGCCAAGAAGAAGCAGCACTCGATCCAGCTCAAGGAGATCAAGTTCCGGCCGGGGATCGACAACCACGACTTCGAGTTCAAGTGCCGGCACGCGCGGGAGTTCCTGTCGGAAGGCAACAAGGTGAAGGTGACGATGATGTTCCGGGGCCGGCAGATGGCCCACCCCGAGCTGGGCCGCGAGGTCCTGGACCGGGTGTCCGAGGTGCTGGGCGACGTGGCCAAGCTGGAGCAGGAGGCCAAGCTCGAGGGCCGGAACATGACGATGCTGCTCACGCCGAAATGACGCGCGGCCGGGCCCCTCGGGCCGGGCGCGCACGCACGGGAGAAGCGCGGTGAAGAAGAAGACGAAGAAGGCGGCCGCCAAGCGGTTCCGGCTCACCGGCAAGGGCCGGGTGCGGCGGCGCAAGGCCTACAAGAGCCACATCCTGACCAAGAAGTCGGCCAAGCGGAAGCGGCACCTCCGCAAGGCCGGCGTGGCCTCGCACGCCGACGAGCGGCGCCTGCGCGGCCTCATCACGGCGTAGGAGAGAAGAGCCATGCCTCGCGTCAAGAGCAACGTCACGCGCCTCAAGCGCAAGAACAAGATCATGAAGGAGGCGCGCGGGAACCGCGGCGGCCGCAGCAAGCTGTGGAAGGCCGCCAAGGAGACCGTGGAGCGCGGGTGGGCCTACGCCTACCGGGACCGCAAGCAGAAGAAGCGGCAGTTCCGGCGCCTGTGGATCACGCGGATCAACGCCGCGGCCCGCCAGCACGACCTGTCGTACAACGTGTTCATGAGCGGGCTGAAGAAGGCGGGCGTCGAGATCAACCGGAAGGTCCTCGCGGACCTCGCGGTCAAGGATCCCCAGGCCTTCGCCAAGCTCACGGAGCTGGCCAAGACCGGCTCGTAGGGGTGGCACTCGTGACCGTCGGCATCGTGCGGGCGGCGCGAAGAAAGCGTCCCGGGCTGGTCGGCCCGCGTCCGGCGCCGTGAGCGACCGGGCGGCGGACCTCGTCGCCGCGCTCGCCGGCCTCAAGGCCGAGGCGGAGCAGCAGATCCGCGCCGCCACGGACGGCGAAGCGCTGCAGCGGCTCAAGACCGACTACCTGGGCCGCAAGGCGGGTCGTGTGTCGGTCATCCTCAGGGAGCTGCCGTCCCTCGAGGCCGACGCGCGGCGCACCGTCGGCCAGGCCGCGAACGAGGCCAAGGCCGCCATCGAGCAGCGGCTGGCCGAGGCCGAGGCCGCGCTGGCCGCGGCGGCGGCGCCACCGGCCGGCGACCTCACGATGCCGTCGCGCCCCGCCTGGCGCGGCGCCCTCCACCCGGTCACCCTCGTCGGGACCGAGATCTGCGAGATCTTCCACGAGCTCGGCTTCACCCGCGCGGTCGGGCCCGAGGCCGAGACCGAGCGCAACAACTTCACCGCCCTCAACTTCCCGCCCGGGCACCCGGCGCTCGACATGCAGCCCACGTTCTACCTCGGCACGGGAACGCTGCTGCGGAGTCACACGTCGCCGGTGCAGATCCGCGTGATGGAGGCCTACCAGCCGCCCATCCGGGTCACGATCCCCGGCCGCTGCTACCGCCGCGACCCGTTCGACGCCTCGCACGCACCGGTGTTCACCCAGGTCGAGGGGCTGTGCGTGGACGAGGGCATCACGTTCGTCGACCTCAAGGCGGCCATCACGTTCTTCCTGCGCCGGTTCTTCGCCGCGGGCGTGAAGGTGCGCTTCCGGCCCTCGTTCTTCCCGTTCACCGAGCCGTCGGCCGAGGTGGACGTCGAGTGCCAGCTGTGCCACGGCACCGGCTGCCCGGCCTGCAAGGGCACCGGCTGGATGGAGATCCTCGGCTGCGGCATGGTCGATCCGAACGTGTTCGAGAACGTCGGCATCGACCCGGAGCGCTACACCGGCTGGGCGTTCGGCATGGGGCTCGACCGGGCGGCCATGCTGCGCTATCGCATCCCCGACATCCGGATGCTGTTCGAGGCCGACATGCGGTTCCACCGCCAGTTCGTGGATTCGGCGTGAAGGCCTCCCTCCGCTGGCTCTCGGACCTGCTGGGGACGCCACTCGACGCGCGGGCCGCCCTCGAGCGCCTGCCGATGCTCGGCGTGCCCGTGGACGCGGTGGAGCCGCTGCACCACGACCTCGCGCAGGTCGTGATCGCCGAGGTGCTGGAGGTCGCCCGCCATCCCAACGCCGACCGGCTGTCGCTGTGCAAGGTGAACGCGGGCGGGCCGGTGCTCTCGGTCGTCTGCGGGGCGAAGAACGTCACGGCGGGCAAGCGCTACCCGTTCGCCGCCGTCGGCACGACGCTGCCGGGCGGGATCGTGATGGAGCGGCGCAGGATCCGCGGCGAGGACTCCGAGGGCATGCTGTGCTCGGCCCGCGAGCTGCGGCTCGGCGAGGACCAGGAGGGCATCCTGGAGCTGGAGACGGCGGCCGCGCCGGGCACGCCGTTCCTCGACGCCGTGCCCGTGGCCGACACGCGGCTCGAGCTCGACGTGACGCCGAACCGCCCCGACCTGCTGAGCCACCTCGGCCTGGCCCGCGACCTCGGCGCGGTGCTCGGCCGGCCGGTGCGGCTCCCCGCGTTCGCCGAGCCCGCCGCCGCCGCGCCGCGGGCGGTGCGCGCCGCCGGCGCCGCGGGAGCGACGGCGGGGGTGCGGATCGCCATCGAGGACCCGGAGGGCTGCCCCCGGTTCACGGCGGCCGTCCTGCGCGGCGTGACGGTCCGCCCGTCGCCGCCGTGGCTCCGGATGCGGCTCGAGGCCGCCGGGGTGCGGGCGATCAACAACGTCGTGGACGCGACCAACTACCTCCTGCTCGAGGTCGGGCAGCCGATGCACGCCTACGACCTCGCGAAGCTGGCCGGGCCGGCGCTGGTGGCGCGGCGCGCCCGCGCCGGCGAGGCCATCGTCACCCTCGACGGCGCCCGGCGCACCCTCACGCCCGCGATGACCGTGATCGCGGACGCGCGCGAGGCGCAGGGGATCGCCGGCGTGATGGGCGGCTCCACCAGCGAGGTCTCGGATGCGACGTCCGACGTGCTGCTGGAGTGCGCCTACTTCGATCCCCGGCGCACCCGCGCCACCAGCCGGGCGGTCGGGCTCTCGACCGAGGCCAGCCAGCGGTTCGAGCGCGGCGCGGACCACGGGGCGCAGGCCGATCGTCTCGGCCGGGCCCTCGACCTGCTGGTGAGCCTGACCGGCGGCCGCGTGGACGGCGTCCCGGTGGACGTCTACCCGGTCCCGATCCCGGCGGTGACCATCTTCCTGCGCGAGCGGCGGGTCGCGCACCTGCTGGGCGTCGAGATCGCCCGGGCCGAGATCGAGCGGGCGCTCACCGCCCTGGGCTGCGTGGTGAGCCCGAGGGGCGACCGTCTGGCGGTGCAGGTGCCGACCTCGCGGCCGGACCTGACCCGCGAGGTGGACCTGATCGAGGAGGTGGCCCGCATCGTCGGCTACGACCGGTTCCCCGACGAAATGCGCCCGCAGCGCCCCGGGGTGGTGCCGGACGCGCTGGCCGAGCAGGTGGCGGCGCGGGTGCGGCGCTCGCTCGCGGCCCTCGGCCTCCACGAGGCCATCACCGTCTCGCTCGGGCCGCGGCAGGACGAGCGGGCCGTGGCGCTGGCCAATCCGCTCAGCCAGGAAGAGGGGTTCCTCCGCGCCGCGCTGCTGCCCGGGCTGGTGCGCCGTGCCGAGCACAACTGGCGCATGCAGCAGCGCGACATCCGCCTGTTCGAGATCGGCACCGTGTTCCTGCGGGGCGCGGAGGAGCTGCCGGCCGAGGAGCTGCGCGTGGCCGGCGTGATCTCGGGCGCGCGGCGGCCGCCGCACTGGAGCGAGGCGACGCCGCCGGACGTCGAGCTGTTCGACCTGAAGCAGCTGGTCGAGGCCGCCGTGGCCCAGGCGCGGCCCGGCGCGGAGGTGGTCCCGGCCGCGGACGGCCGCCGGCTGGTTGCGAAAGCGGCCGACGGCCGGCAGGTTGGCTGGGCGGGGGAGCTGGCCGGAGACCGGCCGGCCTGGGGCGCGCGGCTGTTCGGCTTCGAGCTCGAGGTCGAGGCCGCGGCGGCCGCCCCGGTCCAGGTGCGGCCGCTGCCGGCCTGGCCCGCCGTCGAGCAGGACGTGGCGCTGGTGCTGCCCGAGGCGCTGGCCGCCGCCGACGTGGAGGCGGCCCTCAAGACCGGTGCGGGCCCGCTGCTCGAGTCGCTGTGGCCGTTCGACGAGTACCGCGGCGCGCCGCTCCAGCCGGGCACCCGGAGCGTGGCGTGGCGGCTCGTGTTCCGCGCCGCCGATCGCACGCTGCGCGACGCCGAGGTCGAGGCGGCCGTGGCCGGCGCCCTTGGGGAGGTCGAGAGGCGACATGGGGTCCGCCGCCGAGAGGCCTGATCTCGACGCGCTCCGCGAGCTCGAGGAGGTGCTGCACCACCTCGCCGACGAGCTCGGGGCGTGGCGCCGCCGCGCGCTCACCGCGGAGGCGCGCCTGGCGGAGCTGGCGCGCATCCAGGAGGGCGGGGGCACCGCGATGCTGCGGCTGCGCGAGCTGGAGGAGGAGAATACCGGCCTCGAGCGGCGGCTCGGCTCGGCCCGGGCCCAGCTCTCCGAGCTGGTGGGCCGGCTCGGCTTCCTGGAGCAGCAGGCGACGACGACCGCCAGAAGCGAGCCGTCGAGGACGTGAGCACCGGCCTCGCGGTCACGGTGTCCGGTGCCGGAAGGCGGGCAACGCGGTGAAGAAGAACGCCGTGCGCGTGACCATCGTGGACGAGGAGTACACCGTCCGCTCCGAGCTGGACCCGGAGTACACGCGCGAGGTGGCGTCGCACGTGGACGCGGCCATCCGCCGCGTGCTCGCGTCGGGCACCATCGTCGAGACCCACAAGGCGGCGATCCTCGCCGCGCTCGCGATCACCGACGAGCTGTTCCAGGCCCGCAGCCAGCAGGAGGAGCTGTCGCTGCGCCTCAAGCGGCTCTCCGGCGAGCTGGCCCGGCTGCTGCCGCCGCAGAAGCGCCAGAGCGTCGCCGGCTAGCGGCGCGCGCCGGTCGCCGGGCGAGCTTGTCTTAGCCCTCTATTCCATCGTAAGTTAGCACTCGAGAGAACTTGAACTTCGACATCACTCAGGGCGGGCGACCGCCGGAGTGGTCATATGACATCGGATTTCAGCTTTGCCGCGCTCCTCGTCGCGGTCGGTGCGACGGGGACGGCGGCGGCCCTTGCGTTCTTCTTCATCGGGCGGTGGGTCGAGCGGCGGATCGCGGCCAGGGCCAAGGCCACCGCCGAGGCCCTCGCCAACCGCATTCTCGAGGACGCGCGGCGCGACGCCGAGGCGTTCCGCACCTCGCTGGTCGTCTCCGGCAAGGAAGAGCTGGCGAAGGCGCGCGAGGCGTGGGAGGCCGAGGTCGGCCGCCGGCGCGAGGAGGTCGACCGCATCGAGCACCGGCTCGAGGAGCGGGAGGACATCCTCGAGAAGAAGCTCCAGGTGCTGGAGCGGCGCGACCGCGAGCTGGAGACCCGGCACGCGGAGGCCGAGGCGGCGGAGCAGCGCGCGGCGGCCCACGAGGCCGAGGCCCAGGGCCTGGTCGCCGAGCGGAAGCGGCGGCTCGAGGGCGTGGCCGGCCTCTCCGCGGCCGACGCCAAGAAGGAGCTGGTCCGCAGCATCGAGGAGGAGGCCAAGGCGGACGCGGCGGCCCTGGTGCGCAACGCGCGGGAGCAGGCCAGGCGCGAGGCGGACAAGGAGGCCAAGAAGATCGTCGCGCTCGCCATCCAGCGCATCGCGGC
>Ga0335082_10007728_pt1 | contig 11670 bp, 10 predicted proteins | sample Lox_Sample_41_FD_206718 | JGI IMG/M metagenome (GOLD analysis project Ga0335082, IMG submission 206718) | Soil microbial communities from Loxahatchee National Wildlife Refuge, Florida, United States - Lox_Sample_4.1 | ecosystem: Environmental > Terrestrial > Soil > Wetlands | place: USA...
GCCGCTGCGTTCGTCGAAGACCATCGCGCGCACGCCCGTCGTGCCTTCGTCGATGGCGAGAACGTGCGCCATGAGTCAGCGGGGCGAATGAGACGCAGAAGACCGGGAATCGGAAACTCGAAACCGGCCATCGCGAAGTTCTGAGACATCCGCGTTTACCGGTCTCTCATTTCCGATTTCCCGTCTCCGCTTTCTCATTCTCCTCATCAGTCCGGAATCAGCGCCCCGGTATTCATGATGCCGTTGGGATCGAGGCTGCGCTTGATGCGACGCAGCACGTCCACACCGATACCGAGCTCTTGGGCCATCCAGGGTGGGCGCAGGCGGCCGATGCCGTGGTGGTGCGAGATCGTCCCGTGGCAGCGCAGGGTCGCGTCCATCGCCTGCGCCCAGCACTGCAGGTAGGTCGCCTCGCCGCGCTCGGGATCCTCGGGTCGCGCCACGAAGGTGAAGTAGATGTTCGTCCCCTGCGCATAGCTGTGCGAGCTGTGCCCCGATGCGACGAGGATGCCGGGCACCTGCTGCAGGGCGGCGATCACCTCGCGATAGAGGTCGTGGATATGGTCCCACGTCGTCGCCACTTCGATCGTATCCAGCACCAGGCCGCGTTCGAGGAAGGGCTCGAAGCCGGGGACCTGGTTGCGCTCGGCAATCCACTGCTGCACCGGTCCATCGCCGCGCGCCTCGCCACCGTACGCCGCCGCTGCCTGGGCGCAGGCCGCGCTCTCCGCCGCCGTCAGCGCCGCCGGGCCTTCCGTGAGCAGCAGCAACAGGCAATTCTCGCCGGTGCTCACGCCCGCAAACAGGCGCGCCGTCTCGATCGCGTCGTAGAGCCGCACCACCGGCGGCCGCCAGCCGGCGCGCACGAACTGGCGGATGGTTTCGAGGCCGTCGTGCATGGAGGCGAAGGTGAAGGCTTGCCCAACGCTGGTCTCCGGGCGCGGGAAGATGCGCGCCGTCACCTCGGTCACCACGCCCAGCGTCCCTTCGGCGCCGAGGAACAGCTGGCGCAGATCCGGACCGGTCGCCGAGCGCGGCCCGACTCGGGTACGCAGGACCCGGCCATCCGGCAAGACGACCTCCAACGCCAGCAGCATGTCCTCAATGGAACCATAGCGCGTCGAGTACTGGCCGGCGGCACGCGTCGCCACCCAGCCGCCCACGGTCGACACGGCGATCGATTGCGGGTAGTGGCCCATCGAGTAGCCGGCGGCGTTGAGCGCGGCTTCGAAGGTGTCGCCCATCATGCCGGCTTGCACGCGCACCAGCAGCGCCGTCTCGTTCAACTCGAGGATGCGGTTCATCCGGCGCATGTCGATGACGATGGCGCCGTCGGGGGGTAGCACGCCGCCGCAGACCCCGGACCCGCCCCCGTAGGGAACCACGGGCAGGCGCTGCTGGTTGGCGTACTCGAGCACCTGACTCACTTGCGCGACGGCGGTCGGGTTGACCACGCAGAGTGGCCGTGCCGTCAACGTGCCGCGCATGGCGCGCAGGACCGACAGGCACCAGGTGTCGCGGCTGTGCTGCGTCAGGCTGGCGTCGGTCCAGTCGACGACGTCGGCGCCGAGGCGGGCGACCAGGGCCTCGCGATGCGTCGCGGAGGGCTCAGCCATGAGCCACGCGCGGCGGCGGAACCGCTTCCAGGGGCGCCGCGAAGCTCTTCACGTCGCGCACGTGGTCGCGATACGCGGCGACCTCCGCATCGACCTGAGCCGCATCCCAGCCGAGCAAGTCGCCCATCAGTTGCGCCGCTGCCACCGCCGCGGTGAGTCCGTTGTGCGGATCCCACAGGAACAGACGGGCGCGGCGCTCGAGAAAGTCTTCCAACGTCATGGCCATCTCCTCGCGGACCGCGAACGCCACCTCGCCGCGGGTCACCGCCAGTCCGGGCGCGCAGCGTTGCGCCAGCGCCGGGTCGCCGCCCATCGCCTCGATCATGCGCTCGCCGTTGCTGCCGTAGACCGTCACCAGCCGATCGACGATATCCTCCGGCACGTGCGGCCACCGTTGCTTCATGCGCGTCGTGAACCCGTCGACATCATCGCCGGTCTCCCCACCGGTGAGCGACTCGTGCTCGCTGTCGCCCTGCGTCGCCGGAAGCGTCTGGCCTTGCGCCTTCAGGTGCTCGACCACCAGATCGGTCACCCGTTCCGCCATCTTTCGATAGGTGGTCAGCTTGCCGCCGGCGATTGAAATGAGGCCGGTTGGGCCGACCATGACTTCATCCTTGCGTGACAGCTCGGTGGGCTTCTTGCCCTCTTGATGCAGGAGCGGCCGCAAGCCGGCCCACGCACCGACGACGTCATCGAGCCCCAGCCGATCGACCGCGAAGGTGGCGTTGGCGGCGTCCAGCAGATAGTGCACGTCGTCGAGGGTGATCGCCGGATCGTCGTAGCGGCCCTCGTAGTCGGTGTCGGTGGTGCCGAGATACGCGACGCTGCGGCGCGGCACCACGAAGACGGAGCGCCGGTCCGGGGTGTTCATCACGACGATACGCGACACGTTGAGGCGCTCGCGTGGCACCACCAGGTGGATGCCCTTGGTGAGGTGCAAGCGCGGGCGTTCCCCGTCGCCCTGCAGCAGCCTGACGGCGTCGACCCACGGGCCGGCGGCGTTCACCATGATCTTCGCGCGCACAGCGAGCTCGGCGCCCGAGGTGGCGTCGCGCACCACCGCGGCGTGCAGCCGGCCGCCGTCGGTGAGCAAGCCCGTCACCTCGGCATGATTAGTGACCACGGCGCCCAGCGCCGCGGCCGACTTGATGTTCTCCACCACCAGCCGTGCGTCGTCGGTCAGGTACTCATAATAGAGCGCCGCGCCGTAGACCGTATCGGAGCGCAGCGACGGCTCCAGCGCCAGCGTCTCGTCACGGCCGAGCATCTGGTTGCGTTCGTCCTTGAGGACACGCGCCATGCGGTCATAGGTCCACAAGCCGGCGCTGAGCTTGGCGTAGCCGGAGCGGCTGTGGACCGGATACAGCAGCTGGATCGGCCGCGCCAGATGCGGCGCCAGGCGGCGCAGGACGCGGCGCTCGTTCGCAGCCTCCATGACCAGCCCGACGTCACCCTGCGGCAAGTAGCGCAGGCCGCCGTGGATCAGCTTGGAGGAGCGGCTGCTGGTCCCCACCGCGAAGTCGCGGCGCTCGACGAGCGCGACGCGCAGGCCGCGCAGGGCCGCGTCACGCGCGATGCCGGCGCCGGTGATGCCGCCGCCGATGACCAGCAGATCGAACGATTCGCGCGCCAGGGTTTCGAGGTTGCGGGCGCGCGTACGGAACGACAACTCAGGTGGACGTGCCATCAGGAGAGAACCGCCTCGTCTGCAGATCAGCCGCCACATTCCACGCTGCCGCGCGGTTTGTCAAACGGCCGTTCCGGGCGCCTTGAGTCGCTGGGTGTCAGCTGCTTACATGCGCCCGATGACGCTGCGAGCGGTGTGTTTCGACTACGGCGGCACCCTGGACGGACCGGCGAGCCACTGGCTGGATCGGTTCCTCGCACTCTACGCGACGGCGGGCCTGCGGCTGTCGTTCGAGCGCTTCCGCCCCGCTTTCGATTACGCCACGCAGCGCGGCTACATCGACCCCACGGTTGCCGCGATGGACCTCCAGCAGCTGGTGGAGTTTCACGTTGCACGCCAGCTGGAGCATCTCGGCATCGACGACGCCGCGCTCGCGATGCGCGTGGTGACCGCCTTTGTCGACGGCTCGCGCGCCGCGCTCGCCGACAGCCGTGCGCTGTTGGAACGCTTGCACGGACGTGTCGCGCTCGGGGTCATCTCGAACTTCTACGGCAACGTGCAACGGATTCTCGACGACGTCGGCATGACACGGTGGCTGGCAACCATCGTCGATTCAGGCCGCGTCGGCGTCAGCAAGCCGGACCCGCGCATCTTCGCCCTCGCGGTGGCGCAGCTGCGCTGCACGCCCGCCGATGTCCTGTACGTCGGCGACTCATTTTCCAAGGACGTCGTCGGAGCCCACGCCGCGGGGTTGCGAACCGCGTGGCTGGCCGGCAACCGTGAGCGTCCCTGCCCGGCGCCGGAGCTCATGGATGTGCGCTTGCGCAGCCTGGACGAATTGGACGCGTTGATCGCATGAAGGCCGCCATCATCGCCGCCGGCCTCGGCGAGCGGCTGCGTGCCGGCGGCTTCACACAACCGAAGCCGTTGGTGCCGGTCGCGGGCAAGCCACTGATCGACTACGTGCTCGAGGCACTGGCAACCGCCGGGGTGGAACAGGTGGCCTGCATCGTCAACGAAACCTCCTCTGGCATCGAGGCCCACTGCCGCGACCGCTGGCCACGACTGCAGTTCGAGTTCATCCGCCGTACGACGCCCAGCTCGATGGAGAGCTTGTTCACCTTGAGCCCGTTGCTCGCCGGCGAGCGCTTCGTGCTGCTCACGGTCGACGCCGTCTTCGCGCCGGCGACGTTGCGCAACTTCCTCGTCGCCACACAGTGCCGCACCGATGCCGACGGCGTGCTGGCCGTGAACGGCTTCGTCGACGACGAGAAGCCGCTGTGGGCGCGAGTGGCGTCGGACGGGCGGATCACCGCACTTGGCCCGCCGGCGCAGGACAGCGGACTGGTCACCGCCGGGTTCTACGTGTTCGAGCCGCGCATCTTCACGGAGATCGAGGTCGCGCGGGCGCGGCGCTTCACGGCCTTGCGCGAGTTCCTCGCGCATCTCTTGGCACGCGACTACCGGTTGTACGGCAAGCGCGTCGCCAAGACGGTCGACGTCGATCGCCCCGCGGACATCGCGGTGGCGGAAGCGTTCGTGCGCGCCGGGTTTGCGGAATGAGCCGCTTTCTGGGCATCACGCGCGAGCGGGTATTCTCACCCGGCCGCGTCGACGACGACCGTGCCGTCCTCGACCTGACCGCCGACGCGTTGCGCACTGCCGGGCAGGCGGTGACGGTGTGCGGCGGTGACGACGAGGCGTGGCCGCACGTGGACGGCGACACCGTGGTCTTCGCCATGTGTCAAGGCGAGCGGGCGCTGTCACGCTTGCAGGCGTTGGCGGCGCGCGGCGTGCGTATCGTGAACCATCCGGAGGGAATTCTGAACTGCCAGCGCCACCGCACCGTGCCGGCGTTGATGCAGGCGGGGGTGGCGTTTCCCGAGAGCGTGCTGCTGGCGACCGCGGCCGGCGTCGTGGTGCCGCCGTGGGTAGCCGACGCCGGCGCCTGGATCAAACGCGGCGACGTGCATGCGACGGACGCGGACGACGTGATCTTCGTCGAGAGCGCGGCGGCCGCGGCGCGGGCGATCGAGCGGTTTCGGCGACGCGGCATCGCTCGCGCCGTCGTGCAGCGTCATGTGCCGGGCATCGTGCTCAAGTTCTACGGCGTGCGCGGCGGCTTCTTCCATTGCGTGCCGCCACGCGACGGCACGACGATCGCGACAGGCGTCGTGCACCGTCTGGCCGGGCTCGCGCAGCAAGCGGCGCGCGCGTTGAACGTTGACGTATACGGCGGCGATTGTGTCTGCGACGTGAACGGCAGGTTAACCATAATTGACTTGAATGATTGGCCCAGCTACGCTCCGTGCCGCGCCGCGGGAGCGAGAGCAATTGCGGCGTATTTGCTTGCGCCAACAGCTACGACCGAGACGTGAAAGCCGCATCGAAAGAAGCGCCGGCCCGCGCGCCGATCCCTGGGCCCAAGTCCCAGGCATTGGTGGCGGCCGAGGCCGACTACCTCGCGCCCGGCATTCAACGCATCGCGCAGCTCTCACAGCTCGCGTTGGTTGAAGGCCGCGGCTGCACCCTGATTGACGCGGACGGCAACGAGTACCTCGATTTCTTCGCCGGCGTCGCCGTGGCCAGCCTGGGCCACTCGCACCCGCGGTTCGTGTCCAGCCTGGTCAACCAGATTCAACGCCTCGCCGTCGGCAGCTTCACCACCGAGCCGCGCGTCGCGCTACTGAAGTTGCTTGCCGAGTTGGCGCCCGGATCGTTGAAGCGCACCCAGCTGTACAGCGGCGGCGCGGAAGCGGTGGAAGCCGCGATCCGTCTCGCCAAGGCCTACACCAAGAAGCACGAGGTGGTCGGCTTTTGGGGCGGCTTCCACGGTAAGACCGGCGGCGTGATGGGTCTGATCGGCGACGAGTGGAAGCAGAAGTGGGGCCCCCTCGCACCCGGCACGCACCTGGTTCCCTACGCCGACTGCTACCGCTGCCCGTTCAAGCTCACGCATCCCGACTGCGGCATGTTTTGCCTCGACTTCATCCGCCAATCGATCAAGACCTCGACCGCCGGACTGATCGCGGCCATCATCATCGAGCCCATGCAGGGCACGGCGGGCAACGTCATTCCGCCCCCCGAGTTCGTGCCCGGGATCGCGGCGATCGCGCGCGAGAACGAGGCGCTGCTGATTGCCGACGAGATGATCACCGGCTTCGGGCGTACCGGCGAAATGTTCGGCTGCGACCACACCGAGACGGTGCCGGACGTGATGACCATCGGCAAAGGCTTCGGCTCGGGGTTCCCGGTCACCGGTCTCATCTCGACCGATGAGATTACCGCGGCGTACCCGTTCGCCAAGCCCAGTTCGTCGTCGTCGAGCTACGGCGGCAATCCGCTGGGGGCGGCCGCGGCGTTGACGACGATCGAGACCATCCTCGACGAGGAGCTGGTCGACAACGCCGAACGGGTCGGGGCCTTCCTGCTCCGCGAGCTGCAACGTCTGCAGGACAAGTACGAGTTCATCGGCGACGTCCGCGGCCGCGGTCTGCTGATCGGCCTCGACCTGGTGAAGAATCGAAGCACGAAGACGCCGCTGTCGGCGGCGGTGACCGAGCAGATCTTCCTCGGTGCCCTGCGGCGCGGGTTGATTCTGATGGGCTACTTTTCGCGGGTGCGGATCAATCCCCCGCTCATCCTGACGGAGACCGAAGCGCGCGACGGCGTCGCCATTCTCGACGAAGTATTCGCCGAGGTGGCGCGCACCGGCGCCTACCGTCAATGACGCCGTCCCGTCACGGCGCGATCATCGGCTTCGGCAACGTGGCCGCCAACGGGCACCTGCCGGGTTGGCGCGAGCGCTCCGACTTCGACATCGTCGCGGTGGCCGAGCCGGACCCGCAGCGGCGCGCGCTGGCCATCGAGCTGATTCCCGGCGTCCGCACCTACGCCGATAGCGCCGCGCTCCTGCGGCAGGAACGTTTGGACTTCGTCGACATCGCCTCGCCGCCGGCGCTGCACGCGCCGGCGATCGTCGCCGCCGCACACGCCGGCCTGCACGTCTTGTGCGAGAAGCCACTGACACGGTCCCTGGCGGAGTACGCCGCCGTGCGCGACGCGATACGGCGGGCCGGGGTGGTCCTGTACACGGTGCACAATTGGAAATACTCGGAAGCCTTTCGCACCACGCAACGCCTGCTGTCGGAAGGCAGCCTGGGGCCGTTGAATGCGGTGTCGTTCGACACCGCACGCAACGGGTGCTCGGTCGCCACGGGCGACAATTGGCGCGTCCGCGCCGCGGTCGCCGGCGGCGGGATTCTGGTCGACCACGGCTGGCATGCGTTCTACCTCATGCTGGCGCTGGCCAACGAACGACCGCGACGCATCTGCGCGCAGTTGGAGCGCCGGCGCTACGTCGACGCCGAGGTGGAAGACACGGCGTTGTGCCGCATCGACTTCCCGTCGGTGACCGGGGAGATCCGTCTCACCTGGGCGGCCCCCGAGCGGCACACGCGCTGGCAGCTGATCGGCGACACCGGCCAGCTCACCATTGATGACGACCAGCTCACCATGGACGGCAAGAATAGCCGGCATCAGGAACGGCTGACGACCGCGTTGTCCGCCGGCTCGCATCACCCCGACTGGTTCGCCGGGGTCATCGAGGGATTCCGTCGCGAGCTCGACGAGCCGACCGCGCGCGGTGCCAACCAGGCGGAAGCCGAGCTGTGCCTCACCATGCTCGATCTGGCGTACGCCTCCGGGGCGCAACACTCGAGCGTGTTGGACATCCCCGGCGCCGGCGTGTCCGAAAGGCAGGATGGGCGAACGTGAAGACGGCGCTCATCTTGCCGCCCACGGCATCCAGCTTCCAACCGGTCGCGGGGCTGCCGTTGATTCAACGCACCGTGCTGTCGGTGCTGCGCGCCGACTTTGATCGCATCGTCGTGGTCGGCGGACCGTTCACGCAACAGCTCCGCCAGCTCCTGCGTAGCGACGAACGCACGCGGGCGGTGGAGGTCAGCGAAGCGGTTCCGGTCATCGAGGGTTCGAGCGTGACGCTGATTCCCAGCGACCGCTTGCTGACGGTGGCAACCTTGGAGCGGGGTGCGACGGTGACGCTCGATGGGCGACCGGTGCTCTTCGAGACCGCCGGCGGCGACGGCTTTGCCCTCTGTCGACCCGCCACGCTGTCGGGCATCGACGCCGCCGCGTTGACGTCACCCGGCACCGAGGCGTTGTGGGCCGAGCTGCGCGCGCGCGGCGCCGAGCGTGTGACGCTGGACGGCGCGTTATGCGCTCGCGTCACCGACGCGCCGTCTGCGGCGACGGCGGAGCGCGCGTTGTGCGAGCGGCTGCGGGCCGACAGCGCGGACAGCGACGGGCCGCTGGCGCACTGGATCGATCGCCGCATCTCGTTGCGCATCAGCCGTTGGCTGGTGCGTCACACGCGGTTGCGGCCGAATCACATCACCATCATCGGCACCTCGGTGGGGCTGCTCGCCGCCGCGTTGCTAGGCGTCGGGACGTACTGGACCGGCGTGACCGGAACCCTGTTGTTTCTGTGCACGACCATCATCGACGGCTGCGACGGCGAGGTGGCGCGGATGAAGTTCCAGGAATCGGCGTTCGGCCAGAAGTTCGACGTGGTCACCGACAACATCGTTCACGTCGCCATCTTCATCGGCCTTGCCGTCGGCCGCTACCGTCAAGACCCGAGCGGTCACTACGTCGCGCTGATCGCCATCCTGTTGGGCGGGTTCGCGTGCTGCTCCGCGGTGACCTACTTCTTCCTGGTGCGCCGGCCCGGGTTTGCCAGTAGCGGGGGACCGGCGGTGTCCACCCGCGGCAAGCTGCGTCAGCGCTTGTTGGGAGGGTTGGAAGCGCTCATGAACCGTGATTTCGCCTATCTGCTCGTCGTGCTCGCGGTGGTTGATCGCCTGCATTGGTTCCTCTGGGGCGCCGCCTTTGGAACGTACGGCTTCGCGATTGCGCTGATCTGGATCTATCGCTGGCGGGATGCCGCATAGCGGCGGTCGGCTCGCGGTCTGATCCGGGAGCGCACCGAGTGCGGTGAGTGGCGGGATGGGAAGCTGATGTCGACAAGCCGAACCCTGCGAATCGTCGAGCGCATGCTGTTGCTCGGCGGCATTGCGCTGTTGGCTTTCCTGATCCGCGAGCTGGGTCCGAGCCACGTGTTGGCCAACCTCAGTCTGGTGGGCTGGGGCATGGTGCCGATCATCGGACAGGAGGCGGTGGCGTTCCTGGCTAACACCATGGGATGGTTTGCGGCGTTTCCGACGCCGTCGCCGCCGATCTCGTTCCGCCAGCTGTTGGCGGCGCGCATCGCCGGCGACGCGGTGAACTACGTCACCCCGACGGCGACGCTGGGGGGCGAGTTCGTTCGCACCCGCTTTCTGCGCGGCTACGCCACGGATACGCAACTGGTCGCCTCGGTGGCGGTAGCCAAGTTGGGGCAGACGATCGGCCAGATTGCCTTCGTGATCGTCGGGTTGGCGATCATCCTCGACGACACCCCGCTCCCCGCTCCGATTCGGCACGGCATTCTGGCGGGGCTGGCGGCGTTCTCGGCCATGGCCATCGGCCTGCTGTTGGCGCAGCGGCGGGGGATGTTCACCCCGATCGTGCGGCTGGCGCAACGCCTCGGGCTGCCGGCGCGGGCGCCGGAGTTCATGCATCACCTCCAGCATCTCGATGACGAGATCGCCCGCTTCCACGGCAACGGCAACGGCGCCTTCGTGCTGTCGTCGGCGAGCTTCTTCGTCGGCTGGGCGATGGGCGTCGTCGAGATCTATTTGATCCTGTGGTTCCTTGGTGTACCGGTGAGCGTGCACCGGGCGCTGACCATCGAGGTGCTCTCGGTCGCGATCGATGGGATGCTGTTCTTCGTGCCGCTGAAGGCCGGCACCCAGGAGGGGGGCAAGGTGCTCATCTTCACCCTCTTGGGGCTCGATCCGGCCAAGGGCTTGGCACTGGGCATCCTGCGGCGCATCCGGGAGCTCACATGGGCGTCGATCGGCTTGCTCATCCTCTCGCGGCAGCAGTTGGGAACGCGCCCGCTGTTGCAGCCGTTGCCGCGTTGACGCAGTTGCAGTCTCCAGCCCGGCCGGCCTACAACGATCACTCGTCATATGCAGGGAGCGTCGGTGAACCAGGCGCGGCGGCTGATCGTTTCCGCCGACGATTTCGGTCTGTCGTCCGGTGTCAACGCCGGCATCATGGCGGCGCACCGCGAGGGCATTCTGACCGATGCCAGCTTGATGGTGAACGGCGCCGCGTTCGCGGAGGCGGTCGAACTGGCGCGCGCGACGCCGACCCTGTCGGTGGGGCTGCACCTCGTGCTGGTGCAGGGTCATGCAACGTTGCCGCCGCAGCAGCTCCCTGGACTCGTCGGCGCCGACGGCATGTTCCGAAACAACCCCGTGCTGAACGGCCTGCGCTACTTCTTCACCCCGGGGCTGCGGCGACAGGTGGAGCGCGAAGTGTACGCGCAGATCGAAAAGTATCTGGCCACCGGCTTGCCGCTGTCGCACGTCGACGGGCATCTCAACATCCACATGCATCCGACGGTGCTCGGCATCCTGCTGCGGCGGGCAGCCGCCTACGGCATCCGCGCCATGCGTCTGCCGCGTGAGCCGTTGCGCATCTCGCTGCGGCTGGATGCGGGCGCGCTGCCGCGCAAGGTCAGCGAGGCACTGACCTTCAAAGCCCTGGCGGCGTACGGTCGGCCGCGCCTCGACGCGCAAGGGATCCGCTATCCGGACCAGATGTTCGGCCTGCATCAGAGCGGGCATGTGACCGAGGCGTATCTGCTCGGGGTGCTGCACAGCCTGCCGCGTGGCGTCACCGAAATCTACTCGCACGCCTCGATCGTTGACGCCGAGGCGCGCCGCTGGCGGCCCGCCGACTACGAATGCGAGGCCGAGTTGGCGGCGCTCACGGGCGGCGGTGTCCGCGCAGCGCTGGCAGCCGGCGAGATCCGGTGCATCAGCTATCGCGAAATGGCGGCCGCGCCGCCGGTGACCTGATCGGTTGGGGGGACGTTCGTTCCCCGAACGCCGCCAGCAGGGCCGCCCCGGCGATTGCCAGGGCGAAAGCCAGCGGCCGCAGCGTGGCGGCGACACCATGTTGCGGCAGCTGTTCGCCGAAGACGACCATGCCGCCGATGATCGGCACCAGGTTGGACAGGCCTGAAGTCACCGGCATGACGACGACCCCGCGGCCGGCCTGGAAGGAGGCCTGCATGAGGACGAAGCCGACGAGGTTGGCGCCCAGCGTCGGGAGCAGATAGCCGCTCTGCATCGCATCGGTGACCGATGGCGCGTCGGCCATCGCCTTGGCGTACACGGACCCGAGGCCGAGTGCCAGGCCGCTGCTGACACTCAAGCCGATGGCGCGGCTGGCGGACGGATCGCCCGCCAGCGCCAGCGCGGCGAGCCCGCTCAGCGCCAGGGAGAACAGCAC
>Ga0335082_10007731_pt1 | contig 11668 bp, 10 predicted proteins | sample Lox_Sample_41_FD_206718 | JGI IMG/M metagenome (GOLD analysis project Ga0335082, IMG submission 206718) | Soil microbial communities from Loxahatchee National Wildlife Refuge, Florida, United States - Lox_Sample_4.1 | ecosystem: Environmental > Terrestrial > Soil > Wetlands | place: USA...
AATAGGCACCGCTCAGCGTTTCTTTCGATGGCAAGAGCGCCAGCGCCGCACTGCCGCGGGCAACGTCTTTCTTGATCTGGTTGGAAGAAGCGAGCTTGAGACAGTTTGTCTTGTGTCGATGCAGGCTCGACAGGTTGATTTCATAGTCGCGCGCGACCTGCGCGGCCGGCTCACCGGCCGCGAGGCGGCGGTCGATTTCAGGGCGCCTGAGATGCTGGCACGTGGTGCATGATCTACTCATGCCCGCACCAAACCACAGGAGCGTTATTCAAGCGTTAATCTTAATGAAATGTTAAAGATTTTCTGGGCCTGCGGACGATTCGTAGGCCAAGATCTTGTTGTCGAAAAATCCCGTTATTCATCGCGTATGCAAGCCCTTTCCGGTTGGCTTTGCGGACTCTCGAGCTGCGTTCAAATGCAGATGTTTCAATAGCCGTACAATGCAAAAATGGCTGTGTGGCGCTGGTAGCGGCACTCGAAAAATTCCGAATTCCGCATGGTTTTCGATCTTACGCCACGTTGCGGGCAGCAATTGTCACGCGGTGGCGCCGCACGCGGTCTTCGTCCACCTCGATGCCGAGCCCCGGCCGGTCCAGGCTATCGACATGACCCTTGGCGGTTGGAATTGGCTGGGCCATTACGTCTTCGGCAAGGCCAGTGTGCGTGAGAGTCAGTCCCCATGCGATATTGGGAATGACCGACGCAACATGCAGCGCCGCCGCGCAAGCGATGCTCGATTCGCCGGTCTTGCAGGAAATATTGACGCTCATGCCGAGACGGTCGCAAAGTCTGCCGGCTTCGGTGACGGCGCGGATACCACCGAGCTTGATGGCCTTCAGGCTGACGCCGCGGGCAGCCTTGCGTTCGTGATGACGCTTGATGTCGTCGAGTGAATGAATGCCTTCGTCCGCCCCGATGGCAACGTCGGTTGCCGCTGCCACCGCCGCCATTCCGTCCAGATCGTCTGCCGCCACCGGCTGCTCGAAGAAATCCAGCCCCGAACCGTTCACCGCCCGCACATAGACGAGCGCCTGTTCGGTCGTGAAACCCTGGTTGGCGTCGGCCGAAATGAGCATGCCGCTGCCCAGGACCTTGCAGATATCGCGCGTGCGCGCGGCGTCGTTTTCCGGCGTATCAATGCCGACCTTGATCTTGTAGGCGGTGAAACCGGCCGTCTTCTTCTTGTCCGCATCGCGCAGGTCGCCATCATAGTCGCCGCCGCCGATCACGCCGAGCAGCGGCATGCGGCTGCGTTTCTTGTCGCCCAGCAAGGCATGGACGGGCTTCCCGGTGGCCCGCCCGGCAAGATCGTGCAACGCAATTTCGATTGCCGCCTTGGCGCCGTGATTGCCGTACATGCGGGCATCCATGGCCTTCAATGCGCTCGCGATGTCGGCCGCGTCGCGGCCGCGCAATGCAGAGTCAAGATAGTGAACGGCTGAGACGATGCTTTCGAGCGTCTCGCCGGTCATCACCGGGGCGGCCGCAGCTTCGCCCCATCCGACCGCGCCGTTGTCGGCCTCGATGCGCACCAGGACGTTATCGGCACGCCGGATTTCCTCTCCCGCCATGACGACGGGCTTGAGCATCGGCAGGCTGACCGCAATCGGTTCGATAATTTTAATTTGCACGCCGAATCCTCGGGCTCTTTATAGTCGCGCGCGCCGTCGCGTTAACCGAGGGCGGGCGCAGTTCACCTTGAACCCTTACAATTTCTTGATGCCGGCCTGATCGATGATGTCCCGGAACAAGGTGATTTCCTTTGTCACCCGCGCCCAGGCTGCATCGGCGCCCTTCGGCCGCACCTGGAAGCCGGATTTATAAAGCTTCTCCTTCATTTCGGCGGTGCCGAGCACTTTCAGCGTTTCTGACTCCAGCCACTTGACGATCTCGGTGGGCGTCTTGGCCGGCGCCAGCAGCACAGTGTCGGTGGCGAACACAAAGTCCTTGTAGCCGGCCTCCTGCATGGTCGGCACGTCGGGCATATCCGGCCAGCGGCTTTCGCCGGTGACGGCAAGGCAACGCAGGGTGCCTGCCTTGATATGCGGCGCGGCCGGCGGCAAGGAGCCCGAACTCAATTGCGCGGTTCCGCTCAGCAAGGCCTGAATGGCGTCGCCGCCGCCCTTGAAGACAACGTCTTCCAGCTTGGGCAGTTTCTCTCGGAGTTTGAGAACTTCGAGCTGGATCTGCGGCGTCGTGCCGATCGGCGGCGTTGCGCAATTGAACTTTTCCGGATTGGCCCGCGCAAGTGCGACGAATTCCTTCATCGTTTTCGCCGGCAGGTCGGACTTGACCACGAAGGTATTGGGCGAGGTCGCCAGTTCGCTGACGCCGATGAAGTCCTTCAGCGGGTCAAAGGGAATCTTGTTGTACAAACTGACATTGACCGAAAGTGCATTGGTCGCAAGCAAGATCGTGTAGCCGTCCGGTTCGGATCGCGCGGCGTTGCTGAATCCGATATTGCCACCGGCGCCGCCGATGTTCTCGATGATGAAGGTCTTGCCGGTTGACTGTTGAAGTGCGGCGGCGGTGATGCGGCCGACGATATCCGAAGGTCCACCGGGTGTGTTGGCCACGATGATTTTGACCGGACGGTCAGGATAGGCGGCATAGGCCGAGCGCACACGCAGGAACGCTGGCGCTGCGGCACCGGCGGCGAGTGCGCCTGCGCCTTTGATAATGCTGCGACGCGTGGGCATCGAATGTCCATTGGATCTCGTCATTGTCCTCCCCTGAGTTTCGGCAATATTTTCTGATTAGCGCCATACGATTTGTTAGGCTAAGCTTTTGCGATTATTGGAGCAATGGCTTCGAGTTACGGGTGGGGGCGACTTGATCAAAGCACGGAAATTTCACGGTATTCAAAAGACGCCAGCCTGGGCCTTTCAGCCATGACCGATCCGCAAAAACGCGCCAACGCATGGCACGAGATCGTGCTCGCGACCCTGAAAGCCAATGACGTCCGGCTCATTGTTTATGTTCCCGACCGGGTGTTCACGCCGCTGATCAAGGCGCTCCATGCCGATAGTTTTTTCACCACCTTTGCGGCCACCCGCGAAGAGGAGGCGCTTGGCATTGTCAGCGGCGCCTGGATGGGGGGCTTGCGCGGCGCGGTGCTGATGCAGACCAGCGGCTTCGCGACCATCCCGAACGCACTCGCTTCACTGGTGGTGCCGTCGCAGATCCCGGCTCTCATATTCGTGTCGGAACGCGGCACGCTGGGCGAGTTCAATCTCGGTCAGGCGCTGGTCTGCAAGACCATGCGGCCCGTGCTCGATTCGCTTGCGGTCGAAAACATAACGATCACACGCCAGGACGAGCTTGCATTTATCGTCGACCGCTCGATCAAGCAGGCTGTTGCGACGCAGGCCCCGGTGACGTTCATCCTCTCGCCGCTTTTGACCGGCGGAAAAGTATTTGAGGCGTGAGAGTGCCATGACCACGAAACCGGCAGGAGCCATCGGCGCTCACAACGCAAAAGTGATGAACCGCTTCGAGCTGACCAAACGGCTGGTGAGCCAGCTCAAACACGACGAAGCGGTGATTGGCGGCATCGGCAACGCCAATTTCGATCTGTGGGCGAGCGGCCAGCGGCCGCAGAATTTCTACATGCTTGGCAGCATGGGCCTCGCCATTCCGATCGCGCTCGGTGTTGCGATCGCGCAGCCACGCCGGCACGTCATCGCGCTCGAAGGCGACGGGTCCCTGCTGATGCAGCTCGGTTGCCTTGCCACCGTCGCGGAGCGGGCGCCAAAGAATCTTACGATGGTCGTGTGGGACAATGGGATCTACCAGATCACCGGCTCGCAGCCGACGCCAGGCGCGGCCGCTGCAGATGTCGTCGCCATTGCGCGCGGCGCCGGCATTGCCAGCAGCGCCTGGGCCGGCGACGAAAATGACTTCGACCGGCTTGTCGCATCTGCACTAAAAGGCGGGGCCCCGAGTCTCATCGCCGCGCGCATCGACGGGAAGCCCGCCGTCGGCGCCACCGATCGAGATCCGGTACAGATCCGCGAGCGCTTCATGCGCGGGCTCGGCGTTAGAGACCGTACCGGTAGCTAGACATTTCCACGAGTGGTATCTGTGCTTCCCTGGGTGAGCGCTCCGCGGGGCTCAGTGTCCGCTTTCGTTTTTGCTATCCAGGATGCCGGCCGTCATTGCCATGCGCACCAGATCGGACAGACTGTTGGCCGACATCTTGGTCATCAGATTCGCGCGGTAGATCTCGACCGTGCGCGGGCTGATACCGAGGTCAAATGCAATGACCTTGTTTGCTTTGCCGGCGACCAGACCTTCTAGCACCTGACGCTCGCGGTTCGACAGCGCCGCCAGCTTGTCATGAATATCCGCGAGCTCGGCCTTGTGCCTGGCAGCGCCCGCCTCGGTGTTGAGGGCGGTGCGGACCGCGGCGAGCAGCAGGTCATCGTCAAACGGTTTTTCCAGAAAATCGATAGCGCCGATTTTCATGGCTTCCACGGCAAGCGATATATCGCCATGGCCGGTGATAACAATCACCGGAATATCAAGGCCGCTCTCCTTGATGCGACGCAAAAGGTCGATGCCTGTGATCTCCGGCATCCGCACATCGGTAATGATACAACCGGATTTGATTGCCGGTAGCACTTCCAGAAATGCTTTGGCCGATTCAAATCCACGTACGCTGATGGCGGCGGTCTTGAGGAGGAACTCAAGCGATTGCCGTACGGCGTCATCGTCGTCGATCACATAGACGATTGGCTCAGGCTGCATCGTCGACATCTCCTTCATCCACCACCGCAAGCGTGAAATGGAATATCGTGCCACCGGAAGGATTCGGCTCGACCCAGATTCGTCCGCCATGCGCCTCTATGATGGTGCGCGAAATCGACAGGCCAACACCCATGCCATGGCGCTTCGTCGTGATAAATGGTTGGAACAGCTGTTCGGCGACATCGGGCGCGATCCCTGAGCCGGTGTCGGCAACGCTGATGCGGACATATCGGCCCTCAATCGGTGCGATGGCGATGACGAGATCGCGCGCCTGGGATGTCTCCATGGCATCCATAGCGTTGCGGATCAGATTGAGCAGTACCTGCTGAACCTGAACGCGGTCTGCGAGCACCAGATCGACCTCCGGATCGAACTGGAATTGCACGCGAATGCCTCGATCCTTCACGCCGACCAGCGCAAGGGCGCTTGCCTCCTCAACGAGCTTGGTGATGTTTTCGACACGGCGTTCGCTTTCGCCACGGGAAACGAAATCGCGAAGCCGGCGGATGATCTGGCCCGCGCGCATCGCCTGATCAGCGGCCTTCTCCAGCGCATCCCGCATCATGGTGGATTTTTCGTCGCCGCTGCCCTCGAGCAGGCGTCTTGAACCCTTGAGATAGTTGGAGATCGCCGACAGCGGCTGATTGAGCTCATGCGCCAGTGTTGAGTCCATCTCGCCCATGGCGGTCAATCTTGAAATATGGACAAGTTCGGATTGCAGTTCTTGCAAACGTGCCTCGGTCTTCTGCCGCTCGGTCAAGTCGCGGATAAAGCCGGTGAAAAAACGCCGGTCGCCGGATTTCATTTCGCCGACCGCGAGTTCCATTGGAAAAGTGGAGCCGTCCTTGCGCTGGCCGACCACGACGCGGCCGATACCTATGATGCGGCGTTCGCCAGTCGTTCGATAGCGCTCAAGATAGCCGTCGTGGCCTTCGCGATAGGGTGCAGGCATCAAGATTTTGACATTTTGCCCGAGTGCCTCGGCCGCCCGTAGGCCGAACAGGCGCTCGGCGGCGCTGCTGAATGATTGCATGATGCCGCGTTCGTCGATCACGATCATTGCTTCAGGCACGGTGTCCAGGATTGATTGCAGATGCGCTTCGCGTGCCATTGCATCCCGTGTCATCACCGTCGCCCGCACGCGGCTGCGGTGCAGTAGTTCGCCGCCCCACGATACGCCGATGCCGATGATCGTGAATGCGATGCCATTGAATAAAATTGTGTTCGAAAAGGTCTCAGCGCCCGCCACGATGAAAAAAGCTGCCGTAATGCTCAGGGCCGTCGCCAGCAAACCGGGCCCGAGGCCGCCGATGCCGGCCGAGATCAGCACTGGCGGGATGAAATAGAAAAAAATCGCATCTTCGTGCAGCACGGGCGTGAGCAAGGCGCGAGCGGCCAGCGCCAGGGCGACCGTGCTTGGGGCTACCCCATAGCGCAGTGGCCATGCCCGATCGAATGGCGATAAAAATCTCGTATTTTCAACGACTTCTGCCATGCCGGCTCGATCCATAGCACGTCCGATCCACCGTAGCGAAGCCTGGTTCACGCCTCCGGTGAATCCCCTATGGAGATTATCTGAATTTCGAGCGCGCCGTTCCACCGGTATCCACTGATCATCAAATTTACCGAGGACCAGCGCCATGCTCACACAGACGATGATCAACCGCGGAACGTCACATCAACCGGCAGCCCGTGCTGCACGCCCGGTCTCCCCCGTCGCCTCGCAACCGCTTACCGGCCAAATTGAGATGATGGGCGCGGTCATGCCGTTTGGGCGCAATGCCGAAATCTACGGCGAAAACGAGCGAGCCGAATATCTCTACAAGGTGGTCAGCGGCAGTGTGCGTACCTACAAGGTGCTTAACGATGGCCGCCGCCAGATTGGTTCCTTTTATCTGCCGGGCGATATCTTTGGTCTCGAAGTCGGTGATGAGCATACGTTCTCCGCCGAGGCGATCATTGATTCCAAGGTTCTGGTGATCAAACGCAGCACATTGGTGGCGCTTGCCGCTCGTGACAATGGCGTTGCCCGGCGGCTCTGGGCCATGACCGCGGGTGAATTGCAGCGCGCTCAGGATCACATCATGCTGCTGATCAAGACTGCCCAGGAACGCGTCGCGGGATTTTTGCTAGAAATGTCCGCGCGTACGCCTGCTGGCAATGAAGTCGATCTGCCGATGTCACGCCAGGACATTGCGGACTATCTTGGCCTGACGATTGAGACAGTGTCGCGCACGCTCACGCAACTCGAGAACGCCGCAACCATCGCGGTGCCGAGTTCGCGCCGCATCGTTCTACGTAACCGCGGTGCATTGAGCCGCCTGAATTCCTGAACCGAACGTCGTCCTCCCCGACTTATGTTCGGTCCTACTAGCCCCGGCAGTCTTCTTGCCGGGGCTTTTCCTTTCTGATGGCAGAAGACGCCGAGGACAATTTTTGCGTCGTTGTTCCTGAGATTGGGAGGGGCTACCCTTAGCATTCGTCGCTGATGTCGCGGAATACGGGCGGGGGCAATGGCGAATTTCGATGGCGTCGTGATCGGCGCTGGCCACAACGGACTGACGCTTGCCGCTTACCTTTCGCGCGCCGGCATGCGGATAGCCGTTCTTGAACGAAACGGCCGCATCGGGGGCGGGTCGAGCACCGAGGAGCGCATTCTTCCCGGCTACAAGCTCAATCTGCACGCCAATTTCTACATGGGGCTTGGACATTGTCCCTTGCTCCAGGATCTCGAGCTGCACCGCTATGGTTTTTCCTATATCGAGCCGCCGGTGCAGCAGGCGGCGACCTTTCGCGACGGCACCGGCATCGTCATTTACAAGGATCTCGACAAGACCTGTGCCTCGCTCGCGCGTTTTTCCAAGCAGGATGCCGAGACGTTCCGCGCGCTCTGGCATACCTACTGCGAGGAAATGCGTCCGCTGCTGGTGTCGCTGCTCTATAACGCGCCGTTGCCGCGCGAGCAGCTCGTCGACCGATTGAGCGGGCCAAAGGCGAAAGAGCTTCTGTCGCATGCCCAGCACGACCTTTTCAGCGTGGTGCGCAAGCATTTCGTCGATGAGCGCATCCGCACGCTGTTCACGTCTTATATGCATGTGATTACCACCGAGAATGTGCCAGGCGCGGGCATCGTCTTTCCGGCAATCTTTGCGAATATCGCGAGCTTCACACTTCCGGTCGGCGGTGCGGTATCGCTGCCCCTTGCGCTGGCGCGGGTTGTGGAGGCTGGCGGCGGCGAAATAATCACCGGCGCGGATGTCAAGGAAATCACGGTCACCAATGGCCGTGCGACCGGCGTGAAGCTTGATGACGGCCGTGCCATCAATGGCGGCAAATTCGTCGCAAGTGCGATCGATTTTCCGACCACGGTGCAGATGGCCGGGGAGGAGTTGTTCCCGGAACCGGTGCGCGAAAAGGCAAAATCCTGGCATTGGGGCAACCATAGTCTGGTGACCCTGCATCTCGCGCTCAAAAATCCGCCGGCCTATCGCGCCGAGGCTTTCGATCCCGATATTGCGCGCGCTTACAATATCTTCTTCGGCATGGATCATATCGATGACGTGGCGAGCTGCTTCGAGGATTGCGCGGCGAAGAAATTTCCCAAGGTCCTGATGGGCAACGGCGCTTGCAACAGCCAGTTCGACCCGAGCTATGCGCCGGCCGGCAAGCATGTGGCTTTCTGGTGGCCGTTCGCGCCTTATTCGGTCGACGGCTCACCGCAGGAATGGGAGCGCAATCGCGCCGACTACACCCGGCGCGTGCTCGATTACTGGCGAATCTACGCTTCAAATCTTGAAGGAGATAACCTGCTCGGAACCTATCTTTTCACGCCGCTCGATGTGGAAAAACTCAGCGCCAACATGCGGCAGGGGGCGGTCCGCGTTGGCGCATATGTGCCCAATCAGCTTGGTATCAACCGGCCGCATCCGTTGATGCCGGGTTCTCGCACGCCCGTGGAAGGGCTCTATCTCTGCGGGTCGTCGTCCGGCAATGGCGGCGGCGTGAATGGTGCGCCTGGCTATATTGCCGCCAACGCCATCGTTGATGACCTGCGCCTCAAGCGCAACTGGGCGCCGGTACCGGCCCCGGAATGGAAGCACTAACGGCGTTTGACCTGCGTCAAGACGCTTCGGCGTGTCCCATGATCTCATGGCCTCCGTAATTTGGAGAACCGCCATGAAAGCCGAAGATGTAATGACGCGCGACGTCATATCGATCGCTCCGGATGCGACCGTATTGCAGGCCGCCCGGTTGATGCTTCAACACCACATCAGCGGACTGCCGGTGGTCGATAAAGACGGCAAATTGGTCGGCGTGCTGTCCGAAGGCGACTTCCTGCGCCGCCGCGAAACGCGGACGGAGCACAAACGCTCCCGCTGGCTCGAGTTTCTCATGGGGCCCGGCCGCATCGCCGCCGAATACAGCCATTCGCACGGCAGCAAGGTCGCCGAGGTGATGACGACAGAGGTGCAGAGTGTCGATGAGCTCACCGCGCTCGAAGACATCGTCGATTTGATGGAACGCAAGCGGATCAAACGCGTTCCGGTCGTCTGCGGCGGCCAGCTGGTCGGGATTGTGACCCGCTCCAATCTGATGCACGCGATGGTGAGCATGGCACGTGTAGCGCAGCCTTCCGCGAAGGACGACGTGACCATTCGCGAAAAGCTGCTGGCGGAATTCCAGAAAGAGGTCTGGGCACCGGCGGCCATGACAAATGTCGTGGTGCGCGATGGCGTGGTCGAACTATGGGGTGTGATTGTCGATGAACGCCAGCGCGAAGCGATGAAAGTGGCGGCCGAGAATATACCAGGCGTGAAGGCAGTAAATGATCACCTTGTATGGGTTGAGCCCACGTCGGGCATGGTCATCGAGCCGAGGGACGAGGCGGTCACGCACTAGCCGCGCAAAAGATTGGGCGGCCGCGCCAACCGCATTTGATTTGGCGCAAGGACAGCATGGCGGGCCCGTCATATCAATTAGTGCGAACTGACGGCGTCGTGTGACAAAACTATGTGACAAAACTGATGGAGGCACCCATGAACCTGAAATCGCTTATCCCTGTTGGTCGCGACCGTTCTCTCGCCGGGAGTGGCAGCCCGTTTATGTCTTTGCAACGGGAGATCGATCGGCTGTTCGACGATTTTTCCCGTGGGTTCCCGACCATTACAGGCAATGGCGCAACTGCGCTCATGCCGAACATGGACGTGACGGAAACCGACAAGGAAATCGAGATCACCGCCGAATTGCCGGGGCTCGAAGAGAAAGACGTGCAAGTTAATGTCGCGGACAATCTTCTCACGATCCGCGGCGAGAAGAAGGCCGAGAAGGAACAAAAGGACAAGAACTACCGTCTGGTCGAGCGTAGCTATGGCTCGTTCGAGCGCACGCTCGAACTGCCGGAAGGTGTCAACGCTGACGCTATCAAGGCGAATATTTCCAAAGGGGTGCTCAAGGTGACGGTCCCGAAACCGGTGCCGGCGCAGGCCAAGAAGATCGACGTTAAGTCCGCCGCCTGAGTTAAGGGGCGGCGAGAAGGCGTGCTGCCGCGGCCCAAAAGGGCGCGGGGCGCGCCTTTGTCATTTTTGTTAGCCACAATCCCGTGCTGCGCTGCAAAAATCGCGTGGCACTACGGATAATTCCTTAGCTCACCTCGCTCCGCCAATTGATCTTCCTCAACGTCCGTTGTGGTGTTGAGCCGATGATGCCTCTGCAGCGAATTTTTCCGCTCGGAGGAAACCCATGTCTATTGCCGCTCAACCATCGATTCGCCCGGCCGGGCAGCCTGCCGCGACGGAAAAGGGCTGGTTCGCATCGAACTGGGGCTTGTTGGCCGCATTCGCCGCATTGATCGCCATTCTATTGCTGCCGACGCCGGCCGGTCTGCCGGTTGCCGGTCATCACATGCTCGCCATCCTTGCTTTCGCTGTCATCATTTGGATGACAGAAGCGATCGACTACGCCGTGTCGGCCATCGTCATCGCTGCGCTGATGGCATTCCTGCTCGGCCTGGCGCCGAGTGTCGCCAATCCCAAGGTTCTGCTTGGCACAAGTGGCGCCCTGACGCTGGCATTCAGCGGCTTCGCCAATACCGCCCTGGTGCTGGTGGCCGCTGCGCTGTTCCTCGCTGCCGCCATGACGGCGACCGGTCTCGACAAGCGGATTGCGCTCAGCATTTTGTCTCGCGTCGGTGTGGAAACCCGCAACGTCGTAATCGGCACCATCCTGGTCGGCTTCGTGATTGCGCTCATGGTGCCATCCACCACCGCGCGCGTGGCCTGTCTCGTCCCCATCACGCTTGGCATTATCGCGGCGTTCGGTGTCAACAAGCGCGGCGCCTTCGCCAGCATGTTGATGATCGTCACGGTGCAGACGGCCAGCATCTGGAACGTCGGTATCAAGACCGCGGCGGCACAGAATATGGTTGCCATCGGCTTCATCGAGAAGGCATTCAACAAGACAATTACCTGGCTCGATTGGCTGATTGCCGCAGGTCCCTTCGCCGTTCTGATGTGCATCGCGCTCTATTTCGTGATGACGCGCATGATGCCCCCCGAAGTGGCGGAAGTACCGGGCGGTCGCGAAGGCATTCGCAAATCGCTCGCTGCGCTCGGGCCAATGAAGGCCTCCGAGATAAAGCTGTTGCTGCTGTCACTGACTTTGATCGGCTTCTGGGCGACCGAAGGTATCCTGCACAAGTTCGACACCAGCACGACCACAATCACTGCGGTCGCACTGATGTTCATGCCAGGTTTTGGCATTCTGAACTGGAAGGATGCCCAGAACAGAATTCCGTGGGGCACAGTCATCCTGTTCGGCGTGGGCATCAGTCTCGGCACTGCGCTGTTGCAGACCAACGCGGCGACCTGGCTCGCCAATATCGTGGTGGCGGAGTTCGGGCTCAAGAATGCCACGGCGCTGT
>Ga0335082_10007732_pt1 | contig 11668 bp, 8 predicted proteins | sample Lox_Sample_41_FD_206718 | JGI IMG/M metagenome (GOLD analysis project Ga0335082, IMG submission 206718) | Soil microbial communities from Loxahatchee National Wildlife Refuge, Florida, United States - Lox_Sample_4.1 | ecosystem: Environmental > Terrestrial > Soil > Wetlands | place: USA: Florida...
GTCATCGTCGATGTCGCCATCGATCAGGGCGGCACCGCAGAAACATCGAGCGCGACCACCCATGCCGATCCGACCTATGTGGTCGACCGTGTGGTGCACTACATGGTCACCAACATGCCCGCGGCAGTGCCACGTACCTCGACCTATGCACTGAACAACGCAACGCTGCCGTTCACGCTTGCGCTTGCCGACAAGGGATGGCGCGCGGCGCTGCGCGCCGACCCACATCTAAAGGCCGGCTTGAATGTCGCCGCGGCATGCGTCACGAATCCCGCCGTTGCCGCTGCGCTGGAAAAGCCATATACGCCCGCCGATGCGCTGCTCGGCGCCACGACCGCGTGAGGCGTTGCGACGTGCGCCGGTGCGCCGCGCATGGCGACGAAGCCCGCGGCGACGAACAGTGGCAGGATGAGATAGACCGCTCGAAACATCAGCAGCGAGGCGGCCAGATCGATCGTCGGCACGACGGGCGCCAGCAGCAGCACCATGACCGATTCGAATACACCCGAGCCAGAAGCCGAGGCTGCACAACACCACCAGGCGGGTGATCTGTCCCGCCGGCAATCCGACCGAGGTGTAGATTCAATGACGGATCGCAGCGCCGGTAAACAGCGTCTTGCCCAGATTGTTGGCGAGCGCGTTGGCGACCAACGAAGCGTCGCGATGCTGGCGCTTGGAGCGACCGATGAAGCGAAATGCAAGGAGGTCGTCGCCCACCAGCACCGAATATCCAGCCACGGTGACGCCGGGCGCGGCGACCAGCCTGCCCGCCGGCAGCGCCGCGAGGGCGTTGACCAGCTCGTCGTAGCGATATGCGCCACGCGCGTCCTGCAACACCCATGGCGCGAGGCCGGACACAACCAGTCCTGCAATGAGACTCGCGCGACGCAGCCAAGAAGGTCGTCAACGCGTTCTTGTGCCGCAGCGACACGCGTTCTGCGTTTGCAACCGGGGTGCGCGGCAAGCGCCTGCATGTCTCGGGCATCGCGTTCACCCTCGCGCTCAGGCTCGCGATCGTCTACCTGCCGCTCGCGCACCGCCTGTTCGGCATGGCGCCGTGGATGTCGGAGTATGGATCGTCGTCCTGCCGTTCGGCCTCGCCATGGCGGCAGCCGATGCAGCGTACAAGCACTGCTGCAGGAAGGCGGACTGCCGGCCAGGACCGATCAGACAGGTGCGACGCCGCCGACGCCATCCTTGATCGAGATCAGTTCCTGCGCCGTGGTCGCCCGCTATGGTCAGTGCCGTCACTTGGAAGGAGCGCCACCATGAAATCAGTGCGAGGCGGCTGGCGGCCGCTACAGCGCCAGGAACTGCGCGACGAGCTCGTGCACGACACCTACAAGTCGAAGAAGAGCCTGCCCGAACCGACCCGTTGCCCCGACTGCGGCGCCGTGTACCGCGGTGGTCGCTGGCAGTGGGGGTCGGTTGTGGCCGGCGCGTACATCGAGCGCTGTCCGGCCTGCCATCGCATTCACGATCATTTCCCTGCCGGCCATGTGACGCTGACTGGCGAGTTCTTCGCCGGCCATCGCGATGAGCTGCTGCATCTCGCGCGCAACCGCGAGATGAAGGAGAAGGCGGATCATCCCCTCGAGCGCATCATGGACGTCGAAGACGTCGAAGACGGTGTGTCGATCACCACGACCGGCATTCACCTTGCGCGCGCGATCGGAGACGCGATGCACGACGCCTACAAGGGCAAGCTCGAGTATCACTACAACAAGGAGGAGAACCTGCTGCGGGTGCACTGGGCGCGCTAGCGGGCCGTCCATGCGCGAGCCACACGTCCATCTCGCCTACGCGCCGCGCGGCGCAGGTCTGTCGTGTGTCGCGTTCTGGGTCGTGTCCGGCGCCGATTGCCATGGCTGGTTCACGGGTGCGCAGGCCGACCAGCATCCGGCGCGCTCTTTCCTGCTTGAAGACTACTATTCGACGCGCGATACGATCGACTATCGCTCGATCGAGGATGACCGCGCGCCGCGCGGGTGCGCTTGCACCCCGGCACGAAGGAGCTGCCCACGCCGCGCGAGCGGCCGCCCCTCACTGAAACCCGGTGCCAAGAAGTCGAAAAGCTGCGGGATGCATTCACGCGCGAGTGGCAGTTCTATCGCCATGCACCCGATGCCGAGCGGGAGGCCGCGGCGCTGCGCGCGCGCGAGCTGCCGGTGGTGGCGCTGAACATCCGGCGCACCAGCTCAACAAGCTGCATACGGACGCCGCCATATGGACCCTCACGTCGCCCGGTGCGGACCTGAACGTGATCGGCTTTCTCGCGCGCGACTGGATGCTCGACTACGAGCCGGACTGAGCGCGCACAATCTAAGAGAGTAAACATGGCCAGACAACACCTACCGCCGCAAGTCGGCGCCGCGGATCCGGAGTCGAAGACCTCGCCAATCCTCGACGAAGACGAGGAGTTTTCGCTTGACCTCGAACTCGAAAGCGGCGTCTGCTATTTCAACAACGTCGCCTATCCGATCGGCCAGTTCGTGCTGAGCGGCAACGAGCTGCTTCATTGCGAAGAACGTGGGCTATGGGTGCGCAAGGGCGAGATGCGCACCGACCAGCAATGAGACGGCGCGCCGGCTGCGCGGCGCGGCATTGTTCATTGCAGCTCCGGACGCGCGTTCGCCCGGTGGCGACCACTCGCCCGACAGCTCGAGCAGCGCTCGCATGAATGCAGGCAAGTCCGGCCGGCCGGCGCGAGGTGATGAGGTTGCCGTCGCGCGCGCGTCGTGGTCCTCGTAGAGCGCGCCGCCGCGCGCAACTCGTTCACAATCGCCGGATAGCAAGTCGCTCGCCGTTCGTGCATGACAGGCGCTCGCGAGGATCTGCGCGCCGTGACAGATGGCGGCAACGGGCTTGCCGGCCGTCATGAATCCGCGCGCGATCACAAGCGCCGAGGGTTGTTGGCGCAGCTCAGCGGGCGCCTTGCCGCCGGGCAGGAGTTGCTTGTTGCCAGGGCCTCGGGCCGGTGCTTCGCGACGTCCAGACCTGCAACGAAAACCGACCCGTCGCTCGCATCGAGCACGCCGAGGATCATGTTGATCGTCGTCGTCTCTCCGGAACATTGGGGCCGACGGGACCGATGATCTCGCCGTGCCGGGAGGCAGAATGTCACGACTTTGACGTACGAACCCTCTGCACGAGCGTCAAAGGCGCGTTTCTTTCTCTGGCTGAGATGCAAGGCGCCTTCCGGGTCGATGCTCGAAGGCGCTGCAAACGCGCAGCTTCGGACGCTTTCGTCGTTGCAGAACTTGAACGCAAGCTGCTCGGACCTTGAACGACGAGTTGGCATCTTCGGTTTGTTCAACCGCTGCGATGCAACGCCAGAGCGGTCTCCCACCCCGTTGGCGCCTTGGCCAGCCGCGCATACACTGGCCGCATCGTGCATGACATAGAGACGTCCGGCAGTGGCGTTCGGAAGACAACAGTCCCCAGCATCAGTCTGTAGGAGGCATCACATGCAGCGATTCACGACGATCGGCGTGCTAGCCGTCACCCTGCTCTTCGCCGTTTCGGCGGCTGCGGCGCCAGTGGTATTACGCGCATCGCATCAGTTTCCGGGCGGCAAAGGCGACGTGCGCGACGACATGGTGCAGATGATCGCGCGCGACGCGAAAGCCGCCGGCGTCAACCTGGAGATCCAGGTGTACCCGGGGGCGTCTCTGTTCAAGCCCAACGACCAGTGGAACGCCATCGTCAACGGCCAGCTCGACATCACGCTCTTTCCGCTCGACTACGCAAGCGGCAAGGTCCCCACCTTCAGCGCGACGCTCATGCCGGGCCTGATCCGCAGCCAGGAGCGGGCGAAGCGCATCAATGGCTCGCAGTTCATGAAGGACATCCGGTCTGAGATCGAGAAGCACGGCGCGATCGTGCTCTCGGACGCCTGGTTCGCGGGCGGCATGGCGTCGAAGAAGGGTTGCATCTCGAGCCCGAAGGACATGCAGGGGATGAAGTTCCGTGCCGCGGGACCGACCTTCGCGGCGATGTGGGAAGCGGCGGGCGCCAGCATCGTCAGCCCGCCCTCGAACGAGATCTACAACGCTTTCCAGAGCGGCGTGGTGAACGGCACCGACACGAGTCTCGGCACCTTCGCCTCGATGCGCCTGTACGAGGTGACCGACTGCCTCACTGCACCCGGCACCAACGCGTTGTGGTTCATGTATGAGCCGGTGCTCATGTCGAAGAGGAGTTTCGACCGGCTCGACAAGAAGCAGCAGGAGATCATCCTGAAGGCCGGCAAGGCCGCACAGGCGTACTACGAGGCGAAGGCCGACGAGGTCAACAAGGCAGCGATAAAAGCCTTCGAGGATCACAAGGTGAAGGTGGTGACGCTGTCCGACGCCGACTATCAGGCGTGGCTCGACGTGGCGAAGAAGTCGAGCTACGCGCGCTTCGCCCAGGACGTACCGAACGGCCAGAGACTGATCGACGAAGCGCTCGCGGTCAAATAGAAGGTCGCGGGGCGCAGGCGCGGCCAACGCCAGTCGCCGGCCGTCATCTTTCGAGTGCCGCGTTCGGACGCGCTGCGGGAAGCGCCCCGGAAGAACTTCGAGCGACCGCCAGCTGATGGACCTCTACATTCGGGCCGTAACCCTCATGTCGCGCGTGGCAGGCGTGGTGGCGGCCTTGCTCATCGCGTTGGCCGTAGTCGTAGTGTGCGACATGGTCTTCGAGCGCTTCGTCCTGAACCTGACCACGATCTGGCAGATCGACGTGGTGACCTACAGCATCGTCGCAGCAACCTTCGTCGGTAGCGCGTATGTCCTGACGATGCGCGGCCACGTCAATGTCGAAGTCCTTCCGCTCCACTTGCGCCCTCGAAGGCGCTACTGGCTGGCGCTGTTCACGACGCTCCTGGCGCTCGCCTTCTGTTTGCTGCTGTTCCTGCTCGCCACGCAATACTGGTATCAGGCCTACTCGGAGTCGTGGCGATCGAACACCGTGTGGCGCGCGCGCTTGTGGATCCCCTATCTCGCCATGCCGGTGGGGCTGGGGCTGCTGGTTCTGCAGTACGTCGCCGAGTTGCTCTCGCTCGTAAGCGGTCGCTCCCCGCCGTTCGGCATCGCGAGGAACTCGCACAGCGACCACACAATCATCCGCAACGAAGCAGCCTCGGGAGACGCGCCATAAGCCCGACCGTCCAAGGCACGGTGGTACTCGTACTCACCCTCCTGGTCCTGCTCTCTGGCATTCCCGTCGCCTTCGGCCTCGGCGCGATCTCGATCGTCTTCCTCCTGATTTTCCAAGGGTTCGATGCACTGCACGTGGTCGCCGAGACCATTTGGTCCGGTCTCGACGAATTCACGCTCGTCGCGATTCCGATGTTCGTCATGATGGGCGCAGCGATCGGCTCGTCGCCTGCGGGCAAGGATCTGTACGAGGCGCTGGACCGCTGGCTCTATCGCCTGCCGGGCGGGTTGGTGATCTCCAACCTTGGAGCTTGTGCGATCTTCGCTGCCCTTACCGGATCCTCGCCCGCCTGTTGCGCCGCCATCGGCAAGATGGGCATTCCCGAGATGCGCCGGCGCGGCTACCCCGATGATGTGGCGACGGGTTCCATCTGCGCGGGCGGGACGCTCGGAATCCTGATTCCACCGTCGATCACGTTCATCCTCTATGGCATCGCCACCGAGACCTCGATCGGCCGGCTGTTCCTGGCCGGCGTCATTCCCGGCTTGATGCTGACCGGTCTGTTCATCCTGTGGACGATCTTCATCATCTGGAAGCGCGGATTCCGGTCTCACGTGGTGGGTTTCCGCTACAGCTGGAAACAGAAATTCCTCGCCATACCGAAAATCGCACCGTTCATCCTGATCATCCTCGGCGTCATGTACGCGCTCTATGGCGGGGTGGCCACGCCCTCCGAAGCAGCGGGTGTGGGCGCGGCGCTGTGCGTCCTGTTCGCGGTAACGGTCTACCGGCTGTGGGCGCCGCAGAAGTGGTGGGCCATCCTGCGCGACACGACACGAGAGTCGGTGATGATCCTGACAATCATCGCGGCGGCGGCGCTGTTCGGCTACGTGCTCACCTCACTCTATCTCACGCAGACGCTCGCCCAGGCGATCGCCGACGCCCACGTCAATCGCTGGGTGTTGATGGGTCTGATCAACGTTTTCCTCCTGGTGTGCGGTTTCTTCATTCCGCCCGCAGCGATCATCCTGATGACCAGTCCGATCCTCTACCCGATCATCCGGGCGGCCGGCTTCGACCCCGTTTGGTTCGGCGTGATCGTCACGATCAATATGGAGATCGGGCTGATCCATCCGCCGGTCGGTCTTAACATCTACATCGTGAATGCGATCGCGCCCGACGTGCCGGTCACGCGGGTCATGTGGGGCACCCTCCCCTACGTCGCCTGCATGGTCCTTGCCATCGTCATCCTGTCTTTCTTCCCGGCGATCGCAACGTGGCTGCCCGACCGCCTGATGGGCAGCCTTCATTGAGTCGGTCGCGGGGTCTGCCGGGTCCTCGATTCGCTCGACATCCGCCTGCCGCGGCTGCTCGACCGGCTCGCTGCTACGCGTCCCGACATCCGCGATCGGCCACGGCGCGGCCCAACGCGGCTTCAGCAATGTGCTGCTGCGCAGTGTGGCCGAGGCGGTGTTGCGGATCGCAATTGCGCCGGTGCTGCGGATTCGAAGTCGATGAGCGTCGCCGCGACGACGTCGGGTGTGGCGCAACCAAGGAATGATGTCTTGCTCGTCGGGTTGAGCACGGAGCAGGCGCAGGCGCGCCTGGCGCAGGACGGTGCCAACGAGGTTCCGGAACGGCGTGCCAACAAGTGGGCACGCTTCGCCGGAAAGTTCTGGGGTCTGTCGGCGTGGATGCTCGAGCTGATCGCGGCGCTGTCGTTGGTGTTGCACAAGATGGCCGACCTCTGGGTCGCGCTGGCGCTGCTGGTCGTCAACGCGGTTCTGAGTTACCTGCAGGAACAGCGCGCCTCCGCGGTCGTGGCTGCTTTGCGCCGGCAGATGCAGGTGACCGCACGGGCGCTGCGCGATGGTGCATGGCAGGGGCTTGCCGCACGCGAACTGGTTCGTGATGACGTCGTGCGCATTCGCGCGGGCGACTTCGTTCCTGCTGACTTGCGCCTTGGCGACGGTGAAGTGCAGATCGACCAGTCCGCCCTCACCGGCGAATCGCGGCAGATCGACAGAAAGCCGGACGATGTCGTGCACTCCGGCTCCATCGTGCGCGGCGGCGAAGCAACCGGCATCGTGGTGGCAACCGGGGTGAGGACCTATTTCGGCCGCACGGTGCAACTGGTCGACAGCGCGCGCCCCAAGCTGCATGTCGAAGAGGTTGTGAGCCGCGTCGTCAAGTGGCTGTTTCTCATCGTCGCGGTGCAAGTCGCTCTGGTACTCGCGTTCACGTTTGCCGCTCAGGCGGCCTGGGTCGAAGTCCTGCCGCTATCGCTGGTGCTGTTGATGAGTGCGGTGCCGGTCGCGCTGCCCGTCATGTTCACGGTCAGCATGGCGCTGGGTTCGCTCGAACTGGCGCAACAAGGCGTGTTGATCACACGTCTCAGCGCGGCGGAGGATGCCGCGAACATGGACATTCTGTGCGCGGACAAGACCGGCACTCTGACGCAGAACCGTCTGTCGTGGGCCGGCGCGCTGCCGCAGCCGGGCTTTAGCGACGACGACGTCGCGCGCGACGGGGCGCTCGCTTCCAACGAAGCCGATCAGGATCCGATTGACCTCGCCTTCCTGCGCGTCGCACGCGAGCGCGGTCTGCTCGACGGCGCGCTCCAACAACGATCGTTCATGCCGTTTTCGGCACAGACGCGCCGCACCGAAGCCGTGGTCGAAGCAGGCGGCGCCATGGTGCGCCTGACCAAAGGCGCACTGCGCACGGTCGGTCAGGCAGCCGGTTGCAATGAGCAGGCGTTGGCCGATCTGGAATCGCGCGCGAGCGAAGCCGTGCGCAAGGGCTATCGGGTCCTCGCTGTGGCACGCGCAACCGGCGATAGCGCGCCGCGGCTGGTCGGCCTGGCGTTGCTCGCCGATGCGCTGCGCCCCGACTCAAGGCAGCTGGTGGCCGAGCTTCACTCGCTTGGTGTCGACGTCAAGATGGTGACTGGCGACGCGCTGCCGGTCGCACGCGAGGTAGCGCGCGAGGTCGGCGTGACTGACGTCGTTGCAGAAGTGTTTCCAGCAGCCAAGCTCGATGTGGTCAAGGGCCTGCAGTCGGCGGGCCGCGTGGTCGGCATGACGGGCGATGGCGTAAACGACGCCCCGGCGCTGCGCCAGGCCGAAGTTGGCATCGCGGTCAGTGGCGCGACCGATGTGGCCAAGGGCGCAGCCAGCGTGGTGCTGACGAAAGAAGGGCTGGCGAGCATCGTCGACCTGGTGCGCACCGGCCGCGCCATCTACCAGCGCGTGCTGACGTGGATTGTGAACAAGGTGAGCCGAACGATCCTGAAGTCCGGCTTCGTGGCCATCGTTTTTCTTGTCACCGGCAAATTCGTCATCTCGGCGCTCGGCATGGTGCTGCTGGTCTTCATGACCGACTTCGTGAAGGTTGCGCTGGCAACCGATCGCACCCGCGCGTCGCAGCACCCCGAGACATGGAACATCGGGCCTCTGCTGAAGGCGGCCGTACTGCTGGGCGTGCTGATGCTGCTCGAAGCGCTCGTCCTGCTGGCGTTCGGATGGCACCGCTTCGCGCTGGACGACGATGCCGGCAGCCGCTACAGCTTCGCGTTCGTCACGCTGCTTTTCCTCGCTCTGTTCTCGATCGTGTCGATTCGGGAGCGGCGTGCGTTTTGGGCGTCGTGGCCGAGCCGGCCGTTGGCGATCGCACTCACCGCCGATGCCGCGGCCGGCCTGGCGATTGGCTGGCATGGTTTTGGAGAACTTGCGCCGTTGCCGCCATCCGTGCTCGCGGTCGTCATCGGCTACACGCTCGTCTGCGCGCTTACCATCAACGATTGGATCAAGTGCGCGCTGCTCAGGTTGCTGCCGGTGACCGATACGGCACGCTAGCGCATCGGTCTGCACTCTTGCGAACGGCATCGCTGCCGGAGCAACTCGCTTCGATTTCCGCGGCTTTTCATTCGACAGTTCGATTCCCGCCGCCACCAGAGCAACGCTTTCCCACACTATCTACGGATTGCGCCAGCAACAAAGGAACCGTGAAGCCGGAAAGGCACGCAATTTGGCGCGCTTTCGACGTCAGCCGCGCGGCCCTGCGCACGATGGCCGACCTACCCGCGCAAGTTCAAGTCGAGCGTCGGCGGAGCAACTCCCAGCGAGCGGCTGCTTTTGCTTCACTCGCGTGTCGCTTCACGACGCCTTCCGGCTGCTCGCAACGTCCACTATGGCTGCCCTGTCCTTCCAATCATGAGTGGACACTGATGCTTTGCCTTTACCTCGCTCGCATGCGGTCTGCTCGACCGACGCAGCTTCTCATCAGCAGCGACGCTGAGCGGCCCGAGAGCTGACGCGCGCCCACTGGAAGGAGAACGGGCCGGCTCGCTCACGCATGTTTCCGGCCCGGGTCCGCTGATCTCACGATTCCTTCGGCAATTCCTCGCCGGAGCCCCGCACTCCGCCACCGACCCGAGCCAACTCCTCCATTGTCAACTCCGACACGAAGTCGCCCTCGTCTTCCCTGCTGCGTTGATCGGAAGCGACAACGAGACAAAAGAGCTTCAGTTCCATAGTGTCCTCCTGGCGGGGTTCGCCCTTCGACCGGTGCGGTCGGGGTCGATGCCGAGGACAGTATCGAAACCGCCGTCACGTCACCGTTACGCGTGACCCTCCAGTGGGAACATCGTCTCTTCGCCATCCGGGTTCGCCGTCCCTCCACTCGGATGCTCTCCGCAGCAGCCAGGGAGGAAGCGCTCGTATTCGCTCATGGAAACCACCGACATGGGAATGCGTCTTGCCGCCGAGGCCTATTTTTCGACAATGACGACTCTCGGCCTGGCAGCCGGCGTGTTCATGTACACCAGAAGCGACGGCGTCACCGCGTAAGCGAGTTGGTGCGGCGGGTTGTTCGAGTCAAGCCCGCCCCGCCCCACGACCGTGGCCGTCGACGAAAACGAATAGCTCTCCGTGAACGGTATGGCGGGCAGCAGTCCTGCGGGCCTCGACTCGTCTTCGGAGCCAGCGTAGCCGCCGCTCCCATCGAACATCAACGAGCCGCTGGCGATCAACCTCCCAGCTGGGTGCGGACCTTGGGCGCCGTAGGAGAAAGTTCCGGTCAACAGCTCGTTTCCGAACGACGCCGGAAGGTTCTGCGCTTCGAGCCGTCCCACTGCGGCCTCGGGTCCGACGCTCAGGATGAAGGCCCGGCCGGCGTCGATCAAGTACATCACGTATGGGGTGTGCCCCATCGTGGTGGTGGTCGTCGCGCGGCCGTTGGCGGCCACCGTATACGTGCCCTGGTCCCGGACAAGCGGATAGAACGCGCCGGCCTGGTTCAGATCGAATACGAGCGAGTAGTGGCCCTGACCATCGGGATTCAGGACGCCGATCGACACACTCGCACCTGGTGAGCCGCTAGCGAATCCACTCGTCCAAAACACGGACCTTGCGTTCAGGGACGTGGCGCCAAAGCTCGCCGTCGCCTGCTGCAGCAGCTCGCCGCTGAGCAGCGGCGTCGACTGGCTGCGGGCATCCATCGACAGCGCGAGGATCTCCTTGGCGGAGACAACGTAGAGCACGGAGTTGGAGGCGGGTTTGCCGTCGACGGACACGGCCATCGTGGCACGCCCGTTCGTATCGATGGCGCTGTAGCTTCCCGTCGCGGAACTCGGAGTCGGCGCGACCAGGCCGGCATCGTTGACGTCGAGCTGACCGCTGGTGAGGCCCCCAGCGCCGTCTGCGGCGATGACGCCGATAGCTGCAATGTGCTGGCTCAGAGCGTCGTCGCCTGCCAGCCCGAAGGCGTAGCTACCCGAGAGCGCCGCTTGCGCGAACGCAGCGGGGTCCTGTCGTCGTATAAATCCTTCGGCGCGCGTTCCGGTCCCCGAAGCGTCGTCAAACTCGATCAAGTGCCCCTTGGCGGCCACGCCGCCCGAGAAGGAAGCGAGTGCGAAGCGCAGAGTGGTCGTGCCGGTCGATGTAGTCAGCGTGAGGCAGCCGCGCTGATCGGCGCCGATGGAGTAGCTGCTGCCGGCGGGCTGGATGGGCAGCGACGTCTGCGGACCGATGGATGCACGGTTCGCGTCGATGGATCCGCCGCTGATCTTTCCGCTGCCGTCGGCGGCGAAGCTTCCGGCGATGGCGGCCGGCCCTCCGCTGTCGGCGCCGCGCAGCAGGAATGCGTACTGACCCTTCAGCATCGATTCGCTGCCGGCCCGGCAAGCGAGTGTGAGAACGTCGAGCGTCACCGATGCCGACTTCGTCGGATCCTGCGCAGACGTCGCGGTGACCGTCACCTCGAAGCTCGCCGTCACGCCCGACGGTGGCGTGTACGTCACCGGATCGGCCGTGTTGCTGCTCAGGGTCCCGCAGCCACCGCCCGGGCAGCCACCTCCGGAGAGCGTCCACGTCACGCTCGAGTTGGCAGCGTTGGAAACAGTTGCGCTGATCTGTAACGTCGCATCCGCCGGCAGCATCGTTTGATTGCCAGCTGTCGTGACCGTGACCGCGACAGGCTGGCCTCCGCCTCCGCCTCCCCCACCAACGTGGCCGCCTCCACCTCC
>Ga0335082_10007735_pt1 | contig 11667 bp, 13 predicted proteins | sample Lox_Sample_41_FD_206718 | JGI IMG/M metagenome (GOLD analysis project Ga0335082, IMG submission 206718) | Soil microbial communities from Loxahatchee National Wildlife Refuge, Florida, United States - Lox_Sample_4.1 | ecosystem: Environmental > Terrestrial > Soil > Wetlands | place: USA...
TGACCCGAGGCCGCGCGGTCGCCCTGGCCCGGTCGCTCCGCTGACGAGATACCCCTAAATGGGGTGAACCGATCGGGCCGGCCGCCCGAAAAAGACAGCACGATGTCTGCGGTCGAACAGGAAACAATCGAGGTCGTCGAGACCGAGGTCGATCGGGTCGAGCGGTGGCGCGCAGAGGAGCTGGAGCGCGCCGGCTATCACCCCGAGGCGGCCTTCGAGCTCGCGCTGCGCTTCGACGTCGACCTCCACGCTGCGGTGGAGCTCGTCGAGCGCGGCTGCCCGCACGAGCTGGCGCTGCAGATCCTGCGCTAGCCCAGCGGTGTCGGCAGAATGGCTGCGGTGACCGCGGCCCTTCTCGCATCGATCCCGTCCCCGCCGACGGGCGTGTACCACGTCGGCCCCTTCACGATCCACATGTACGGCGTGACGCTGCTCGTCGCGATCGTCGCGTGCGTCTGGCTGACCGGCCACCGGTGGGTCAAGTGGGGCGGCGACTGGGACCTCGTCTTCCGCTGCGCCGTCTGGGGCGTGATCGCCGGGATCGTCGGCGCGCGGCTCTACCACCTCGCGACGAGCTGGAACCAGGACGCAGCGATCCACGAGCACTGGTACGGGCCGTTCGCGGTCTGGTCGGGCGGGCTCGGGATCTGGGGCGCGATCCCGCTCGGCTGCCTCGTCGGCGCCTGGATCGTCCACCGCTCCGGCAACCCCGTGAAGCTGATGATGGACGCCGTCGCGCCGGGCCTCCTGCTCGCGCAGGGGATCGGCCGCTGGGGGAACTACTGGAACCAGGAGCTGTACGGGAAGCACACGACGCTCCCGTGGGCGCTCGAGATCCACGGCAAGGGAGCCGCGCACCTCTACACGCCGACGTTCCTCTACGAGTTCGTCTGGGACGTGCTCGGCGTGCTCGCGCTGCTCTGGATCGACCGCCGGTTCACGATCAAGCGGCCGGCGCTCTTCTCGCTGTACATCGCGATCTACACGGCCTTCCGCACGTACGAGGAGACGCTGCGCATCGACCCGTCGAACCACTTCCTCGGCCAGCGGATCAACTTCTGGGTCTCGCTCCTCGTCTTCATCGCCTCGGTCGCGTTCTTCGTCTGGTGGCAGTTCTTCCACAAGGAGTCGTCGGAGCCGGCGGCGTCGACTCGGCCGCGGCCGATCCCGACCGGGCCGCGGATGGCGGTGCCGAAGGGGCGCGTCCGGTAGTGCATCTAGGGTCAGGCGAATGATCGTCCGCGAGCTCGATCTCGACCTCGACGCCTTCGAGGGGCCGTTCGACCTGCTGCTGACGCTTGTCCTGAAGGACGAGCTCGAGCTGCGCGAGATCGACGTCGCCGGGATCGTGATGGCGTTCCTCGAGCGGCTCGCGGAGCGCGACGAGCTCGACCTCGAGGCATGCGGCGAGTTCCTCGTCCTGATCGCGGCGCTGCTCGAGCTGAAGGCGCGCGGACTCTTCCCGGAGGAGGCGGCGGAGCTCGCCGAGCTCGAGCCGGAGGCCGCGGCGGAGGAGCTCGCGCGCCGGCTCGCCGAGTACCGCCGCATGAAGGAGGCGGCCGCGTGGCTCCGCGACCGGCTCGACACCGAGGGCGACCGCTTCTTCCGGATCGGCCCGGCGCCGCTCGCGCCGAAGGTCGAGACGCCGCTCGCGCCGCAGGAGCCGGAGCGGCTCGCGGCGGTGCTGCGGATGCTCGCCGTCCCGCCGCCGCAGGTCTCGCTCTCGCACATGGCGCTCCGGTTCCCGCCGGTGTCCCAGTTCCTCGAGCGGTTCCGCGCCGTGCTCCGCCGCCGCTCCCGCTTCGACTTCGACGCCGAGGTCGCCGGGCTCTCCCGCGTGGAGCAGGCCGTCGCGTTCCTCGCGCTCCTGGACATGCGCCGCTCCGGCGAGATCACGATCGAACAGGCCGCCCCGTTCGCGCCGATCCGCGTCGCGCGAGAGAATGGGGAGGAGAACCCCGCCAGAGACGAAAGGACCGTGTCGTGGACGACCGTCCGCTCCGCCTGATCGCCGCGAATCCGCTCGACCAGCTCGCGCGGACGCTCGAGGCTCTCCTCGTCGTCGCCTCCGCGCCGCTCGATGTCGACGAGCTCGCCGAGGCCGCGGACGACCACCCGGAGCGGGTCGAGGCGGCGCTCCGTCTCGTCGCCGACCGCTACCGCGAGGGCCGCAGCGGCGTCGTGCTCGAGCACGTCGCCGGCGGGTGGGCGTTCCGCGCGTCGCGCGAGGCGGCCGCCGCATGCTCGCGGCTCTTCGAGAAGCCCGCGCAGCGGAACCTCTCGCAGGCGTCGCTCGAGACGCTCGCGATCGTCGCGTACCTCGGCCCCTGCACGCGGCCCGACATCGCGCGCATCCGCGGCGTCGCCGCCGACTCCGCCGTCGCGAACCTCGTCGAGCGCGGCCTCATCGCCGAGGCCGGCCGCGACGACCACGCGGGCGGTGCGATCCGCTACCGCACGACGCCGCTCTTCGAGCGGATCTTCGGGCTCGAGAGCCTCTCGGAGCTGCCGCGCCTCGACGATCTCGGCGCCGACACGGAGCAGATCCGCGAGCGGCTGCACGAGGTCGCGGATCTTCGCAGCGCCTAGCGCGTCGCGAGCGCGATCGTCGTCACGAAGAAGAACGCCAGCGTCGCGGCGTAGAAGCCGCGCTCGATCAGGCCGACCCACGGGCGGAGCTGGGCGACGCGGATCGCGACGACGGTGCCGACCACGGTGACGGCCATCAGCACGCCGAGCGCGCGAACCACGCGGCACACCGTCCCCCAGCCGGCGACGTTGTCGAGCTCGCTGCCGAGGTGGATCGCGGCGAGGGTGATCGATGCGAACGCGACGATCGCGAGCAGCGCGTGGATCAGCCCCGTCCTCGTCTGCTGGTGCGAGCCGATCAGGTCGGTCGGGTACCAGCCGATCGCGATCCGGGCGAAGCCGAACACGACGAGCTCGGCGATCACGCGCGCGGAGACCGCCGGGACGCCGTTCCGGAATCCGAGCGCGAGGAGGATCCCCGCGACCCCCAGCAGCGCGGCCTGCGTCCGGTAGAGCCACGCGTAGCGGCCGACCCCGTACTCGCTCACCGCGTTCCGGAACCACGAGCGACCCGTGGGGAGGAGGTGGAGCGCGACGAGGCAGCCGAAGCAGCCGGCCGCGCAGACCGCCGAGCCCGCCGCAAGGAGCGTCGTCACCGCGCGCGAGTATCGCACCGCGGGGTTCTCCCCGTTCCGACGCCGGGAATCCGCTGATGCCCCGGCGGCGGCCGCGCGCTCTCATGGTGGGGTAACCCTCGCGAGGAGGTCCGCCCCGTGGCCGTATCCGGCATCCGATACGCAATCTCCCACACGACGCACCGACCGTTCGACGAGACGGTCGAGCACGTGCGTGCCGCACTCGCGGCGGAGGGTTTCGGCGTCCTCTGCGAGGTCGACGTCGAGGCGACGATGCGGGCGAAGCTCGGCGTCGAGCGCGAGCCGTACGTCATCCTCGGCGCCTGCAACCCGCCGCTCGCACACGAGGCTCTGACCGCCGAGCCGGACCTCGGTGTCTTTCTCCCGTGCAACGTGGTCGTGTACGCCGGAGGCGGCGTGACGCACGTCGCGGCGGTCGACCCGCGGCCGCTCTTTGAGCTCGTCGGCAAGGCCGAGGTCGCGCCCGTCGCCGACGAGGTGCGCGCCCGGCTCGAGCGGGTCGTCGCGGCGGTCGTCTGATGCTCGAGCTGTACCAGACGGAGTGGTGCCGCGGCTCGCAGCTCGTCCGGCAGCGGCTGACCGAGCTCGAGCTCGACGTCGTCCTGCACCAGGTCCCCGAGTCCGTCGAAGAGCGAGACGAGCTCGACGGTCGCACGGGCCAGCGCAGCGTTCCGGTGCTCGTGCTCGAGGACGGCGCGGCGCTCGTCGGAAGCGAGGCGATCCTCGCGTACCTCGACCCGCTGCCCGAGCCGTCCGACGCCGAGGCGCACCGTGCACGGGCCGAGCGCTCGCTCCGCAAGCGGTGCGCGGAGCTCCGCGAGACCGTCTCGCGCTGACGCTGCTGGAAGAATCGCGGCGTGCGACTGAACGCGTATCTCGCGCGCGCCGGCGTCGCCTCGCGGCGCGGCGCCGACGACCTGATCAAGGCCGGCCGCGTCCGCGTCAACGGCGAGCCGGGGCAGCTCAACACGTTCGTCGGGACCGCCGACCGCGTCGAGGTCGACGGCCGCGAGGTCGCGCCGCAGCGGCTCGCGCACCTGCTCCTCCACAAGCCCGCGGGCGTCGTGACGACCGCGCGCGACCCGCAGGGGCGGCCGACCGTCGTGCAGCTCGTGCCGGCCGACCCGCGCGTCGTCCCGGTCGGCCGGCTCGACGCCGACACGACGGGCGCCCTCCTCCTCACGAACGACGGGCCCCTCGCGCACCGGCTCGCGCACCCGCGCTACGGCGTCGAGAAGACCTACGTCGTCGACGTCGACGTCGACCCGGACGAGGGCGCGCTCCGCCGGCTCCGCGAGGGCGTCGAGCTCGACGACGGGCGGACCGCGCCGGCGCAGGCGCGGCGGCTCGGCCGCGGGCGGCTCGAGCTCGTGATCCACGAGGGACGGAAGCACCAGGTGAAGCGGATGTGCGAGGCGGTCGGGCTGCCCGTCGTCCGCCTGCACCGCAGCGGCTACGCGGGTCTGACCCTCGAGGGGCTCGAGCCGGGCGCATGGCGCCCGCTCGAGCCCTCGGAGGTGCAGCGGCTCAGGTCAATGCCTGGGCCTGGCTGATCAGCGTGTTCGCCTGGGCGATCCACGCCTGCGCCTGCGACGTGCTGATCGGCGTCCCGTTGAACGCCGCCGCGTTCAGCGCGTTCTTGATCTGCGTCGCGAGCGTGTTCCGCTGCGTCGTCAGGCTTCCGATCGACGCCTCGAGCGACGTGTAGAGCGAGTCGTCGGTCGGCGTCCCGCTCTCGAGTGCCTCGGTCGACGCCTTCAGCGTCGCCGCCGCGAACTGCCCGAACGGCGCGTTGACCTGCTCGTACGCGTTCTCGAGCTGCGCGATGGTCGGCCCCTGGAGCGCACGCGGGAGCGCACGCCGGTCGAGCGCCTGCACGATCACGTGGCCGTCGTCGGTGTAGTCGTCCTCGAGCCCCGTGAGCGACAGGATCGTCGGACGGAGGTTCGTGTGGTCGGTCCACGTCGACGAGTCGACGCCGTTCCGGTCGATCCCCGGTCCGACGAACCCGGCCCACGTGTTCCCGATCTCCTGCTGGATGTCGCCGTGGTTCCACGCGAATCCCGCCGTGACGCACGTCGTGAAGCCGGTGCACGGGTTCGACAACTGGAAGAAGAAGTCGTCGTTCCCGAACATCGTGAACGTCGGCGTCCGGTTCGGGTCCGCGTTGACCATGTGGAGCGTCTGCTCCTCGACCGGGTCGGCGAGGTTCTGGGTCAGCGGCACGACCGCCGGCCCGCCCTGCGCGTACGGATCGAGCGAGCTCAGGATGCCGACGTCCCGTTCGAGCTTTCGTACCGACGGATCGGTCGGGCTCGGCTGCCCGTTGACGTAGAACGCCGGCGCGTCGTCGAAGTGGATGTCGAACTTCGGCTCGCCCGTCGGCAGCAGCCCGTTCATGTTCGCCCCGACCTCGCCGATCTGGTTCGACGGGCACGCCGACAGGTTCGTGCACGTGCGGTGGTCGTAGAGGAGCCAGTTGCCGCCCGGCGCGGGCGTCCCGACGCCGCCGGCGAAGTGGTCGCCCTCGTCGACCGTGATCACGAACAGCGTGTTGTTCCGGTTGATCCCGTGGCGCTGGAGGTTCTGGAAGAAGTCCTCGAACGCCTGGTCGTACGCCTTCAGCTGCTGGATGTGCGCGAGCTCGTCCGGGCCCGTCGCCGAGCTCGAGTACGAGTCGGTGCTGAGCGTGGGGACGTGGAAGTCGTGCACGTCCGAGATGTAGCCGTACGTGACCGGCACGCCGTTCTCCTGCATCTGCTCGACGTACCCGAGCGTGTTCTTCGCGAGCATCCCGTCGAAGCCCGGGAAGCCGCACACGCCGATCGGGTCGGTGATCGCGTCGCCGTTCGTGTCGTCGACGCACTGCTTGCCGCCGGTGATCGCGGGGTCGACGTACTTCGTGCCGAAGAGCGCCTTGAAGCCGCCGTACCCGCCCGGCTCGTCCGGAAGCGTGTCCGGCTTCGCGTTCGGGTTCCCGGCGCAGACGCTCGTCGCCGACTGCGAGCAGTGGATCGCGATGCCGACGAAGTCGGTCTGCCCGATCTGCGGGTTCGCGGCCGCCTCGTTCCACTCCGGCGAGCCCTGCCCGAACACCTGCGTGATGTCGCCCGTCGGCGCGGTCGAGGCGTTCTCGAGCTCGAGGTTCGCCGTGCCGACGCCGCCGAAGTCGCAGCCGGCGCGCGTGAACGGCACCCACGGGGCCGGCGTCGTCTTCCCGCCGTCCGTGACCATGTTCGGCAGCGTGTCGCCGACCGGGTCGACCGGGTTCGTCCAGTACTTGAACGAGCTCGTGAACGCCGGGACCTTGCTGGCCGGGTAGTAGTCGTAGCTGTTCGAGACCGTCTGCCCCTGCCGGTCCGGGTAGAGCCCGGTCAGCGACGACAGGATCCCGCCCGCGGTGTGCGAGATGAGGATCGTGTGGTCGTTCGTGAACAGCGTGCCGTTGTCCTTGAGGAAGCCGAGCAAATGCGGCATCTGCTCGAGGTCCGACGGGACGTTCGGGTTGTCCCGGTTGTAGTGCGTGTTGTCGAACTGGAGATAGATCACGTGCTGGATCCGGCCGCCGTCGTTCCCCAACCGGCAGCCGGTCGACGTCTGGTGGTGGCCGTTGTCCCCGATCGCGCCGGAGGCCCCGACGGCCGCGAGCACGGCGATGGTCGCCCCGGCGAGTACCGAAGCGACGACGGTGCTTCTCTTCATTCCCTCCCCCTTCGATCTGCGGTTTCTGCCCGCGCCTGCCGCAGGGGAGCCTCGTCGCCGCCGCAGCGTCCTTGGGCGGCGAGGCGGTAGCGCCGAGGTTACGAAATGGCAACGGCTCCGTGCGGCGCGCTACAGGCCGCGCGGCCGCGCGGCACCGAAGAGCTTCCCGGCCTCGGCCTTCGCGAAACCCATCCGGTCGTACATCGCCTGAAGCGTCGGCTCGGCCATGTTCCGGGCCTTCTCCGCGCCGACGGCGAGCAGCCGCTGCAGCTCGCGCTCGTCCGAGCGGAGCGCCTCGTAGCGCTCCTGGATCGGCGACAGGAGCTCGACGACCGCCTCGCCGACGGCCTCCTTGAAGGCGCCGTAGCCGTGGCCGTCGAACCGCTCCTCGATCGCGCCGATCGGCTCGCCGGTCGCGACGTTCAGGATCTCGATCAGGTTCGAGACGCCGGGCTTCTCCTCCGGGTCGTAGCGGACCTCCGAGCCGGAGTCGGTGACGGCGCTCTTGAACTTCTTCCGGATCGTGTCCGGCGGGTCGAGCATCAGCACCGTCCCCTGCGGCGTTCCGGAGCTCGTCGACATCTTGTTCGCCGGCTGCTGGAGGTCCATGATCCGGCCGCCCACCGCGGGGTAGACGCCCTCGGGCACGCGGAACGTCTCGCCGTAGCGGTAGTTGAAGCGCTCGGCGATGTCGCGCGAGAGCTCGAGGTGCTGGCGCTGGTCGTCGCCGATCGGGACGAGGTCGGTCTGGTAGAGGAGGATGTCGCCGGCCATCAGCACCGGGTACGTGAAGAGCCCGGCGGAGACGAACTCCTGCTGGTCGGCCTTCTCCTTGAACTGCGTCATCCGCCCGAGCTGCCCGTAGCTCGCGACCGCCGAGAGCAGCCAGGCCGCCTCGGCGTGCGCGGTGACGTGGCTCTGGCAGAAGACGATCGAGCGCTCGGGATCGAGGCCCGTCGCGAAGAGCGTCGCCGCGAGGTCGAGCGTCGAGCTGCGCAGCTCCGCCGGGTCGTAGTCGACCGTGATCGAGTGCAGGTCGACGATGCAGAAGAGCGCGTCGCCGGACTCCTGCGTCTGGACGTACTGGCGGAAGCCGCCGCTGTAGTTCCCGAGCGTCTTCTGCCCGGTCGGCTGGATGCCGGAGAAGACGCGGGGCTTCGTTTCCTCTGCCATACCGCACGAAAATACCGGGCCGGGCGGCAGGCCGCATCTACACTGCGCCCATGGCCGTGACCGGCGCACCCGAGCTGCTGATCGTGATGAGCGGGCACGCGACGCCCGCCCAGGTGGACGAGGTCGTCGCCCGCCTCGAGGAGGCCGGCTGCGCCGCGCTCGTCACGCCCGGCCGCGAGGCGACCGTGATCGGCGCGATCGGGGAGCGGGAGCTCCTCGCGACGCTGCCGCTCGAGGGGTACGCCGGGGTCGAGCAGGTGCTGCCGATCCTCAAGCCGTACAAGCTCGTCTCCCGCGAGCTCTCGCCCGATCCGACCGTGATCGAGGCGCGCGGGCGGCGGATCGGCGACGGCTACTTCGGCTTCATCGCGGGGCCCTGCACCGTCGAGACCCGCGAGCAGACGCTCGAGACGGCACGGGCGGTCTCGGCGGAGGGCGTGACGATGCTCCGCGGCGGCGCGTTCAAGCCGCGCACCTCGCCGTACGCGTTCCAGGGGCTCGGCGACGAGGCGCTCGACATCCTCGTCGAGGCGCGCGAGGAGACCGGCCTGCCGCTCGTGACCGAGCTGATGGACCCGCGTCACGTCGAGGCGGTCGTCGACGTCGCCGACGTGATCCAGATCGGCGCGCGGAACATGTCGAACTTCTCGCTGCTCTCGGAGGTCGGCCGTGCGCCGAAGCCGGTGCTCCTGAAGCGCGGGCTCTCGTCCACGGTCGAGGACCTGCTGATGGCGGCGGAGTACATCGTCAAGGAGGGCAACTCGGAGGTCGTCCTCTGCGAGCGCGGGATCAAGACGTTCGAGACGTCGACGCGGTTCACGCTCGACATCTCGGCGATCCCGGTGCTGAAGACGGAGACGCACCTGCCGGTGATCGTCGACCCGTCGCATCCGGCGGGGCGGCGCGACCTCGTGCTGCCGCTCGCGCGGGCGGCGGTCGCGGCGGGCGCCGACGGGATCATCGTCGAGGTGCACCCGCGCCCCGAGGAGGCGCTCTGCGACGCGGCGCAGCAGATCCCGACGTCGGAGTTCCCCGAGTTCGCCGCGGAGATCCGCGCGCTCGCGTCCCTCATGGGACGCACGATCGGGTAGTGCCCCGCCCGGTAATGCCGTTCAGTCTCCGGGTCGCGAGCACCAAGCGATGCAAGGACGCAGGGAGCACTCGTAGCCGTGGCTACGGGTGCGACCGAGGACGCGGCAGCGCGCAGTGTGATCGCGGGCCGGAGGCGGACATGTATTGCCGGGCGGGGCACTGATGCGCGTCGAGCCTGCTGTCTCCGTCGTCGGGCACGTCGCCGTGCCCGGGGACAAGTCGATCTCGCACCGCGCCGTCATGTTCGGCGCGCTCGGCGAGGGGGAGACGCGCGTCCGCGGCTTCGGCCGCGGCGGCGACACCATGGCGACGGTGCACGCGATGCGCGCGCTCGGCGCGGGCGTCGACGAGCTGTCCGACGACGAGCTCGTCGTGCACGGGGTCGGCGTCCGCGGGCTGCGGGCGCCGGACGCTCCGGTCGACTGCGAGAACGCCGGCACGCTGATCCGCCTCGTCGCGGGCGTGCTCGCCGGGCAGGAGGGACGCTTCGAGCTGACGGGCGACGAGTCGCTCCGCTCGCGCCCGATGGAGCGGATCGCCGCGCCGCTGCGGGAGATGGGCGCGAGCGTCGAGACGACGGACGGCCACGCGCCGATCGTGATCGTCGGCTCCGGCGCGCTGCACGGGATCGACTACGAGCTTCCGGTCGCGAGCGCACAGGTGAAGTCCGCGGTGCTCCTCGCGGGGTTGAACGCGAGCGGCGCGACGACGGTCGTCGAGCCGAAGCCGACGCGCGACCACACGGAGCTGATGCTCGAGGCGGCCGGCGTCGGCGTGCGGCGGCGGTCGACGTCGGTGACGGTGCAGCCTGCGACGTCGCTGCGTCTCGGCGAGGTCGACGTCCCCGGCGACTTCTCGTCGGCGGCTCCGTTCCTCGTCGCCGCGGCGATCGTCCCCGGGAGCGACGTCACCGTCCACGACCTCGGCCTGAACCCGCGCCGCACCGGGCTCCTCGACGTGCTCGAGCGGATGGGCGCGCGCGTCGCGATCTTCAACCGTCGTCGCGCGGGCCGCGAGCCGGTCGGCGACGTGCAGGTGGAGTACGGCGAGCTCGTCGCGACGCGCATCGACGCGGCCGAGGTGCCGCTCCTCGTCGACGAGTTGCCGCTCGTCGCGCTGCTCGCTTCGCATGCGCGCGGCGACACGGTCGTCGCGGGCGCCGCCGAGCTCCGCCTGAAGGAGACCGACCGGATCGCGGCGGTCGCCGACGGGCTCCACGCCTGCGGCGCGCACATCCGGCCGCGCGAGGACGGCTGGACGATCACCGGCGTCCCGGCGCGGCTCAAGGGCGGCAAGGTCGACGCCCGCGGCGACCACCGGATCGCCATGCTCGGCGCGATCGCAGGCCTCGCCTCGCGCGAGGGCGTCGAGATCGTGGGCGCCGACACGGTCGCTATAAGCTTCCCCGGTTTCTACGAGATGCTCGACTCCCTGGTGACACGATGATCGTCGCGATCGACGGCCCCGCCGGCTCCGGCAAGAGCACGGTCGCGAAGGCGCTCGCCGAGCGGCTCGGCTTCCGCTACCTCGACACCGGCGCGATGTACCGCGCGGTGACCTGGCTCGCGATGCAGAACAACCTGGACCTCAGCGTCGGCGACGCACTCGCGGCGCTCGCGGCGTCGGAGCCCGTCACCTTCGACGACGCCGGCCGCGTGTTCATTGCCGGGACCGACGTCACGTCGTCGATCAGGCACCAGCGGATCGACCGGATGGTCCCCGTCGTCGCCGCGCACCCCGGCGTGCGCGAGGTGATGCGCGAGCGGCAGCGGCAGCTCGGCCGCGAGGGCGACGTCGTGATCGAGGGCCGCGACATCGGGACGGTCGTCGCGCCGGACGCAGAGGTGAAGGTCTACCTCGTCGCCGATCGCGACGAGCGCGCGCGCCGCCGCGCCGCCGACCGGCCGGGGATCGGGGCCGACGCGCTCGCGACCGACCTCCGCAAGCGCGACGCGAAGGACGCCGAGCGGATGGAGCCGGCGCCCGACGCGCAGGAGATCGACACGACGGACCTCCGCGTGGAGGACGTCGTCGAGCGGATCGAAGTGCTCGTCCGCGAGCGCACGCCGGCGTGAACCGCGTCGACGCGGTCTGGGCCGTCGGACGGCTCACGATCGGCACCGCCACGCGCCTCGCGGCGCCGGTGCGGTCGTACGGCTCCGAACGGATGCCGCAGTTCGGCGGCGTCGTGCTCGCGATGAACCACTTCCACTGGCTCGACCCGCCGGTGTTCGGCGCCGTCTCGCCGCGGACGATCTACTACATGGCGAAGATCGAGGCGCACGTCGTGCCCGGACTCGGCGAGCTGATCCGCGCATTCGGGACGTTCTCGGTGCGCCGCGGCGAGTCCGACCGCGAGGCGGTGCGGATGATGCGCGAGGTCGTGCGCAACGGGCACGTGCTCGGGATCTTCGCGGAGGGCACGCGGCAGAAGACCGGCGTCCCCGGCCCGGTGCAGCCCGGCGCCGCGATGGCCGCGCTGCAGGAGGACGTGCCGGTCGTCTGCGCCGCGATC
>Ga0335082_10007736_pt1 | contig 11667 bp, 11 predicted proteins | sample Lox_Sample_41_FD_206718 | JGI IMG/M metagenome (GOLD analysis project Ga0335082, IMG submission 206718) | Soil microbial communities from Loxahatchee National Wildlife Refuge, Florida, United States - Lox_Sample_4.1 | ecosystem: Environmental > Terrestrial > Soil > Wetlands | place: USA...
GGCCCCTCCTCGGCAGGCCGTCAGTGGATGGCCGCGGCGCCCTCGAGCTCCACGAAGCTGATGCAGCCCTCGACCGGGCAGACGTAGCCGCACAGCCGGCAGCCGACGCAGTAGTCGCCGTCGACCGACAGGTGCGACGTCCCGTTCGTCCGTTCGAGGCGGATCGCCTGGTGGGCGCCGTCCTCGCAGGCCGCGTAGCACAGGTTGCAGTGCACGCAGCGCGCCTCGTCGATCTGGGCGAGGAGCCGGAACGACTGGTCGAGCTTGCCCCAGTCGCCGATCGTCGGGAGGGCCTTGCCGATCAGCTCCGTCGGGCTGTGGAGCCCGTGCTCGCGGAGGTAGCTCGACATCCCGTCGACGAGGTCGTCGATGAGCCGGTAGCCCCAGTGCATGACGCTCGTGCCGATCTGGACGGTCGTGGCGCCGAGGAGCATGAACTCGACGGCGTCGTGCCAGTCGGTCGCGCCGCCGATGGCCGAGATCGGCAGGCCGATCTGCGGGTCGGAGGCGATGGCCGAGGTCATGTGGAGGGCGATCGGCTTGACGGCCGGGCCCGAGTAGCCGCCGTGGCTGCCCCGGTCCCGGACGGTCGGCTTGGGCGTCCACGTGTCGAGGTCGACGCCGATGAGCGAGTTGATCGTGTTGATGAGCGCGATCCCGTCGGCCTTGGCGGCCGCCGCGGCCCGGCCGGGCAGCCGGATGTCGGTGACGTTCGGGGTGAGCTTGACGAGCACCGGGACCGTCGCCGTCTCCATGACCCACTCGGTGATCATCTGGACGTACTCCGGGACCTGGCCGACGGCGGCGCCCATGCCCCGCTCGCTCATGCCGTGGGGACACCCGAAGTTGAGCTCGATCCCGTCGGCGCCGGTGTCGTTGACCCGGCTGACCATGTCGTGCCAGGCCTCTGGCTTCGACTCGACCATGAGCGACACGACCACGGCGCGATCCGGGTAACGGCGCTTGACATCCGCGACCTCGGCGAGGTTCGTCGCGATCGGCCGGTCGCTGATGAGCTCGATGTTCGACAGGCCGACGAGCCGGCGACCCTCCACGTCGAGGGCGCCGAGGCGGGCGGTCACGTTCGTGATCGGCTCGCCGATCGTCTTCCAGACCGCTCCACCCCAGCCCGCGTCGAAGGCGCGGGCGACCATCTCGCCGGTGTTCGTGATCGGGCACGAGGCCAGCCAGAACGGGTTCGGCGAGCGGATGCCGGCCAGGTTCACCGCGAGGTCGATGCCCGGGACGGTGCTGGCGGCCGGGTTGACGGCGACGATCCGCATGGCGAGGCCGAGCGCGTCGACGATGGAGCGCGCGGCGAGCTTCCCGGCCTGGGCGGCATCCACGACCTCGGCGCCGCCGTTGACGACGTCGCCGATGGCCCAGACCCTGGGATTGACCGTCCGGCCGGAGGCATCCTCCGTGAGGGCAACGCCGGATCCGACCGGCACGCTGAGCGCCGCGAGGACGTCCGTCGGACCGTGCTGGCCAACCGCCCGGATGACCGTGTCGACCGGGACCTCGAAGCGCGAGCCGGCGATCGGCTCGGGTCGCCGGCGGCCGGACGCGTCGGGCTCGCCGAGGCGCATCGCCTCGAGCTCGAGCGCCCAGACCGAGCCGTCGCCGCAGATCTCTACCGGCGCGGTCAGCCACTTGATCGTGACGCCGAGGCTGCGGGCGAGGTCGATCGCGTGCGGGTACGCCGGGCACTCCGCGACGGAGCGGCGGTAGTAGAGCGTGACCTCCTCGGCCCCGAGCCGGACCGCCGCAGCGGCGGCGTCGAAGGCCGTGCTGCCGCCGCCGATGACGGCGACGCGCTTGCCGACCGCGACGTGCGAGGTCGCGCCGGCGATGGCGCTGCCGATGACGTCGAGCGCGTCCACGACGCCGGCGAGGTCGTCGCCCGGGATCCCGAGCGGCTTGCCTCGCCCGAGGCCCGTCGCCAGGACGACTGCGTCGTTGCCGGCGAGGAGCTCGGCCGGGTCGACGTCGACGCCGACCCGGGCCCCGAGCCGGAACGTCGCGCCGGCCCGCTCGACCAGCCGGACGTCGCAGGCGACGGTCTCCCGCGGGAGCCGCCACGGGACGATGCCGTGGTCGCCGAGGCCACCGGCCCGCTCGGTCGCGTCGTACAGGGTCACCGCGACCCCGGCCCGCCGCAGCTCCGCCGCGCAGGCCAGGCCGGCGGGGCCGGCGCCGACGATCGCGACGCGCTTGCCGCTCTCCTCGACTGCCGCGGCCGGGACGAGCCCCGCCGCCTCGGCCGTCTCGACGGCGTAGTGCTGCAGGCGCCCGATCTCGATCGGCCGCTCGAGCGCGGCGTGGACGCAGGCGCCCTCGCACAGCCGCTCGACCGGACAGGCCGCGCCACAGGTCGCGCCGAGGGGGTTCGCCGACAGGATCGTCCGGGCGCTGCCCTCCAGGTTGCCGGTCGCGATCTTCCGGATGAACGACGGGACGTCGATGCCCGCCGGGCAGGCCCGGGTGCAGGGCGCGTCGTAGCAGTAGAGGCAGCGCTCGGCCTCGGTCCGGGCAGCGGTCGCAGTCAGCAGCGGCAACGGGAGGAACGGATCGGGCGAACGCCCGACCGACGGTTCGACGGTCATGTCTGTGGACCCTCGATCAGTCGCCGCGGGCGGCGACGGTAACTGGACGCCCACCGTCATCCTCCGAGCCACCGTCGCGCCTCGACACGGCCGAAGGGCACCCCGACGACGGGCCACAAGGGCGGTTCCTCCGCGTCGGAACCGGTCCGGCTGGACCGACGGGCGCGCGGTCCGGCTCCGCCAGCCAATCGGCCTGTCAGGTTCGTGACGTCTGTCATCTGGTCGTCGATAGATGCTTATGACATATATACGCCACACACGTATATAACGTGTCGACAGGTGAGACAGGACGGTCAGTGGTCGTGGGCTTCAACGACGAGATGGACGAGCTGCAGGCGGGGGCGCTGCGCGCGCTGGCGAGCCCGCACCGCGTCCGCGTCGTCCACCTGCTGGCGCAGGGGCCGCTCGAGGTCCGGGAGATCAGCGCCTCCCTCGATCTCGGCCAGGCCGCCACCTCCCAGCATCTCGCCGCGCTCCGCGCGGTCGGGCTGGTCGAGGCGTCGCGCGACGGACGATCCGTCGCCTATCGCCTGGCCGATCCCGACATCGGCGAAGCCTGCGACCTCATGCGATCCGCCCTCGTCCGGCGCCTGACGCGCCTCGGCAACGTCGCGGCCGCGGCCTCGATCGAGGCCGGAGCCCATGCATCAGCCCCGATGGAGGTTCCCGTCCGGTGACCACGCCCCTCTCGATCGTCCTGTTCTCGGGTACCGAGGACAAGCTCCACGCGGCGGCGACGCTGGCGGCGGGCGCGGCGGCCATGGGCCGACCGGTGAACCTGCTCCTCCAGTATTGGGCGCTCGACACCTTCCGGGCCGATCGGATCGAGACCGCGCGGGGCCTTGCGTTCGAGGCCGCGCCAGGGGCGCGCGACGGCCGCTCCGCCCTGCCCTGGGTCGAGACGCTTCGCATGGCCAAGGAGCTGGGCGAGGTCCAGATCCGGGCCTGCTCGGGCTCGCTCGAGTACCTCGGTCTCGAGGTCGCCGATCTCGACCCGCTGGTCGACGGCGCGGGCGGCATCGCGTCGTTCTTCGCGGACGCGGGCGATGGCCCGATCACGTTCATCTAGCAGCGTCCAGCAGGAGGCTTCCATGTCCGATCGCGAGAAGCTCGTGATCATGGTGACCCGCGGCCCCGGCGACCCCGAGCGGGCCACGATCCCGTTCGTGATGGCCGGCGCCGCGCTCGCCTCCGAGGTCGACGTCGTCATGGGCTTCCAGGCCGACGCCGTGCGACTCGTCGAGCGAGGGCAGGTGGACGGCATCGAGGCGGCGGGGTTCCCGCCCCTGGCCAAGCTCGTCGCCGATTTCCACGACCTGGGCGGCCTCGCGCTCGTGTGCGGGCCCTGTCTCAAGAGCCGCGGCATCGCCGCTGACCAACTGGTCGACGGAGCCGAGGTCGTCGCCGCCGGGCGGTTCGTCGCCGAGATCACGTCCGCCACCAACGCCCTCACCTACTGATCTCGCGAAAGGAGATCCCATGACCGCCCTCGCCGAAACCGAGCTCGAAGTCATCGTCGCGGACAAGGTCGTCGACGCCCGCGGGGCCGCCTGCCCGGGCCCGCTGCTCGAGGCCAAGAAGGCCATGGCCGGCGTGCCGCTCGGTGGCGTCGTCGAGCTCTGGTCCAGCGATCCAGTCACCAAGTCCGACGTCGCCGCGTGGGCGGGGAAGGTCGGTCACGTATTCCTCGGCTCGCGCGAAGCCGAGGGCTACGACCGGGTCCTCATCCGTCGGGCGAAGTAGCCCGATCCACCTGGGCCGATCTCCGGACGGCCCAACCAGGCGGGGCGTCGGCTTGACGCCCCGCCACCAATCACGCAGGAGCAGGCGACAGTGGTCGAGACGGCCGACGCGAGCGGAATCCGCGAATCGAGCATCGCTCCCCGGATCCTCGTGTTCTCCACGAATACGATCTCGGACCCCGGGATCGACCTCGCGGGCAGCGCTCACATGAGCTACTCGCCCGGCGTGCGGGTCATCAGCCTGCCCTGCACGAGCGGCATTCGACCGTCGTGGATTCTCCACGCCGTCGAGCGCGGCTTCGACGGCGTGTTCATCGCCTCGGACGGCGATGAGTGCGCCTTCCTCCCGGACTGCGCCCATCGGGCGTCGACCATCGTCGCGGAGGCCCAGCGGCGGCTGCGTGAGATCGGCGAATCCCCGCAGCGCGTGCGGCTGGCGGCGATCTGCTCGGTCTGTGCCGAGCCGTTCACCAAGCACGTGACCGGCTTCTCCGAGGCGCTCGCCGCGCTCGGGCCCGTCCACGGCCGAGCCCCGGAGGCGGTGGCATGACCGCGACGACCGAAGCCCGGACGACGGACGCGGGCGCGACCGCGCCCTGCTCCACGGAGCGCTACGACGTCCTGGTCGTCGGCGCCGGGATCGGCGGGATGGAGTCCGCCCTGAAGCTCGGCGACATGGGCTACCGCGTCCTCCTGGTCGAGAAGGAGCCGAGCGTCGGCGGGAAGATGATCCTGCTCAGCAAGGTCTTCCCGACGCTCGACTGCGCGAGCTGCATCTCGACGCCGAAGATGGCGGCGTCGATCCATCACCCGAACGTGACGACCCTCACCTACACCGAGGTCGAGGAGATCGGCAAGGCCGGCGCGGACGGCCGCTTCCACGCCCGGATCCGGCAGAAGGCGCGCTTCGTCGACGAGGCCGCGTGCACCGGCTGCCAGCTCTGCGAGACGGCCTGCACCGTCTCGGTGCCGGACCAGTTCAACGCCGACCTCATCGGCCGCAAGGCCGCCTACATCGCGTTCCCCCAGGCCGTGCCCAAGAAGGCCGTCATCGAGCGCGGCGGCTCGTCGCCCTGCACGTTCGAGTGCCCGGCCGGCATCGAGGCCCACGGCTACGTGTCGCTCATCCGGAGCGGCGAGTACGAGAAGGCCCATCGCCTCGTCCTCGACGCGACGCCGCTCGTCGGGACGCTCGGGCGCGCGTGCTATGCCCCGTGCGAGGCCCAGTGCACCCGCGGCTCGCTGGAGGGGACGCTCCCGATCCGGCGCCTGAAGCGGTTCATCGCCGACGAGCACGTCGCCTCCGGCGAGGAGCTCGGCATCGAGGTCGCGCCACCGAACGGCCGGCGGGTGGCGATCGTCGGCTCCGGACCCACCGGCCTGACCGCGGCCTGGCAGCTGGCCCGGCGCGGCTACGAGGTCCGCATCCTGGAGGCGGCGCCCGAGCCCGGCGGCTTCCTCCGACTCGCGATCCCCTCGTACCGCCTGCCGGTCGAGGTCGTCGAGCGCGACATCGACCACGTTCGCCAGCTCGGCGTCGACATCCGGACGAGCAGCCCGGTGCGCGACCTGCAGACGCTTCGGGCCGAAGGCTTCGACGCCGTCCTCGTCGCGACCGGAACCCCCCGCTCCGCGCCGCTGGGCGTGCCGGGCGAGGACCGCCTCGGGGTCGTCGGGGGTCCCGAGTTCCTGCGCACGGTCAAGCTCGGCGAGCCGGTCGACGTCGCGGGCCGCGAGGTCGTGGTCGTCGGTGGCGGAAACGTCGCGATGGACGCCGCTCGCGTCGCACGCCGCCTCGGCGCCGCGTCCGTGACCGTCGCCTACCGCCGGGGCCGGGCCGAGATGCCGGCCCACCACGTCGAGGCCGACGACGCCGAACGGGAAGGCGTCCGGTTCAGCTTCCAGGTCGCGCCGACCGAGGTGCTCGGCGACACGGCAGGGGCCGTCGCCGGCGTGCGCTGCGTCCGGATGCGGCTCGGCGAGCCCGATGCCTCCGGCCGGCGCCGGCCCGAGGCCATCGCCGGCAGCGAGACCGTCCTGTCCTGCCAGCTGATCATCGCGGCCATCGGCATGGCTCCCGACGCCGCGGCCTTCGGCGGCCTCGCCACGCTCAACCCGAACGGCACCCTGGGTCCCGATCCGGAGACCCTGCAGACGGCGACCCCGTGGCTGTTCGCGGCCGGGGACGTCGTGAACGGCGCGACCGACATCACCCGGGCCGTCGGCCAGGGCCGGCGCGCGGCCCACATGATCGACCGCTGGCTGGATGGCCGGCCGCTCGACGGCTTCGACCTCCGGCTGCCGGTCGTCGACAAGGCCGAGGTGCTCGCGCGAGAGGCGCTCCACTCTCGACAGGAGCCGCTCGGCGACGCGACCGACCTGCAGCCCGCGCCGACCGACTTCCGCGAGGTCGAGGCGCCGCTGACCGAGGCGGAGGCCCTCGACGCCGCCGGTCGATGCCTCGACTGCGCGGTCTGCTCCGGCTGCCACGAGTGCGTCGCGGCCTGCCCGGTCGACGGCTGCATCGACCTGCAGATGCGCGATCGCGAGACGGACGTCGAGGTCGGCGCGGTCGTCCTGGCGACGGGCTTCCAGCTGTTCGCGGCGGATCTCAAGCCGGAATACGGCTTCGGCCGCTTCAAGAACGTCATCACCGGGATGCAGATGGATCGCCTGCTCGCGCCGACGCGGCCGTTCAACACGATCCTCCGGCCCGGCGACGGCAAGGTCCCCGAGCGAATCGCCTACGTCCTGTGCACCGGCTCGCGGGACCAGACGGTCGGCAACCCGCTGTGCTCGCGGTTCTGCTGCATGTACTCGATCAAGCAAAACCAGCTGCTCATGGGCGCCCTGCCCCTGGCCGACGTGACGGTCCACTACATGGACATCCGCGCTCCCGGCAAGCGCTACGACGAGTTCTACGAGCAGGCCAGGTCGATGGGCGCCAGCTACGTCAAGGGTCGCGTCGCCAAGATCACCGAGAAGCCCGGCGGCAACCTGCTCCTGCGCTACGAGGACATCGAAGGCACGGGCCGGATCGAGGAGGCCGAGTATGACCTCGTGGTCCTGGCGGTCGGCGTCCAGCCGAACCTCGAGCCGGGGGCGCTGTTCCCCGAGGGCGACCTCTCGCTCGACGAGTTCAAGTACGTCGCCGAGCCCGACGAGGACCTGAACCCGGGCGCAACCAGCATCGGCGGTGTGTTCGTGGCCGGGGCCGTGTCGGGCGCCAAGGACATCACCGAGTCGATCTCGCACGCCGAGGCGACCGCCGCGCTCGTCGCGGCCCACCTCGAGCGGGCGGCGTCAGCGGAGCGGGCCGCACAGGCGCGGGCTGCCGAGGCCCCCGCCGTCGAGGCCCCCGCCGTCGAGGCCCCCGCCGTCGAGGCGCCCGCCGTCGAGGCCGCGGTGGCGGTGCCGGCATGACCGACGAGCGGTTCCGCCGCGTGCCCGGCCTCGACCCGGACGAGGAGCCGGTCCCCGCGCGCCGGATCGGGGTCTACGTCTGCCACTGCGGCGGGAACATCAGCGACTACGTCGACATCGACCGGGTCATCGCCGAGGTCGAGCACGAGCCCGGGGTCGTCGTGGCCCGCCAGGCGATGTTCGCCTGCTCCGACGCCAGCCAGAGCGACATGGAGCGCGACATCCGCGACCTCGACCTCGATGGGCTGGTCGTGGCGTCCTGCTCGCCCAAGCTCCACGTCACGACCTTCCGCGGCGTCGCGAAGCGGGCCGGCCTGAACCCCTACGAGTACACCCAGGTCAACGTCCGCGAGCAGGCCTCCTGGATCCACACCGACGACGCGGCGGGCACCACCGAGAAGGCGATCGCCCTCGTCAAGGGCGGCATCGCCCGGACCGCCCTCACCGAGCCGCTCGAGCCCATCGTCGTCGACACGACCCAGAAGGCCCTGGTCATCGGCGGCGGCATCGCCGGGATGCGAGCCGCGATCGGCCTCGCCGACGTCGGGCTGGGGGTCTTCCTCGTCGAGCGCGAGCCGGTGCTCGGTGGACACGTCCGCGAGCTCGGGCCGATGTACCCGAACCGTCGCGTCGGGCGAACCCTCGTCGACGACCTGGAGGCCGACATTCGGGCCCGCCCCTCGATCTCCGTCTTCACCGGGGCCGAGGTCGTCGAGAAGGGCGGCTCGTTCGGCCACTTCGAGGTGACGGTCCGCGTGGGAGGCCCGGCGGCGGAGACGCTCAGCGTCGAGGTCGGGGCGATCATCGTCGCCACGGGGTTCGAGAGCTACCAGCCCGAGGCCGGCGAGCTCGGCTACGGCATCCAGGGCGTCGTGACGCTCCCGGAGCTGAAGACCCTCATCGACTCGTCCAGCGGTCCCCTCGCCTATGACGGCCGACCCGTCCGGTCGCTCGCCTACGTGTACTGCGTGGGGAGCCGCGAGACCGCCACCAAGCCCGACGGCAACGCCTACTGCTCCCGCTACTGCTGCACCGCCACGGCCTTCGCGTCGATCCAGCTGGCGGAGCGGGACCCGGGCCTCCGGCAGTACCACCTCTATCGCGACGTCCGGACCTTCGGGCGCTTCGAGCTCCTCTACGAGCAGGCCCGCGAATCCGGCTCGGTCTACATGAAGTTCCCCGATGCCGAGCCGCCCGAGGTGGCCCGCCACGATGGCGAGCTCGTCGTCACGGTCCGCGACCTGCTCACCGGCGGCGAGCGAGTGGCGATCCCGGTCGACCTGGTCGTGCTCGTCACGGGCATGGTGCCGCGCCAGAACGCCGAGCTGACGGGCGTCCTCAAGCTGCCGATCGGCCGGGATGGCTTCTACAACGAGATCCATCCGAAGCTCCGACCGGTCGAGACGACGGTCGACGGGGTCTACATCGCCGGCGCCTGCCAGGGCCCCCGCAACTCGAGCGAGAGCGTCGCCTCGGGCCTGGCCGCCGTGACCCAGGGGGCCGTGATCCTCAAGAAGGGCTACGCCGAGCTCGATCCGCTCGTGGCGATCGTCCGGCCCGAGGCCTGCGACGGCTGCGGGGATTGCCTCGGGTCGTGCCCCTATGACGCGATCGAGGTCGCCGCCGGCGTGGCCGCGATCAGCGTCACGGCCTGCAAGGGCTGCGGAGGATGCGTGCCGGTGTGCCCGAGGAACGCGATCGACCTGCTCGGCTACACGGATGCCGAGATCACGGCCCTGATCGACGGCCTCGCGGGCGAGCCCGCCGCGCCGCTGGTGGAGGCCGTGGCATGACGACGCATCGGGATCCACGTGAGGTCATCCGACAGGAGCCGTTGATGCGCCGTCGGATCCTGGCGGCCGTCGCCGACGAGGCCCGCAGCGTGCCGGACATCGCCGCTGCCATCGGCTCGCCCGCGGACGAGGCGCTCGTCTGGGTGATGGGCATGCGCCGCTACGGCTACCTGCGCGAGATCAAGGGCTCCGACGCAGACGGCTTCTTCCGTTACGAGCCCGCCGGGAGGCCGGCCAGATGACCGCCATCACGGCCCCGATCGACCCGGCGGCGGCGCTCCCGGCGACGCGGGTCGACGGATCGCTGCTCGCCGAGATCCAGCGCTATGGGGCGGCCGACGTGAGTGCCTGCTTCAGCTGCGGGGTCTGCAGCGCGACGTGCCCGCTCGTCGACGACGACGGCACGTTCCCCCGCCGGATGATCCGCTACGCCCAGGTCGGGTTGCGAGACAAGCTGCTCTCGAGCCGTGAGCTCTGGACCTGCTACGCCTGCGGCCAGTGCTCGGAGCAGTGCCCCCAGGAGGCCGAGCCGGGCGAGTTCATGGCCGCGGCCCGCCGCTGGGCGATCGCGTCCTACGACCGCACGGGCGTGGCCCGGACGCTGGCCACCCGGCCGATCGCCGGCTCGCTCATCGCGGTCCTGCTCGCCGTGATCCTGGCCGCCTTCATGTACACCGCCCACGGTCCGCTGGGCACGGTGAGCCTGGACCTGTTCGGCTTCATCCCGTCCTCGCTCATCCACAACCTGGGCATCGCCGTGATGGTCGTGGTCCTGCTGGTCGGCCTTGCCGGGCTCGCGACGATGGTCTCGCGGCTGCGGCGCCAGGTCTCGCCCGGCTGGACGCCGCGTCGGGGCCTCGCTGCCGCGTGGGAGGCGGTCGTCATCGAGGGCCTCGGCCAGCGCCGCTACCGCGGCGAGTGCGAGGCCGAGGCTCGGCCGTGGTACCGCCGCCGCTGGTTCATCCACGCGCTGACGATGTGGGGCTTCCTGGGCCTCCTGGCCGCGACTGCCCTCGACTATGGCCTGGAGCTGCTCGGGATCAAGGCGACCGGAACGCCCGTGCCGCTGTGGTACCCGATCCGCCTCCTCGGGACGCTCGCGGGAGTGGCCCTCCTGTACGGCGCGACGATGCTGGCCTGGCGACGGTACCGCGCCGAGGAGCGCTCGCTCCGCCACTCGACCGTGGCCGACTGGATCTTCCTGGTCCTCCTGTGGCTCGCCGGCGCGAGCGGCTTCGTCCTGGAGCTCGCGCTGTACCTGCCGCAGGCGCCGACGTGGGGCTATGGGGTGTTCCTGTTCCACGTCGCGATCGCGATGGAGCTCGTCCTGCTCGTGCCGGTCACGAAGTTCGCCCACGCGGTCTACCGGCCGGTCGCCCTGTTCTTCCTCGCCTTGGCCAGCCATCCGGCCCCGACGGCCGGGGAGGTTTCGCGATGATCGCGCAGCGACACGTCTCAGCCGAGCACCGGGCACGGCTCACACCGCACGTCGACCGGCTCGCCGCCACCGGCGACCTCGTGGGCTCCGCGACGGGCGCCGAGCTCCGCCCGGACCTGGAGGCCGCCTGCACGTTCCTGACCGGCCTCCTGCTGCCACACATGGACGCCGCCGAGCGGGCCCTGTACCCGGAGCTGGAGCGGCTCATGCAGAACCGCCACTCCATGACCCCGATGCGCCGCGAGCACGAGGCCATCCGGTCCCTCGTCGCCGACCTCGACGCCCGCCGTCTCCGGATGGGCGACGGGCGGATGTCGGCCGGCGACGCGGTCGCGCTCCGGCGGACCCTGTTCCAGCTGCACGCGCTCCTCAAGATCCACCTCGCCGAGGAGCAGCTCTACGCCGACCTCGTCGAGCATGGCCTCTCGGCGGAGGCCGAGGAGAGCCTGGCCGAGGCGATGCGGCACGAGGACCTGAGCCGGCCCTGAGGCCCGACGGCCCATATGCTGCCGGCATATGGATGCATCCGACCCGATCGGGAGCGAGACCCAGCCCGCCGCGGCATCCCAGCCGGTCGCGTCCGCGCGGGATGCCCGCGGGGTGCCGGTCCATCGCGGCTGGGCGCCCCTCGGTGGCCGGCATCGCTGGATGGAGCCCTTCGTGCT
>Ga0335082_10007737_pt1 | contig 11666 bp, 6 predicted proteins | sample Lox_Sample_41_FD_206718 | JGI IMG/M metagenome (GOLD analysis project Ga0335082, IMG submission 206718) | Soil microbial communities from Loxahatchee National Wildlife Refuge, Florida, United States - Lox_Sample_4.1 | ecosystem: Environmental > Terrestrial > Soil > Wetlands | place: USA: Florida...
CCAGCGGTGAACATCCGCCCCTCGGTTGCCGCCGAGTTCGTGCAGAGCACGACCAGCGTGCTCGCCATTCAGCGGCTGGAGCAGTTCAGCTTCCCGTACGACAGCTACAGCGCCACGGACAAGACGGCGAAGCGCAGTGCCTTCCTGTCGCTGTGCAGCGAAGCAGCCGCCAATCCGCAGCCGACCATGAGCTACACAGGAAACAGCGCTACGGCGACGCTGCTCTCCAGCGAGCGCTACCCGCCCCTGAGCCGGCAGTACCAGAACGATCGCGCCAGCTTCAACTCACAGTATCCCGGCACCGGCTTCGCCCGCGACCTGCGTGAGGTGGCGAAGATCATCTACGGCGTGAGCAAGGGTACCACCGGCGTCACCGCGCGTTACTTCGAAGCGCGCAACGGCGGCTTCGACACCCACTCGGACCAGGGGACCAACGGCAGCAACGATCAGCACAATCAACTCCTGCGCGAGGTCGGCGATGCGCTCGAGGTCTTCTACAGCGACTGCGCCGACATGGGCGTGGCGGACCAGCTCTGCATCGTGCTCTGGAGCGAGTTCAGCCGGCGCATCCAGCAAAACGACAACGGCACGGACCACGGTTCGCAGGGACCGATGTTCGTCATCGGCGGCACGGTCCAGGGCGGCGTGTACGGCAACCATCCGAACATCAACAGCGCCGCCCTCAACAGCGATGGCAACACCGTGTATTCGCAAGCTGCCGGCGACCCGTATCGCTCCACCGATCTGCGTGACGTTTACGGCACGCTGCTCAAACAGTGGCTGAACATGCCGCAAGCGACGATTCTGTCCAGCGTTCTGCAAGTCGACGGCGGCGACGCGAACCACTACTGGACGGCGCCCAACTTCGACCTCGCGTTCCTGTAGGACGACGCTCCGCTATGCGGTGTTACCAAAGGCGCTTGCGTCTCCTCGTCCTGTTGGCCGTTGTGCGCCTCGCGGCGTGGGCGACGCCTGCCAGCGCGCTTACCATCGGCGGCGGTGGGAGCGCGTCGACCGATTGCCTCGTAGTCTTCCAGGTCAGCGACGGCGTTCCGCTGAAGGGCACGAAGATCAAGTGCGTCGACGGCGATCCGAGCTGTGACGCCGACGGCGCAATCAACGGCAGCTGTCAGATCGCAGTCGCGGCGTGCGCCAACAGCACGGCGCTGAGCAAGTGCACGCTGTCTGGCGTGCAGTCGATCACCGTGCAGCACGCCCTGGACAACGGCGACGCCAAGTTCGATCCGGAGTTTCAAGCCTTGCAGACACGCATCGACAACGGCATCGACCTACCGACCAGTGACTCCAACCAGTGCGCGTCGGCCACCAACTTCCATGTACCGATCAAAGGACCCTTCAAGAGCGGGTCCAAGAACAAGTGCGGCACCGTCACCAAGACGCTCTCGCTGTCGGCCGTCTCGCAGGTGATCGCCGGCAAGACGTCGAAGGACACTGACACCCTGAAGCTGAGTTGCTCACCGGCACCGACCGACGGTTGCAACCCGCAGGCGCTCTTCAGCGGAACCTACGATCGCATTCAACGACAGATCTTCAACCAAAGCTGTGCGCTCAGCGGCTGCCACGACTCACAGTCGCAGACCGGCGAGTTGCTGCTCGAAAGCGGTGCGTCGTACACGAACTTGATCGACGTGGACCCACAGAACAGCAGCGCGCTGGCGCAGGGATGGAAACGTGTGCATCCCGGAGATCCAACCACCAGCTTCATCTACCACAAGGTCACCGGTGACTTGCCGGACTCGTCCTTCGGCGTCCGCATGCCGCGCGACAAGCCGAAGCTCAACAAAACGCTCATCGGTATCATTCAGGTGTGGATCGCAGGAGGGGCTCCAGACATGGGGTGGGTCCCGGGAACTGACTAGCGGGCGGCACGCAGCGTCTTGACCGCATCGAGGGGGGAAAATGGGTGACCAGAACACCGTGCTGAGCGCGGCCGACGCACGCCACCTGCTGCGCCGTTCGGGTTTCGGTGCGCCGGCCGCGCAGGTCGCCACGTTTACTGGCATGACGCGCGGCGCAGCGGCGGACCGGCTCCTGCGTTTTACCCCAGCGAAGTTCAAGCCCGGCGGCAAGACCATCTTCACGGTGCACAACAACTGGATCAAGTACATGGTGACCGCGTCGCAGCCGCTGCAGGAAAAACTGGTGCTCTTCTGGCACGACCACTTCTCCACCAGCAACGACAAGGTCGATTTCCCCGCCCTGATGGCCAATCAGAACCTGCTGCTGCGGACCTTCTGCAAGGGCAACTTCAAGAGCTTCGCCAAGGCCATCAACAAGGACGCAGCGATGATGGAGTTCCTGGACACGGTTCGCAACCAGAAGGAGCAGCCCAACGAGAACTACGCGCGAGAACTCCAGGAACTGTTCACCCTCGGCGTCACGGACTACAACGGCAACCGCAACTACGAGCAAGAGGACATCGTGCAGATCGCCCGGGCGTTCACAGGTTGGAGCTACGGCCGCAAAGGAGTGCCGGCATTTGACGCCGAGGGCGCGCACGATTACATGACCGACTTCCCCGAGCGCGGCCCCAAGGTCATCTACAAGACGCATGGGGGGTTCGGACCAGGTGGCCGCGACTTCAGCCAGTCTGCAGGCGAGGGGGCGGCAGAAATCGATCAAGTGGTCGACATCATCTTCGACCACAATGACAGTGACGGCAGGAAAACGGTGGCCCGCTACATTGCCGGGAAGCTCTTCATCTACTTTGCGCAGCCGTATCCGAAGCGCCCGGCGCAGCCCGCACTGAAGCCCATCGTCGACCAGTTGGTGGCCGCATCGCAGTTCGACACGACCTGGGAGATCGCGGCGCTCCTGCGCGCGATCTTCGTCAACGACGCCTTCTATGCCACCAACGTGCCCGCTCCGTTCGCCGAGAACGATCTGAAGTCCGTGAAGTGGCCGGTTGATTACGTCGTCGGCACGCTGCGCCTGCTCAGGATGAAGCTGAAGAGCAAGTACCTCTACGTCAACGGCGGCAACTACGCCTCCATCCGCGATCAGCTCGGCAACATGGGGCAGGTGCTGCTCGCGCCGCCGAGCGTGTTTGGGTGGAACTGGGAAACGGCGTGGGTCAGCAGCGCGACCTTGCTGGCGCGCTACAACTTCGCCAACGACCTCATCTCCGCGCGCGGCAGCGGCTCCACCCACTTTCATCCGGAGAAGCTGTCGGCGCAGTTGAAGGCGCTGAGCACCAGCGCGAACGCCGACCCCAACGCGATCCTCACCGCCGTCACAGACGTGCTCGGCGTGACCGACCAGCTCACCACCACCGACCAGACCAATCTCCTCAACTACCTCACCGAGAACGGCACACAGCCAACCCTCGACCTCACAGACTACCACACACGGAACCGCAAGCTGAACGGGCTCTTCGCGCTCGTGCTGCAATCGCCGGCGTATCAGGTCCACTAGCAGCGTGTCGGACTTGGAAGCCGAGCCGGAAGGAAAATGCGATGGCACTCACCCGACGTCAGTTCATCAAGCGCACTGGATTGGTGGCTGCGGGCAGCTACCTCGGACCGAGCTTCTTTCGCAACCCGCTGCTCCGGCAGGCGCTCGCCGCGAACCTCAACGACCTCGACCGCTACTTCGTGGTGTTATTCCTCGACGGCGGCAACGACGGCCTCAACACCGTCGTCCCGCTCGCCGACGGCACGTCCGGCAATCTGCGCACCGCCTATCAGGCCGCGCGCCTCACCGGCAACGGCGGCCTGCAACTGTCCGTCAGCGACCTCACAGCGACGGCCATCGGCATGGACATAACCTCGGGCACGCCGTTGGCCCTGCATCCGGGCCTCATAGGGCTCAAACACCTCTGGGATGCCAACGCCCTGGCGGTGATTCAAGGATGCGGTGATCCCATCTCACTGAACTTCCTGTCGCACGAGTTCTCGCGGGGCGTGTGGCAAACCGGCAACCCCGGCGGCAGCAGCACGTTCGAGGGTGGCTGGGTGGGCCGCTATCTCGCCGCCAACTACGGGGGCAGCGACGTCCCAGGCGTCAGCATCAGCGACTCCGTCGCCCCCGAGTTTCTGCAGACCGGGACGAGTGTGCTGGCGGTCAATCGGCTCGCAGACTTCGGCTTTCCGTACGACGGGAACTACACGGATGATGCCCCGTTCAAGCAGGACGCTTTCTCGGCCCTATACAGTCAAGCGAACAGCGCCGCCCAAGCCACGCTGAGATATATCGGCCAAGGGGGCGCCGCCACCTTGGCGGCGACGGGGAGTTACCAGCCACTGAGCGGTTTGTACGAATCGGACCGCAGCGGTTTCAATCAGGCATACGACAATCTCGACAGCGGCGTGGCGCGGGACTTGCGCGAGGTCGCCAAGATCATCTACGGCGTCAAACAAGGCGTCCCCAACGTCAACGCCCGCAGCTTCGAGCTGTCGAACGGCGGGTACGATACACACTCCGATCAAGGCACCAGCGGCGCCGACGACCAGCACAACCAGCTGCACCATGAGGTCGGTGACGCCCTCGAAGTCTTCTACAACGACTGCCTCGACATGGGAGTGGCGAACAAGCTGTGCGTCATCGTGTGGAGCGAGTTCTCGCGCCGCATTCAACAGAACGACAACGGCACAGACCATGGCTCGCAAGGACCCATGCTCGTCATCGGTGGCGCCGTGAATCGGGGCGTGTACGGCAATCATCCCAACATCAACCAGGATGCGCTCAACGACGACGGGAACACGCTGTATTCGCAGGCAGCCGGCGATCCGTACCGCTCGACCGACTTCCGCGACGTCTACGGAACGCTGCTGAAACATTGGCTCGGCGTGGCCGACCCACTGACCCTGCTGCCGGTCGACAGCGGCGATCCCAACGCGTACTGGACGAGTCCGAACTTCGACCTCGGCTTCATCTAGGCCTGCGGCCGGCGTTTCTATGGCCCACTCCCGAGGGGGAGCGCCCTCACCCTCCCCTCTCCCGCGCTGAAGAGATGCGCGGGAGAGGACAGCTGGCGTTGCATTCACCTCACTTGGTTTTTGAGAAGGGTCGGTGTCCTCGCCCGCGCGTCTTCTCCGCGCGGGAGAGGGGAGGGTGAGGGTACAAGTTGTCCACGCTACCGCCTGCTCCCACGACTTCTGCAGCGAACTTCACGGTGTGTCGCGCACGCAAGCGGCTGCAAGCACCCGACGATATTTTGAATGAAGACTTTCCCGCCGGCGCTGTGCTACAGTAGCTGCGAATCATGATGAACCGTTCCACTCGTACCGCGCGCAGCCGCTGTCTGGTGCGCTGGGCTGCGCTTCTGTTGCTGGCGGCCGGCTGCTCGTCACGCGCGGTGCGCACGCCGCTCAGGGCGATCGATGCAGTGATCCCGCACACCGGGCGCACGCATGCGGTCCTGATCAACGGCGGCGGCCGGCCGGAGATCAATTACCAGTCGCACCTCCAGCACGTGCAAGGCATGGTGGAGCTTTTGCAAGCTGACGGCATCCGCCGTGAAGACATCACCATCTTCAGTGGTGACGGATCCGACCCGGCCGCCGATCTCGCCACGCGGGAACAATCGACGGAGGTAGACTTCTGGCTCATTCCGCAGAGCACGCCGCTGCGTCCCCCGATCGTCTACATCAACTCGACCGTCGATGGGCTACAACTACAACCGGCGCGGAAGGAAGCACTGCGCGCGTGGTTCAACGATCAGGGAGCCCGCCTGCGGCATGGCGACACACTGCTCTTCTACGTGACCGACCATGGCCACCGGAACAATCAAGACCTGGCCAACAATTCGATCGTTCTGTGGGGCGAAGAACTGAGCGTCAGCGAGCTGCGCGAGATGTTGGGCGCGGTCGATCCGCGCGTGCGCGTGGTCATGTTGATGTCGCAATGCTACACGGGCTCCTTCGCGAACGCGATATTCAAGACCCCAGGCGAGCCTCTCCCCGAGGGGAACGTGTGCGGCTACTTCGCCTCGACCGCTGAGCGGCCGGCATACGGGTGCTACCCCGAGAACCGCGGCAAGAGCGGCGTCGGGCACTCGTTCACGTTCATGCAGGCCCTCGAACCCCTCGGCAGCCTTCCGGAGGCCAACCGGCGCATCCTCGTCACCGACAGCACACCGGACGTGCCACACACCAGCAGCGACTTCTTCTTGAACCAACTCCTCCACCAGAAGGCGGAGCAGGCCGCAAAGGACCCGAACGGCTACATTGACGAGCTACTCGCCCAGGCATGGCAGACCCCCGGCGCCTGGGAGCCGGACATCCGGCTACTCGATCGCATCGGCCTCGCCTTCGGCTCGTTCAGCGCCCGGTCATTGGCAGAGCTGGATGCGCAGTCGCAGGCGTTGCCCGAGGTGAGCAAGCAACTCGACCTCTACGGGCTTCGTTGGAAGCAAGCGCTCGAGTCGCTCAAGGTCGAGAACCTGAAGCTCTTCGTTGACGCACACCCGGAATGGGGTTCACGCCTCGACCCCACTGCACTCAACGCGCTCGACGCGGACGCGCGGCGCGCCCTGGCCACCGAGCTGCTGGGTGAACTCGTGCCGTTCACAAAGGCGGCGCCGGCGCGCTATCAACGCCTGCTGTCGCTGAAGCAGAAGGCGGATGACGCATCGGCAGCAAGCTATCGGATCGAAGTGCGCTTGGGCACCGTGCTGCGCATGCGCTCGCTACTCACGAACGTAGCCGGCCGCCAGTACATCGCCGCGCAAGCGACGCCGGAGGAGCGCGCCGCGTACGAGCGACTGCACGCCTGCGAGGACATGACGTTGGACGACAATCCTCGCGTGGCATCGGCCGCCCAACTGGAAGCCCCTCAACCCTTCCCACCGCTGCTCGACGAACTGCGTCTGGTCCAGGCGGTCATGCCGGCGTGGATGGGAATCAACTACGCGCCCTTGAAGGAAGCGGACCACAAGCGTTACGGCACGACGACCGGCGCCGTCATGGTGCAAACGGTCTATCCGAAGTCGCCCGCCAGCGCCGCCGAATTGCGGGCCGGAGATATCGTCCTCGGACCGCCGAGCAACCCGTTCGCGGAGCCCAATCAAATTCGGGAATGGACGATGCGCAGCGAGGTCGGTACGCCCGAGCAACTGAAGATCCTGCGCGACGGCAAGCCGATGCTCATCAGCTTGAGCCCCGGTCCCTACCCGGTCGAGTTGCCGAAGCTTCCCGGCCCGCCGCAGGTTGGCAGCGCCGCACCGCCAGTCAAAGTCGATCTGCTGAAGGGGCCCAAGCAACTCGCCGACGGCAAGCCACGGCTGCTGTTCTTCTGGGCTACATGGTGCGCCATCTGCAAGAGCGCGCTCCCGGAGGTCATGGCCTTCAGTCAGGCGCGCGACATGGAGGTCGTCGCCATCACCGATGAGGATCCCGACACCGTGCGGGGGTTTCTCAAGAGCTTCGGGCAACCGTTCCCCACCGTCGTCGCCACTGATCGGCACCGGCTGACCTTCCAAAGCTATGGCGTCAGCGGTCTGCCGACGTTCGTTCTGGTCGATCGCGACGGTGTCGTGCGCCACTTCAAGACGGGTTACACCGCCCAAATGGGTCTCGGTATCGACGGCTGGAAGTGGGATCAGAACCCGATTCAAGCGTCGGGCGCTCCCTGAGCTGACCTCGTACAAGAACTCCGGAATCCGGCGGGCGCACTTCGATACGCTGCCAAGTCCCCTGAACCTTCACCGCTCGATTCGACGCATGATGTCGAAGTCACCGGCCTGTGGGTCGGGGACACGCGCCACCGTCCGGAAGTTCTGCAGCGCATAGTTGCGGAACTGCGGGTAGCGCATCGGCAACGACGGTGCGCGCACGACCAACAAGCGCACGTGATCGGCTTCAATTGCCGCGATCCAGTCTTCGACACGCGACAGGCCGTAGCTGATACGGTACGAGCTGGTGTCCACGAGGTTCGCCGCAACTCGGCGACCTGTCTCGGACGAAACGAGCGGAATGAAACCAACCTCCCCGAAGATCGCTTCGTCCGGAGCGCTGTGCTGCCGGACAGCCGCGTAGATCTGCTCGGCAACGGTAATCTGCTCCGACTCGTGCTGCAAATAATGAGCGATACCCGAGGGAGGATGGCGCGGATCGTACTGCGGCTCCCAGAAGACGGCCCGCACCCATGGGTCGATGAACGCAAAGCCGCGCAGCGGCCGCCACGGGTAGCGGCTCACGCCGGTCCCGTATCGCCGCAGCGCGAACGGCACGTACAGCGTTTCGATGACCCCGATGTTGGCGAGCGTCAGCACGAGCCCTAGCGCCACGGGCAGCAGCGCAGCGCCACCGAAACGCACTGGCGCTTTCGGAGGACTCCGGCGCGCGGCGCGCTGATCGGCCGCCCCGGCCATCGCACCCGGTCGAATGACGCACAGCAGGCCACGCACGATCCCCACATACGCGTAGGCCGACAACCATGCGAACACCGGCATGATGAACAGGAAGTAGTACGCGTGCTGCAGCGTGATCGATAGATAGAAGAGCCAGTAGAGCCCGAACCACGCAACCAGTACCAGTAGCGCCTCGCCGCGGGTATCCTGCCAGAGCCGGCGGCGCGCAGGTGCGTCTGCCAACCGCGCGCGCACGTCCAACGCCAGCAACACCAGGCCGGCCACCGCCCCCGCGGTCAACAGGCGGTTCTCGTACATGATGAAGCCGAGACGGTGATAGAGCGTGTAGCCCAACAGATCTCCCTCTTTCCCCTTTTGCAGCTGCGTCAGATAAACCTGGTAGACGAAGTCCCAACCCGCCATGGCGTACAAGATGAGGTTTCCACAGAGCGCCACCGCGACGGCCGCGGCGACGAAGCGCAACGCGGCGCCGCGTGAGCGCCACCACAGCATCAACGCCACAGCGGCGGCCCCGGGCGCGATGTACACGGCTACCAACGCGCCCAAGCCGAAGACGATGCCAGCCAGCAACGGACGGTCGAGATACGCCAACCACAAGCCGACCATTGCGAACGCGAAGGTCTCATTGCCGCCGGTGAAATGGGAGGAGATGCGTAACGGATCAAACGAGAGCAGAAAGATGGCACAGGCCACCGCAGCCTCGGCGGCCCCGAGCATGCGACGGCCGACCGCAAACAGCATCAGCCCGCCGATCAGTGCCGCCGCACCGGTCAACGCCTTGCCCAGGGCGAGGCTGTAGCCAAACAGCTTGAACGCCAACACCGCGAGGTACAGGTGCAGCGGAGGGTGCGTATAGAAGAAGTCGCGATGCGGTACGAGGCCCTTGTTCACCAGCACTGCCATGTTGAAGTACAGGTGCTCGTCGCCAACGACGACGACGTTGACCGCGTACAGCTTGAGGACCACGAACAGCAGCGTGGCGGCGGCCACAATTGCCAACGGCAGCCACCGAACCAGGTTGAGCGCGACCGGAGGTGCTGCAGGTACGGGAAGCGCCTCGACACGCGGACGCTTGGCACTATGTGGCGCGGAAGCGGATTGCATGCATCACGAACGACCGGCGCGGCTGCACCGCAGCGCACAGACCGTCTCCGTTCTGGCAGTATCGAGGATCTGGACGGGTTGCAACACGCCGCGCGCATCGCATCCCCGCCGGTGTGCAACAATGAACTACTAATGTCCAGAATCCTCGCAGCACGCAAACATTTCTCAGGCGATACCATCCGTTCGTCCCGAGTAGCGCCTTCTTCTGGCGCGTATCGAGGGACGTGATCGGTGCTGCCGCGCACCCCTCGATACGGAGCCAAAAGAGGGCTCCTACTCGGGGCGAACGGATTTGCTGCTCGCCATTGGGTTGCGGGCGGCAGCCCGCGCTGGAGCCACGAATTTCAGAACTGCTCAAGCGTGAAGCGGTATGTCCCCCACGCATTGACGATCAGGCTCAGCGCCACCAACACCAGCCCCGTTCGGGTCAGACGTCCACGCATGCCAATGGCAATGAGCAAAATCGCCAGCGGCATCAGATCCAGGAGATAGCGATTGCCAAACCCGAACCACCCCGAGCCTTGAAACAACAGCAAGAGCAGGATGCACGGAACGACTCCCGCCCACACCCCGAGCGCGAACCAGTCGCGTCGTGAGACGGAGCGAAAGATGTAGAGCAGTGGCGGCGTCACCAGGAACATGCTGTTCCCAAAGGGATCGAACGTGAACGCCTGCGTCCTGGCGTGCCACCGCAACATCGGATTCAGGAAGTAATAGTACAGATTGCGCGGCAGATAGTGCACATTGAACGGACCGTACTGAGCATAGTCGCTTCTGAAGATCGGATTGCCGCCGGTGAGGAACTGCACTCGCGTTCCAGTCTCGAACACATTTCCGAAGCGCCCGTAGTTGTATGCCATGGTGATGCCCAGAGCGATGACCAGTGGAAGGGAGAACGCGATGGCATTACGCAGCAGCGACGGCCACGGCCGCTGGCCAGCCCGGCGTGCCAAAACGAACAGCGTGCAGTAGAAGAACGCTGCAATCGCGCCAACCGAGCTGCGCGACAGCACGGCGGCAGCGAACGCAGCACCCGCGGCGAGCGGCCACGTCACGCTCGCCGCGGTGCGCAGAATGAACCAGATCGCCATCGTCGAGAAGAAGGTCGCGACCACTTGCGAGAGGAACCACACTTGCCCGGCGACCGTGAGGAAGAAGTGCACGGTGCCCAATCCGAGCATGAGCGCCAGCACCGTACACACTGCTGTCGTAAGCGGAACGAAGCCGGATCGATCGGCTTCGCGTAACATGAGGAACGTCAGCAGCACGGTCCCCATCCCTATCAGGCAACTGAACAGCATGTCGCTGGCTTGCAGCCCGGCCACGCCGACGTACGGCAGCAGCAACGCCGGCACCATCGGTCCCCAGTAGCCGTAGTACTTGCCGTCGATCACCGACCAATCGTGATTGGACGGCGGATGCAGCTGCGCACGCTGGCGCAGCCAATCGGCTTCGCTCAGCTGCCGCCCCTGGGCGCGATACCTCGCTTGCAGATTGGCGCGGTATGCCTGGTAGAACTGCTCGTTGCGCGCCCGGATCACTTCGTCGCGCAGGTTCAGCTGTCCATGCAGCCACGCATCGGCGATGAGCACATGGTGCGGAAACATCGACTGGCGGAAGTGGAAGGTGCCCCCGCTGGCCACCGTCAGGTACACCAAACCGACCACCGCCGCAGTAAGCAGCCCAGGCCAGAGTGGAATCGCGTGCGCCTCGGCCTTATGACCGCCGGGGGCCAGCCGCGCCCCCTTCTTCAACTGCGGCATGCGAAGCCCACTATCGGCACCCTGGACAGACCTCTCACACCGTCTAGGCTATCAGCCTGTTGAAAAACCCCGCCCCGTGCTTCGACAGGCTCAGCATGAGCGGTTCCCCTCCCCGATTTCAATGATCTTTTTCCGCTCACCCTGAGCTTGTCGAAGGGTTCCTCGTCTTTTTCAACGGGCTGCTAGACTAGACGTAGCGCATACACCGCCAGCCCTCCGGCCCGGTGTGAAGATGAGGGATCGCTTCGATTGTCGAGTTGGTCTTCGGGTCAGTCGGATCTGTCCTTGACCGTCGCATTCTTTAGCGACGACGGACTTGAGGCGCCATTGCGCTCGGAGGTTTCGCGGTTGATGAGTTGAAGCGTGCGCAAGAACGATTGGTAGAGGGGGTATAAGAGTACGGGAGGGCAGGCATCGAGCACCACCTCCTTCCAGGTGCGAGCGCCGCGCACCTTCCACCCTGACAA
>Ga0335082_10007738_pt1 | contig 11666 bp, 10 predicted proteins | sample Lox_Sample_41_FD_206718 | JGI IMG/M metagenome (GOLD analysis project Ga0335082, IMG submission 206718) | Soil microbial communities from Loxahatchee National Wildlife Refuge, Florida, United States - Lox_Sample_4.1 | ecosystem: Environmental > Terrestrial > Soil > Wetlands | place: USA...
TGCCCGTGACGTGAGTTCACGTTGGATTCGGCGAGTTGAATTGTAAACAGGTGGCGTGGTGACGGGCGAAAATCGAATTGTCAGGCAGTTGCGGGGCGTGGCAGCCAAGCTGACCAGCGACTTCGAACTTCAGAAGGATTTGCTGCAGGAGATGTTCATCCACCTCGTGCGCGTCCAAGCTGAATTGCCAAAGCGAACTTTGAGCTGGTACATCAAGAGTTGCGAGTTCCAGGCGCGCAATTACCTCAAGCACGGGCGCAGTATTGATTCACCAAAACGCGCGGGCAACCTCGTTCCGCTTGGTCAAGTCTGCAATGATCCCGCCGGCAACGCCTTCCTCCTCTTCGAACCCGTCGATCCCATCGACCTGCGCGGTGAGCTAATCACGAATGACATCGTCGATCTCATCGCGCTGCAACTGACGGACACCCAGCAGCAGATCTTCTTTCTGCTGATTCGCGGGCTTGGCGTGCGCGAGATCGCGCGCGAACTGCGCATCACCCACCCGGCGGTCATCAAACATCGCAAGAAGATTGCGCGCATCGCGATCGACCTGCTCAGAGAAACAGACGATGACCACAGCAACGGAAACGGATCGACCGCTCCTCAGCTGGCCCGCGCTGTCTGAAGCGCGTGCAATCACGCGGTGCCGATCGGCGACGAGTTCGCCGCTGTCCCGCGATTCATTCAGCTCTTCATGGCATGCCATTCTACGGGCCACGTGGCGTCCCGTCAGCCGAGGTCTTTGCCGAAGCGCTCGCTGACTTGCTTGTGCAGGTCCCTGATGGCCTCCGCACAGTCCTTGCGACAGACCAGCGTTGCGTCAAGCGTGTGGACGATAATCAGATCCTCGCAGCCGATCGTCGCAATCACGTGCTTCGGATCACTCGAGGCGACCAGTGTGCCGAGTGTATCCAATAACAACGTGCGTTCGGCGCCGATGGAGTTGCCCTGCTTATCCTGGCGACAGGTCTGCGCAAACGTCGACCAGGATCCGATGTCGAGCCACTTCAGCGGCATGGGGACCGCGGCGACTTGGACTTGCGGATCGCGCGAGGCAGGTTCCATCACTGCGAAGTCCACGCTGATCTTCTTCAGCTTCGGGAAGACCTCGGTCAGCACCGCGTCGCGCCGTGGCGTGTTCCAGGCGTCGCCGATCTGCGCCAAGCCGGCGAAGCCCTCCGCCTCGTAGCAGCGGATGCAGTCGAGCAGCGTCGCAGCGCGCCACACGAACATGCCACTATTCCAGAGGTAACGTTGCGGACCGGCGGTGTGATATTTGGCGGCGGTGTCGGCATCGGGCTTTTCTTTGAATTGCCGTACGACGCGTGCGGACTGATCGATCAGCTCGCCCAGCTGAAGGTAGCCGTATCCGGTCGCCGCCGCCGTTGGTGTGATGCCAAACGTGACCAGCATATTGGGAACGGTTTCAGCGAGACGGAAGCCGTGATCGACGATCTTCTGGAACTGGTCCACCGGCTCAATGATGTGGTCGGCGGTGAACACGCCAATGACCGCGGCGGGATCGCGGCGAGCGATGACGGCGGCACCGAGACCGACGGCGTTGAGCGTATCGCGGCCGGTCGGTTCGCCGAGGAACTGTTCGCCAGGCAGGTGGAGCGTGCGACAGATCAAGGCCGCATGCAGTTGACTCGCGCAGATGTAGCGGTTCGAAGCCGGAATGAGGCCTTCAAGCCGTTCGTAGGCAAGCTCCAGGAGGCTTCGGCCGCCAATGAATGGAATGAGTTGTTTGGGCCGGTTACTGCGGCTCATCGGCCACAGGCGGGTACCCGAGCCTCCCGCTATGATTAGCGCGTATCGCATTGCAGGTGGAGATTAACAGCCGGGTGGAATCCTCGCAAGGTTGGTGACTCGATGGATCAACGCACCCCGTCGTGTTCGTCATTCCGCTACACACGCTGCCATGGCAAGTGGTGTCCCTGACGAACGAATGGCTTTGACACATTCGCTGCGCCGCTGCAAAAAGGGGAGGATATGAGACCGAACACGGCCCACCGCCTCGGAGACCACATTGGTCTTCCTGGTTTCAGCTCGTACGCTCTACTTTCCGTTTTGGGAATGATCATTGTTATACTGTGCGGCGCGATGGCCAATGCCGACGAGGCGCCTCAGAGTCCGCCTGCCCTGCCGCAATTCACCCTCAATGAGAACGACCGGATTCTGGTGCTTGCGCCGCATCCCGACGACGAGTCGTTGACGTGCGCGGGTGTGATTCAATCGGCGTTGGCAATGAAATTGCCGGTCCGCGTGGTCTGGCTGACGATGGGTGACAACAACGAATGGTCGTTCATCCTGTACCGAAAGCGGTTGGTGATCAAAGCCGCCGCCGAACGGGCGATGGGTGAGGTGCGTCATGACGAAGCCGTCGCGGCGATGAAGGCGTTGGGACTCGGCCCGGAGAATCTGGCATTCCTCGGCTATCCCGATTTCGGCACGCTGACGATCTGGGACAGACATTGGGGCGACGGCCCGCCGTTCAAAAGCATGCTGACCAAAGTGACGAGCGTGCCTTACACCAATGCGTTCCGGTACGGCGCGCCGTACAAGGGCCAGGACATTCTCCGCGACATCACGACGAACCTGAGGGAATTCAGACCGACCAAAGTCTTCTGCTCGCATCCCTCCGACCTCAACGTGGATCATCAGGCGCTGTACCTGTTCACGCGCGTTGCGCTATGGGATCTCGCCAACGAAATGCGGCCTTCGCTCTATCCGTATCTAGTCCACGCGGCGAAATGGCCGCGTCCCGTCGGGCTGCATCCCGAATTGTCGCTGCTGCCGCCTGCGCAGCTGGCGAGCGGCATCAACTGGGCGATTCATCCTCTGACCAACGGACAGGCGCAGGCGAAGGAAGCGGCGTTACGTGCACATCGCAGCCAAATGGATTACAGCAAGGACTTTATGCTGTCGTTCGCGCGGGAGAACGAGTTATTTGGCGATTTTCCACCGACGGTATGGAGCGCAGAGCCGACATTCGCGCAGGCGAGCGGCCACTTCAAACGCGCTCCGTCGCTGCAGGGGGAGTTGACCGAGAACGAGCGGGCGAAGTTCGTTGGTATCGAAGACGTGCGAATGGCGCGGGAAGGCGACGACTTGGTGGTGGCCGCTCATTTCTCGCGGCCCTTGGGTAAAGAGGTGTCCGCCGCTGTGTACGCCTTCGGATACCGCAGCGGCCGGCCGTTCGAGCTAATGCCCAAGCTGCGCATCGTGTCCGGTGACGTGAAACACGAAGTCTTCGATCAGGAGCGCAGGTTGCCGAGCGACACGGTGCGCTTCGAGCGCAGGGCGCATCAACAGACCGTGCGGATTCCGCTCAAAGCCATGGGTGATCCACAGCGGGCGTTGATTGCCGTTCACACGTATCTGGGTTTGGACCCGCTGGATTGGGCCGAGTGGCGAGTTTTAGAAATCGCCCCGCCGCGGTAGCAACACGGTAAACTCAGAACCTTCCCCAACATTACTCGTGACAGAGACTTTGCCGCCATGAGCTTCAACTATCGCCTTGACCAGGCTTAGCCCCAATCCGAGACCGCGTTGCGACCGGCTCTTGTCGCCCCGGTACAGTCGCGCCCAAATCTTGTCAGTCTCCTCCGGTGGAATGCCCATGCCGGTGTCGCGAAACCGCACGACTGCGCCGCCGTCCTCGTTGCGCGCCGAGATTGTGACCAAACCGCCGTCCCGGTTGTATTTGATGGCGTTATCGAGCAGGTTGCCGAACACTTGCCGCATGCGATTGCGGTCCACAAGCGCGTCGCAGGTTTCCGACAAGTCAGTCGTGACGACCATTCTCTTCTCCTCGGCCACGTACTGATAAACATCGACGACTTCCCGGATCAGCGCGCACAAGTCCACCGATTCGCGGTCGAGCTTCATCATCCCGGCTTCGGCTTCGGTCACGTCCATCAACGTGTTGAGAATGCTCAGCACGCGCTCGGATTCCTCCACGCAATCCGCCAGCGCCTCGCGCCCCGCGGCCGGATCGGGATTTTGCAGCGCCAGCTCCGCCGCACCGCGCAAGCCGGTCAACGGCGTGCGCAGATCGTGCGCGACGTTGTCGAGCGACTCGCGCATCGCCTGAATCAGCGCTTGATTCTTGTCGAGCATCCGGTTGAAGAGCCGAACCATCTCCGCCAATTCGTCATCGTTGCGGCGGGCCGGGACTCGGGCGTCCAGTTTTCCGGTCTGGATGATCGTGCGCGCCGTGGCGACGATCTGGCGAATCGGCAACAACATCCGGTGGGCGAACACGGTACCGCCCACGAAACCGAGCACCACCACGATGCTGCCCAGCACAATGAACGTGTGCCGCAGTGGATCAAGCGCCACCTCGCGGTTGGTCGTGCTGCGGCCGACCTGCAACAGCGATCCATCGGGTAGCTCGATGGAATCCAGCAAGAAATCCCGTTCGGCGTCGCGCGGGATACGGACAATCGGGCCACGCTCCCGATAATCTTCCCAACCCAAATCTACTTGACTGAAATCAACCCAGTCCGCTGGCACTTTGGCGAGGATGAGTTCGTCGTCCGCGTTGGCCAGCCGGACGAACAACGACTTCTGTTGCGGCGGCGCGTTCTGTTGATAGACCGTGTCGCGCAATGCAGTGAGTCCTCCCGAGTCGTAGGCGTCGGCATATTGCCGGAGATGACTTTCCAGCACCGCGCGCTCACCGCGTTCGATCGTCACGGACAAGAGATAATACAACAGCCCGAATAAAATCACGGAGCTGACGATGAACAGGAGCGCGAACCAAAGGCTCAGCCGCACCGCCGACGCGCGCGACAGCCGTTTAAGCAGCTCGAAGGACATAGCCCACTCCGCGCACAGTGTGCAGCCGCGTCTTGTCGGGATCGATCTTCGCCCGCAACCGATGCACGAGCACGTCCACGACATTGGTTTGCGGATCGAAACTGTAATCCCAAACGTGTTCAAGGATCATCGTCTTGGTGATTGGGCGGTTCGCGTTACGCATGAGATATTCGAGCAACATGAACTCCCGCGGCTGCAATTCGATCGTTTCCTCGCCGCGCGTTGCCGCGCGCGCCAGCAAGTCGAGCGTCAGATCGCCGGTGACAAGTTTCGTCGGTTCGGCGCTGTGCGTCGCGCGGCGAATCAACGCCTGCACACGCGCGAGCAACTCCGAGAACGCAAACGGTTTTGTGAGGTAATCATCCCCGCCCGACTGCAACCCGCGTACCCGGTCATCCACCGTCGCCTTGGCGCTGAGAATGAGCACCGGCAGGCGATTGCCTTTGGTGCGCAGTCGTTGCACCACGCTCAAGCCGTCGAGCTTTGGCAACATGATGTCCATGACCGCCGCGTCGTAGGTCGTGGTCGCCGTCAGCGACAACGCTTCTTCGCCGTCGGCGCAATTGTCCACCGCGAACCCGCTTTGCTTGAGCCCTTTCACCACGAAGGAGGCGATTTTCTTGTCGTCCTCGACCACGAGGATGCGCATAGCGTCATTCATAATGAGCGAAGCCCAATCCGCCGAAAAGCAAATTATCAGCGGCGGGTCAAAGCTGTCGCCAAGCCTTCGGTCGCAGCGAACCGCAGCTTCGGCCTCAGAGCCGGCAGAGGCAGCAGCACTTTTACGGGAACGACAAACGCGGCAGGCTTCGTCCGAAACGTGACTTGGATTTTACGAGTCGTGGCTTTCATCTGTGCCCTTCCGTTTGCGCCGCATCTTGCCCTCGAATGGTGACCCGCCTCTTGCCGGAGAATTACATCGGTGTAACGCGCTCCACCGCCGCCGGAGTCACCCAACCACGACGACCGTCACCGGCCTCGACGAGCAGGAAATCGCCGTTGACCTTCCGAATCGAGACCGGCTGTCCTTCGGTCAACGTAAAGATCGGCTGCGTGACTGTGACCGGCGCGATGTACGCGGGCGCAGTCTCAGCTATGACGATTGCGCGGTCGCCTTGCGGGAATCGAAGAAACAAGGCGATCATTGCCGCCAACAGCACACAGGCGTTCACCGCGATCCACCCTCGCCACGCGAGACCGGCGCGCTTCGTGACTTGTCGGAATAAGAAACCGGCGGCGATGAATCCCAGCGTCATACTGGCAAGCCAGGACAGCTCATTGCTGCTGAGCCAATGCGCCGGTTGGTCGGCGAGCCCGGCTTTGCGGCGCACGACGCTCAGATTGCGGTCGATGTCGGCAGCGCGAGGCGCGAGCAGTTGCGCGCGCTCGTAGTTCAGAATCGCACGGCCGAGTTTGCCGTCGCAGTAAAATGCGTTGGCAAGATTGAACAACACCGGCACGGAAAAGCCTTGCCGTCGGATCACGGCTTCATAGCCGCTTGCGGCTGCCGCGTATCGCTTCTCGGCAAACGCCGCGTTCGCCTGGTCAAATTCGGCGTGCGCTTCGACGGCGGCCAACAACGCTAGTGCGGCAATTATCAGGCTGGGTGTTTTCATTTCAATCGCTCCAATTCTTTCGTCACGATCGTTTGCCAATACGCGAGGTCGGCGGATGGGAGACTCTCGCCGCTGTACGCCACCCGGTCAGCCATCTCAAAGACGCGACGCAGTTCGTCGGCCTCGCCGTTGCTGCGCGCCTTGATCTCGGCCAGCGTGATCGTCTCGGGAGGCAGGTTCCACTGTTCGCCGAGCCGATGTTGTAGGGCGCAACGGGCTGCGGTGAAAAAGATCACGGCCTCGGTCCGTTGCACGGCATCGGCCATCGTGGCGAGTTGTTCGCGAATGGCACGGCCGGCCAGGCTCGCCCGAAGGAGGCGCGGGTCGCGGGCGAGCCTGTCGCGGCGTCGAAAGGAGATGAACGCCACCGCGATACCGGCCAATGCCACCAAATTCATCATCAAAAACCACGGCTGCAAAAACAACGGACGCAACGTGGACACAAACCGTCCCGGCTCGATTCGATTGGGCGCCAGCTTCGATCGTTGTTCGTTGGCTTTCGGCTTCGGCGTCGTCACATGCCGCATGACCGCGGATGGGGTTGCCCCTTGTGCGACCTCGACGGACACTGGCGCGGTGTGACGTGTCACGTATTGCCGCGATTCAGGATCAAAGAAACTGAACGACAACGCCGGAATCTCGCGCGTTCCGGCTTGCGTCGGCACCGCTGCCTGCTCGAATGTCTTCGTGCCCTGGGAACCGGCGCTGTCCGACGGCTCGAACCGCGCGACGGGCTTGTACGTCTTCCAATCGGACGAACCGGTGAGTTGACTCGACGAGACGCGGTCGAAATTCCCCGCGCCGGTCACTCTCAACCGCAACGTGATCGGATCGCCCACCGTGATCTGTGCGGGCGAAGCTTCGGCGGTGATCTCGAATCGGCCCACCGCGCCGGTAAAATCCGCCGGACGGTTCTCACCCGGCAACGGAAGCACTTTCGCGGCGTCGGGTTCGGTCTTCAGTGTGACCGGCTTCTCGACGACGCGCCCGAAGAAGTCGTCGAAGAATGGGTCGTCAAAGAATCCCCGCGGCGCGCGACTGCGATCCTGCGTTCTGACGAGCACCGGCAATTCCACGGCGAGCGAATACTCACCGGCCTTGACCGCGCTCAGCGCGGTCGTCCACGTCAGCACGACGTACGGCTGGCCGTCCACCATCGCTTGCGATTGCGACGGCTTGCCGTCGAGTCGGTTCATGGTGAACGCATCGCTGCTGAGTTGGGGCAACCCGTTGAGCGCCGCGCTGACATCGGCGCGGAAGTACGCCTTGATCTCGACCGGCACGAGTTCGCCGACGTAGAACTCGCGTTTCGGCGTCACGAGATGCAGGAACGCCCTTTGTCCATTGGCCGACACCCGTTCGTCATCGCGCACACTCGGCGCGCGAAGAGCCGGAGTTGAGCCAGAGCCTGTCACTCGCAACACGACAGGACTGGAACTAACGGCGTCGTGGCCGCTACCCACTTTCAGCGCGGGAATCGTGAAACTTCCCGCGTGGGTCGCCGTGACGAGATAGACTAGGCTCTGGCTCTCCTCGACCTCACCGTTGATGGATTGATACTGGCTCGATCGCCCGGTCGGCGTGAATTCCAGACCATCCACATCCGGCAAGATCCCCTCGTTCCCCAGTGCGCCCGAGACAGTGACCGTCAACTGCGCCGTCTCGCCGAGCGCGATTTGTTTTGGTTCAAGGCTGACGGCGATCTCCGGCTTCGCCGCCAACGCCGACTGCGCAAGCAACGCCAACAAGCCGATTAAAGTGATGTGTCTCATAGTCACCAATCCTTCTGCGGTCGGTCAGCGTTCTCTTTGAACTCACCGCGTGCGAGCGGTGTGACTGGCATGCGGTGATCGTCGTTCTTGACCGAGTCGAGCAGCTCCTTCGCTTCCTCGCGCGTCATCTGGCCGGGGACGCGTTGCGCTTCGGTTGGCTTTGGTTGTTTGGCGCTCTGGTCCGGCTTCGGAGCGTTGCCGGCCTGGTCTATCGGTTGCCCCGGCTGAGGTTGGTGACCGGCGTTCGACTGCTGATCTTTTTTGTTTTGCTGGTCTTTGCCGGACTCGGGCTTCGATTGTTGCTTCTGGTCTTGTCTCTGTTGGTTTTTCTTGTCCTGCTCACTTTGGTTCTGCTGATTCTGCTGCTGATCCTTTTGATCCTGCTGGTTCTTTTGGTCTATGCTCTGTTGGTCTTGTTTGCTTTGCTGCTGCTGTTGTTGCTGTTGCTTCTTGAGTTCCTCGAGTTTCTTCTTCACGAAGTCTCGGTTGAACCTGGCGTCGGCATCGTCGGGCTTGATTTGCAGCGCGGCCTCGTACGCCTGCACCGCCTGCTCCCAACTCTGGATGCTCCGCTGCGGGTTTGTCGTTTCAGTTTTCTGGCCGAGCCGGTACTGCGTGTTGCCGAGGTTGTAGTAGGTGGCCTGCTGCAGCTTGACCTGCTCGGTCTTCAAACTTTTCTGGAATGCATCCGCCGCCTTATCAAATACGGCGGCTTTGTACGCGGCGGAGCCGGCATTGAACTGCAACTCCGCCTTGGCAGGCGCCTTCGCGGCCGCGGCTTCGTATTGCTGTTGCGCTCCGACAAAGTCACCTGTCTGGTACGCCTTCTCGGCACTTTGCGGAGAAGCCTGGACAAATGCCGGTACTGCGAACAACGCCAGTGCCGCCACCGCAAACCGCCTGCGCGTTCCGATTAACCAATCGCCCACGAAACAACACAATGCCGCGAAGAGCGCCCACTGAAATCGTTCCAGTGCGACGCGGTTTTGTTTCGTCGCAAGGTCGTGCCTGGTAAACGACGCGAGACCTTGGCTGTAGATGACGTTCAAACCATCACCGGCAAGCGGCTGGTACATCCCGCCGGTCACCTCGGCGATTTTCTTCAACGTTGTTTCGTCGAGCTTCGACTTCACGATCTGCCCGTTCGCGTCTTTGGCAAACTCGCCGCCGCTGACCGGTATCAACTCGCCGTTCGCGCTGCCGACGCCAACCGTGAAAATCTTCACGCCGTCTTTCGCAGCAGCTTCGGCAGCGGTGATCGCGTTGCCGGCCAAATCCTCGCCGTCGGTGATGAGCACGAGAATCTTCTCGCGGTCGGCTTGCGCGCGAAACGCCGCTTGTGCCTCGTAAATTGCGGTGGCGATATCAGTGCCAGGACGCGGAATGACCTGCGTATCGAGCGCGTTGAGCGATTCGAGAAACGCGTCGTAGTCGAGTGTGACCGGGCTCTGCAGAAATGCACTGCCGGCAAACGCGATCAAGCCGACGCCATCGCCGTTGAGTTTGTCGACGAGATCGCTGACTGCGAGCTTGGCGCGCGTTAGCCGGTTGGGCTTCACGTCCTGCGCGAGCATGCTCTTTGACGTATCGACGGCGAAAAGGATGTCGAGACCCTTGCGCTTCGCTTCCACCCAACGGAAGCCGGCTTGCGGCCGGGCCAGAGCTAGGAACAGACTCGCGATGCCGGCAATCACCAGAACACGTTTGAGCATGCGCCGCCCGGATGACACCGATTGCGTCAGCCGTTCGACGAGGTGTTGCGATGCGAACGTGGCGAGCGCCGCGCGTTGTCGCCGGTCGTATCGGCGGTGCCGCCACGCCGCGAGGGCGCAGGCGGCGAGTCCGACCAAGAGCCAGATGGGTTGGGCGAATTTCACGGTAACCTCCGAAAGCGGGTTTGTTCCAGTCCGAGCGCCGTGCCGAGCAGGCAGAGCGCGGGCACGACCGTCCACGCAACCAACTCGTGGCGGCTTTCAAATTTCTTCATCGTGTGGGTCGTCTTCTCGAGTCGATCAATCTGCGCATAGATTTGTTTCAACGATGCTGTGTCGGTCGCCCGGTAAAACTTTGCGCCAGTCTCGGCCGCGATTTTCTCGAGCGTGGCTTCGTCCACATCCACTTTGGCCATCGTGAGGCGCTTGTTACCGAACGCGTCGGTGACCGGGATCGGCGCTTCGCCGCGCACGCCGGCAGCGATGGTGTACACTTTCACACCGAGCGCCTTCGCAGCTTCGGCGGCGGTTGCGGGCGCAATCTTGCCGGCGTTGTTCTGGCCATCGGTCAACAGCACGACGATCTTCGACTTCGACGTCTGGTCGCGCAGACGGCTAACACTCGCCGCGATAGCCGAACCGATGGCTGTGCCGTCCTCGATTGTGCCGATCTGGACACGCTCCAAATTCTGCAGCAACCAATCGTGGTCGAGCGTCAACGGGCTGACGAGATACGGCGCGCCCGCGAACGCCATGATGCCGATGCGGTCGTTGGGACGGCCTTCGATGAATTTCGACGCGACCGATTTGACCACGTCGACGCGACTCGCGGGTTGGTTGCCCAACTTGAAATCCAGCGCTTCCATCGAGCCGGACACATCCAGCGCGAGAATCAGGTCGATGCCGCTGGCTGGGATGCTCGAGTTGTTACGACCGAACTGCGGTCGCGCCAGGCCAACGATCAGCAACGCCAACGCGCCGAGTTGCAGCGTGAGCAGCCAGCGTCCTGCGCGGCTGCGCGTTTCGCGGGCGACCTGCCGGACGATATCGGCGTTTGAATACTCCACCGCCGCCACCGGCCCGCGCCGACCACGCCACAGTGCAAGCGCCGGCAACAGTGCAAGCAGCCACAGGAACTGAGGGTAAAGGAATTGAATCATGGCCGTCTCCTTCAGCTTGCCAGTTGAGGTTGCGCGTTCGCCGGTTCAACTAACTTGCCGGTTTCGATAACAAAGATGCAGGCGCTCTGGTGCATGGCTTCCATCTCAGGGACTGAGAGCCGCCAGCGGGCGAATTTGGCCAGGTCGCAATGTTCGAGAAAATCCGCCAGCAACGGACGGTAAGGCCTCAACGACTGGTGTTGCTCCACGAGCAGGTCGTGGAGGAATTCCTCAGTGGTCCGATGCGCGGCGCGGGCCTGGAATCGTTCTTCGATGTAGTAACGGACGACTTCGGACACGGCGACCGAGAACGCGTAGGCCTGCTCCGTTGTCATTAACAATGCGCGGGCGGCTTCGAGTTGTTCCAACGCGAGCTCGTAGGGCAATTTGCGCCGGCGTTCGCCGCGCCTGCGCCAGCGCCAGACTGCGAATGCAAACCCCGCCGCAACAAGCGCCCCGGCCACGTATGCCGCCCAAAGCCAGCCGTACGGAATGTGAATCGGCGGCCGGATATCGCGGATGTCTTCGACGACAGCAACAGTGTTGGTAGGGTTCATCGCTGCTTCCTTTCGCGCGTCT
>Ga0335082_10007739_pt1 | contig 11665 bp, 12 predicted proteins | sample Lox_Sample_41_FD_206718 | JGI IMG/M metagenome (GOLD analysis project Ga0335082, IMG submission 206718) | Soil microbial communities from Loxahatchee National Wildlife Refuge, Florida, United States - Lox_Sample_4.1 | ecosystem: Environmental > Terrestrial > Soil > Wetlands | place: USA...
GATGCCGAGGATCACCTGCCGCCCCGGATCGCAGCGCGCATCGCGGCGTTGACGATGAGCGTCTTCATCTCCCGCACCGCCTCGCGCATGCCGACGAACACCGCGCGGCTCACGATCGCGTGCCCGATGTGCAGCTCGCGCACCCCGGTGAGCTGCGCGACCGGCTCGACATTGAAATAGTTGAGCGCGTGACCCGCGTTGAACCGCATGCCTCGCGCACGAATGGCTGCACCAGCGGTTGTGAGTTTGGCGAGCTCGGCGACGACAGCCGGGCTCTCGGCGTCGCGTCCGCGCGAATGGAACGCGTGGGCGTAGGGTCCGGTGTGCACCTCGCACACCGCGGCGCCGATCCGCTGCGCGGCGTCGACCTGGCGTTCGTCGGCATCGATGAACACGCTCACGACGATGCCCGCCTCCCCGAGACGTGCCACCGCGCCCGTCAGCGCCGCCTCGCGCCCGGCGATGTCGAGGCCGCCCTCGGTCGTGACTTCCTGCCGGCCTTCGGGGACGAGCATCGCCATCTCCGGGCGGATGCGACGCGCGATGTCGACCATCTCCGCCGTCGCCGCCATTTCGAGGTTGAGCTTGATGTGGGTGAGCTCGCGCAGCCGGCGCACGTCCTCGTCCTGGATGTGCCGCCGGTCCTCGCGCAGGTGCACGGTGATGCCGTCGGCGCCGCCGAGGTGCGCCTCCACCGCCGCCCACACCGGATCCGGTTCGTACGTGCGCCGCGCCTGCCTGACGGTCGCGACGTGGTCGATGTTGACGCCCAGCTCGATCATAGGTTGGCCAGCTCGCGAAAGATCGTCCGGCTGTGCAGCGGCTGCCGGTCGAGCCGGCGCGTGATGGCGACCCGCATCAGCTGCTTCGCCGCCTGGGCCGTTTCCGGGGACGAGTAATCATCGCGTGCGATGTCGAGCAGGACGCGTCCCGGCACCACGAGCGCCTCCTCCGGCGCGGGTCCGTTCACGACCGGGATCGCTCCCTGCTCCGGATCGTAGCGATAGAGGCGCTCGGGCTCGATCGGGGTGTCCGCGCCCGACTCGTGCTCGAGCGGCAGAGCATATCCCAGCTCGGCGAGCAGGCGGCGCTCGAACGCGCGCAGGATCGGGCCTTCGTCCGCGCCGTGCGCGAGGCGGGCGACGGCTTCCACATAGCGGTCGAAGAGCTGTTCGTGCGGGTCCTCGCGCGGGAGAAGCCGCAGGAGCAACTCGTTCAGATAGAACCCGCAGAGGAGGCGCTGCCCCGCGAGCAGCGGCTGGCCGCCGTGCCATTCGCACCGGACGAGCGTCCGCACCTCGCCGCGCCCCGACCAGCTCGCCGACAGGGGCTGGAACGCGAGCAGCGTACCGCGCAGTTGCGATCCCGGCCGGCGCGCGCCCTTGGCAAGGAGCGGCAGCCGCCCGTGGGTACGGGTGAGCGCTTCGACGATCAGGCTCGTCTCGCTGTACGGATAGGCGTGGAGGACGTAGGCCGCCGCCCGATCGACGCGGCCGCGCTCAGGCATGCTCGTAGCCCAGGCGCCGGAGCGCGGCGCCGTCGCGCGTCCAGTCGGGTCGCACTTTCACCCACACCTCCAGGAAGACCTTGCCACCGAAGAGCTTCTCCATGTCGCGGCGCGCGGCGCTCGCGACCGCCTTGAGCTTCGCGCCGTCTTTGCCGATGACGATTGCCTTGTGGTTCGCCTTCTCGACGACGATCGCGGCGTGGATCCGTCGCAGCTTGCCCTCCTCCTCGAACCGGTCGATGCTCACCGCGCAACCGTATGGCAGCTCCTCGCCGAGGAGGCGGAAGAGCTTTTCGCGGACAAGCTCCGCGGCGAGGAACCGCTCGCTCCGGTCGGTGAGCGCGTCCGCGTCGAACATCGGCGGCTGCTCGGGAAGATGGGGCGTGATCGCCTTCAGCAGGGCGCCGAGGTTCCGTGCCTTGGACGCGCTGACCGGCACGATCTCCGCGAATGCATGCGCCTTCGACACCCGCTCGAGGAACGGGAGCATCCGCGCCGGCCCGGCCAGACGGTCGCTCTTGTTCGCCACCAGGATCGCCGGGGTGCCCGGTGGAAGCAACGCGGCGACGGCACGATCGTCCTCGCCGTAGCGCCCCGCCTCCACGACGAACAGCACCGCGTCGACGTCCGCGAGGCTCGTCCGCACTGCCCGGTTGAGGAGGCGATTCAGCGTGCCGCCGTGACGCGTCTGGAATCCGGGCGTATCGACGAACACGTACTGGACGCCGGGTTGCGTGAAGACACCCGCGATCCGGTGCCGCGTGGTCTGCGGCCGCGCCGAGGTGATGCTGACCTTGTGCCCGACCAGCGCGTTCAGCAGCGTCGACTTGCCCACGTTCGGGCGACCGACGATCGCGATCGTTCCGCAGCGGGAGCCGGCCGGAGCGCTCGTGGTCATGCGTGCAGCCGCTCGAAGGCCATCCGCGCCGCCTCCTGCTCGGCGAGCCGCCGGCTGGTGCCAGTCCCGACGGTGCGGAGATCGAGCTCGCGCACGACGCATTCGACCTCGAAGCGCTGGTCGTGCGCTGCGCCGCGGGTGGCGATCACGCTGTACTGCGGGAGTGCGTATTTCCGGCTCTGCAGCCACTCCTGGAGCTGCGTCTTCGGGTCCTTCTCCGCGCCCTTCACATCCAGCGTCTCGAGGAGGGGGCGATACAACCGGACCACGACCTCGCGCGCGGCCTCGAACCCGCCGTCGAGGTACACGGCGCCGATGACCGCTTCGAGCGCGTCGGCGAGGATCGACGGCCGCCGGAAGCCTCCGCTCTTTAGTTCGCCCTCGCCGAGCCTGAGGTGGTCGCCGAGCGCAAGGCCCGCCGCCAGCTCGTGCAGCCTCTGCTCGCGCACCAGGCTCGCGCGCAGGCGCGAAAGCTCCCCTTCCCTGAGGTTCGCGAACCGGGTGTACAGCTCGGCGGCAACGATGCAGTTGAGGACCCCGTCGCCGAGGAACTCGAGCCGCTCGTTGTGGGGCGTGCTGTGGCTGCGATGCGTCAGCGCCTGCACGAGCAGTCGGGCGTCCCGAAACCGGTGGCCCAGGCGCTCCTGCAGGGCGTCGTACTTCACATCAATCGACAGCCTTCGTGCTGGCCGGCTTGCTCGAACCGGCGAAGTCAATGAGCAGGCTGATGTTGTAGAAGAGCGGGATGCGCCTCTCGTAGGCGAACGCGACCACGATCTCGTTGCCGTCCTTGGTGATCTCGAGGTCCTTCGGCCCGACCGAGGTGAAGTCGTCGATCGCCTGGCGAAGCTCGAACGCCTTGCGCACGTCGGCGACCGTGGCGTTGCGCAGCTGTCCGCCCTGCGTGATCGCCACGACCGCCTTCTTGATCGCGAAGTACTCGAGGTACGCCGGCACCATCTTCATCCCGATGATCGCCAGGAAAACGAGGCCGATCAGAAGAATCAGTAACCCGATGAAACCCAACCCGCGTTGTCGCTTCATTGCGGTCCCCTGCCTTAATTGAACGAGCCGAACCGGCTCAGCTCGCTGAAGTTGAACCAGATGAAGAACGCCTTGCCCACGATGTTCTCGTCGGGAACGAACCCCCACACCCGGCTGTCGGCCGAGTTGTCGCGGTTGTCCCCCATCATGAAGTAGTGGCCCGGCGGTACTGTGCAGGAGAATCCCTCGTTATTGTAGGTGCAATTCTCCCGGAACGGGAATTGCTTCACGAAGGGAACCGAGGCGGGCGCGTCATCCTCCACGAGGATGCGGTGAGTGTGGTCGCCGACCCGCTCGACGTACTGCTTGGCATACGTCGCGCGCTTGTGCAGGTACTCCCCGTCCGGCTTCAGCTCGAGCTCCTTGCCGTTGACCCAGAGCCGCTTGCCCGCGTAGTCGATCCTGTCCCCGGGGATCCCGATGACGCGCTTGATATAGTCGACGGACGGATCCTCGGGGTAGCGGAAGACCATTACGTCCCCGCGCTCCGGCGAGCCCACCTCGATGATCTTCTTGTTGAGGATCGGGATCCGGATGCCGTAGGCAAACTTGTTGACCAGGATGAAGTCGCCGACGAGCAACGTCGGGATCATCGACCCCGACGGGATCCGGAACGGCTCGACCAGGAACGAGCGCAGCACGAACACGATCAGGATCACCGGGAAGAAGCTCTTCGGGTACTCGATCCACCACGGCTCCTTCGCCCCCGGCTGGCGATGGCGCGCGAAGACGAGGCGGTCGGCGGCCGCCACCGCGCCGGTCACGACGAGCAGCACGAACAGGATCAGTGCGAAGTTCACTTGGACTCCACCTGCAGGATCGCGAGGAACGCCTCCTGCGGAATCTCGACCGTGCCCACCTGTTTCATTCTGCGCTTGCCCGCCTTCTGCTTCTCGAGCAGCTTCTTCTTGCGCGTGATGTCGCCACCGTAGCACTTCGCAAGCACGTTCTTGCGCAGCGCCTTGACGGTCTCGCGCGCGATGATGTGCGATCCGATCGCCGCCTGGATCGCGACGTCGAACATCTGCCGCGGGATCAGCCCGCGCATCCGCGTCACCAGGTCGCGGCCGCGGTACTGGGCGCTCGACCGGTGCACCATCAGCGACAGCGCGTCGACCCGCTCGCCGTTGACGAGGATGTCGAGCTTCACCATGTCGGCGGCACGGAACTCCTTGAACTCGTAGTCGAGCGAGGCATAGCCGCGCGACACCGACTTCAGCTTGTCGAAGAAATCCATGACGATCTCGTTGAGCGGCATCTCGTAGGTGAGCATCACCTGCCGCCCGTGGTACTGCATGTTCTTCTGCGCGCCGCGCTTGGCGGTAGCAAGCGTGATCACCGCCCCGACATAGTCCTGCGGCACGAAGATGGTGACGGTGATGATCGGCTCGCGAACCTCGGCGATCTTCGACGGATCGGGCATCTTCGCCGGATTCTCGATCCGGATGACCTCGCCATCGCTCGTGAGCACCTCGTAGACGACGGTCGGCGCGGTGGTGATCAGCTCCATGTCGTACTCGCGCTCGAGCCGCTCCTGGACGATGTCCATGTGGAGCAGCCCGAGGAACCCGCACCGGAACCCGAAACCGAGTGCCTGGGAGACTTCCGGCTCGTACTGGAGCGAGGCGTCGTTCAGCTTGAGCTTCTGCAGCGCCTCGCGCAGCGCTTCGTACTGGTTCGATTCGACCGGATAGAGGCCGGCGAAGACCTGCGGCTTGATCTCCTTGAAGCCGGGGAGCGGGCCCGCCGCCGGACGGTCCGCGCGGGTCACGGTGTCGCCCACGCGCGCGGCCTGGAGTTCCTTGATCCCGGAGATGATGAATCCGACTTCGCCCGCGGCGAGCTCGCTCCGTGTCTCCGACTTGGGTGTGAATACGCCGACCTGCTCGCACAGGTACGTAGCCCCGTTCGCCATCAGCAGGATCCGGTCCTTCGGCCGGAGCGCTCCGTCGACCACCCGCACGAGCATCACCACGCCGACGTAGTTGTCGAACCAGGAGTCGATGATCAGCGCCTTCAGCGGTGCCGCCGGGTCGCCCCTGGGAGCCGGGATGCGCCGGATGACCGCTTCCAGGATCTCCTCGACGTTCTCGCCGGTCTTCGCGCTCGCGCGGATCGCCTCGTGCGCCGGGATCCCGATCACTTCCTCGATTTCCTGGATCGCCCGCTCGGCATTCGCGGAGGGAAGATCCATCTTGTTGAGCACTGGCACCACCTCGACCCCCTGCTCGATCGCGGTATAGCAGTTCGCCACGGTCTGCGCCTCGACGCCCTGCGACGCGTCGACGACCAGCAGCGCGCCCTCGCAGGCGGCGAGCGACCGGGACACCTCGTAGGAGAAGTCGACGTGGCCGGGCGTGTCGATCAGGTTCAGGTTGTAGGTCGTGCCGTCGCGCGCGGTGTACCGCAGGGCCGCGGTCTGCGCCTTGATCGTGATGCCGCGCTCGCGTTCGATGTCCATCGAGTCGAGCACCTGCTCGCTCATCTCGCGGTCGGACAGCCCGCCGCAGCGCTGGATGAAGCGGTCGGCGAGCGTCGACTTGCCGTGGTCGATGTGGGCGATGATCGAGAAGTTGCGGATGTGCTGCATCGAAATCGGCCCCGCGCGGGATCGCCGGATAAAGTTACGGGTACAAAAAAGGGTGCTTGCGAGAGCACCCTTTCGCCCGGAACCGAGGCGGGGCGGATTCTATCCGATTCGCGCGCCTCGCGCCCTATCCGCCGCTCGTATCGCCGCGGATCGTCGCGAAGATATTGGTCTCGCCGCGCCGGATCTGGAGGGTGATCGTGGTCCCCTTGTCGAGGCTCGCGAGCAGGTCGTTGAACTGTTTCGCCGACTTGATCTCGGTCGTGCTCCCCTTGGCGCTCACCGCGACGATCACATCGCCCTGGCGGACGTCGCCGCGCGGCTGGCTGCGCACCTCGTCCACCACCGCCCCGCCCGGCAGGCGGAGGTCGCGGCGTTTGTCCTCGCCCAGATCGCTCACGACGAGGCCAAGGCGATTCGCCGCGATCTCGGCTTTCTTGTCACCCGGACGGGTGCCGCGGCCGGCGGCGACGCGGTCGTCCGGGATCTCGCCCACGGTAACCGTCACGTCCTTCGTCTGCCCCTTGCGCCAGAGCTGCATCGAGGCCTTTGAGCCCGGTTTGGTCGACCCCACGATCCGCGGCAGGTCGGCCGAAGCGTTCACCTGCTTGCCGTCGAACTTGAGGATGATGTCGCCGGTCTCGACCCCTGCGCGCTCGGCCGGGCCGCCCTTCTCGACGCCGTTCACGAGCGCGCCGACCGGCTTGCCGAGGCCGAACGAGTCGGCCAGCTCTTTCGAGACCTCCTGGATCACCACCCCGATCCGCCCGCGGCTCACGCGCCCAGCGGTCCGCAACTGGCTCGAGATGTCCATCGCGACGTCGATCGGGATGGCAAACGATAGCCCCATGAAGCCGCCGGTGCGGCTGTAGATCTGCGAGTTGATGCCGATCACCTCGCCGTTGAGATTGAAGAGCGGCCCGCCCGAGTTCCCGGGATTGATCGCCACGTCGGTCTGGATGAACGGCACGAAGTTCTCCTGCGGCAGCGAGCGTCCCTTCGCGCTGATGATCCCGGCGGTCACGCTGTTCTCGAAGCCGAACGGCGAGCCGATCGCGACCACCCACTCCCCGACCTTGAGCCTGTTCGGGTCACCGAACTTCACCGATTGCAGGCCGGTCGCCTCGATCTTGATCACGGCCACGTCGGTCCGCCGGTCGGCGCCGATCACCTTCGCCTTGAACTCGCGCTTGTCGTTGAACTTGACGGTGATCTCGTCCGCCTGGTCGACGACGTGGGCGTTCGTGAGGATGTAGCCGTCCGGGCTGACGACGAACCCGGAGCCGAGCGAGTTCGACTCGAACTCGCGCGGCCCCTGCGGGCCCCGCGGGACGAACCGCCGGAAGAACTCGTAGAAGGGGTCGTTCTCGTCGAGCTGCGGCACCTGCGGATTGGCACGCGGCTGGCGCTGCTGCGTCGTGCTGATGTTCACGACGGCGGCCCCCTGGCTGTCGACGATCTGCGTGAAGTCGGGAAGACCCCGGACCTGCGCGGGCGCCGGGCCGGCGAACGCGAGTGCGGCGGCGGCCGATGCGGCGGCGATGAGGGTTCTCATGACGGGTAGTGCCCCCTGTGTTGGGCATTGCGGATAAGGTTAGGAAGATAAAGACAAAGTCCCGCCGTTTCAAGGGAAAGTGCACGGCGGCCGGAGCGTGCCGCCCCGGCGGTCACTGTGGCGGACGGTGCTCGACGTTCTGGGCAATCAGCCGGACGCTTTCAGCCGGTACCTCGCCGACCACGGTCACGAGGTAGCTGTCGAGCTTCCGGGTGTAGACGTTCACCGCGCCCTGCCGGGAGGGGCCGAGCTGGACGGCGGAAGCCTTCTCCCCGAGCGTCTCGATGAAAACCGAGACCGCTGCCAGACCGTCGGACAGGACGATGTGCCCGACATCGGCGCTCGCGCCGACGTTCCGCTTCATCTCGGTGACCTTGCGGTAACCGGGTGGCAGCGATTTGAGGAGCCAGCCGGTACGGGCGAGGTCGGCAGCCACCATTTCGTTCGACTCGACCCGCCAGTCGCGGCCCTTGCCCGCGAAGCGCGATTTCACCTGGTCCCGGTCGATCCGGCCGCCCACCTGGAGCTGGGTGAAGGCGAACTGCTCGACCAGCTCGCCTTTCTCGCTGAGCGTCTTGGCCTTGACGAGCATCCCGGTCGCGACGTCCGCCCACAGCTTGTGGCCGTAGCGCAGGTTGTCCTTCGGCTCGAGCACGATCGACTGGCAGTCGTGTCCGGCGATGCGCTCGGTGCCGCCCTTGCGGATGGTGTAGTGCTCGGCGAGCACCTGCGGGTCGGCCCGCATCCCGGGGAACGGCCGCGTGTCGAGCAGGCGCTCGACCTTCATCGTCATCGTCTCCGGTATGTAGCAGGTCACCTGCTCGTTCGCCCGCAGGATCTCCCGCGGGGTGCCGTCGAGCGTCTCGAGGCGCTCGTGCACCCCCGAGGCATCGACGATCCGGGTGACGCGAGAGGTCTCGACCTGCTCGCCGTGCTGATAGACGAAGGTGCCGGTGTAGCTCAGGCGCTCGGTAGCCGTGTAGATGCGCTGCAGCCAGCGAGTGGCGTCGCCCGAGGCCTCGCTTTGCGCGACCGCCGGGCCGACCATCCCACCCGCCGCGAGCGCCGCGGCGAACACGAGCGCGCGCATCGTCAGCGCGACCCGCTTTCCTCGGCGACCGTCCGGACGTACGGCGCGAGACCGCCCATCGCGATCGCCGGGGAGAACCGCTGATGCGCCAGAAGATAGTCGGCTACGCCCTGGGCCTGCGGCACCGGGGCGGCAGGCGGCTCGACCTGCGCGATGGTCGCCGGCCCCACCCCGCTGCGTGGCAAATCAAATAGCGGCAGCGCGAGCCATCCTACGAGCGCCACCGCAGCGACGCTCGCTGCCGCCGCGAGCGGATACCAGGCAAGGCGGGAGCGCGCGCGCACAGAGCGGCGCGGCGCGAGGACGGTGGGTTCGGCGGCGAGCCGCGCGTGGACCCGTTCGGCGATCTGCGGCGCGGTGTGGCCGCGCAGGGTATCGCCGATGAGGTGGTAGACGTCCCACGTGGTGCGCAGCTCGTCGTCCTCCTCGAGCCGCTGCACGCAGCGCTCGCGCTCGCCGTGCTCGAGCGCGTCGTCCATCATCGCCGAGAGCTTCTCTTTCATGCCCGCCTCACCACCTCTTGTCCTTGCGCGCATCGACCAGCGGCCGCAGCCGTGCCGCGATCGCCTCGCGCGCCCGGAAGATCCGGGAGCGCACCGTGCCGATCGGGCAGTTCATGATGCTCGCAATCTCCTCGTAGCTCAGCCCCTCGATCTCGCGCAGCTCGATCGCCGTGCGCAGCTCGTCGGGCAGATCCTCCATCGCCTTCTGGACGGTGGCCGCGATCTCCTTCGACGCCAGCATGCTTTCCGGCGTGTTGATGTCGCGGAGCTGCTCGCCGTCCTCGAACGACTCCGCTTCGTCCGCGTCGAACTCCGTGGTCGTCGGCGCCCGCCGCCCCATCGCGACCAAGTAGTTCTTCGCGGTATTGATCCCGATCCGGTACAGCCATGTGTAGAACGCGCTATCCCCACGGAACGACGGGAGTGCACGGTAGGCCTTGATGAAGGCTTCCTGCGCCACGTCCTCGACTTCCCCCGGATCGCGGATGAACCGCGAAAGCAGCCGCCCGAGTTTGCGCTGGTACTTAGAGACGAGCAGGCCGAATGCCTGCTTGTCGCCGCCCTGCGCACGCTCGACCAGTTGCTGGTCAATGTCGCGGTCCGCCATCGCCGCCCCTCCGTAAGCTTTCTTATTTTTCAAACGCTTAACGGCTGGCTGCGGCCAGTATACACCGCAGGCCGATGCGGGCTTTTCGCCACGACCTTGCTGCTAGAGACAGGGCCAAACCCGATTGGTTCAGCACGGCGTAGGGTTATTCGCACCACGTTCCTCCACGGCGTCTGCGGGACGCCATCTGAGCCATACCCGCAGACGCCGAGACGGCTCGGGCGCGAGGGTGTCCGGAAGCACGATCGCGGTCCGGCGCCGTCCGCGCGCATCGCGCAGGCGCACCACTGCGAGCCACGGTGCCGGGACCGCCGCCTCCGTGAGACGCAGCGGAATCCAGCCGCTCGCCGGGCCTGCAAAGCGCGACGCCACCTCCGGCGTCGAGTTCCAGCCGGGCGATCGCGAGGGGCGAGTGCTGTAGCGCCCGCCGGACATGCTCGATCGCCCGATGCCGTGAGCCCGGCGGCGACGACCACCGCCGCAGATGCCGGCAAAGCCGCCGCCACGCCGACGAGCGCGGCAGCGTGCGCGACGACCACCGCCGCGGCAAGCTGCACGCGCAGGCGATCGTTCAAATCCGGGCGAAGATCAGGGTGCCGTTGGTGCCACCGAACCCGAACGAATTGGACAGCGCGGCACGGATCGGCATCTCGCGGGCCCGGAGCGGGACGTAGTCGAGGTCGCAGGCCGGATCGGCGTTGACGAGGTTCGCCGTCGGCGGCGCGACCTGCCGGTTCACCGCCAGCGCCGAGAACACCGCCTCGATCCCGCCCGCCGCGCCGAGCAGGTGGCCGGTCATCGACTTCGTGGACGAGATCGCGAGTTTCCGCGCGTGGTCGCCGAAGCAGCGCTTCACGGCCACCGTCTCCGCGATGTCCCCGAGCTGCGTGGAGGTCCCGTGAGCGTTGATGTAGTCGACCTGGGAGGGGTTCAGCCGCGCGTTCCTCAGCGCGTTCGCCATGCATCGTGCGGCCCCCTCGCCGTCCTCGCACGGTGCGGTGATGTGGTGGGCATCCGCGCTCATGCCATAGCCCACGAGCTCGGCGTAGACCCGCGCTCCCCGCGCGCGCGCGTGCTCGTACTCCTCGACCACGAGGATCCCGGCGCCCTCGCCGAGGACGAAGCCGTCGCGATCCTTGTCCCACGGCCGGCTCGCGCCGGGCGGATCGTCGTTCCGGGTGGACAGGGCGCGCGGCGCGGTGAAGCCGCCGAGGCCGAGCGGGCTGATCGTGGCCTCGGCGCCGCCGGCGACGATCACGTCGGCATCGCCGTATTCGATCAGGCGGCCGGCCTCGCCGATGCAGTGATTCGCCGTCGTGCAGGCGGTGACCATCGCGAGGTTCGGCCCCTTGAGCCCGTACATGATCGACAGCTGCCCGGCGATCATGTTGATGATGGTGCCGGGGACGAAGAAGGGGGAGATCTTGCGCGGACCGCCCTTCAGGTAGTCGTTGTGCGTCGACTCGATCAGCGGCAGCCCGCCGATTCCCGAGCCGATCACGCATCCGACCCGCTCGCGGTCGGTGCGATCGAGGTCGAGCCCGGAATCCTTCAGCGCCTGGATGCTCGCGGCGAGACCGTAGTGGATGAAGGTGTCGTAGCGCCGGGCCTCCTTGGGCTGGAGGTAGGCACCGACGTCGAAGCCCTTCACTTCGCCGGCGATCTGGCTCGGGAAAGCCGACGCGTCAAAGCGGGTGATGCGAGTGATGCCCGATCGTGCGGCGACTATGTTCTGCCAGGCTTCGTCGACCGTATTGCCGACGGGGCAGATGATGCCGAGTCCGGTGACGACGACGCGGCGGCGGGACAAGCTACGCCTTCTTGGAGAGATGGCTCTTGATGTAGTCGATCGCCTGCTGGACGGTGGTGATCTT
>Ga0335082_10007741_pt1 | contig 11664 bp, 1 predicted proteins | sample Lox_Sample_41_FD_206718 | JGI IMG/M metagenome (GOLD analysis project Ga0335082, IMG submission 206718) | Soil microbial communities from Loxahatchee National Wildlife Refuge, Florida, United States - Lox_Sample_4.1 | ecosystem: Environmental > Terrestrial > Soil > Wetlands | place: USA: Florida...
CAGAAACTCGCCGTCGATCGCGACCTCGGCCTCGGCAGCAAACGCGAAGCGCTCGAGCGCGATCCGATCGCCGACCGTGCCGATGAGTTCACGCGTGCGGCGGGTGACCCCCCACGAGAGTACGACATCGAGGTTCCGGATCCACAGCTTGAGGTCACCGTGGACCAGAGCCCGCTTGCGGCGATCGTCGAAGGTGAAGTCGGCACTCGTGAGCGCGCGCAAGGCGGGCCAGTCTCGCGCTAGGATGGGCTCGGAAGAGCGCTCATTCGCGCGCGTTGCGGCATTGGGCGGAATGCGCAACGGATCGGGCCGCAGTTCTTCGAAGCGCGCCCGCGCGAGGTCGAGGTCTTCGACCTCGAACAGCTCCGCTCCGATGGGTCGGTCGCCCCGATTCAGCCCGAGCTGCACGAAGACGGACTCGAACTCGCCGCCCGCCGTGTTGGTGCCGACCGTGTGGCCGATGGCGAGGAAACCGTGCGGCTCCGTCGCGACATAGTACAGGGGTTCGATGATCGCGTCGGGTGACTGCTCGAACAGCGCACCCAGCCAGGCGACGTACTGGTCAGCCCCCTCGATCCGGCCTGCGCCGGTGCGCCGATGGTCGTGGAAGAAGAAATCGCCGGGCAGCACGGCCCGCATGCGGTCGAGGTCGTGTGCGGCCAGCGCGCGGCGGAACTCGACCCCCTTGAGTGGCATCCACCGCCCGGCGTCGCTGCCGACATAGCGCTCGTACATCTCGGCGCTGGCGGCGCGACGATCGTCGGGGTCGAAGAGGATCCTCGCGAGGATGCGGCCGTCAGCGTCAACCTCCGTCAGGCAGAGGACATCGATCTCGTAGGCTGGGGCATCGTCGCTGCCTGTCCAGCCGATGTGCTCGAGCGCCAGCCGGTCGCCCGACGTGGCGAGCAGGGTGCGCACCGGCCGTGCCCCTTGCGAGAAGATAAATTGAGTGTTCGCGATATGCATTGCGCGATCACCGTTGGTTCGTGTGGCGCGGCGACGGTCGTCGAACCCGCACGTCGGTGCGTACAGCACTTCGAGGGCGTTCCAGTCCTGTGCTTCGCCGACTTCCTGCCATCGAGCGCTGGCCCGCGTCGCTGCGTTCGGCGGGATGCGCAGTGGATCGGCGGGCGGGCGCGCGCTCAGAACTTCGAAGCGCGCCCTGGCCTGGTCGAGCTGATCGAGGTTGTAGAAATCTTCGCGGCAGATCCTCCCCGACGCGTCGTGCTCGAGGACGACGACGCGCGGGGCTTCGAACGCACCGCCCTCACGGGTGCCCCACCACGTCGCGATCACCAGCGCTTCACGGGCAGTCACGATGACATGGTCGGTGCGCAGCCGGGCGTTGGGGGCGAGGTCGAACAACGACTTGAAGGTCTCGACGAACATGGCCGGGCCGCGCAGCGTTTCCCAGCCCAAAGGGCGGTGGTCGGTCACGACGAGGTCCGGAGCGAACTGCGCTGCCAAGACGTCCCAATCGCGCGCCGCGACGGCCTGGGCGAACGCACGCCGCACGGCCATGACGGAACCGTAGGCCGCAGCCTCGCCGGCGGCGTAGCGGGCGTCGAGCTCCGCGTAGGCGGCATCGAGGTCATCGGCATCAAATTGGACCATCGCAATGTTCTTGCCGGCGCCGTCCACCTCGATGACGCCGATGAACTCGATCTCGCTCGGCCCGACCAAGTCGGGGGTATCCTGCCGACCTGTCCGGACCATCGCCCGCACCATCACCAGTGAGTTACCGCGCGTGGCGAGTACCTCCATGGTCGGCGCGGACGTGGTCATCTCGAAGAACGGGCGAATGGAATCGAGATACTGTTCCCGATCGAGCTCGAGCTGCACGAGCGTGCGCCGGTCAGCATGGAAGAACGCCGGCGACAAGAGTGCGGCGAACCGCCCCCAATCATGTGCCTCCCACGCGTCCTGACCGTGCGCCAGCGCGCGCGTCGCGGCATTCGCGATGCGCGCGCCCGTCGGCTGGCCGCCCGCCAGCTCCTCGTAGCGCGCGAGCGCGGCGTCGAGCTGATCGAGGTCGAACGCCTCGAACGCACGCAGGCGGCTGCGGTCGTGCGTAACCACGAGGACGATCTGCTGCTCGAAGTCGCCACCGTCGAGGCTGCCGTGCAAGGTCGCGACTTCAACGGCGGCTCTGGTCGACAAGCGTGGCAGGTGATCGCGGCGCATCTCGGAGCGCACGCCACGATCGTCTCCCCAGCTCAGGCTCGCGATGAACTCGTCGCGGCTCAGGCGCAATCCACTGCTTGCGAGCCGGCGATGGCTGAACATGGTGAAGTCGTCCGGCAACAGACGCGCGGCGGTCTCCCAATCGCGCGCGTTGGTGGCCTGTCGGAAAGCTCGCCAGTTGGCGAGCAGATCGGCGTGCGGCGCGCCCTCGTCGGCAGCGTAGCGCTGGTCGAGTTCAGCGTAGGCGGCCTCGAGAGCGTCGGGGTCGAACAAGACCAGTGCAGTGTAACGGCCGCCGGTGTCGACCTCGACGAGGCTGACATGCTCGACCTCGATCGCGCCGCCGGCGCCGGCCTCACCCGCGAACGATGTGTGGCAGAGGGCGAGCCGCTCGCCGCGGGTGGCGAGCACGTCGCTGCGCCACCGACTCGACTTCATCGCGAAGAGGAACCGCAGGTTGGCCAAGAAATCCTCGCCCGACACCGACAGGCCCACGAGGGCACGCCGGTCATCCATCACGAGCGTCGGGGCGACCGAGGCGAGCAGGCCGTCCCAGTCACGCTCGGCCCAGCTGCGCTCGAAGCGCTGGATCGCTCGGGTGGCCGCGTTGGCGAACCGCATCGCCGGGGGCGCCGCGGCCAGTTCATCGAAGCGGGCGAGTGCCTCGGCCTCGCGGTCGGGATCCCACTGTTCGCTGCGCTTCACCAAGCCGTCGCTTCCGAAGGTCCACAGAAGGAGGAAGGCGCGCTCATACGTGCCGCCGCCGGCGCGATCGACTGCCGACAACTTGAAGTGCGTGAGGAGTGCATCTGGGCACAGACCGACGATGTCGTCGATGGTAACGACTATGTCCGTGGAGCTCTCGAACAAGAGCCGGAAGCCGTGCAGCACCGCATCGGCTCCACCTGCGGACCCGAAACCCAAGACTCGGTGGTCGACGAATTCGTGATCGGGCACAAACGCGGTGGCGTAGGAATCGAGCGATGGTGGTCCGAGCAGCGCGCCGACCGAGCGCGCCGTCGCTGCGGCACGGACCCGCGCCGGGCCGTCGGGGAGGAGGTCGGCGTAGCGCTCGTACAAGCGGGCAACGGCGTCACCGAGCCGGTTGGTAGCGAAGAACTCGGAACGCAGACGTCGCCCTTGCGCGTCGACCTCGATCAGGACGATGCTCTCGTTCTCGACGGCACCGAAGGGAGTGTCTTCGTCGGCGAGGGCGCTGGACGGCGCAAGGGCGCTGAATGACACAGATGCGCGGCATAGCGCGAGCGAGTCACCGAGGGTTGCCAGCGGCTCGTGCACGAACGTCAGGTTCTCGGCCCTCAGGAGCCCACGGTAGCCGTCGAGCGCGTCCCGCTCGCGGTATGCCGTGCCAGTCGGATGGTGGACGCCCTCCGCGCCGTCTGCGAGCAGGCTCAGGAACACGTCAGCGTCCCGGGCGGCAGCTGCGGCGTCCAGGCGAGTGGCGTTCGCGGTCGCCGCGTTTGCTTGCACGCGGCGGTGCATGAGCCGCACGGGCACGGCGCGATCATCGGGGGCCGGTCCGGCTGAGTGGACGCTCCCGACATCGCCGCGGGCACGCTCGGTGAGCAGGGTGGCGCCTTTGGCATCCCACAGCTCGATCGCTCGCACCTCCTCGGCGTCGGCCTCGGCACGGCGGCCGGCGGCGTGCAACGCCACGGCGAGCGCGCGGCGGGCATCGGCGTGGTCGAGCAGCGCATCGGTGGCCGCGGCGATGTCGACAGCGGCGCGTGCGAGATCCACTGCGGGGCCCACCTCGCCCCGTCTCGCCAGGGCCTCGGCACGCACACCGCGCCAGGCGATCGCTGCCTTGAGATCATCGCCGGCCAGTGCCTCGCACTCGTGGCTAAGGGCCTCGGCTTCCTGGGCCCTGCCCTGCACCAGCAGCGCGCGCCCCAACAGGGCCGCGGCCTGGGCAGCGTCGATGCCGAGCCCATGATCCCGCAACCCCTCATACGCGGTACGCAAGCAGCGCTCGGCGGCAAGCGCGTCGCCCTCGAGCAGTTCGATGAATCCGGCGAAGACGTCGGCTTCGAGCAGCCGTTGTGTAATGCCGAGCTCTTCGACCATGCGTCGGGATGACGCGATCATTCGCCGCGCCGCGTCGGTGCGCCCGCGCAGCGCTTCGAGCACGCCCTGACACCGCAGCGCAACAGCCTCGACCGCGGGCGCTCCCTGCGTGATGCGCAGCACGCGTACGACGTCGAGGCAGCGGCCGCTGGCGCGCGTCACCGGGCTCGGCCCCCACAGCGCCGCCAGCGGCGCGCCGGCGAGCACTGCGTTCGAGCGCCGCCGGTCGTCTGCCCGGCGGGCCGCGGCGAGTGCCTTATCGAGCGCCGCTTCACAGGCGCCGATCTTGCCGAGGCGCTGCAGCGCGAGCGCGTGCACCGAGTGCGCTTTCGCCTCGCCGGCGGCGTCACCCGCCGCCGCCAGCTGCTCGACCGCCGCCGCCACTGCGTCGGCGGTAGCGCGCAGCGCTTGCGGATCGGTGAGCACGGCGAGCTGACCGGCGAAGCAGGTGTGCCAGGCGCGCAGGCGGTCAGCGCCGGTGCCAACGCCGGGGAATGAATTCCCCGGCTGAGTCGCCGAAGAGTCCCCTGAAAGGGACTCCGAAGAGGTGTTGGCAGTCGGCTTCAGCCGACTTTGATCGACTGAGCCGAGGAATTCATTCTCCGGTAACGGCGCCGGTACCGGCATATCGATGAACCGCCCCAGCTCGTCGACCGCTCCCGCCGCGGGGCCGACATCGCCGGCAGCGAGCAGCGCCTCGCACCAGTCGAGCGCCAGATCGGCGCGCGCCGGGTCGGACCCGTCGAGCAGCTCGAGCGCGCGGCCGAGGAGGCCCGCCGCCAGCGGCAGATCGTCACGCGCCAACGCGCGCCGGCCAGCCGCCGCCAGGTAGCGCGCCGCCCGATCGCCAAAGGCCCGACCCTGCGCGTCGATGGGGCCCAGCTCGCGCAAATGCTGGTGCGCTTGCTCGAGGTGCCAGCCGATCGTCTCGTCGTGCTCGACCGACTCCCCGACCTTCGTCTCGATCCAGCCGGCGACGTGGCCGTGCAGCTCCGCACGGGTACCTTTGAGCAGACGCCGGTACGCCGCGTCACGGATCAGCACGTGATGGAAGCGCAACGCTGGTTCGCCAAGAAACCAGCCGGTGTCAGGCTCGATCAGCTCGCTGCGCCGCAGCGATTCGAGCCGTGCGTCGAGGTCGGTCGTCTCGCGCGACAGCAGGTGAGCCACCGCAGCGCGCGAGAAGTGGCGCCCGACCACCGCGGCGCGCTCCAGGACGGTGCGCTCCTCCGGACGCAGCCGCTCGATGCGCGCCGCCAGCACCGCGTGGATGGTGGGCGGCATTTCAAGGGCGGCGAGCTCCACGCCAATGGTCCACTGGTCGCCCTCCTGTTTGAGCGCACCGTCATGCACCAGCATGCGCACCAGCTCGCCGACGAACAGCGGGTTGCCCTCGCTCGTGGCAAGAACTCGTCCAGCGACTGCGGCCGGTAGTGCCGCGGCGCCGATCACGTTCGCTGCCAGACGGGTCGCCGCGGCCGCATCAAGACCGCCAAGCGTCACAAAGTCAGCCACCACGCCACCAGGCGCCGCCAGCGACGAGCGCGTGTCGCGCAACTCGGGGCGCGCCGCCGCGAGGACGAGCAACGGCACGTCGGTGCTCCACTGCACCAGGTGCTCGACCAGGTCGAGAAGCAGCGGCTCTGCCCACTGCAAATCGTCGATCACGAGCACCACTGGCTGTGTTGCGGCGAGCGCGGCCAGCAAACGGCGAACGACGAAGAAGGTCTCCTCGGGTGCTGCCGGTGAGCCGGCGAGCAGCGCGGTGATGCCGTCGGCGATGCGGGTACGCTCCGCGTCGGCGCCGCGCACTACCGTCTCGATCGCTGCGTGCACCGCACCGGTCGCGGCGCCTTCATCGATCCGCAGGAGGGCCCGCAAGGCCTCGGCGAGCGGCGCGAACGTGGCGCCGCCGGCCGCGTCGCAGTGTGCGTTTAGCACCGTTGCGCCGTTTCCGAGTCGGCGCACGGATTCGTCGAGCAAGCGCGACTTGCCCAGACCAGGCGATCCCAGGACCACGGCCAGTCGCGCACGACGTTCAGCAACGGCCGTGTCGTACACAAACATGATGCGCCGCAGCTCATCATCGCGTCCGACGAACGCGACCGCTGCCGAACCGGCCGGCCGGTCGAGCGACACCACGCGATACGCTGCCACGGTCTCGGACCGACCTTTCAGCGAGAAGACCCCCAAAGGCGCAAGCGTCACCAGTTCGCCGAGCAGACGGCGCGTCGACTCGCCGACCAACACATCACCGTCATGCGCCTCCTGTTGCAGGCGCGCCGCGACGTTGACCGGATCGCCAACGACGTCGGTGTGATCGTCACTCACGACGACCTCGCCGGTGTTGACAGCGACGCGCAGACCAAGACCCTCGCTCCCTAACCCCCTCTCCCAAGGTGGGAGAGAGGGAATGGCTTGGTTCCCCTCTCCCATCTTGGGAGAGGGGCCAGGGGTGAGGGTGTTCAGGAGTTCGCCAAAGGCCCGCTGCATGGCGACCGCCGCACGCACGGCGCGAATCGCATCATCCTCGGCCACGCGCGGCACGCCGAACGCGGCCATGACCCCGTCACCCAGCAGCTTGACGACCGTGCCGCCGTGGGCTTCGACCGCGGCGCGCAGCGTCCGATAGTAGCGATCCATCACGCGGCGGGTCGACTCTGCATCCAGCCGCTCGTGCAGCGACGTCGACCCGATGAGATCTGCGAAGACGATGGTGACGACCTTGCGCGCTACCGTGGCTTCAGCGGGGCGAACGATAAGAGCGACACCGCAGGAGTTGCAGAAGCGCGAGCCGGGCGGGTTGTCGGTTCCACAGCCCGGGCAGCGCCGCGCGAGCGCGGCGCCGCAGGCGTTGCAGAAACGGGCAGCCTCGGGGTTCGCGTGACTGCAGCTCGCGCAGGTCATAGGCATCACACCACGTCCGACTCGCGAAGCTCGATCTCGACGACAGCCTCGGAGTCCGAAGACACGACGGTTCCGGACTGCTGGTTACGCGCCTTGATCATTCGGATCCTGGAGGTTCAGATGTGGTTCGCGCTTCGGATTTCGAGTTTTCGAGCCGCGCCCGCGCGACGTTGAGGTCCTCGGGCTCGAACAGCTCCATCGCGACGAGCCGGTTACCCTGGTACAACCCGAGTCGTGCGTAGACGGTTTCGAACTCACCGCCGCTGGCGAGCGTGCCGAACATGTGGGCCATGACCAAGTCGCCGTGCTTCTCAGTCGCCACCGTGTACAGGGTTTCGATGGTCAAGTCTTGCACCTGTTCGAGCAGCGCGGCCAATGATGCAACGCAGGTGGCTGCACCTTCCAGCCGGCCGACGCCGGTGCGCCGGTGGTCATCGAAAACGAGGTCGTCAGAGATCAGCGCGCGGAACCGTTCGAGATCATGGTCGTTCATCGCTCGGATTCCATCGAACGCCGGGGCCGGGATCAATTTCCCGGCATCGCTGCGGGCGTAGCGTTCGAACATCTCGGCGCTGGCGGCGCGGCGGGCGTCGGGGTCGAAGGCGATGGCCGCGATGATCCGTCCCTCGGCGTCAACCTCCGTGAGGCTGAAGGCCTCGATCTCGAACGCGGCCCGATCATCCGGGCCCGTCCAGCGGACGTGCTCGAGCGCCAGACGGTCACCTGAAGTGGCAAGCAGCGTGCGCGCCGGCCGCGCGCCAGACAGCGCGATCAAGCGACTGCTCGCGATGAACATCTCGCGGTCACCCGTGACTAGGGTGTGGCGGCGCCGGTCCTCGAAGACGCACGTCGGCCCACACAAGGCCTCGAGCCCCTTCCAGTCTTTGGCGTCGCCGCATTCCACCAATCGGTCGATGGCCCGCGTCGCAGCGTTCGGCGGGATGCGCAGGGGGTTGGGACGGGTCGAGGCGGCCGCCGGGCGCAGTTGTTCGAAACGCGCCCGCGCGACGTCGAGGTCCTCGATCTCGAACAGCTCTGTGCCGACGTACTGGCCGCCGCGATACAGGCCGAGGCGGACAAACACGGACTCGAACTCCCCGCCGTCGATGAGGGTGCCATACAAGCGGCCGACGTTGAGCGAACCGTGCTGCTCCACAGCGACGTGGTACAGGGTTTCGGTGCCCGCGTCGGGCGATTGTTCGTATACCGCGGCGACCGAGGCGATGTAGTCGTCGGCATTCCCGATCCGACCGACACCGGTGCGCCGGTGATCGTGGAAGTAGAAGTCGCTGGACAGCGCCGCACGCATGCCGGCGAGGTCATGGTCGTTCATAGCGTGCACGAATTCCCTCGCCGACGGCGGAGTCGAGCGCGCAGCGTCGCTGCGGAAGTAGCGGTCGCGCATCTCCTCTTGTGCGGCGCGGCGATCATCGGGGTCGAACGAGATGGCCGCGATGACGTGCCCTTGCGCATCGACCTCGATGATTTGCAGGATATCGACCTCGGAGCTCAGCGTCGTCCCGTCGAACACGGCGAAGCGCGCGTGCGCCAGCGCCAAACAATCGCCCGCGGTCGCCAACGTTGCATACGATGCCCGGGCCCCAGCCGAAACGGCCAGACGGATGCTGGCAATGAGTTTGTCCCGATCGCCGGAATCGCGAATCAGGCGGCGCTGGTCCTCGAAGACGAAGCTCGGCGCGAACAGCTCCGCCAGTGCCTCCCAGTCCCGCTCTGCTTCGCGTTCTTGCCAGAGATCCATCGTTCGCGTCGCGGCGTTCGGCGGGATGCGCAGCCGGTCGGGGTACGTCCGCCGGAGGCCTCCACCCTCCGCAGGGCTCCGGAGGACGGGTCCGGAGTGCGGGCGCAGCTCGGCGAGACGCGCAACCGCAGCATCCATGTCCTCGAGCTCGAAGAACTCGAGCCGGCTGATACGGCCGCGCACGACGGTGGCTACATTGGCCAGGCAGTACTCGAAAGGGCCGCCGTCGCGGAGCGTGCCGAAGAAGCGCCCGAGGCCGACCGCACCGTGGCGCGCGTGGGCGACTGCGGACAATGCATCCAACTGGATGTCAGGCGCGAGGTCCCACAGCACGGCGAGCGTGTCCAGATACGCGTCGGCACCGTCGACCCGGCCCTGACCGGTTCGACGGTAGTCATTGACGACAACATCATCCGCCAGTACGGCCCGCAACCGCGGCCGGTCGTGGTCGGTGATGCCCTCGATGAGCTCGAAGAGCGGCGGCATGACGGTTGCCGCTGTGGCGTCGGCCGCGAGCCAGCGCGCCCACGCCTCTCGCAGCGCAGCGCGGCGATCATTGAGGTCGAAGCCAATCATGGCGACAATCCGGCCCGTCGAGTCGATCTCAGTCAGCCTCAGGTACTCAACCTCGACTGGGCCTCCGGTTGTGGACGTTCCCGTCCACAGGACGCGATCGAGCGCGACGTGCTCACCCGCGGTTGCCACGAGTTGCCGCTCGTAGCGCACATCGGGCGTCGCCTGCACGATCCCCTGCGCGTCAGCGACCCACCAGTCGGCGTCTCCCGACACGCGGGCGTGCGGGCGTCGGTCTTCAAATTTCGCATGTGGCGCGCATGCGGCCTGCATGGCAGACCAGTCGCGCGCCGCGAACGCCACCTGCACCCGCTCGCTCGCGGCAGTCGCCGCGTTCGGGCGTAACAAGGCAAGCAGCGGATCGTGAGCCACACGCGCCTCCTCATCTCCTCCAACCGGACTTGCTGCCTCCTTCGACGACGACTTCTCCCTCTCCTTCGGGCCGCCCGCGCCGCTGGTTTCCAAACGCGTCCTGAGTTCGTCAAGCCGATCGAGGTCGTACTGGTCGAAGCGGCATATCCGTCCCACCCCGTCGAGCTCGCAGAGGATGGCGCTCGGCGACTCAAAAGGCCCTCCCTCACGGGTCCCCACCCACGTGGTGACATAGAGGAACCGATGCCCAGACATCGTCATATGGTCGATGCGCAGTTGAACATCCGGCGCCAGATCGACCAACGACTTGAGCGCCTGGATGTAGGCCGCCGGCCCGTGCAGCGTTTCCCAGCCGAGTAGCCGATGGTCAGCCACAACCAGTTCAGGAGCGAGCAATGCTGTCAACGCGTCCCAATCGCGCGCCGCAAACGCTCGAGTGAACGCACGTGTCAGTGTCGTTCGGCGGGAGGACGCAGACTCGACGGCGGCGTAGCGCTCGTCGAGTTCGGTGTAAGCGGCATCGAGAGCTTCGAGGTCGAACATGACCATCGCCAAGCAGTCACCGCGATCGTCAACCTCGACGATCTGGAGCCACTCGGCCTCGGTGGGGCCGACGGCACCGCCGGAGGACTCGAAGTGTGCCCGGGCAAGCGCGAGTCGGTCCCCGCGTGTGGCAAGCGCCTCCAAGGTGAAGCGCGACGAAGGCATATCGAACATCGGGCGCAGGCCCTTCAGATGCTGCTCCCGATCGAGGTCGAGATGCACGATCGTCCGCCGGTCTGTGAGTCGAAATCCCGGCGCATACGCCGAGGCAACCTCCCAATCGCGGGCCGCCCACGCGTTCGCGAAGCGCTCCATGCACCGCGTCGCCGCGTTGGCGATGCGTGCGGTCGTTGTCGGTGCAGCTGTTAGGTCCTCGTAGCGCGCGAGCGCAGCGTCGACCTGGTCGGTGTCGAAGAGTTCCCACGAGTGCAGGCGGCGGCCGTCGTGGGTGGAGACGAAGATGAGCGCGGTCTCGAAGGCGCCATCGTCACGGGTGCCGTGCCAGGTGGAGTCGCCGATCGCCGATCTCTCGGAGATCCGCAGATGATCGAGTCGGATGTCGCCGCGCACGCCCAGATCGTTCATGAGACCTAAGCTCGCGACGTACTCGTCGCGGCTCATAGGCGATCCGGTGTTGGCGAGGCGACGGTGGCTGACTACCGTAAAGTCGTCCGGCAGGAGCCGGGCGAGAGCGTCGTGGTCCCCGGTTGCAGCGGCGTGTCTGAACGCCTGCTGGTGAGCAAGCAGCTCGGCGTACGGCGCCCCTTCACCGGCGGCGTAGCGGTCGTCGAGCGCGGCGTGGGCGGCCTCGAGGTCCGTGAGGTCGAACGTCAGCAGCGCAACGCGCCGGCCGTCGGCATCAACCTCGACGACCCAGAACAGCTCGCGCACCAAGAGGCCGGAGTCGCCCGCCGCGCCCGCAATCTCGACCCGGAGAAGTGCCAACCGCTCGCCGCGGGTGGCCAGCAACACGAAGTCCCACCGGCTCGACGGCATCGCCTCGAAGACACCGCGTAGGCTGGCGAAGTAGGCCTCGCCCTCGAGGTGCAGGCGCATCATGGCGCGCCGGTCATCCATCACGTGCGTCGGGGCAAAGGTGGCGACGACACCGTCCCAGTCGCGTTCACGCCAACAGCGCTCGAAACGATCGACCGCGCGGGACGCCGCGTTCGCGAACGGCGCGGGCGCCGGTTCAGAAGTAAGTTCGTCGAAGCGCGCCAGCGCTGCATCGGCACGGT
>Ga0335082_10007743_pt1 | contig 11663 bp, 5 predicted proteins | sample Lox_Sample_41_FD_206718 | JGI IMG/M metagenome (GOLD analysis project Ga0335082, IMG submission 206718) | Soil microbial communities from Loxahatchee National Wildlife Refuge, Florida, United States - Lox_Sample_4.1 | ecosystem: Environmental > Terrestrial > Soil > Wetlands | place: USA: Florida...
GTGTCTGACCCAGCGCGAAGTCGGCGCGGACGAGTGGTTGCCCATCGATCCAGCAGAATTGAAGATGACCAGCGACCCGAAGGCGCCCGGGGCACCGGCAATCTATTTGTACCGTCAGGTGGATCGTAAAGAGACGGGGCGGACCACACACACCGAGGCAAATTACGTCCGAATCAAGATCTTGACCGAGGAAGGCAGAAAATACGCCAACGTCGAGATTCCATACTCAAAGGCGGTGACAGCAATCAGCAACATCCGTGCGCGGACCATTCATCCGGATGGACGTGTGATCAATTTTGAAGGCAAGGTCTTTGATAACACGATTGTGAAATCGAAAACAGAGAAGTACCTGGCAAAGACTTTCACTCTCGCGGACGTCCAGGTGGGAAGCATTATCGAATACAAGTTCATCTACGATTTTGCGGATTACTACATCTACTTCTCGCAATGGACCATCAGCGCGAACCTGTTCACCAGGAAAGCGGAATTCTCGTTGCGGCCCTACGAGCGCTATCCCGTGCAATGGAGCTGGCCGGCCGGCTTGCCACAAGGGACGAATGCACCCGTGGAGGGATCTGACCATGTCATCCGGATGACGTCGGTGGATGTGCCGGCATTTCAGGTGGAAGACCACATGCCACCAGAAGACGAAATCAAGTACCGGATCGTGTTTGTCTACAGCGAAGACGGCTTCGAGAGCGACCCGGACAAGTTCTGGAGAAAATATGGCAAGAAGCAGTTCGACCAGACCGAGAAATTCATGGACCGCCGAAAAGCGATGGATCAGGCAGTCGGAGAAATCGTGGCGCCCAGTGATTCGGCGGAGGTGAAACTGAGGAAGATCTATACACGATGCCAGCAGATCAAGAATCGCGATTTCGAACGCAAAGAGGAGCGGGCCAAGGAGACATACAAGCCGAATGACAACGTGGAGGATGTCTGGAGATCCAAGGAAGGCACGGGAAAAGACATCAATCTGCTGTTTGTTGCGCTGGCGCGCGCAGCGGGAGTGGAGAGCTACTATGTGCTTCTTTCCGCGAGAAGCGAACACTTCTTCAACCAGAAACGAATGAATACGAAGGAACTCGATGCCAACTCGGTGCTGGTAAAAATGGATGGCAAGGATGTGTATCTCGACCCTGCGACAAAATTCGCGCCGTATGGCGTGCTGCCTTGGCCGGAGACCGGCGTCGCCGGCCTGCGGTTGGACAAGCTTGGCGGGACCTGGGTGAATACGGTGGTTCCCGACGCATCACAGTGCGAGACGCTGCGCGAGGCCAACTTTCACTTGGCCGACGATGGCGCGTTGGAAGGGGAAGTGAAGGTAACCTACACTAGCATGCAAGCGCTGCAGATTCGCCTCGCCGAACGATTCAACGACGATACGCAACACAAAGAGAACCTAGAGGATACATTGAAACGTGTGATTCCGGTCGCGGCCGAAGTCACGCTGAAGAACAAGCCAGCATGGGAGAGTTCCGACAACAATTTGATTGCGGAATATGACGTGAGAATTCCAGGCTGGGCTTCGTCAGCGGGTAAGCGCGTTTTGCTTCCCCTGGGACTGTTTTCCGGCGCTCAGAAGCACACGTTCGAGCACGCCCAGCGGACCAACGCGATTTATTTCCACTACTTGTTCGAAACGAAAGATTTGACCAGAATTGCATTGCCCGCGGGATGGAAAATCGACAGCTTGCCCAAGGAAGTGCACATCGATGCGAAAGCCGCGGATTACCGGATCGCGGCGGAAGAGAAAGGCAATGCGATCGAGGTAACGCGGACGCTCAAGAGCGAGATCCTCGTGCTCCAGGTCAGTTACTATCCGACGCTGCAGAATTTTTATCAGCAGATTCGGTCTGGAGACGAGCAGCAGGCGGTACTACGGCCAGGGGAAAACAGTGCGGCGACGAATTAGACCCGGATCACGTGTCACGAGCTTGGCGGTCGCGGCAATCGTGGTGATTGTGCTCGCAACTGGGAGCAATCGGACGGTCCAGGCATCGAACTCCGAGGCACCTGCGTGGATGCACGCACTCACGTCGGTAGCGTTGCCCGAACATGACGAAAGGACAGAAGCGATTCTGCTTTATTTTGAACAGGTGCTGACGGTGCAGCCGAACGGAAAGATCAAGCGATTCACAAGGGAGGCGTACAAGATCTTGCGGCCGGGAGGCAGGCATTACGGCACGGTGGTGGCGTTTTTCGGGCGCGACACGAAGATTCTGAGCATGCGGGGCTGGTGCATTCCCTCGCAAGGAAAAGACTATGAGGTGAAGGACAAGGATGCTCAAGAAGAATCCGGGGGAGCGCACTGGGAATTGGTGACGGACACTAAGGTCAAACTCATGAAGATCCCGGAACCGGAACCGGGAAACATCGTCGGATACGAGATTGAGCAAGAAGAGTATCCTTACGTCCTGCAGGATCAATGGATGTTCCAAGAGCGTGTCCCGGTACGCGAAGCCCGTTACACACTCCAATTGCCACCAGGGTGGGAGTACAAAGTTGCCTTCGCGAATTCGCCTGAGGTGAAGGCAACGCCCACCGGGGCGAATCAGTGGCAGTGGGTTGTGAATGACATAAAAGAAATTCGACATGAGCAGCAGATGCCGCCATGGCGTGGAGTGGCCGGCCACATGTACGTTACTCTGCTTCCACCCGGAGGATCGGAACACAGTGCGGAAAGCTGGGCAGGCGTCGCCAAGTGGTACTACACGCTAGGTCACGGGATGGCAGACTCATCACAGGAGATCAAGCAAAAGGTCGCGGAGTTAACCACCGGGAAGCCGGACATCCTCGCGAAAGTGCAGGCGATCACAGACTATTTGCAGCGCGATGTCCGGTACGTGGCGATTGAACTGGGGATTGGCGGGTTTCAACCACATCCGGCACGCGACGTATTTAGCAGCCACTATGGTGATTGCAAAGACAAAGCCACGCTGCTGAAGGCGATGTTGAAGGAAATTGGAGTGGAATCCTATCCGATTGTGGTGGACGTGGAACGGGGCCAGGTAACAGCGCAATCGCCTCCGCAGCCGTATTTCAACCACATGATTTTGGGAATACATCTCCCAGACGAGGTTAAAGACTCTTCGGTGCAAGCCGTTTATCCGGATCCTAAGTTAGGGCGAATCCTGATCTTCGATCCCACGGACGAGTTGACCCCCCTGGGCATGTTGCGGGGCGAACTTCAGGCAAATTACGGCTTACTGGTGGTGCCCGAAGGCGGGGAGTTGGTGAAGTTGCCGCAACTTCCTCCCTTCGAAAGTGGCATCCGTCGCTCCGGCAAGTTCACGTTGAATGCAAAAGGAAACATCAACGGCGACGTGCTGGACATGCGCTATGGTGATGCGGCGCTGTATCAGCGCTCTGTGCAACGGGGCGTAACGAAAAAAGAGGATCAAATCAAGCCGATCGAGGCATTGCTTTCCCATACGATGGGAACCTACCAGATCACCAAGGCTTCGATCGGGAATCTCGATGTGCGCGATCAGCCCTTTGAGTACACTTACACATTTGTGGTCCCGTCGTATGCGAAGACTTCGGGTGAGCTGATGTTGGTCCGTGTGTGTCTGATTGGGGAAAAATCGAGCGACGTGTTGGAGAAAAAGGAACCACGCAAATACCCGATCGAATTCGACGGACCGCATCGAGACGCCGATCACTTCGAAATCACGATTCCCGAGGGATATACGGTTGATGAGTTGCCCTTGGCGACCGATATTGACTACTCGTTCGGAAGTTATCACAGCAAAACGGTGGTGAAGGACAACGTGCTGACCTACCAGAGAACGTTTGAGATCAAAGAGGTTAGCGTGCCCCTGGAAAAGATGGACGAATTGAAGAAGTTCTACCGACTGATTGGCAGTGACGAACGCGGAACAGCCGTGTTGAAGCCATCAGCCGTGAAAGCGACAGACTTTAGCCCCACTGGGCACTAATTCCTGAAACAGGCGACAACATCAACGAGGGCAGACGTAGGTCAGCGCGGCCGGGGGGCGAAGTGTGCTCCAGCGATGGCGCAACGCGCGCGGGGCGGCATCGAGCAAGGCGGCGAGGAGAGGCAAACTCTGGTCGTGGGGAAGCGTGAGCCGGAAAAGATCGGCGCGGCGCCCGTGGGAATATTTTTCGTAGCGAGGCGGGCTTGCGACAGCGAGTTGCGCCAGCAGATCCCACGGCGAGGCTTTGGCGAAGAGCTTCTTGTCAGATGCTTCTTTACGTGAGATTTCCACGACGGTGCGCTGCGTGCCGCCGCCACTTTCGAGAAGCACGGCAACCGCATGAGAAAGATCAAACGCGCGGCTGGGATCATCACGAGGAATCCCTTCCAGTAGAGATTCCAGTTCCACGAGTTCGGCTTGGAGCGGGTCCCACGTGTAGCGGTACCCGTTATAGACGATGGTTCCGGTGCGGAGAATCTGTTGGGTACGCGCGGCATCGTTCCCGACGACAGAAACCACCATATCGAGGAGTTCGTGCAGCCGGAATGTCTGCTTTACGACGGGACGCATGCTGAGGTAGCCGGCGTCTTCATCGGAATAGCGAACGGCAATTTGCGACGGAAGCGACATAAGGGGATCGGAGAACCAGGTTCGCTGCCGGGCGAACCCGGCAACGCAAACAGGCTACATCTTGGAGAGCCGCTCGCGAACACGGTCGCTGAGGGCTTTGCCGTCGACGGACTTGCCCGTGAGCGAGTCTTTGGCAGCCTTGACTACGGCGCCCATCTGTTTCATCGAGGTGGCGCCGGCCGCGGTGATGGCGGCGGCGATGGCGGCGTCCATCTCAGCATCGGAAGCACCGGCGGGCAAGTAGGTCTCCAGAACCTTCAGCTGTTCCGTTTCTTTGTCGACCAGGTCCTGGCGGCCGCCCTTGGCGAACTGGTCGATGGATTCCTTGCGCTGCTTGACGAGCGTTTGGAGCAGCGCGATGGATTCGGCCTCATCGAGTGGCCGAATCTTCTCCACTTCCTTCAATTGGAAGGCGGACTTCACCATGCGAAGGACGCTGAGGCGGACTTCATCCTTGGCCTTCATGGCGGCGACGATGTCCTTTTGAATCTGCTCGAAAACGGTCATGGAAGCTCCCCTGGTTGAACTATAGCAGAGGAACGCAGAAGCATCGAGAAATGCGGCTAAACCTGGCCGGATTGACACGGAAGAAGTGGGCACAGTAAGTTGGAAGGCTTCAAGCAAGCGGGAAGAGACCGCAGGAGGGCGCGGCTTTTATCCGGAAATGAGGACAGATGAAAGTCATCGTAGCGGACAAGATCAGCGATCGGGGCGTGGAATTACTCAAACAAACAGCCTGGAACGTCGTGCAAACGACAAAAGAGACACTGGCCGGCGAATTGGCGGATGCAGACGCGTTGATCGTACGCAGCGCCACGAAGGTCACCGCGGATCTGATGTCGAAAGCGCCGCGGCTGCGCGTGGTGGGACGCGCCGGGGTGGGCGTAGACAACATTGATCTGGGCGAAGCTACGAAGCGTGGCGTATTGGTGATGAGCACGCCTGGCGGCAGCTCGGTCAGCGTGGCGGAGCACACATTTGCGTTGTTGCTGGCGCTGGTTCGGCAGGTGCCGAAGTTCGACGCTTCGATGCGGGAAGGGAAATGGGAGAAGTCGTCGTCAGGCGCGGAGGTGCGCGGGAAAACGCTGGGCCTTGTGGGATTGGGGCGCATCGGTACGGAAGTCGCGAGGCGCGGGAAGGCCTTCGACATGCGCGTGCTGGCGTTTGATCCATATATCAGCGAGGCAGCGGCAAAGGAATTGGGAGTCGAACTGGTCAAGCTGAACGAATTGTTGGCTGAAAGCGACGTATTGTCGCTACACACCGCCGTGAGCCCGCAAACTCAGCAGATGATCAACGCACAAACCATTGCCAAGATGAAGAAAGGCGTGCGCATCGTCAACGCGGCTCGAGGCGAATTGATCCATGAAGCGGACCTGGCTGCGGCACTCAAGAGCGGGCACGTGGCCGGGGCGGCGCTGGACGTGTTCGCCGAGGAGCCGCCGAAGAATTCCCCCCTTGTAGGACTGCCAAACGTGATTTGCACGCCGCATGTGGCGGGTTCGACAGCCGAGGCGCAGGAAGAACTGGGCATCCAGGTGGCTGTGCAGGTGCGAGACTATCTGGCCGAAGGCGTCATTCGCAACGCGGTGAATTTGCCGGCGTTATCGCCCGAGCAGTACAAACGCGTACAGCCCTATCTGGCGCTGGCGCAACAGCTGGGTTCGCTCGTGTCGCAGGCGGCGGCGACCCGTCCGGCACGGATCAAGATCCGCTATGCGGGCGAACTTGCGGACCTGGGCACGCACCTGCTTCGGAGTGCAGTACTCGCCGGACTGCTGAATGCCGTGCTGGATGAAAAAGTGAACGTGGTGAACGCACCCGCAATTGCGGCAGCCCGGGGGCTGACGGTAGAAGAAGAAACGCGCCGGCGAGAGCACGGATTTCCACATACGCTCGAGGTTTCCGCGCTGCCGGGAGGGGGCGGGGAGGCCGTGGGCTTCAGCGCGGAGGGAACCGTGCTGCACGACGGCACGCCTCGGGTGATCGAAATCGACGGCATACCGCTGGAAGCGCTTCTGGAAGGGACGATTCTGTACATCCGGAATCACGATGAACCCGGTGTTATCGGCTTTGTCGGCACCACTCTCGGAAAACACGGAGTGAATATCGCCACATTTGCGTTGGGGCGGCGCGGAGCCGCCCGGGGGGCTGAGGCCGTGTCGCTGGTCCGGTTGGACGGCAAAGTGACGGAAGAAATCCTGGCACCACTAAAAGAGAATGCGGCTATCCGGCAGGCGAAGCTGCTCCACTTAAGCTGATGGCATCAATTCAAAAAACTTCTGAACCTTATTGAATCTAGTTACTTGACAGGGCGGCTTAAGTGTCATAAAAATGCCCAACTTTCGGCGAACGAGTGGTTGGATAAGACCCTCTCTCGTGCCGAGGGATCTGGCCTAACGGTAAATCCAGGGTTCAGGGGCCGCTCCTTCCATCTGCCGAACTTTTTATACAGGTCGAGGTGTACGGGTGTGTGAAAGGAGCTTCTGATGCGCCTTGGTTCGAAGTGTATTTCGGTTTCATGCGTCTTAATCCTTACTTTTATCCTGGGATTCTCCGCGGCAATTGTGACGAGTGCGCAGACCGGAACGACTTCGCTGCGCGGAACGGTTTTGGACAAGTCTGGCGCGGCCGTAGTCGATGCGAAAGTGACGCTCATCGACACGGCGCGCAATGTGCAACGAGAGAATCAGACCGGTGGATCGGGCGAATACGAATTTCGATCGCTGCCGCCCGGTGAGTACTCGCTTTCGGTCGAGAAGGCCGGATTCCGGTCGTACGAGCAAAAGCAGATACAGTTGCTCGTTAACAATCCAGCCACCCTCAACGTGACGTTGGAGGTGGGCGTTGCCACCGAGACTGTCGAAGTGTCGGCGCAAGCCGCCACCATCAACACCACGGACGCGTCGCTGGGACAGGCCTTTGGCGAGAATCAAGTAAAGGAACTGCCTATGGAAGGGCGCAACGTTCCGGACCTGCTCAGCCTGCAACCCGGCGTGGCGTATACGGGTAACCGGCCGGACGTGCCAGCCTGGGACACACGAAGCGGCGCGGTGAACGGTACGCGCAGCGACCAGAGCAACGTTACGCTGGATGGCGCGGAAGTGAATGACCGGGAGGGCCACGCGTTCACTTCGGTGTTGCCCGTGACGCTCGATTCGATCCAGGAATTCCGCGTGACGACGTCGAACTATGACGCGGATCAAGGCGGTTCTTCGGGCGCGCAGGTGGCGATGGTCACCAAGAGTGGCACCAACCAGTTCCATGGCTCAGCCTACGAATACAACCGAAACACGGCGACCACGGCGAACGACTACTTCGTCAAAGCATCTCAGATCGACAATTGTCTGAGCAGCGGAACTCCGCTTTCCGACAAGCAGTGCAATACGCCGCCGAAGTTGATCCGCAACATCTTCGGAGGCTCACTTGGCGGCCCGATCAAGAAGGATCGGTTGTATTTCTTCCTCAACTACGAAGGAACGCGCCGGTCCGAGGCGCAGGCAGAGACGCAGGTTGTGCCATCGGAGTCGTTGAAGGATGGAGTGATTTTTTACCAGTGCGATTCTTCCAGCGCCACGGTTGCCACCGACTGTCCCGGCGGAACTGTGCAGGGGAAAAGTGGAGCGATCTACAACGTTCCGGCACCCACAACCGTTGGGGGGAATGTGGTCGCTTATAACGCATTGCGTCCCGACCAGATTGCCGGAATGGATCCCCAAGGTATCGGGCCAAACTCCGCGGCGGTGACATATCTCAAGACGTTCCCGGTTTCGAATTCGCATTCTGTTGGAGATGGGTTCAACTACGTCGGCTACACGTGGGCGGCACCCATTACCGACGATGCCAACGTGTACATCGCAAAGATCGACTACAACATCACAAGGGACGCAAAGCACCGCGTGTCCGTCACGGGCGCGCTGCGCAATGAAAACAACCCGGGCGCGCCGTTTCTTCCGGGATTCGCTCCGTCGGACACCTACGTGAATTACAACAAGGGCATCATCGTGAACTATAGCGGAGTGTTCACCCCGACGGTTGTCAACAGCCTGCGTTACAGTTTCGTACGCGAGAGCGTGGGCAATTTCGGGAATTCGTATCAGGACTGGGTGTACTTCCGCGGATTGAACGATCAGGCTGGCGCGGTCACGCGCACAAGTTCGTACCAGCGCCCTACGAACAACATTGCCGACGACCTGAACTGGATGCACGGAAAGCATAATTTCCAGTTCGGAGGCACGATGTCTTTCATCCGAACGCCGGATAACAGCTACTCTTCATCGTATTCGGACGGCATTGCTAACGCTTCATGGATTGACACGGCTGGCTTTGCCGGTCGTAGTGGGTCGCCGCTCAACCCCGCCAATAGCGGCTATCCGGGAGTCGACGGAAACTTCTCGAACGCCTATGACTTCCCTCTGCAAGCGCTGATGGGAATCGTGTCGGAGTACGACGCGCAGTACAACTCCACGAAGACGGGCAGCACCATTCCGGACGGAACGGCGCTGCAGCGCCGCTGGGCGATGAACAACTACGAAATCTACGCGCAGGACACGTGGAAGGTCAAACCGACGTTCACCTTGACGTTAGGGCTCCGGTGGTCGCTTTTCTCACCGCCGTGGGAAACAAACGGGAATCAGGTGAATCCGAACCCTGGACTCGGCAATTGGTTTCTCGATCGCGCGAGCAACGGCGCCAACGGAATTCCCTCGAATCAGGACCCCTCGATCTCCTTCAATCTGTCCGGTCCGGCAAATGGCAGCGCGAATTTCTACAACTACGACTATCACAACTTCGCCCCGCGTGTGGCGTTCGCCTGGGCGCCGAGCCTGAGTGACGGCTTGCTGGGAACTGTCTTCGGCCAAAACAAGTCCTCGCTGCGAGGCGGGTTCGGCATTGTGTACGACCGAATGGGGCAGACCATTGTCGATGACTTCAATCAATATGGTTCCTTTGGATTGACAACGACAATTACAAATTCAGCAGCCGTCCAAACGGTGGACTGCGCTCCACGTCTCAGCGAGAACATCAATACTATTCCGCAGAATGACTGCACTGGGACGTCGATTGCGCCGGGACCCCCGCCGCCATTCCCGGCGCCATACCCGATCGGGAACTTCGCGATCGCCCACGGCATTGACAACTCGTTAAAGAGTCCCTATGCGTACACCTTTGATCTGTCGTTCCAGCGTGAAATCGGGGGTGGCATGACAATTTCAGCAGCTTACGTTGGAAGACTCGCCCACCGGTTGCTCACTCAGCTCGATCCGGCAACTCCGCTGAACCTGAAGGATAAGGCGTCAGGGTTGGACTACTTCACTGCCGTCACTGCATTGGCAAAGATCTACCGCTCCGGCGAGACCACGGACCAATTCAGCGCTTCGCAGGTGAGTCCGCAGGTGGCCCAGTATTGGGCAGACATGATTTCCCCATTGCAACCCGGCGATTCGTATGCCGTTTCGTCATGCGTCAATCCAAGCTCGAATATGGTTGGCACCACTAGTCCAGTCGTGGCCGCATACGATTTGTTCTGTGGCAACAACCTGAACGAAACCACCGGATTATACGGCCTCGATTGTTCGGGAATTCCCAGTCTGGGGGGGACTTTCACGGGCAATGATTGCGCCGGGTACCCGTTGAGCGGGTACCTCCCCCAAGGAGGAGAGTACACCTACTACAACCCACAGTACGCATCTCTGTACATGTTCCGATCGATGGGCACATCCAACTACAACGCGTTGCAGTTGACGTTGGACAAAAAGATGAGCCACGGCCTGCAGTTCACGTTCAATTACACGTTCTCGAAATCGATCGACTTATCGTCTGACGCGTCTCGTGTGGGCACGATCGGCGGGAATTCCTCACAGATTCAGAACGCCTGGTCGCCGTATCAATTCCGCGCCGTGTCAGACTTCGACGCGACTCACCAGATCAATGCGAACTGGATCTATGAGTTGCCATTTGGCCGCGGGCGCGCTTTCGGTCACGACGTGAACCGATTCGTGGACGCGGTCGTCGGCGGTTGGCAGACTTCCGGCCTGGCGCGATGGACGAGCGGTTTCCCGTTCAGCGTGCTGAATGGGTATAACTGGGCGACAGACTGGGAACTCAGCGGGAACGGAAACCAGATTGGTCCGGTGAAAACGGGCACGTATCACGACGCGAGCGACCCGACGATCGTCTCCGCCTTCGCCAATGGTTCCGCGTCACAAAACTCCTTTTCGGAGCCCTTCCCGGGGCAGTCTGGTCAGCGTAACAACTTGCGTGGTCCCGGCTTCTTCAGCCTGGACATGGCGCTCAGCAAGAGCTGGACGATGCCTTGGAGTGAGGGCCAAGCCCTGAAGTTCCGATGGGAAGTGTTCAACGTGTTGAACGCGGTGCGCTTCGATCCGTTGAGCATTAACGCCACACTCGACTATTCGGGCAGCACCTTCGGGCAGTACACCCGGTTGGCAACGAACCCCCGCGTGATGCAATTCGCGTTGCGCTACGAGTTCTAAAACCTGCAATGCACCTTCCGGCGGGGGAAGCGGCACCTTCCCCCGCTGTTTTTTTGGCGGGACTCTCAGGATCGCCGAGGTGGCTCTGCCAAGAGAGCTGTGCTATTCTGAAAGTCCACGTTGGCTGGAACGAGTCCGGTCGACCTTGTCGGGGCGTGGCTCAGCCTGGCTAGAGCGCCTGGTTCGGGACCAGGAGGTCGGTGGTTCAAATCCACTCGCCCCGACCACTTCTAAATTCCGCTCTCCTATAGACTTACTTCGAAACTGCTTCTGCGATTTGGGCCTCAAAAACTTGTCCAAAACTCGCAAAACTTGTCCAACAGCGGACTTTCGGGGAGTTTGAAACCTAGGCCGACTTTGGTTGCACACTCCTGTCGCCATCGGACGTTCTCCAACAACTGCTTGCCGTAGCGTCCCGAGCGATGGTCGCCATTTCTTGCAGTTCGCGGTCGGAAACTCCGCCACCGATATCGTAGTTAGTTCTACAACGACACGCTGCTATATGAGAGCGGCAAAGAGGCGCAGCTCCAGTACTTCGACACCATCGGCTCGGTCTCTCCGCTTCCTAACCTGATCAAGAACACTGTTCCGAACT
>Ga0335082_10007744_pt1 | contig 11663 bp, 10 predicted proteins | sample Lox_Sample_41_FD_206718 | JGI IMG/M metagenome (GOLD analysis project Ga0335082, IMG submission 206718) | Soil microbial communities from Loxahatchee National Wildlife Refuge, Florida, United States - Lox_Sample_4.1 | ecosystem: Environmental > Terrestrial > Soil > Wetlands | place: USA...
CCGCCGCGGCATGGGGCAGCAGGCGATCGGCGTCTTCTTCGAGATGCCCCGTTAAGGGATCCTCGGCGTCTGATCGGTGAAGGCTGGCCGCGACGCGCGCTTGGGCGCGGTAGAGGCCTGCGGCGAATTGAAGCGGCTCCGCCGCGGCGGGCTTCTCGCGGGAGAGAAGCTGCGCACGCGCCGCGCGGCGCTCAAAGTCCGCGGCGGCCGGCGAAACGGACGGAACTGCCCTCAAGCGCGAGGAAAGCAGCCTGCGCTGGAGACGCCGCCCGCGGGACGGTTACCGAGCGGGCTTCTCACCCGTGACTTCCCGATACCACCGCGGGTGGTGCAGACGCGCCCAGGCGCGGGTCACGGTTCCGCGCGTCATTGAGCCGAACGTCCCGGGCTCGGCGGCCGTCCCGAGATAGACGTGGAACACGATCGCGACCGCGAAACAAATGAAAGTGAAATCGTGGATCACATAGGCGAACTGCATCAGGAGCTTCGGAAAGGAGCGCGGGAACCACATGAGGAGGCCCGAAAGCAAGAGGCCGAGCGCGGCCAGAGAGACCGCCCAGAAGAGCACCTTCTGCCCGCCGTTGTACTTGCCGACCTCGGAATCGTCGCTCTCGTAGCGCATGTACTGAAAGAGCTTGGGCCCCAACCAGCCCTTCTCGTTCGGCTCGAAATGCATGTCGGACAGCCACTGGAAGAACATCAAAGCCGAGGAAAGGAAGAACGCCAGGCCGATCCACGGATGGATCACCCGGCACACCGAGAGACCTCCGTACAGATGCGCCATCCAGCTGAAGGCCGGCGTCCAGATCGGCATACCGGTCAGGAGACATTCGATGAAGGTGATCGCGACCGCCCAATGGATCAGCCGGGATGCGCGATTGTGTCGGACGATCTCGTTCCCGACCAGGACGTCTTCCCGGTCACGGGCGGTCACGACGGCGGCGTCCATGTGACGAGGGCTTGCCGTGCTCATCGGTTTCCTGCCTTTCCCTGCCTGCCCGATCAGGCGTCCGGAAGATTCGTGTCCGAGTCGCTTGCGCCCTTGACCTTCTTCGGCCCGAACTTGGTGTAGTGGGCGAACGCTCCGATGACTGCGCCGAAGATGGCGACCACACCCAGGGGACGCAGAACGGACTTCCAGAACTTCACGAGCAGCGGCACGTGCGGGTCGGCGGGCAAGCCGTACCAATCGGGGTGATCGCCATGCGCGAGCACGGTGACGACCCCAGTGCCGCCCACCCCCTGGGGATCGTAGAGCGCTGCGGTCTTGAATCCGTTCGCCTGGAGCTGATCGACGCGGCGGTGGGCCAGGACCAGCATGTCCTCCTTCGTTCCGAACTGCAGGCAGCCGGTCGGGCACGCCTTGATGCACGCGGGCTCCAAGCCGACCGAGACGCGGTCGACGCAGAGGGTGCACTTGGCCATCTTCCCGGTCGTCTGATGGAAGCGCGGCACGTCGAAGGGACAGCCGGTCTCACAATACCCGCATCCGATGCACTGATCCGGGTTGACGTCCACGATGCCGTTCGAATACTGGACGATCGCCCCCGGAGCGGGGCAGGCCGCGAGGCAGCCCGGCTCGTCGCAGTGCATGCACTGATCCTTGCGCATCAGCCAGACGAGTCCGCCATCGAAGTCCCGCTCGTTGAAACGGATTAGGTTCCAGTACTCCGCGTGTAGCGTCGGGAGCGTCTGATAGCTGCCGATTTGCTCCGTGGCGACCCTCCGAAGGTCGTTCCATTCGATGCAGGCCGCCTCGCAAGCCTTGCAGCCGATGCAGGTGGTGGTGTCGATGTACTTGGAGACGACCGGGACGCTGCGCATGCCGGAGAGGCTTCCCCATACCGAGGCGGAGGAGCGACGAATCTCGAGGTTTTGGGCGCTCATGTTCGTCCTCCCCTCAAGCCTTCTCGATGCGAACGAGGAAAGCCTTGTACTCAGGCGTCCAGGTGTTCGGGTCCATGGCCGACGGCGTCAGGAGGTTGGCCAGCGGGCCGGTGTGTTTGGGGTCGCCGGCGTATCCCCAATGGATCGGAAATCCGATCTGCCACATCGGCTTTCCGTCGATCTGGAGCTGGTGGAGGCGCTTGGTCACCATCGCGACACCCTGAACCGACCCGCGCGCCGAGGTGACCTTGACCTGAGACCCGTTGGCGATGCCCTTCTCCTTCGCGAGAGCCTCGGGTATCTCGACGAAGAAGCCCGGCTGGAGCTCGTTTAAGACCCCTGAATGCTGGTGCTGCGTCCAGTAGTGGAAGTGCTCGGTGAGCCGATACGTCGTGCAGACGATCGGGAAATCCTCCTTCTTGCCGTAGACGTCCAGGTCCGTCGAGAACTTCTTGCTGGCCGGATTGGAGGTCACCTTGGGATGAAGGGGGTTGTCGATGGGCGCTTCGATCGCCTCGTAGTGCTCTGGGAACGGCCCGTCGTTGAGGACCGCCGAGAAAAGGCGGCCGACTCCCTCCGGCAGCATGATGAAGGCGCCAAACTCACCGGGGGGAGCGTCCGGCTTCATGTCGGGCACATCTCCGACCCATTTTTCACCGTTCCAAACGATTCCCGGCCGCTTGGGGTCCCAGGGCTTGCCTTCCGCATCCGCTGACGCGCGGTTGTACATGATTCGACGGTTGGCCGGCCAAGAGAACCCCCAGTTGTGGTACATGCCGAGGCCGCTCGGGTCGGCCGTCGAGCGCCGCTGCGCGTTGTTGCCCGCCTCGGTGTAGACACCGGAGTGCAGCCAGTTGCCGCACATCGTCGAGCCGTCGGCCTGGAGCTGGCCGAAGCCGTCGACCTGCTGGCCGGCGGTCTTCAGGACCTTCGTCTTGTCCTTGGGGTCGGGGATGTCGGCGAGCGCCTTGCCGTTGATCTCCTTGAGAACCTCGCCCAGGTCGGGCTCGACGGGGTTCGTGTAAGCCCAGGAAATGTTCGTCACCGCCTCGGGCAACGCGCCTCCCTCCTTCTTGTAGAGGTCGCGGACCGCGAGGAAGATTCGGGCGAGGACTTCCTGGTCGGATTTCGCCTGCCCCGGCGGGTCGAGCGCTTTCCACTTCCACTGAATCCAGCGAGCGGAGTTGGTGAAGGTGCCATCCTTCTCGGCGAAATCCGCGGCCGGGAGCAGGAACACTTCGGTTGGGATCTTCGACGCTTCCGGAGGACCGTACTCTTTCGGCGCCTTCCAGAAGCCGGCCGTCTCGGTCTCGACGTTCTCGACGACGACCAGCCACTGGAGCTTCGACAGCGCCGCGATCCACTTCTTCGAATTAGGACCCAGGCCGACCGGGTTCATGCCGAACGAGATGAAGCCCTCCGGGCCAGGCTCCTTTCCGCCCGCTCGCGAGGAATTGCCTCGGTACATGTCGTCGGCGATGAACATCCAGGAGTAGTTGCCGTCGATCTTCGGCAGCCACTCGTAGCCGAAGTCGTTCTCCTTGGTCGCGGCCTTGCCGTACGTGGCCTTGAGCAATGAAGCCATGAACTTGTCGTAGTTCTGCCAGTAGTTCATGGATGGGCCGAGCGGCTTGGGCGTATTCGCTTCGATGTACTCCTTCAGGTTCGTCCACTGCCCGGCAGGCGTCTTCAGGTAGCCCGGCAGAATGTCGAAGGTGCCCGCCATATCTGTGGCGCCCTGGATGTTCGAGTGGCCGCGGAAGGCGTTGACGCCGCCGCCGGGCCGTCCGACATTGCCCAACACGAGCTGCAGCATGGCGCCTGCGCGAATGATCTGCACGCCGGTGGAGTGCTGGGTCCAGCCGAGCGCGTAGGTGATCGTTCCGGCCTTGTCGGCGGGATAGGTGGAGGTGACGACCTCGCAGACTTTGGCGTAGGTGTCTTTCGGTGTGCCGCAGATGCGCTCGACCATTTCCGGGGTATAGCGCTCCACGTGTTTCTTCAGGAGCTGGAAGACGCAATTCGGGTCCTGGAGAGACGGGTCGGTCTTCGCCATCCCTTTGGCGTCGAGCTGGTAGGTCCAGGAGTCCTTCGCGTAGGTCGCTGCCTTCTCGTCGAAACCGCTGAAGAGCCCGTCGTGGAACGCGTAAGCCGTGTTCACCAGCAGAGGGGCATTCGTGTGGATCTTGACGTACTCCTCGTGAAATCGATTCTTCTCGATAGCGTATCGGATGATGCCGAGCAGGAAGGCCGTGTCGGTGCCGGCGCGGATGGGCGCGTACAGGTCGGCCACGGCGCCGGTGCGCGTGAACCGGGGGTCGACGGCGACGATCTTCGCTCCGCGAGTCTTTCGCGCTTCCAGGAACCACTTGAAGCCGACGGGGTGATTCTCGGCGGGGTTACCCCCCATCGCCAGGATGACGTCGGTATTCTTGATGTCGACCCATCCGTTTGTCATTGCCCCGCGGCCGAACGTGGCGGCCAAACTGGCCACCGTGGGGCCGTGTCAAACCCGTGCCTGGGTATCCCGGTACGGCACCCCCAGGGCCGTGATGACCTTCCACTGGAGGAAGTTGAACTCGTTGGTGTCCGTGCACCCGCCGATCATCGCGATGCCCGGGTTCCGGTTGACAACCTGCCCCTTCGCGTTCTTGGCGACGAAGCATTTGTCGCGGGTGGTCTTGACGTGACGCGCGATCTTCGCCACGGCCTCGTCCCAGGTGATGTCCTCCCATTTGTCGGAGCCGGGCCGGCGCACCTTCGGGCTCGTCAGCCGATTCTTGTGTGTGATGTCGTCCTTGAGCGTGATGCCCTTCGGGCAGAGCGAGCCGCGGGAAACGGGCTGATCGGGGTCTCCCTCGATGTGAACCACCGCGGGTTTGGCGTTCTTCGACTTATCGCCGAGTGTGTGGATGATGACGCCGCACCCCACCGCGCAATACGGGCAAATGCTTCGGGTCTCCGTCGTGCGCGAGATCTTGAACTCGCGCATCTCGGCTTCTGCGGGTGAGACGTCGAAGCCGAGGGCGATCGTGGTCCCGACGCCCGTTGCCTTGAGGAACCCGCGACGAGAGATCTGCATGGGACCTCCTCGCGAAAGCAATTACGAACGGATTTCACGCCCTTCGATGCGGGCTGTCAAGGGGGAATCTTGATTCAGGGAGAATTGTCGAGTTCGCCGTTGAACGGAAGGCCCGGACGGTTCTGTCTAAGGCATCGTCTCTCGTGCGCTCTCCACCCGCCGCGCGTGCGTGTAGACGTTGAACCGACGATCTCTCAAGAACCCGACCAGGGTGATCCCGCCGGCGTCGGCCAGCTCGACGGCCAGACTCGACGGCGCCGACACCGCGGCGACGATCGGGACGCCTGCGTTGTACGCTTTTTGAACGATTTCGAAGCCCGCCCTTCCCGAAACCATCAGCACCGAGTCTTCGAGAGGCAATTCGCCCGCCAGCAACGAACGTCCCACGAGCTTGTCGGTGGCGTTGTGGCGCCCGATGTCCTCGCAGACTCCGGCGAGACGACCATCAACGGCGCGGAAGAGGGCTGCGGCGTGAAGGCCTCCGGTTTTCGAGAAAATGGATTGATGCTCGCGTAGCCTCGCAGGCAGGGCGTAGAGAAAGCTCGCCGACAGGCGCAGACTCGAGGCCAGGGGCGGACTGTCGACGGGGAGCACGTTGTCGATCGAGGTCTTGCCGCAAACCCCGCAGGCCGAGCCCATGACCGTGCCCCGTTTCAGCCGCGCCGCCCGCTCGAAGGCCTCGGGACTGACCGTGGCGAGCAAGACGTTGGACCGAACTTCCGGCGAAATCCTCGGGTCGGCCGGGCGATCCAGAGAGACGAGGTCGGTGCGGGATTGGAGGACCCCCTCGGCAAACAGGAGCCCGGCCGCGAGCTCATCGTCCTGGCCTGGTGTGCGCATCGTGACCACGAAGGAGGCGGGTTTCCGGTCGGGACCCGGGCGCACGCGGATTTCGAGGGGTTCCTCGACGGCGAGCATGTCCTCTCGGTCGGTCCGCGAGTCTCCCTCGAGGGAAACGACCCGGACGCGATCGGTCGGCTCCATGGTGCGATCGTACCAAGGGGGCGCGCCGGAAAATCAAAAGGGCGGGAGCCCGAGGCCCCCGCCCACTCAGCCGGAAACCGAAACTAGAAGTTGTAGAGAGCCGAGAGCGCGAGCTGATGACCGATGGTCGTCGTCTTGGCGACTCCCGTCGTCAGCCTGTCGAAAAGGTACTCGAGGCCGAGCGCAAACGGACCCGCTTTCCAGCGGAGCATGCCGGCGTACATCTGGTTCTTCACACGCGTGTTGCCCGAGCCGATGACGTCGCTGTCCTTAGGGTCGTCGAGGCCCCAAAAACCGTACAGGCCCCAGTTCTTCGTGAAGTCAAAACCGAGTTGAAACCAGCCTCCGGTGCTCTCGATCTTGCCGAACTGGGTGATCGCGGCGAACTGTTGGCCGATCGCGTGGCCGGTGTATCCATTGCCCTGGAGGAGAAACGGCCCGATTTGAAACTTGGCGCCGATCTCGACGGCCGAGCCGACGAGCCGGTCGTTCGGCTTGGAGCTACCCACGCCGGAGGTGTCCTTGGAGTCGATGTGCCCGACAATGTAGGTGCTCCACGTGCTGTTGTCGCCCATCTTGCCGCCCAGGTTGAACCGCACCTCTCCCTGGGGCCACGTGGCGTTGCCGGCCGTGAGGTAGTTGACGCAGTTGGTCGTGGTTGCGCAGTCGGGTGCGTTCCAGGACCCCGACATTCCGGCCACCTGCAGATCGGCGTTGACTGACGAGTCCTTGCCGGTCAGTTTCTGAGTGATGAAGATGCCGGGGAAGCGCCATCCGATGTCCCCCGCGGCCCCGTATCCCAGGGGGAAGGCGATGTGAGAGAGGGAGAGTGCCGTGTAGCCGAAGAGTGGCGACCATTGCTGGCCGATCTGGATCGTTGTACTACCGTTGCTGATCTGGGCGTAGCCCAGCCGCAGGCGGGGGACAGGCTGCTGGTCGACGAACGCGCTGTTGGTCGAACTGCCGAACCCTCCGAAGAAGTCCATCTCGATGGTGCCGCCGACTTTCCAGTCGCCCACGACCTTCGGCCCGTCGAAGACCAGCGTGAGCCGGGTGTTGCGAACATCGCCGCCGCCGAACCAGCAGTCGACTTTGCATTGGGGCGTAACTGGAAACTCGGCGTTCTGGCCGTTGCCGAAAGTGAAGCTCTGGTCCTGGCCGAAGGCCGTTGCGCTGATGAATCCCTTGAAGGTCAGGGTGGCACCGGATCCTACGTTGACCGTGGACTGGGCCAAGGCCGTCGCCGCCCAGAGGACGACGCATGCCGCGACGACCGTTGAGCGAACCATTGACCTCATCTCCAACTCCTTTCTCTTGGAAGGGGAGGGACCCCGCCGTCGCATCACGCCGTACTCGGCGGACGCGTGGCGTCGGAGGTCATGGCGGCTGGCGGCCTCCGGGCCGCCCGGGAAACGGGCGTCCCGCGCTCTGCGGTGGCGCAGGGCTCAAGAGCGCTCCCGGTTCCCATCCGTTCGGCATTGCCGCCTTTCGGTTGCCTTCGTCGCATCTTAACACCGGGGCCTGCCGGATGGTCATTTGACGGAGCCGAAGGTGAAGCCGGCGATGAAGCGGTCGAGAAAGAGGTTGTAGAGAAACCCGATCGGAAGGCTGGCGATCACGCATGCCGCCATGAGCGATCCCCAGTAATAGACGTCGCCCCGGACCAGGTAAATCGGCACCCCCACCCCGACGGTCTGGTGCGCGGCCGAGGAGATGAAGGTGAGGGCGTAGACGAACTCCTGCGTCACGAGCGTGAAAGTGAAGATCACGACCGTCAGGATCCCCGATAGGGAGATGGGAACGACCAGCCGGGCGAAGGCCTGAAAGCGGGTGAGGCCGTCCACCATGGCGGCATCCTCGAGTTCGGGCGGGATCGACTTGAAGAACCCCATCAGGAGCCAGGTGGAGAACGGGATCGTGAAGGACGGGTAGACGACGACGATGGACCAGATTGTGTCTTGGAGCCCGAGTGATGCCACAACGCGCGAGAGCGGGATGAAGAGCAGCGTCGGCGGGACGAGGTACGTCAGAAAGATCCCGATCCCGAGGCGCTCTCCCCACCGTCCCGTCAGCCGGGCGAGCGCGTAGGCGGCCGGCAAGGCGAGCACGAGGGTGATCAAGACCACGAGAGCGCCGGCCAGCGTGGTGTTGATCAGCCAGCGCAGGAAGAGGGTCTCGCCGAAGAGTAGCCGCAGGTGCTCGAGCGTCGGCCGCTCGGCGAAGAGGAAGGGGTTGTTCTTCAGGTTGTACAGGTCGGTCGTCCTCTTGAAGGTCGTGATGAGCATCCAGTAGAAGGGGAACGACAGGGCGATCGAGAAGAGCACGAGCACGGCCCAGCGGACCGCGCGGGACAGTCGGCGAAGGCCTCGGCGGGAGAGGGCCATCACGTCACCTCGGCGCGGTGCGCCGTGCGCAGCATCAGCCAGGCGACCACCCCAAGCAGGGGCACGAGGAAGAGCGAGATGGCCGCGCCCTCGGCCAGGTCGCTGCCGAGGATTCCGGTGAAGAAGGCCAGGGAGGGCAGCACCTGTGTCGTGTCGTAGGGCCCGCCGCGGGTCAGGATGTAGATGACCGTCATGTCGGTGAAGGTGAAGATGACCCCGAAGAGGAGCGCCACGTTGATGATCGGCAGCAACATCGGCAGGGTGATCTGGAACAGCGTGCGAAAGTATCCCGCGCCGTCCACCGCCGCCGCCTCGGGGATGTCGCGCGGGATCGACGTCCAGCCCGCCAGCAGGATGACCGTCGTGAACGGGAGCACGTGCCAGGTGTGGACGAGAATGACCGAGATCATCGCGAGTGTGGGCTGGCCGAGCCACATCGGAACGTCCAGGGGTTTGACCAGGTGGAGGCTCACCAGGACCCAGTTGATGACGCTGTAGAGCGAATCCAGGATCCACTTCCAGCCGATCGATCCGATCGACACCGGGGCGACCCACGGCAGCAGGATCAGGAATCGAAAGAGCCGGCGCCCGCGGAAGGCGTCCTTCAGAGTGAGCGCGAGGATGTTTCCGCCCACCATGACGAGAGCCTGCGAAATGATCGTGAAGACAAAGGAATTCCGTAGCGCCCGCCGAAACGTCGGGTTCTCCAGCACCGAGCGAAAGTTCTGCAGCCCGACGAAGTGATACGCCGTCGAGCCGACTTTCACATCTCCCACGGCGTAGAAGAAGGCGAGGATGAAGGGGACTCCGACCAGCGCGAGGACGTACACAATGGCCGGCAACAGCATGACCGGCCCCAGCCAGCGCTGCCGGGACCGGCTCATGTCAGCGCGACTCGATCGGTGCGAGTGCCCTTCTCGCGGTCGAAGAATTTGAGATCTTTCTCCGCGACCTCGAAATCGGAAGCCGATCCGGCCAGGAAGCGCTCTCCGTAGGTGGACGCCAGTCGGGCGACGACCTTCTTGCCGTCAAACGGCCCGCCTTCGATCAGGCCATAGAGGATCCGCTCGGCCCCGAGGTACTCCTCGTGATCGCAGCGAAACTTCAGCCGCAGCGGGCGCCCGCCCGGGGTGCTCGTGCCCGCCGGCCGGAAGTGCTCGGGGCGGAAGCCGACCACCACGGACGGCCCCGATTCGACGAGGTTCATCGGAGGGGAGCCGAGGAACGTCGCCACGAAAGTATCGGCCGGATCGTCGTAGACCTCCGCCGGGGTCCCGATCTGCCGCACCTTGCCCAGATTCATGACGACGACACGGTCGCCCATGGCCATCGCCTCGATCTGGTCGTGCGTGACGTAGATCATGGTCGTGCCGACGCGCCGCTGGAACTGTTCGAGCTCCTCCCGAGCCGAAGCGCGCAACTTCGCGTCCAGGTTCGAAAGCGGCTCGTCGAGAAGAAACACGCTCGGCTCGCGCACGATCGCGCGCGCCAGCGCGACACGCTGCCGCTCGCCGCCGGACAGCTCCCGAGGCTTCCGGCCCATCAGATGCCCGATGCCGAGCAATCCCGTGGCCCACTCTGCGCGCTTCTCGCGGTCGGCCTTCGGCATTCCCTGGGCCTTCAGAGGAAACACGATGTTTCCGAGCACGGTCAGGTGAGGGTAGAGGGCGTAGCTCTGAAACACCATCGCGATCCGGCGCTCCCGGGGCGTCATGTCGTTGACGACCACGCCCCCGATCCGGATCTCGCCCGAGGTCGGCTCTTCGAGGCCGGCGATCATCCGCAAGAGCGTCGTCTTGCCGGACCCCGAGGGGCCGAGAAGGACGAGAAATTCGCCTTCCCGGCTCTCGAGATCGACGTTCTGGACGGCGCCGACCTGACCTCGCTTGAATGTCTTCGTCAGCCCCCGCGTCTCAACGACGGCCATGCCCGGGAGCCTGGCTCACTTCCACTTGTCGAAGATCCGCTTGATCTCCTTCTCGGCGGCCCGTGCGGCCTCCTCCGGACTCATCACGTCCTGAGCGGCCTTCGCGAACATCGTCGGGAGGACGAACGTGTTGAACACCTCGTCGATCGGCGCCGACGCGTAGCCCGGGTAGCCGACGTTGGTCGCCCATTCGAGCACCGAGCCCAGCACCTTGTACTTGTCGGGCGGGACGGCCTTGGGGTCGTTGGCCAGAAGCTGCTGGATGTCGGGAACCGTCGTCGGGAAACAGGGGAAGTTGTAGAACTCGCTCGCCTTGAATGCGGCTGCGAAGTCGTCCATGTAGTCGACGAGGAACTGCTTGGCGCCCTCCTTGTTCTCGGCGAAGTTCCAGATCACGTAGCAGTCCATGACGTGCTCGCAAGCAATGCGCCGCACCGGTCCCTTGAGCGCGGGCGTGAGCTGGATCGCCTTGGACATTTCCGGATTGTCCTTCTCGGCCGAGCGGGTGACGGAGATGGCGTTGTCCACGAAGGAGAGCTTGCCGGCGAGGATCCCGCGGTTGTTCGAGGAGGGATCCCAGGTGAAGACCTCGGGCGTCATCGTCTCCTTGTAGAGCGCCTTCATGTAGGTGATCGCCTCGATCGTTTCCTTCGAATAGATCGTGACGTTTCCGTTGGCGTCCTGCACCGAGCCGCCGAACGACCAGAGCAGCGCCCTCACCGCCATGTTCGTGTCGAGCTCCTGCGAGAGCCCGATCCCGACCGGGTTGCCGAACTGGTCCTTGATCTTCTTGCCGCCGACACGCAGGTCCTCCCAGCTGTCGGGCCCATTGGGGAAGCCGACCTTTTCCCAGAGGTCCTTGCGGTAGTTGCCCGGGTCGGGAACGTAGGAGTCGGAGAAGGCGAAGTACTTCTTGGTCTTCGGGTTCAGCGTCGACTTCTCGGCGAGGGGAATCATCTTCCCGTGTTTCTTCTGGACGGCGTCGTAGATCTCCCGATGGTCGATGACCTGCTTCTCGTAGGCTGCCGGCGGCGCGAGGAACATGAAGAGGTCGTGCCCCTTCTTTGCCGCCACCTCGGCGGCCGCGCGGGCATTGATCTCGCCGATCGCGATATGGTCCACCGACACATTGGTGCCGTGTTTGGCGCCCCATTCCTTCGTGAAGACGCCGTCGAACCACTTGTCATATCCCGGAACGAAGTGGCTCCACTGGAGGATCTTCAGGGTCTTCTGTTGCGCGGCGGCGCGCGACGGAAAGAGGAAAGCCGGGGCGCCGGCGGCGAGCGCGCCGGCACCGGCGATCTTCGTAAACTGCCTCCGAGTCAGACCGCGATTGACCTTTCTAGCCATGGTCATCTCCTTCCTCGTTGCGAACAGTGACCCTCGGCGCCCCGAAGGG
>Ga0335082_10007745_pt1 | contig 11660 bp, 9 predicted proteins | sample Lox_Sample_41_FD_206718 | JGI IMG/M metagenome (GOLD analysis project Ga0335082, IMG submission 206718) | Soil microbial communities from Loxahatchee National Wildlife Refuge, Florida, United States - Lox_Sample_4.1 | ecosystem: Environmental > Terrestrial > Soil > Wetlands | place: USA: Florida...
GGCAACGACGTGAACCAGGCCATCGATTTCCGGTGCATCCGCACTCGAACGCGCGACCCCGCCCTGGGCCGATACGGCGTCGACGAGGACCCGCTGCTGCGTACCCACCTTGACACGCAGGCGCGCCCGCGAAATCTCCTCTTGCACTTGCATGAAGCGCGCGCGCCGCTCCTCGCGCACCGCGTCCGGCAGCGCGCCTGGCAGTTGATTGGCGGTGGCGCCGTCGACCGGTGAATAGGCGAAGCAGCCGACGCGATCCAGTTGCGCTTCGCGCAGGAATTCGAGGAGGTACTCGAATTGCGCCTCGGTCTCTCCAGGAAATCCGGCGATGAAGGTCGAGCGGATCGTGATGTCCGGGCAGCCGGCCCGCCAGGCCTTGATCCGGTCGAGGTTCTTCTCGCCCGAAGCGGGACGCTTCATTCGCTTGAGCACCTCCGGATGCGCGTGCTGGAACGGCACGTCGAGATAGGGCAGCACCCTTCCCTCGGCCATCAAGGGAATCACGTCGTCGACGTGCGGATACGGATAGACGTAGTGCAGCCGCACCCAGGGCGTTTCGCCCGCATCAAGATGGGCCAATTCCTTGACCAGCTCCGCCATGCGCGTGCGTACCGGGCGGCCATCGACGAAATCATGGCGGTACTTGAGATCGACGCCGTAGGCGCTCGTGTCCTGCGAAATGACGAGGATCTCGCGCACACCTTGCTTGACCAGGTTGCGCGCTTCGCGCACGACCTCGCCGATGGGACGCGACACGAGGTCGCCGCGCATCGAAGGAATGATGCAGAAAGTGCAGCGGTGGTTGCAGCCCTCGGCGATCTTCAGGTACGCGTAGTGCCGCGGCGTGAGCTTGATCCCGGCCGCCGGAACGAGATCGGTGAACGGATCGTGCGGACGGGGCAGATGCGCGTGGACGTGCCCCATCACCTCGTCCGGCGCGTGTGGTCCGGTCACTGCGAGCACCTTCGGATGCATTTTTGCAACGAAGTTCGTTCCGCCATCGGTCCTGGCGCCGAGGCAGCCGGTCACGATCACCTTGCCGTTTTCCGCCAGCGCCTCGCCGATCGCATCCAGCGACTCCTGCACGGCGCTGTCGATGAACCCGCACGTGTTGACGACCACCAGGTCCGCGTCGGTGTAGGTCGGGCTGATCGCGTAGCCCTCGGCGCGCAGCTGCGTGACGATCCGCTCGGAATCGACCAGTGCCTTCGGGCAACCGAGCGAAACGAACCCCACGGCGGGCACGGCCTTGCTCACGGCGGGCCGTTGCGGCCGCCGCCGGGACACCGAAGCAGACATGGGGTGCTGCGCGCCGCGGGCGGGCTTATTTCTTGGGTTCGCCCGGGCCTTGTGCGCCGAAGGGGAAGGTGTTGAAGATCGAGCGGGCCTGGTTCTGCATGTTCTCCTGCATCTGCACGAACAGGTTCTTCGACTGCTCGATGTAGTTGGCCATCATCGACTGGATCATCGGCGCCTGCATGTTGACGAACTGAGCCCACATGTCGGGACCGATCTTGTTGGAGTCGTAGAACGCCTTGCTCTGCTCCTGCAGCCTTTTCTGGATGTCGATGAACGCCTGCACGTTCTTCTCCAGGTACGGCGCCATCATGCCCTGCATCGCGTTGCCGTAGCTGCGGATGATCTGGGACAGCACCGGCGGCGTGAACATCGGCATGCCGGCCTGCTCCTCTTCCAGGATGATCTGCAGCAGGATCTGCCGCGTCAGGTCTTCACTGCTCTTTGCATCGACGACCTGGAACTCTTCCTGTTCCAGGACAAGTTGTTTGACGTCGGCCAACGTGATGTAAGTACTCGTCTGAGTGTCGTAAAGCCGTCGGTTTGGATATTTCTTGATCAGGCGCGTGGCCATGCGTAAACACCTCGTGCGCCCGTTGCACTCCTGCTAGGGCGAATCTTCGATTAGCGAAGGAGGGATTCTATAGCCCGAATCCAAAACGCACGCAGGCCCGCCGACAGCCGGCCCTGCCGAGCCGGCTCCCTCACCACATTTCCCAATGGCGCCTCAGTCGCGATCTACGATCTCTGCCGACCGCAATTCCGCCCATCAACCCATGTGCAGCCCGCCGTTGACGCTGAAGTCGGCGCCGGTGGTGAACCCGGCGTCGTCGGTAGTGAGCCAGGCGCAGATGGACCCGATTTCCTCGGCCTTGCCGAGCCGCTTGACCGGGATGGTCTGGATGATCTTTTCGCGCACGTCCTCGCGGACGGCCATCACCATGTCGGTCGCGATGTAGCCCGGCGAGACCGTGTTGACGGTCACACCTTTGCTCGCGACTTCCTGCGCCAGCGCCATCGTGAAGCCGTGCATTCCCGCCTTCGCCGCGGAGTAGTTGGTCTGGCCGAACTGCCCCTTCTCGCCGTTGACCGACGAGATGTTGATCACGCGGCCCCAACCCTTGTCGAGCATGCCGTCGATCACCTGCTTGGTGACGTTGAACAGGCTGTTGAGGTTGGTGTCGATCACCGTGCGCCAGTCGTCGAGCGACATCTTGCGGAAGACACCGTCGCGGGTGATACCGGCGTTGTTCACGAGGATATCGGGCGCGCCGTGCTCAGCCTTGACCTTGTCGAACGCCGCCTTAGTCGACTCCCACTCGGCCACGTTGCCGACCGATGTGAAGAACGTGTAGCCGTCCTTCTTCTGCTCCGCGATCCACTTGGCGTGATCACGCGTCGGTCCGCATCCTGCGATCACCTTGTAGCCCACGTCATGGAACTTGCGGCAGATGGCCGTTCCGATGCCGCCCATGCCGCCGGTGACATATGCGAGCTTGCTCATCGTTCTCTCCTTCGGTTGAGTGCCTGCTCAGCGTTCCACCGCCAGTGCCACGCCCATCCCGCCACCGATGCAAAGCGAGGCCAGGCCCTTCTTGGCGCCGCGCCGCTTCATCTCGTACAGCAGGCTCACCAGGATGCGACATCCGGATGCGCCGATCGGGTGTCCCAGCGCAATCGCGCCGCCGTTGACGTTGATCTTCGACGTGTCCCAGCCCATCTCCTTGTTGACCGCACATGCCTGCGCCGCGAATGCCTCGTTGATCTCCATCACATCGAGATCGGCCGGCTTCCAGTCGGCCTTCGCCAGCGCTCTCTTGGAAGCTGGAACCGGACCCATGCCCATGATCTTCGGATCGACACCGGTGGTCGCGAAGGACTTGATGCGGGCGAGCGGCGTGAGACCGAGCGCTTTCGCGCGCGCCTCCGACATGACCAGCACCGCGGCTGCGCCGTCGTTGATGCCCGACGCGTTGCCCGCGGTGACCGTTCCTTCCTTGTCGAACGCCGGTCTGAGGCCGCCGAGCGCTTCCGCGCTGGTCTTCTTGTTGATGAACTCGTCCGCCGTGAACGCGATGGGATCGCCCTTTTTCTGGGGGATCATCACCGGCACGATCTCTTCCTTGAAGCGGCCGGCATCCTGCGCGGCCGCCGCTTTCTGCTGCGAGGCGAGCGCGAAGGCATCCTGGGTGCCACGGTCGATGCCGTACTGCTTGGCCACGTTCTCGGCGGTGGTGCCCATGTGGTACTTGTTGTAGACGTCCCAGAGACCGTCGACGATCATCGAGTCGATCATCTTGACGTCGCCCATCCGGAATCCGTCGCGCGAATTCATCAGCACGTGCGGCGCGGCGCTCATGTTCTCCTGGCCCCCGGCGACCACGATCTCGGCATCGCCGTTGTCGACCGCCTGCGCTGCCAGCATCACGGCTTTCAGGCCCGATCCGCAGACGACATTGATCGTCATGGCCGGGATCGATACCGGCAGGCCCGCCTTGATCAACGCCTGCCGCGCCGGGTTCTGGCCCGCACCCGCCGTGAGCACCTGGCCCATGATCACTTCATCGACTTGCTCCGGCTTCACGCCGGCGCGCTTCAGCACCTCGGTGATGACGATGGCACCCAACTCCGGTGCCGGAATCTTGGCCAGCGTCCCGCCGAACTTGCCGATCGCGGTCCGCGCGGCCGCAACGATCACTGCATTAGCCATGTTTTCCTCCTAAGCCTTCTCTTTCACATACCGGCCAGGCGCCGGTTCAATCGGAGCGTATTTCTCGTTGCCAAGCTGTCCAGGTGCCGCCACTTCACCTCCGCTGAATTGCCGCAGCCACCGGTCCCAGTCCGTCCACCAGCTGCCTGGCTGCTCGCTGGCGTCGGCCAACCATGCTTCGCTGTTCGCGGGCAGACTGCCATCGGACGACGTCCAGTAGCTGCGCTTGTTCTTGGAAGGCGGATTGATCGTCCCCGCGATATGACCGCTCTCGCCGAGCACGAAACGCACGCTGCCCGGCCGGTCGCCGGGAAGCAGCCGCGCCGAGGCGTATGCCGCCTTCCAGGGAACGATGTGATCTTCCCTGGCGGCAAACACGTACGCCGGAACCCGGATGCGATTCAGATCGATCCGCTCGCCGCAGCAGCGCAGCTTGCCCGGCACGCGGAGGTTGTTCTCCAGGTACATGTTGCGGAGGTACCAGCTGTACATGGGACCGGGCAGATTGGTCGAATCGCCGTTCCAGTACAGCAGGTCGAATGCAGGAGGCGCCTTTCCTTCGAGATAGTTGCTGACGACATAGTTCCACACCAGGTCGTTGGGGCGCAGGCTCGAGAAGGTGTTGGCGAGTTCCAGGCCTGGCATGAGACCGCCGGCACCAATCGTCTGCTCGCGCATGCGCACATGCGCCTCGTCGACGAAGATGTCGAGCACCCCGGTGTCCTCGAAGTCCAGCAATGCCGTGAGCAGCGTCAGGCTTGCGACCGGATCGTCACCGCGCGCATACATGACCGCGAGCGCCGATGCGACGATCGTTCCACCGACGCAGAAGCCGAGCGCGTTGACCTGCGGCTCGCCGGTGATCTCGCGCACAACGTTGATCGCGGCGATCGGGCCGAGTTCGACATAGTCGTCCCAGGTCGCCGTCTTCTCGGCCTCGTGCGGGTTCTTCCACGAGACGACGAATACGTTGTTGCCCTGCTCAACCGCGTAGCGGATGTACGAGTTCTCGGGCTGGAGATCGAGGATGTAGTACTTGTTGATGCATGGCGGGACCATCACGAACGGCCGCTTGCGCACCCGCGCCGTCAGCGGCGTGTACTGGATCAGTTGCATCAACCGGTTTTCATAGACGACCGCGCCTTCGCTCGTCGCGACGTTGTGGCCGACCTCGAACGCCGCCTCGTCGGTCTGTGTGATCTTGCCCCTCCTGATGTCCTTCAGCAGGTTCGCGAGGCCGCTGGTGAGGCTCTTGCCCATGGTGGCAAGCATCCGCTCCTGCGCCTGCGGATTCAACGCGAGGAAGTTCGACGGCGATGCGGCATCGACCCACTGCGAAACCGCAAACTTCACGCGCTTCTTGGTCTTGCGATCCGCATTGACGCTTTCCGCAAGCTGGTTCATGAACTCCGCGTTCAACAGGTATGCGCGCGCGTAGAACGAAGCCCACGAATTCTTCTGCCACGCCGAATCGGAAAAGCGGCTGTCGTGAATCGGTGCCGCGGATTTTTCCGGATGCGCAACGAAGTCCTGCCACAGGGCGTTCAGCCGCTGCACGTACGACTGCTGCAACTCGAGCATGCGCTCGGGGGAAATCGCGACCTGCGGAACCGTGGGCAGCGCATAACGGGTCGGGTCGAACCCCGCCCACCAACCTGCAGCACTGCCGCTGCCGGCCGCATTGGTGCCCGCAGGATTCGTCGTGGAACGATTGTCCAAGCTGCCCGCTGGTGATTCCGCGGATCGCTTGCGGCCGTTCCGCTGGGTGCGGACCCGTTGCGCTTCGTGGGTCCGCGCACCCCTTGCTGTCGCCATCCTGCCGCCTCCCAAGCGGGTGTTCATGTATACGCTGTGTCGGTGCCGGCCTTTGTCGGCCGACCGTGCATCGTCATCGGATTTTCCTCAGCCCGCGCCGGGTGTCAAACCCGTGCTTGCATTCAACGCCATTCGGAATCGAGCCAGATGACCGCTGCGTGCCGCCCGGTCACGCGATCGCGGCGAAAGCTGTAGAAACGCCGCGCGTCGCTGTACGTGCAGTCGTTCCCGCCGCGCACTTCCTGCACCCCGACCTGCGCCAACGCCATGCGGCCGAGTTGAAAGAGGTTCGCCAGATATTTGCCGTTGCCGACATCCGCGAACGCGGTGCGCGCATCGGGAAGTTGTACCTGCATCGCTTGCAGGACTTCGGCACCGACTTCGAAGTGATCGGGACCGATCGCAGGACCCAGGTACGCGACCACTTCGGCGTGCCGGCCACCCAATCTCTCGCGCAACGCGCGGACGGTGTTCTGGATGACGCCGCCGGCAAGACCGCGCCAACCCGCGTGCGCGGCGCCGACTGCGCGTCCATCGCGGCTCGCAATCAGTACCGGCATGCAGTCGGCGATCATGACAGCGCACACCGTTGCCGCGGTGATGCTGGTCGAAGCGTCCGCTTCCGCCGGCACATCGACTGACTCGGCCTCGACCACGGTTGCGCCGTGAACCTGGCGCAGCCATCTCGGATCTTGCGGAAGCAGCGCTCCAAGGCGACGCCGATTCGCGACGACAGCGTCGGCGGCATCGCCGGTTCCGAAACCGAGGTTGAGCCCTCCATGGCCATCGAGCGCGCCCCAGGCACCCGTCGAACAACCGCCCGCGCGCGTCGTGATGAAGCCACGCACGCCGGGAACTGGCAGTTCGGCGGAGATCGCCTGATCGAGCAGAGTCGTCATCTGAAGCCCTTGGCGCCACGGCGCCACTGGAAGCCGAGCGAGATCATCAACTCCTGCATGTCGGCCGGCGGTTCCCTGAACCATTGCATTGACTGCCCCGTCGCCGGGTGAACGATCTCGAGTCGGCATGCGTGCAACGCCTGGCGGGTGAACTGCGCCCAGGGGACGCCTGCAGCGCTCGCGGAGGACGGACTGCCGCGGCGATAGACAGGGTCGCCAACAAGAGGGAGGCCGATCGACTCGAGGTGCACGCGAATCTGGTGCGTTCGTCCCGTATCGAGGCGGCAGACGATCCAACTCAACGTTCGACCTGCGGCCTCGGTCGTATCGACGAGGCGGTAGCGGGTACGCGCCGGTTTCGCGTGCGCGGCGGAGCTCACCTTGAAACGCAGCGGCTGGCGCGGATCGCGCGCGATCGCGCCCTCGACCACGCCCTCCTGCGCGGCGGCGCCATGCACGATCGCCCAATATTCGCGGGTCACCGAGCGCGCCTGCAACTGGCGCACGAGATCGAGCTGGGCTGCAGCGGTGCGCGCCACCACCATCAATCCCGATGTTCCTGCATCGAGCCGGTGCACGATGCCCGCACGCGGCAAGCGCGCGAGGCTCGGGTCGTATGCGAGCAGTCCGTTGAGCAGGGTTCCGGACCAGTTGCCGGCCGCGGGATGAACGACGAGTCCTGCGGGCTTGTCGAGCACGATGATCGACTCGTCGGCATGAACGACGTCGAGCGCGATCGGCTCGGCGCGGAACGCGGTTTCCTCGGGCGCTGGCGGTGGCGCGAGATCGATCGTGTCGCCCGCGAGCACGAGGGTCCGGGCAGCGACGACCCGATCGTTGAGCCGGACCGCGCCGCCTTCGATCCATTGCTTGATCCGGCTGCGCGATACATCCGGCAGGAGGCCCGCCAGCGCCTTGTCGAGGCGCTCCGCGTCGTTGCCCGCCGGAACCGTGAGCCGATGCGGAAGCGGCGCGCCGCGCACGCGCAACGCCTCCGCATCGAGTTCGTCCGGCTCGTCGTCGAGTTTTGGTTCGCGCGCAGGGGCAGCCATGGGCGATCAATATAATCGGGCTCTTCTTGCCATTGATCTGTTCGCTTCTTGATGTCAGCAGGTTGCGGGATGACTCGATCACAAGTGGCTGCGCTCGGCGCATGGCGCAGCTTTTGGCTCCTGGCGCTCGCCTCGCTCGTGGCTCTATTCACAGGCTGCTCGTCGTTCGACAAGGACCCCACCCTGAAGTGGGACGCGGACAAGATCTACAACGAAGCCCATGAGGAGATGACGGTCGGGAACTGGAAAAAGGCGCGCGAACTCCTCGAAAAGCTCGAAGCGCGCTTTCCATTCGGCCGTTACGCGCAGCAGGCGCAGATGGAGATCGCATATTCCTACTACAAGGAAGGCGAGTCGGCGTCGGCAGTGACCGCGGCGGAGCGTTTCCTCAAGCTCAACCCGAATCACCCGTACTGCGACTACATGCAGTACATCAAGGGACTTGCGCTCTTCAGTGACGACTTGGGAATACTCGGCCGCACCTTCGGGCGCGACCCGACATTCCGCGATCCCAAGGCGATGCGCGAGGCGTTCGATGCCTTCAAGGAGCTGGTGGTCAAGTATCCGAACAGCAAGTACGCGCCGGAGTCGACGGCGCGGATGAACTATCTGGTCAACGCACTGGCGCAGAGCGAAGTCAACGTCGCGCGCTACTACCTCGAGCGCGGGGCCTACCTGGCCGCTGTGCAGCGTGCCCAGGTCGCGCTGCGCGACTATGTCGGTGCGCCTGCCTCCGAGGAGGCGCTCTCGATCCTGGTGCGCGCGTACACGTCGCTCGGCATGGACGGCCTGCGCTCCGACACCGAGCGGATCCTGCTCAAGAACTACCCGAACAGCGCCTTCCTGAAGCAGGCGAACTGAGCGAACCGGCGTACTACTCCGCGCGGGCGGGGCTGAAGAAGGCGCACGCTTCCTCCTCGTCTCGTGTGCGCGCGAACGAAGGCAGGCTTGCAAGCACGATGCGCCCGTAGGACTTGGTGAGCAACCGATCGTCGAGAATCATCAGCACGCCCCGATCGCGCTCGTCGCGGATGAGCCGGCCCACCCCTTGCTGCAGCAACGTCACCGCCTGCGGCAACTGGAACTCCGTGAATGCGTTGCGGCCGGATGCACGCAGGCGCCGGATACGCGCCTCGATCACCGGATCGTCGGGGGGAGCGAACGGAAGCTTGTCGATCACGACGAGCGAAAGCGCTTCGCCGCGCACGTCGATTCCCTCCCAGAACGAGACGCTTCCGACGAGGATCGCGTTGCCCGCGCGGCGAAACTCGTCGAGCAACGCCCGCCTCGTTGCCGTCCCTTGAATCAACAATGGCAGCTCGCTCGTCCCGACAGCCATGCGCATCCGCAAACGCGCCGCGACGCGATCGACGGCGCGCAACGTCGTGCAAAGGACGAATGCCCGGCCGCCGCAGGCCGCGATCACCGGCCATGCGCAGTCGGCGACCTGCTCGGCGAAGTCGCCGGCAAGCGGCGACGGCATGCGCTGCGGCAGATAGAGCAACGCCTGACGTGCGAAGTCGAACGGGCTTTCCCAGCGTTGCGTCCGTGCCTGCGGCAAGCCCATCTCCGAGATGAACCGATCGAAGCGCCCTGCCAGGGTCAGCGTTGCGGAAGTGAGGATCCAGGCCTGGGACTGCTGCGCGCGCAGGCGCGCGAACGTCTCGCCCGGTGAAAGCGGTGTCGCATGAAACTGCGCTCCGTGCGTCGACACGTTGACCCACCGCACCCATTGCGCCAATGCTCCCGCGTCGTCGCGATCGAACCCGCTGTCGTCGTCATCCTGCTTATGCGGCGGAGGCGATTCGAGCGCGACCGTCCACGAAGCAAGCTCGGCGCGCAGCGCCGCAGTGCGCGGCGCCAGCACGTCCAGTTCGGCATCGCGGCCCGCATTCGATGCGAGCGCCGCCACAAGCGCGGCGAGCGCAAGGTCGATCTCGCTGAGCGCTTTTCCGACGTGTGCGCGTCGTGGCAGCCGATCCAGCGCGACACGTGTGCCAGCCGACAAACCGGCTTCGGCAAGCGCGAGGCGCGCGACGCGTATCGACTGCTCGAGCGCCTGGCTCAATGCGGGCCACGGCGCGCCATCGGGTGCGCGCGTCATGCCAACCGTGCGTCCATCGACCGCCAGTTCGCTTATCTGTGCCAGCGAAAATCCGGTACCGAAGAAGTCGCCCGCGATCTTGGGCAGTTGGTGCGCCTCGTCGAGTATCACGGTATCCGCCAATGGCAGAAACTCGCTGATCGAGTCGTCACGCAGCGCGAGATCGGCAAGAAACAGGTGGTGGTTCACCACCACGATATCGGCGGCCTGCGCCGCGCGCCGCGCCTTGTAGACGAAGCAGTCGTCGAAGCGCGGACACTGCTGGCCGAGGCAGTTCTCGCGGGTCGAGGTCACGAGCGGCCAGATCGAAGCATGCTCGGGAACCACACCGAGTTCGGCGCGATCACCAGTGGCGCTCGTGCGCGCGAACTGCGCGATCGCGCGCAGGTGAATGACATCCTGGCGGGCCGCCAGTTGACCTTCGCGCTCCGTGCGCTCGAGCCGATGCAGACAGACGTAGTTCTGCCTGCCCTTCAACAAGGCGACCTCGACCGACGGATCGATCGCGGCGCGAAGCACGGCAAGGTCCTTGCGGAACACCTGGTCCTGCAGCGCCTTGGTGCCCGTCGAAACGAGAACCTTGCCGCCCGCGATCAGCGCGGGAACCAGGTATGCGAAGGTTTTGCCCGTGCCGGTGCCGGCTTCTGCGACCAGCGTGCCACGCTCGACGATCGTGTCGAAGACTGCGAGCGCAAATGCGCGCTGCGACTCGCGCGGCACGAACGCCGAAACCGCGCGCGAAAGCGCACCGGTTGCATCGAAGGCGGCCGCCACGCGGCGGCGCGCCTTCCCGATCTGCGCATCGTCGTTGCTGTCCGGCTGTGCTGCGCCGGGAGATACCACGCTCACGCCGGGATATCCGGAACGAGCTGCATCTGCAGCTGAACGATCGTGTCCTTGATCTGCAGCTTGCGCTTCTTCAGGCGGCGCAGGGTCAGGTCGTCGATGCCGGGCTGGTCCACGAGGCGCGCAATCGCATCATCGAGATCGCGATGTTCGACTTGCAACTCGACAATCCGACGTTTTATCTCTTCGCTGTCCATGCCGGCGCGGCCGCGGCGCCGGCCTTCGACAAGCGCTGCGGCACGATATCGATCGCGATGCTAGCAGGGCAACTGCCCCCTACTTTCGCCCTTGTGCGGTGCGACGCACTGATAGACTGGATTCGACTCTGGTCCCATCCTCGCGTCTGCCGCTCGTGTCCCGGTTCAAGGTTTCCGCGTGTATCGCCGAGCACATCGGCGACCGCTCCGATCAGCAGGATCGTGTCGCAATCCTCACCAGCCGCCGCAATACGGGTGCGCTGCTGGCGATCGTCGCTGACGGCATGGGCGGCCGCAGCGGCGGGCGCATGGCATCCGACCAGGTGATCGCGACCGCTGACAGCCTGTTCCAGGAACTGTCGGACCAGGATTCCGGGTTGCGGGCGTTGCTCGAGCAGATCGCCACCGAAGCCCACACGGTCATCCGCCTCACCGCGATGTCGAGCGAAAAGGAACCGCACAGCACGATCGTCGCGCTGATCGTCAAGAAGGACTACGCCATCTGGGCCCATGCCGGTGACAGCCGGCTCTATTTCTTTCGCGCCGGCAAGCTCGTGCACCGGACCGACGACCACACGTACGCAGCGAAGCTCCTGTCGGAGGGAAAAGTCTCTGCCGCCGAGGTCGCCGCGCACAAGTACAAGAACATCCTGGTGAGCGCGCTCGGAATCAGCCGCGAACCGAAGCTCGCGGTGGGCGAGGCCAGCGAGCTGCGCGTCGGCGATGCGTTCATCCTCTGCA
>Ga0335082_10007748_pt1 | contig 11658 bp, 10 predicted proteins | sample Lox_Sample_41_FD_206718 | JGI IMG/M metagenome (GOLD analysis project Ga0335082, IMG submission 206718) | Soil microbial communities from Loxahatchee National Wildlife Refuge, Florida, United States - Lox_Sample_4.1 | ecosystem: Environmental > Terrestrial > Soil > Wetlands | place: USA...
ACGTGCGGAGCTAGGACCGTCCCCCTTCGGGCGCGCTTCGCAGCGGCTGGTCGAGCTGGTAGTCGGAGGGCACCTGGGCGCGCGCGACGCCCGCGCGGGCGGCGGCGTCGGCCACGGCCCGGGCCACGGCGCGGTGGACGTCGCGGCGCAGTGGGTTCGGCACGAGCTCGTTGGCGCCGGCCTTCTCGGCGATCGCGCGTGCCGCCGCCACGTACATGGTCGGATCGATGCGACGCGCGCGCGTGTCGATGGCCGCGCGCAGGATGCCCGGGAAGCCGAGCAGGTTGTTGACCGAGCGCCCGTCCGCGGCGAACGCGGCGCCCGCCGCCAGCGCCTGCTCGGGGCGGATCTCGGGATCGGGATTCGTGAGCGCGAGGATTCCCTGTCCGAGCCGTACCCAGCTCGGCGGGATCAGGTTGGCGCGCCCGGTCACCGCGACCACCAGCTCGGCCTCGCGCATCAGCGCCTCGAGGCTCGCGGCGGGCTCGCCTCCCACCTTGCGCAGCCGGGCCGTCGCGTCGGGTGACGGGTCGAAGCCGAGCACCGGGCGCTCGGCGACGGCGCCGAGCATGCGCGCGATCGCGGTGCCCGCGGCGCCGAGCCCGACCACCCCGACGCGCGCCCGAGCGAGGTCGAGCCCCGCGCGCGCCATCGCGTTGCTCGAGGCCGCCACCACCGCCACCGCGGTGCCGTGCTGGTCGTCGTGCAGCACCGGCATCGCGAGGGCATCGACCAGGCGGCGCTCGACCTCGAAGCAGGTCGGGGACTCGATGTCCTCGAGCTGGATCGCGCCGAAGCCCGACGCGATGCGCAGCACCGTCGAGACGATCTCCTCGGCGTCGCGGGTGTCGAGCACCAGCGGGAAGGCCGACAGCCCCACGAACTGGTGGAGCAGCGCCGCCTTTCCCTCCATGACGGGCAGCGCCGCCAGCGGGCCGACGTTGCCGAGGCCGAGCACGCGCGTCCCGTTGGTCACGATCGCCACGGTCTTGCCGCGGACCGTGTAGCGATACGACTCTTCCGGGTCTGCCGAGATCGTGCGCACGACCTCGGCGACCCCGGGCGTGTAGACGCGGCGCAGGTCGTGGAGCGTGCGCACCGGGTGGGTGGCCCGCACCTCGAGCTTGCCGTCGAGGTGCAGCTCGTGGACGTCGTCGATCACGTCGATGAGCTCGACGTCCTCGACGGCGCGCACCGCCTCGACGACGGCCTCGAGCGAGCTCGCGTCGTCGATCAGGACGTCGATGTCGCGCTCGATGTGGTCGGGTCCCATCCACACCATGCGGATGTCGCCGAGGTTTGCGCCGGCGGCACCGATCGCGCTCGCCAGTCGGCCGAACACGCCCGGGCGGTGGGCGTTGCGGCAGCGCAACGTGCGGATCAGGTGCTCGGCCATCAACCCCCTCCGGCCCGATCGGCCCAGGATAGGGAATCACCCACGCGTTGCTCCGCGCCAGGGAGGCGGGTTGAGTCGGGCCGCGCGCAGTGGTATCCGTCCCGCCCCACGCCGAAGCCTCGTGGAGGAGCTCCCGGTGAGTGGCTGGATCTGGATGGGGAGCCTGGTCGCGGTGGCCCTGCTCGGGTCGATCGCCGTGTCACTCCAGCGGCCGGGGAAAGCGCGCGACGTCTCGGCGCGCGTCGCCGCGCTGTGCTTCTACGTCGTGCTGGTCGGATTCTTCGCCAGCCAGACCCTGGCGGCCCACGCCAGCGCTTCGCGGCGCGGGCTCGTCGCCTTCGGCTTCCTCACGGTGTTCTTCGGGATGGGTCTCGCGCTCAGCCTCGTGAAGACCGTGGGCGCGATCCGCGGCAGGAGCTCGGGCGACGTCAGCGCCACCAACTGAGCGAGGCGCTACCCTCAGGTGTCGGCGCGCCCCCGCATGGGAGAGTCCCCGCGTGATCGAGGTGCAGGACGTCTCTCGGGTGTATCGCCGAGGGGCCGACGAGATCCACGCTCTCGAGCACGTGACGCTGCACATCGAACGCGGCCGCTTCGCCGCCCTGATGGGCCCCTCGGGCTCGGGCAAGAGCACGCTGCTCAACATCGTGGCGGGCCTGGATCGCCCGAGCGGCGGCGTGGTGACGGTCGCGGGCCAGCGCCTCGGCGAGCTCTCGGAGGACGAACTCGCCGCCTTCCGCGCCCGCCACGTCGGCTTCGTGTTCCAATTCTTCAACCTGATCCCAGTGCTCTCGGCGCGCCAGAACGTGGAGCTGCCCCTGCTCCTGACCCACCTCGGAAAGCTCGAGCGCCGCCAGCGGGCGGAGACCGCGCTGCGCGTGGTCGGCCTCGCGGAGCGCGCCGACCACCGGCCCAGCGAGCTCTCCGGCGGCGAGCAGCAGCGGGTCGCGATCGCGCGGGCGATCGTGACGGACCCCGAGATCGTGGTCGCCGACGAGCCCACCGGCGACCTCGACGCAAAGAACGCGGTCGAGATCCTGTCGCTGCTGCGCGACCTCGCCCGCGACTTCGGAAAGACCGTCGTGATGGTGACGCACGACCCGCGCGGCGAGGCCTACGTCGACGAGATCCACCACCTCGACAAGGGGGTGCTGAAGCCGGAGGCCGCGCGCGCGTGAAGTTCCTGCCGCTGATCTGGCGCAACCTGCTGCGCAACAAGCTGCGCACGGCGCTGACTTGCGGCGCGATCGGCCTCGCGATCGCTCTCGTGTGTCTCCTGCTGACGATGCCGAGCGGGCTCGACGCGCTGCTCAATCGGGTGGCGTCGAACACGCGCGTGGTGGTGCACAACGAGGCGGGGCTCGTGTATCCGCTGCCCTACTCCTACCTGCAGAAGATCCGCACCCTACCCGGCGTGGTCGGCGCGGCGAGCTGGACTTGGTACGGCGGCGTCTTCGAGGTCGAGAAGGGCGTCACCTTCCCGAACTTCGCCGTCGAGCCCGAGGCAGTCGGCGTGGTCTGGGAGGACTGGGGCATCGACGCGAAGCAGCTCGAGGACTTCCGGCGCTACCGCAACGCCGCGATCGTCGGGCGCGGCACGCTTCGGCGCCAGGGCTGGAAGCTCGGCGACCAGATCACGCTCAAGGGCACGCTCTACCCCGTCGACCTCCAGTTCCGCATCGTCGCCGAGGTGCCGAACGACCGCGCCCCCTTCCTGCTGTTCCAGCGCGAGTACCTGGACCAGGCGCTGCGGGCTGCCGGGCGCGGCGGCCTCGACACGCTCGGCATCGTCTACCTGCGCGTCGACGATCCGTCGCGGGTCGGGCCGCTGCTCGGTCAGATCGACTCGATGTTCCGAAACAGCGAGGCGCAGACCGCGAGCGAGACGGAGAAGAGCTACTTCGCGAGCTTCTTCAGCATGCTCTCCGCCTTCGTGACCATCATCCTCATCGTGACCGGGCTCGTCGCGCTCTGCATCGTCTTCATCGCCGCCAACACGGCGAGCATGTCGGTGCGCGAGCGGCTGGGCGAGATCGCGGTGCTGAAGGCGCTCGGCTTCGGGCGCCGGCTGATCTTTGCCACGCTGGTGGCGGAGGCGGTGATTCTCGCCGGACTCGGCGGCGCCTTCGGGGCGCTCGCCTCGCTCGGCTTCACGGCGCTCCTGCACGCCCGCGCCACCACCTGGAACTCGTCGCTCGGGCCGCTCGGGAGCTTCATCGTCACCGAGACGATCCTGGTGCAGGGGCTCTTCCTCGCGCTCTTCATCGGGATGATCTCCGGCGTCGTCCCCGCACTCGGCGCGGCGCGCCGCAGCGTCGCGTCGACGCTCCGGGAGGTGTTCTAGTCGATGCTTCCGCTGCGCTATCCGCTCGCCAACCTGGTGGCCCGCCGCACCCGCACGGTGCTGACCGTCTCGGTGGTGGCGCTCGTGGTCGTGGCGACGACGCTCTTCGGCGGGCTCGTATCGAGCTTGAAGCGCACGTTCGTGGCGAGCGGCAGCCCGCGCAACCTGGTCGTGCTGCGCAAGGGAGCCACGAACGACGGCTCGAGCGCGGTGCCGCTCGAGGCGTACCAGGCGGTTCGCTTCTTCGACGGCGTCGCGCGCGACTCCACCGCGCAGCCCCTGGCGTCCGCAGAACTCGTGGTGCAGCCCTTCTTCCACACGCCCGCGGGCGGGCGCGAGAACGTCCTGGTGCGCGGCGTCGAACCGGTCGCGCTCGCCGTCCACGACGAGGTCAAGATCGTCGAGGGGCGGATGTTCCAGCCGTCGAGCGGGGAGGTGATCCTCGGGCGCGGCGTGGCGGGTCGCTACGTGGGCGCCGCGCTCGGCTCGAAGATCCACTTCGGGCACGGCGACTGGCAAGTGGTCGGGATTTTCGACGCCGGGAGCTCCTCGCTCGAGAGCGAGGTGTGGGCGGACGTGCGCGAGCTCGGCAACGACGCCAAGCGCAGCGTCCCCTATTCCGGAGTGCGGCTGCGCGTCGCCGACGGTGCCGACATCGACGCGCTCGCGCGGCGCATCGAGGCGGACCCGCGCTGGGCCCTCGAGGCGAGCCGGGAGACCGACTACTACGCCAAGCAGGCGGAGTCGGCGAACGTCTTCTACGTGATCGTGATCGGCCTCGCGCTGCTCGCCGGGATCGGCGCCGCCTTCGGAGCGACCAACACGCTCTACGCCGCGGTGCAATCGCGGCGGGCCGAGATCGGAACGCTGCGCGCGCTCGGCTTCTCCAGGGCTGCGATCCTGGTCTCGTTCTTGATCGAGTCGCTGGCGATCGCGCTGCTTGGCTTCGCGGTGGGCTCGCTCGCCGGTGCCGTGCTCGGGCGCGTCGTCTCCTGGTGGCTCGGCGGCATCGCCTTCGGCTCGCAAACCTTCTCGACCAACGTCGTGCAGCTGCGCGTGGGCGCGACCGACCTCGTCTTCGGGTTCGCGCTCGCGCTCGCGATCGGTCTCCTCGGGGGCCTCGCCCCGGCTTCGCGGGCGGCGCGGCTGCGCCCGGTCGAAGCGCTGCGGAAGGCCTAGCGTTGGCGGAGCTCGAGCGGCGCACCCCGCGCGACGACCTCGCCGCGCTGCGTATCGACCGCGACGCTCCCCTGCGGGCGGGGCGCTCGCGGCGCGGCTGGCTCGTCGCCCTCCTGCTCGCGGCGCTGTTCGCCGCGGTCTCGCTGGTCGCGTACCGGCTCACGATCGGCCGGGTCGCGCGCGTGCGGGTCGCCTACGCCGAGGCGGTCGCCCCGGGCGCGGTCCCGAGCGGCGAGCTCTTGACCGGCTCCGGGTACGTCGTCACCGGCGACCGCTACATCTCGCTCGGCGTCCGCGTCCCGAGCCGCATCGAGCGCTATCTGGTCGAGGAGGGCGAGGAGGTGCAGGCTGGTGCGCCGCTCGTGCAGCTCGACCCGCGCCAATACGAGGCGGCGCTCGCGTCCGCCAAGGCGGACCTCGTCCACGCGCGCGCCGACGTGCTCCTGCGGCGCAAGGAGGAGGAGCGCGCCCACGAGCTCTTCGCGCGCGGCGTGGGGTCCCAGGCCGACGTCGACGTCGCCGACAACCGGCTGCGCGTCGCGGAGGCCGAGGTCGCGCGCCTCGAGGCCAACGTTGCCCGCCTCCAGGTCGATCTCGAGGACACCGTGGTGCGCGCGCCGACTTCCGGGGTGATCCTCGAGAAGCTCAAGGAGGTGGGCGAGATCGCCGTGCCGGGTGGCTTCGCCGGATCGGGAGACCTCGTCCGCATGGCGAACCTCGAGGACATGCGCGCCGAGGTCGACGTCAACGAGGCGGACCTCGCGCGCGTGCGCCTCGGACAGCCCGCCCAGGTGACGCCGGACGCCTATCCCGACCGCCGCTACGACGCGCGCGTCGTGAAGATGTATCCGCAGATCAATCGCCAGAAGGGAACGCTCAAGATCGAGGTGAAGATCGAGAAGCCGGACGCGTGGCTGAAGCCGGACATGAGCGTCCGGATCGGCTTCCTCGCCGAGAAGGCGGCCGAGACCGCCTCGACGCGGCCGAGCGTGCTGGCGCCGCGCGAAGCGGTGCGATCCGAGGGCGGCGCGTCCTTCGCGTGGGTGGTGACCGAGGGCAGGCTGCGGCGCCAGCCGATCGAGACCGCGGGCGCCTCGGGCACCGACCGGGTCGTCGTCTCGAGCGGCCTCTCGGGGGGCGAGGCGCTCGTCGTCGGCGACGCGGTCGGCCTGCGCGAGGGCCAGCGCGTCGACGTCGAGCGCTGATCAGACGAGCTTCACGTAGATGCACTTGGCGTCGCCGGGAGCGTAGAAGTCCCTGAGCGTCGCCTCGAGCGCGTAGCCCATGCGCGCGTAGAAGTCGCGGGTCGTCGCATAGCTCGGGCGCCCGGAGGTCTCGACGTAGAGGCGGCGGCCGCCCGCCGCGTGCACCCGCACCTCGGTCTGCTCCAGCAGCCGGCGGCCGAGCCCGCGCCCCTGCTCGGTGGGCTCGACCGCGATCCAGTAGAGGTCCCAGCTCTCGCGCGTGCCGCCGATGCGGCCGTAGCACGCGTAGCCCACCGCCCGCTCGCCCCGCTCGGCGAACAGGAACTCGTAGCCGCTCGCGGGCCCGCGCGCGAGCCGCTCCTCGGCCAGCTCGCGCGCGATCGCCTCCTCCTCGTCGTTGAAGAAGTCGGTCGCGTGGACGATCCGCGCGACGGCGTCTGGATCGCCGCGCCCGAGCTCGTCGCGCCAGCGAAGCGGCTCCTCGAGGCGGGCCGTGGGCGGGGTCACGGCGCGCCGAGGGCGTCGGCGACGATGCGCTCGATCACCTCGGCGGGCGAGATCCCCGCCGCTTCCGCGGCGCCCGCGAGGCCGGTCTCGTCGGTGAGGCAGGGATTCGGGTTGACCTCGAGGATCCACGGCCGCCCCTCCGCGTCGACGCGGAAGTCGACCCGGGCATAGCCCGCGAGTCCGAAGAGCTCCCAGCAGCGCTGCGCCAGCTCGCCGAGCGCGCCGAGGAGCTTGCGATCCTCGGGCGGGAACAAGAGCCGGCGGGGCGTGTGGCGGTACTCGAAGGAATCCGGCCTCCACTTGGCGGCGTAGCCGACGATGCGGGGCTTCTCGGGCCACCAGTCGCTGAAGAGCGTCTCGCAGGGAGGGAGCACCTCGACGCCGCCGGGGGCGGCCAAGAGCGCGACCTGGATCTCGCGGCCCTCGACGTAGCTCTCGGCGAAGGCGGCGCCCCCGAGGCGCGGCGCCCGCGCGGCGAGCAGGGCGTCGAGATCGTCGTCGGGTTGGAGCTCCACCACCGATCCGTCGTCGAGCCCGATCGAAGCGTCCTCCCAGGCGGACTTCACCACGTATCGACCCGCCTCGCGCGACGACACGCGTCCCCCCTCGAGCCAGCTCGGCGTCGGAAGGCCGACCTCTGCGAGCATGCGCTTGGCGAGCCGCTTGTCGGACGAGAGGAGGATCGCCGCCGTCGGGGAGCCGGTGTAGGAGATCCCGAGCGCGTCGAGCAGCGCGGGTGCGAGGTGGATGAGGCGCCCGAAGCCCGCGACCGACTCGACCAGGTTGAAGACCAGGTCGGGGCGGCTCCGCTCGAGCGCGGCGCGCGCCCGCCCGAGGTCGAGGGCGAGCGGGAGCCGGGCCACCTCGTCGCCGCGAGCCTCCAGGGTTGCCTCGACGGCGCGCACCTGGTCGAAGACGTCGAGATCGTCCGGATTCGCGGAGCCCGCCACGTCGTCGTGGAGGACGACGATCTTCACGGCAGCGGCCGCGCCGGCCCCGCTGCGAGGCGGCGCGCCGCCGAGTCGACGATGCGCTCGATCAGCTCGAGGTATCCGACTCCCACCGCGCTGCAGATCATCGGCAGATCGGAGTGGGTGGGATGCAGGCCGGGCAGGGGGTTGATCTCCAGGACGTAGGGGAGCCCGTCGGCGCCGAAGCGCAGGTCGACGCGGCCGGCGTCGCGGCCGCCGAGGCCGCGCCAGGCCGCCAGCGAGAGGGCCTCGAGCGGGGCCGCGGTCGGGGCGTCGGCGAGCCGGTAGTCGCAGAGCTCCTCGCAGCGCTCCTTGTTGCGGTAGGTGTAGGAGTGAGGCTCCGACCCTGGGCGAAGGAAGATCTCGAGCGTGCCGACCGCCACGGCCTCGGCGCCGGTGCCCGTGATGCCGACCGTGAACTCGCGACCGGGCAGGTAGGGCTCGACGAGCGCCGGCTGCCGGTAGCGCGCGATCAGCCGCGCGCAGCGCTCCTCGAGTGCCTCGCGGGTGTCGACGCGCGAGTCGGCGTCGATCCCCTTGGCCGTTCCCTCGGCCAGCGGCTTCACGAAGAGCGGGAAGGGGAGCCGAACGTCCTTGGCGTCGCCGGGGGTCTCCACGACGTGGAACGGGGCCGTCGGGATCCCGAGGTCGCGCAGCACGCGCTTCGCCATCGCCTTGTGGAGCGTCAGCGCCGCGACCAGCGGGTCCGCGAAGGTGCACGCGACCTCGAACGCTTCGAGCAGCGCGGGCACCTGCGCCTCGCGCCCGACGCCCGCGCATCCCTCGGCGGTGTTGAAGACGAGGTCCCAGCGCCGGCCGGCGCTGAGCCGCGCGGCCAACGCGCCGACGTGCCCGACGCGCTCCGTCTGGTGACCGAGCTCGCGCAGCGCCGCGTCGATCGCCTCGATCGTGGACAGCGCGTCGAACTCGGCCGTCTCCTCGTCCCCATAGCCCGCGGCGAGGTAGGCGTCGCGAAGGTCGTAGCAGAGGCCGATGCGCATCAGCCGGAGCGCGGCGCGAGCGGATCGGGGTAGCGGCAGATCTCGCCGGCGTAGTTGCGCAAGAGCACGTCGTCGCCGTCGCGTCCCACCAGCGCCTCCGGCATGAGGGCGATCTTGCCCCCGCCTCCCGGGCCGTCGATGACGAAGGTCGGGCAGGCGTAGCCGGTGGTGTGGCCGCGCAGCCCGGCGACGATCTCGAGGCCCTTCTCGATCGGCGTGCGCAGGTGCTCGGAGCCCGAGATCGGATCGCACTGGTAGAGGTAGTAGGGCCGCACGCGCGCCCGCAAGAGCCCGTGCATCAGCGCCCGCATGGTGTCGACGTCGTCGTTGACCCCGCGCACCAGGACGGTCTGGCTCCCGGTCGGGATCCCCGCGTCGGCCAGCCGCTCGCAGGCCTGGACGACCTCGGGCGCGAGCTCGGCGGGGTGCATGAAGTGGATGCTCACCCAGAGGGGGTGGTAACGCCGCAGCATCTGGACGAGGTCGCGGGTGATCCGCTGGGGCAGCACGGCCGGAACCTTGGTGCCGATCCGCAGGAACTCGACGTGTCGGATGCGGCGCAGCCGTGAGAGCAGCCACTCCAGCCGCTCGTCGCCCATGGTGAGGGGGTCGCCGCCCGAGATGAGCACGTCGCGCACCTCGCGATGCGCGGCGATGTAGTCGATCGCCTGCTGGTACTGGGCGGTGTTGAAATGGTACTCGCCGGTGTGCCCGACCATGCGCGCCCGCGTGCAGTAGCGGCAGTAGGTGGCGCAGAAGTTGGTGGCGAGGAACAGCACGCGATCCGGGTAGCGGTGCACCAACCCCGGCACCGGGCTGTCGCCATCCTCGTCTAGCGGGTCGTCCGCCTCGCCGCGGCCGCGCACCAGCTCGGCGCCAACCGGGATCATCGTGCGGCGGATTGGGTCGTTGGGGTCGCTCGGGTTCACGAGAGCCGCGTAGAAGGGAGTGATGCCGACGGGCAGGCGCCCGCCGATGCGCTCGATCGTCTTCCGCTCGGTGTCCGAGAGCCGGACGATGCGCTCGAGCGTCGCGAGATCCCGGAAGCGGTTGCGGAGCTGCCAGCCCCAGTCGGTCCACTGCTCGGCGCTCGCCTCGGGGAAGAAGCGATGCCAGAACTCCCGCGCCCGCTCGCCGATCGCGAGGTTGCGGGCCGCGCGGGCGCTCGCGCGCGGGCGCCGCGGCGGGACTTCGGGATGGATGGAGGAGGAGAGACGTTTGGGGGGAGGCTGGTCCGACTCGGTCGCCCTTTGCACCTGTCCTCTCTCTCGGCGGGGGCCGCTCGGCGGGCCCGTTCCCGGCGCTTCGGAAGTCCCATCGCTCCGCAGCCTCGATGGCCGTTCCGGCCGGTCGATTCGCGCGAGAGCGGCGACAGAAAACATCCGCGCCGTCTCCATGTCAAGCGGCTGGTGGGCAATCGACCGAAAAAAGTTACCGGTAGTCGTGCGAGTGGGGCAGGTCCGGGGATCCAATGGGGGCGGCGGAGGGATGGCCGGAGGGCGCGCGCTGCGCGAGTGCGAGCGGCTCGAGCCGTTGCACGCGGACGTGGACGACGCCATCGATGTTCTGGATCGGTCCGGCGATCGAGACGAGCGGCGCGGTGTGGAGCGGGATGCGGAAGCGGCGGAACAGGGGTGGGGTCAAAACCGCGTTCGAGGTGCCCGTCTCGTCCTCGAGCGTCAGGAAGCACATGCCCTTCGCCGAGCTCGGGCGCTGGCGAACGATCACGTGGCCTGCCGTACGAACCCAGCGGCCGTTGGGAATCTCGCGCAGCTCGGCGGCTGCGAGCAGGCCCTGCGCGGCCAGGCGCGGGCGCAGATGCGCCATCACGTGCAGACGGGTGGAGAGGCCGCTCGACCGGTAGTCGGCGAGCGTTTCTTCGAGCGGCTGCATCGGCGGGAGCGGCGAAGGGGCGTGGGGAGGCGGTGCCCCCGCGAACAGGCCCGCTTCGAGGCCGGCCACCTGCCAGAGCGCTTCCCGGCGCGTCGCGATGGAGGGATCGACCGAGGACAGCGCGCCGAGCTCCGCCAGCGCGAAGAGCTCGGCGCGGGAGAGCGCGGCGCGCTGGGCGAGGTCGGCCGCGTGGGCGAAGGGTCGCTCACCGCGCGCCGCCTCGATGCGGTGGCCGGCGTCCTCGCGCAGGCCGCGCACGAAGCGGAGCCCGAGGCGGACGCGGGGCCCCAAAGGTTGCACCCCGGGGCCGGGTTCAAAGTTGCCGGGTTCGAGGTCGCGCTCGAGCGTGCAGAGCCAATCCGATCGGGTGGCGTCGATCGGGCCGACCTCCACGCCGTGGCGCTGGGCGTCCTTCACCAGGCTGGCGGGCGAGTAGAAGCCCATCGGCCAGGCGTTGAGGAGGCCGGCGAGGAAGGCCGCCGGGTGGTGGCACTTGAGGTACGCGGAGGCGTAGGCGATCAGCGCGAAGCTCGCGGCGTGCGATTCCGGGAAGCCGTAGAGAGCGAACGACGAGATGCCGCGCACGATGTCGTCCTGAGCCGCGCCGCGGATGCCGCGCGCGTCCATGCCGCGGCGCAGGCGTGCCTCGAGGCGCTCCATGCGCGCGCGTGAGCGCTTGAAGCCCATCGCGCGGCGCAGCTCCTCGGCTTCTCCACCGCTGAAGCCCGCCGCCGTCATCGCGATGCGGAGCAGCTGCTCCTGGAAGAGCGGCACACCCAGCGTGCGGCGCAGGATCGGCTCGAGCGACGGATGCGGGTAGGCCACGGGCTCGCGTCCCGCGCGCCGGTTCAGGTACGGGTGCACCATCCTCCCGACGATCGGGCCGGGGCGGATGATCGCCACCTCCACCACCAGGTCGTAGAAGCGCTCGGGCTTCATGCGCGGGAGCGTCGCCATCTGCGCGCGGCTCTCGATCTGGAAGGTGCCCATCGTGTCGGCGCGCTGGATCATCGCGTAGGTGGCGGGGTCGTCGGCCGGGAGCTTCGCGAGGTCGAGCGAGACGCCCTCGTGCTCGCGCGCGAGCCGGAGGGTGTGCTCGAGCGCGCAGAGCATGCCGAGCCCGAGCAGATCGATCTTGATGATCCCGAGGTCGGCGCAGTCG
>Ga0335082_10007750_pt1 | contig 11657 bp, 7 predicted proteins | sample Lox_Sample_41_FD_206718 | JGI IMG/M metagenome (GOLD analysis project Ga0335082, IMG submission 206718) | Soil microbial communities from Loxahatchee National Wildlife Refuge, Florida, United States - Lox_Sample_4.1 | ecosystem: Environmental > Terrestrial > Soil > Wetlands | place: USA: Florida...
GCCGCCTCGAGCGTACAAACCGATGATTCCGGCAATCCCATTGACGATCGATCCATCGGAGCCGGATTGCTCGACGTCGGCGCCGCGGTCAGTACGTTAGTCACGGCGGTTCCATCGAATCTCTCGTTTGGCCTGCTTGGTTCGGTGTCGCTGCCCAGCACGATTCCGGTCCAGCTAACCAATACGGGTGCGGCTCCCGTCAATCTTGCGATCAACGTGTCGGTCGCCGTGGCTAGCTCCGGCGCCTCTGTTCAAGTTGATACCAACAGCCTGACGTTGAGTCCGGGCGCCTCGGGAACGGTCAACGTCTCCTTGAGCGGTTCCTTACCGGCGGCGGGAGCTTACACGGGCGCGATTCTCGTCCTCGGACAAGGCGTCTCGCTTCGCATTCCCTACCTGTACTCCGTCGGCAGCGGCTCGGCGGCCAACTTGATACCACTCAGTGGCACCAACTTCGACGGAACCGTTGGAGGTGAAATTCCGGACGGCATTATCTCGTTCAAACTGCTGGATATCAATGGTGTTCCTGTCGTCGGGGCACCGGTGGTGTTCAGTGCACAAGGCGGCGCAATTCAAAGCGCCGATTCGGCCACTGACCGGTATGGAATTGCTGCAGCCGTTCCGGTTCTCGGACCCCAGGCAGGTAACATCGCCTTCACCGCAAGCGCCGGCGGAATCAACACTCAGTTCACCGGCATTGCGCGGCCGCAGCCGACAATTCCGGCCGGGGCGGTTGTTGATGCGGCTGTGCCTCAAGCGGGAAAGGCCGTCGCTCCCGGATCGTACGTCAGTATCTTTGGTACTGGCTTGAGCGATTTCACAGACTACGCCGAATCCGGCAACCCCTTGCCCCTTGCCATTGACCTGGCCTTCGTCAGTTTCGACGTCCCGTCCGCCAATATCAGCGCTCCGGGCCATCTTACGTATGTGAGCCCAGGACAGGTGAATGTCCAGGTTCCGTGGGAGTTGCAGGGGCAGACCTCGGCGCAGGTGAAAGTGACCATTGACTATTCAAACGGCAATGTGGTCACCGTCCCGCTGGCCGATTATGCGCCCTCCTGCTTCGAAGTGGGAGGCTTTGCCGCCGCGCTGGATCAATCGAATGCGGTGGTCACCGCGAGCAATCCCCTGCAGCGCGGCCAGGTGGTGCAGCTCTTCGCCAATGGACTCGGACCGGTGACCAACCAGCCTGCGAGCGGAGAACCGGCCTCGACCTCGACGCTATCGCACACGACAACGCTGCCGGTCGTAAGCATCGGCGGCCAGCCTGCAACCGTGTCGTTCAGTGGTCTCGCTCCGGGATTCGCCGGTCTTTATCAGTTGAACGTCGTCGTGCCGTCAACGTTGAATCCAGGGTCACAGCCCGTTGTGATCTCGATCGGCGGTGCCATGTCGAGTCCAGTGAACATACCGGTCCGGTAGCCGAAGTGGTTGCGCGGTGGGTCAAAGTGGTATCGGCCGCGATGGCCGTGTTGGCGGCGGATGCGCAGCAAGGACGACGCGCCGCGGACTCTGGCACTCCTGCCGATCTCCGTGTGGACGTGTCGCTGGCAATCATCCCGGTGACTGTAACCAATTCGTTCGGTGAGCCGGTCTTCGGACTTCGTCTCGAAGACTTCAAGCTCTTCGAGGACGGAGTTGAACAGAAGATCGCCCATCTGGACAGCGCGGATCGCCCGGTATCTATCGCTCTCGTTTTCGATCTCAGCGCCAGCATGAAAAAGAAAATGCCCACCGCCGCCGAAGCCATCCGTCAACTGCTGGCATCGTTTGATCTGCCGGATGACGAATTCTGTCTGATCCTTTTTAACGAGCACCCGCGAATTGCAGTTCCGTTCACACGGGACGCGCAAGAAGTCACCGCTTGCCTAAGTCATGCCAGGCCACTGGGGCGGACTGCCTTGCTGGATGCCATTCACCTCGCGCGCGCACAGATGCGCGTCGCGCACAACACGCGCAAGGTGATCGTGGCTGTTTCCGATGGAGGCGACAATCACTCGCGGCTGACGCCAACCGACATTCGCATGGATATGCGGGAATCCGATGTGCAGTTGTATGCAATGGGGATCTCCCGCGCCGAGCCCGAGGGACTGCCCACGCTGGCGATTGAGGAATTGAACGGACCCGGCCTACTGAATGAGATTGCGCACCAGACGGGCGGCCGTTTCGTCGAATTGACGCGGCTGAGCGATTTGCCCGCGACCTGCGCCGATATTGCGCACAAGCTTCACAACCAGTACTTGCTCGCGTATTCGCCGTCCTCCCATGATGCGCGGTCTCACAGGATCCAGGTCAAAGTTGCCGGCGGCGTAGGATACACGGTAGTTCATCGCTCCGAGTTGTACGTGCCGGCACATTGACGGTTGCGGAGTCGTGCCGAGTACCTCTCACTTTGAACCGAAGGTGAACGCCACGCCCGCCGTGCAGCGGATGCCGTTCTGCATGCTTGCGGTGCTCCACGGGTTCGTCAGCCGGGTCATCAGGTACTCTACCTGAAACGGCTTAACCAGAATATGGTCTTTCACCCGCACGTCCATTCCCCCGCCGAACGCCGCCGCAAACCCATTCTGCGCGGCAAGCGGTCCTGCAATGGGGTCGACAAACGAGGTCGTTTGCCGCGCGCCACCGAAGAGGGCCTGCACGTACGGCATCGCCCTGGATTTGCGTATCGTTAGCCGGGGGCCAAAGAGATACGTGAATGTTGTCGGATTGTAGTTCGTGTCCGTAGGGTTGTGGTAGCCGCCCAGGTCCGCGACGGCGGAAAAAACGCTGTTGAAATTGTAGACGAAGGTTCCGGAGCCGCCCGGTGCCGTAATCGACGACGCGCCAGTTCCGGGATGGACGTTTGTGATCGAGAAGTTCATCCCAACCTCCGCCGCGGGCGTCGGTGGATTCTCCTGGGCCGGCATTACTGCCGCCCCTGAAACCAACAGCCCCAGCATGAATTTCATTCGTTTCATCGAGCTTTCTCCTCTGATGATTGCGACGGTCGAGACGTCGGTCCGGCTGCTACTGCCGAAGTGGTATTTGTCGCCAGGGCTCGCTCGGGTGACCGAATGGTCAACGCCGGCCTCTCTACTTTCCGGCGGTCTACATAACTACTCTGTCGAGGGTAGTATCGCCTCGCCTTGGAAGGGCGCCTTACTGCGAGTAATCCGATCCTTGCCACCTGGGGCCCCGGGATCGGGGAGGAGAGCTTGCCCATGCTGAACTTGCTGAGATGGACCCGGCTCGCCGTTGGGCTTGGCGTGCTTGGCTCGATTGCGGCAAACGGAATGACCGCGACCCTGACTCCTTCGGTCCCGTCGCCTGTACCCGTCGGCACCCCTGTTACATTTATCGCCGCCGCTCCCGCTGCATCAACCGCAACACTCTGGTATCGCTTTCGGGTTCGCAAGCTGGGTGGCGAGTATCAGATCGTGCAGGACTATGGTCCTGTCGATACTCTTGCGTGGGCTGCGAGGAAGCACGAGGGGAACTACGAAATCGAGGTCTCCGTGCGCAACCTGGATGCTGGCAGCGAATCAAAAGCGTCTTCTCTGTTCGAATTCCAGTCGCTGGTTACCGCCGGCCGGCCGGTGGTCACCCCCACGGCGAATCCACTGGTTTTTCTCTTCAGTGCGCCCACTTGCGCAAGCGGCTCGCGGATGCACGTTCAGTTTCAGATGGCCGGGGGGCCTGTGCAGAACACGCCCTATGAGGCCTGTAGCGAGGGGCTGAGCATGAACTTCTACCTGGCCGGCATGCAAACTCGAACGCAATACACTGCTCGCCACATCGTCGAATCGGGTTCTGCATCTGTGCAAGGGCCGCTGGTGACATTCACAACCGGAGATCTGCCCGCCAACTTATACAGCGACACGATCCTGGTTCCCAGCAACAATCTTGCTTCCAACCCGATCTTACTCGGCGCGCCGTTGGGCGCAAATCCGGTCGCCAGCGACCTCTCCGGTAATGTTCTTTGGTACGGGCCGGAGGGGATGACGTTCCTGACTCGTGCCGAATCCGGCGGGGAGTTTTGGGGCATTGTCGAAACGCCGGGCGCTGATCCCTCGCGCCAGGTGGTACGGAAATTCGACCTTGCCGGGATGACCCTGCTCGAATCAAATGCAGCCCGCGTGAATGAACAGTTGAGGGCCCTCGGGAAGCGCACCATCACCGCGTTCCACCACGAGGCCCGAACAATTGCAGGCGGCCGTATTGCGGTCCTCGCCGGCGTTGAGCAGATTCTCACCAACGTTCAGGGGGCCGGCCCCGTGGACGTCCTCGGTGACATGATCGTCGTTCTGGATGGAGACCTTCGTGTAGTCTGGACGTGGGATGCTTTCGACAACCTGGATGTGTCCCGCCCAGCCACTCTCGGCGAAGTATGCCCGGGAGCCGGATGCCCGCCGTATTACCTGGCGGCTGCGGCCAACGACTGGACGCATGGAAATGCTATTCAGGAGACCGCGGATGGCAATCTCTTGTACTCAACTCGCAACCAGGACTGGCTCATCAAGCTCTCGTATGACGGCGGAAATGGTGACGGTCACATCATCTGGAGGCTCGGCAATCATGGTGATTTCGGCATCCTCTCGACCGACCCGTACCCCTGGTTCACACACCAGCATGATGGAAACTTCGAGACGGCCGATCCGACCAGGCTGATGGTATTTGACGACGGCAACACTCGCGTCGCCGTCATGCAAGGGGGCAACTCCCGCGGACAGGTGCTGCAAATCGACGAAGTAAACCGACTCGCAACACCAATTCTCAACGCCGACCTCGGGGTGTATTCGCTGGCCGTGGGTTCCGCTCAGCTTCTGCGGGATGGCAACTACCATTTCGACGCAGGCTTCGTGCTGGAAAACGGCACGATCGACTCATACTCCTTCGAGGTCAACGCAGGCGGCGCGATTGTGTATGACGCCCACCAGAACACAATCCTCTACCGCACGTTCCGCATGACGGACATGTACACGCCAGATTAGCCATGAAACGCCGATCTTTCATCCAGCAGACAAGTGCGGCGGCGCTGGCACCCATGGTCAAGGGGCTTGCAAATATGGCGCCCCCGAACGTAGTGCTGATTTTGGCCGACGACATGGGCTACGGCGACCTGAGTTGCTACGGTTCGCAAATCGCGACGCCTAACCTGGATCGAATGGCGCAAGAGGGCGTGCAGTTCAGTCAGTTCTACTCTGCGAACCCCGTCTGCTCGCCGTCGCGTGCATCTGTCCTCACTGGACGATACGGTGTCCGTTGCGGGGTTCCCACAGTTTTTCAACCCACTGACCCAGGTGGGCTCGCGGAATCGGAGACGACCATCGCCCAGATGCTCAAGCCGCTCGGATACCGCACGATGTGTGTCGGAAAGTGGCACCTGGGAAGGCCTGAGAGGTACCTGCCCACCACTCGAGGGTTCGATGAGTATTATGGCATCCCTTACAGCAATGACATGGATCCCTCGATTCTGATGCACAACACGGACATCATCGAATCTCCGGTAAACCTGAAGGCACTTACCCAGCGCTACACGGATCAGGCCGCGACCTTCATCCGCAGCGCCGCAGGTTCTCCGTTCTTCCTTTACATGCCGCACACCTTCCCGCATATACCTCTGGCGGCTTCGCCCAACTTTCTGGGGAAATCTGGAATGGGCCTGTACGGAGACGTCGTGCAGGAGTTGGATTGGAGCGTGGGGCAGGTACTGGTCACGCTTGCCGAAACCGGCGTTGACCAGAATACATTGGTGCTGTTCACCAGTGACAATGGCCCCTGGTTTCAAGGTAGCCCGGGACGTCTGCGCGGTCGCAAGGGGGACACGTTCGAAGGCGGAATGCGCGAACCATTCATCGCCAGGTTTCCCGGCCGATTTCCTTCCGAAGCCGTGCACCGGGGAATTCGGAAAGCTCGAACGATTGATGCAATGGCGTCTGCCTTGGACCTTCTTCCCACCATCGCGGCATTTACACAAGCACCCCTCCCTAAGAACCCGCTGGACGGGGTTGACATCAGTCCCCTGTTGACCGGCCAGTCCGTTACTGTTGCCCGCCCCCTGTTTCTCTATTTTTCCGGTTGGAACCTGCAGTGTGCTCGCAGCGGCCCCTGGAAGCTGCACATGTCCCGCGGCAACACTCCCGCGTACACACCCGAGCCAAAGGTCGGATACTTCAATCTTCATTTGGTCAACCCGGAACTCTACAACATTGACACCGATCCGGAAGAGGCGGAGGATGTCGCCTCACAGCATCCCGACATCGTTGCTTCGATCCAAAAGGGAGTCGCGGAGTTGCTCCCGTCCTTCCCCTCGCAAGTGCAAGCGGCTTGGCAGGAGACCCTGCATCGGCCGGTTTACCCGAACGAATCCGGCGATTGGCCGAAGCCGATCATGCCCTAGTTCTAACTCGCTTAGGGATAGCGAAATACCAGCCCGGCGGTAGTCACCTCGTTCGGCGTAGCGTCGCTTCACAGTAGGAGCCGCGAGTCATTGGATGACAAATGGACTAAGACCGTTGCTTTCCGTCCTGCCGGCAGCCGTCGCGGCATGTGTCGCCACGCTTGGACTGCACGCGCAAAGCGGCGTGGTACAGAGCGGTGGCCAAATGATCCCTGGCGCGACCATCACCGCCATCCAGGGTGACTCGAAAATCACAACGACCACCGGTCGCGACGGCCATTATGTTCTGCCACAATTGGGTCCGGGCCTGTGGACCATCGAAGCTTCCACCTTCGGCTTCCTTCCGGACCACAAACCCGTCCAGGATCCGTCGTCATCGCACCAGATCAATTTTGACCTGGCTCTCATCGAAGCCCGCCCGGCCCACAATACGCAAGGTCAACGGCGCGATGCCGAACTGGAAGGGCAACCCGCCGAGCTGCCTTCCCAGGCTTCTCCTGCGCCTTCGGGCGAAGGTAACAACGAGGCCTTTCTCTTATCCGGCAGCCTCACGCAAGGAGCCCCTCAGGCAGCGCAGAACGAGGTGGGCGGAAATCAGCGCTTCGGCGGCGCTTTCAATCCGATGGGGCTGCCGGACGCGACCGGCGCGCAGTCTTCGCCGGTTCCCGGATTTGTGGGCGGCGGGGGCGCCCGCGGGGGACCCGGCGGCGGTCCCCGCGGTGGCGCCCGTTTCGGCGATCGTGGGGCTGGACAGTCCCGAGGCACGCAAGCCGGAAACCGCCGCCCGCCAAATAATCAGATCCGTGGCATGATCTTCGGCACTCTCAGCAACTCCGCTCTGAACGCGCGGCCGTTTTCCATCAGCGGCCAGGACGTCAGCCAGCCATCGTACGCTCAGGCTCGCTTTGGTCTGGTGCTCGGCGGTCCGCTGCTGATTCCGAAGATTCTGCATGATCCTTCCACTTTCTTTTCGTTGAGCTACTTCACCACGCGCGCCACCAGTCCGTTTACCGCGACTTCCACGGTTCCGACGACGCAGGAGCGGGCAGGCGATTTCTCTCAGGTGGCACAGAGCATCTACGATCCCCTAACTAGGCTCCCCTTTCCGGGTAATACCATACCGGGCCCGCGCATCGACTCCGTCGCGCAAGGACTTCTCCAATACATCCCGCTGCCCAACCTGCCCGGCATCGTCAACAACTACCTCTTTCAGGCTGCGGCCCCTCAGAACACCGACAACTTCGGGCTGCGTGTCCAGCGCAATGTCGCCAAAAACGACCGGCTGGCGTTTCAATTCAATTTTCAGGATCGGAGCGGCGAAGCAGGACAACCGTTCGGATTCCTCGACTCCACGAATGGAACGGGGTGGTCAACGAATCTCTCCTGGACCCACAACTTTTCGGCCAACCACATCAACACGGCGCGCGTCGCCTTCAACAGAAACTCCAATCAGACCATTCCCTTCTTTTCTTATGGCCCCAACGTGGCGGCGGAATTGGGTATCGCGGGTACTTCTGCCGATCCCATCAACTACGGTCCACCCAATTTGAATTTCACGAACTTCGGCGCGCTCTCGGACAGTTCCCCGATTCTCACGCGTAATCAGAGCCTGAGCGCCAGCGACAATCTGGTGTGGGTGCGTGGACCCGCAACGACCTCAGCACGCAGGCCGACCAGAACGGCCGCGGCACATTCAACTTCACGGGCCTGGCTACCAGCTTGCTGTCCCCCACAGGCGTTCCCTCGACGTCGACAGGATTCGACTTCGCCGATCTTCTCCTCGGCCTGCCGCAGTCCAGCTCCATCCGCTACGCCGGCATCAGCACTTACTTTCGTCAAAACGTCTGGAGCGGTTTTGCGCAGGATGAGTGGAAGGCCCGGCCGTCCCTCACACTCACTGTCGGCCTTCGCTATGAGTACTTCTCCCCGTTTTCTGAGAAGTACGGGAGGATGGCCAATCTCGACATCGCACCCGGCTTCACGTCGGTGGCGGTTGTAACGCCCGGCGCTTCCGGCCCGTACTCGGGGGCTTTCCCTTCCGGTCTGATCAACCCCGACTACACGAACTTCTCTCCGCGCCTCGGTCTGGCCTGGAAACTTCCCCACGCGGGGAGGTCCACTGTCGTGCGGGCGGGCTACGGAATCTATTACAACGGCCAAGCCTACAACCAATTCACGTCGCGCCTGGGTCAACAGCCGCCCTTCGCCATCTCGAACAGCGTCAACACGAGCGCTACCAACGTCCTCACTATGGCTGATGCCTTCACCATGACGGCGCCAACGGACATTACCAACACCTATGCGGTGGACCGCAATTACCGCACACCCTATGCCCAGACCTGGAACGTGAGCATTCAACGTGAACTGCCCGCCGGCTTTTTCATGGAACTCGGCTATCTGGGAACCAAAGGCACGCACCTCGACGTCCAGTTCCTCCCCAATCAGGCTCCGCCCGGTAGCGATTTCATGCGAAACCAGTTTGGCAACGCGGTCGGGTTCACCGATGACGCCTCGCTGGGCAACTCGATGTACCACGCCCTCCAGGTCCGCCTGCAGCGCCGCTTCCGGAACGGCATCTCGATGACGGCCCTCTACACCTTCTCCAAGTCGATCGACGATTCCTCCACTTTCGGCGGCGTGGGCAACACCGTGGCGCAGAACTGGCTGAACCTCGGCGCCGAGCGAGGGCTCTCCAGCTTCGACCGGCGCCACGTGTTGACTATGAACTGGGTCTGGACGTCTCCGGCCGGCACCCCCACCTCCCATTTCGCCGCCGATCCCCGGCTCACCAGCCTCTTGAAGGACTGGCAGCTCAGCGGATCGTTAACCGCTGAAACGGGAACTCCGCTGACGGCACGAGTGCTGGGCAACAGCGCACAACTTGCCCAGACCAACGGGGTGGGGAGCGGTCGCGCCGATGCCACCGGCGCACCCGTTTCGTCCGGCTCGGAGTTTTTCAATCCGGCAGCGTTTTCCGTCCCCCTGCCCGGCGATTTTGGTAACGCCGGCCGTAACACGATTCCCGGTCCGGCAATGACCTCGGTGAATCTCGCCTTCGGCCGCTCGTTCCAATTCGGTGAGTCGCGCCGCCGCCTGGAACTCCGCGTCGAAGCCAACAATGTTCTGAATCAGGTCAGCATCACGAATGTCAACACTGTGGTGAATTCCATTAACTACGGGTTGCCTCTCTCTGCCGGCCCAATGCGCACTCTGACTGCAGTGCTGAGGTTCCGGTTTTGAAACCACTCGCTCTATTCCTGGCAGGTGCTCTGGCGGCGCAATCGCCGTTTCCGGATCGCAATCCCACCTTTTCGACGACGGCCAACGTTGTAGTCGTGGATGTGACCGTGCTCGACCGCAATGGGAAGCCCATCGAAAACCTGACCAGGGACGATTTCCTGCTCACCGAGGACGGCAAACCGCAGCGTTTACAATCGTGCGATCTTCAACGGTTGGATTCACAGCCAATGCCGGTTGCCGCTTTGCCGTCGCCGGACACGCGAAACGGAAGCCAGCCGCACCCTGCGCCGGCAAGTGTCCCAACGCCGCCGCCCGATACTCGCGACCACCGCATGATCGTTCTGCTTTTCGACTTCTCGTCCATGCAGCCGCCCGAGCAGATTCGCGCGGCCAACGCGGCGGTGGAGTTCCTCAACACGAAGATGACCTCCAGCGACCTGGTTTCCGTTATGACGTTTGGCAGCTCGCTGAAGACTGTTTTGGACTTCACCGGGGATCGCGATCGCCTGGTTTCCACGATCCGCCGCTTCCACCTCGGCGAATCCAGCGAACTGGCGGCCATGGCCGATACGGGCGCCGATCCGGAAGATCAAAGCGGGCTCTACGTCGCCGACGAAACGGAATTCAACATCTTCAATACTGACAGCAAGCTCGCCGCGCTTCAGGACGCCGCTCAGAGCCTCCACACCTATCCTCAAAAAAAGGCCCTGGTGTATCTGTCCAGCGGGCTGGAAAAAACCGGTGTGGACAACCAGTCGCAATTGCGCGCCACCGTGAACTCCGCCGTCCGCGCCAATGTGGCCTTCTATCCCATCGATGTACGGGGTCTGACGGCATCCGCGCCGGGCGGCGATGTGTCGCAGAGTGCGGCGGTCGGCTCAAACCTCTACCGTGGCGCGGCGCAAACGTCGCTTCGCACCAACTTCCACGATCAGCAGGAAACTCTGGACACCCTAGCCGCCGAGACCGGCGGAAAGGCCTTGCTGGATTCCAATGACCTTACCCTCGGCCTGGCAAGGGCGCAACAGGATATTCGCAGCTATTACATCCTAACTTACGCGAGCACTAACCCGGCCGAAGACGGCCGGTACCGGAGAATCCAGGTCAGTCTTGCCCCCGCCCTAGCTGGACTCAAAGCGAAGCTGGATTACCGTTCGGGCTATTTCGCCCCCACCTCCTTCGCGAAAATGAAAGGCGCAGACCGTGAGGCGCAGCTGAGCCAGGCGTTGGCCAGTGAAAATCCCGCGACGGATCTGCCCATTGCGGTGGAGACCGATTACTTCCGCTTGGACAGGGCCAGATATTTCGTTCCGATCACGGTCCGCATCCCAGGGTCGGCCCTGGCGTTTCAGCGAAGAGGATCGAACGACGCCACCGAGCTCGACTTCATCGCCCAGATGCGCAATGAGCGCGGCCAGCCGGCCTTGAGCGTCCGAGACACCATCCCCTTGAAGCTCGCCCAGGGCGCTGCCGGACAAGTGTCCCGCGGCCAGATCGAGTACGATACCGGCGGTGTTTTGCCGCCCGGCAAGTACACGCTCCGTTTTGTCGCGCGGGAGAACAGCGAAGGGAAGATCGGTACCTTCGAGACGCCGGTCGTTGTGCCGGATCTCAGCGCCTCAAAGGGGCTGCGATTGAGTTCGATGGTGCTGAGCAACCAGTTGCAATCGCTGAGCGCCACCGCCGGTGTCAAGAACGACAAAAAGCTGCTCGCACAAAACCCCCTAGTCTCCGCTTCGGGAATGAAACTCCTGCCGAATGTCACGCGGGTGTTTCGCGCGCGCCAGACGCTGCATGTCTACCTCGAGTTGTACGATGCCGCAAAGCCGCAGGATTCATCCTCCGGCGAGCAGCGTCCGAGAGTTGCCGCCCGCATTGCGCTATTCCAGGCAGATCGGAAAGTTCTCGAGCTGCCGCCCGTCCGATCGAACTCGGCGGATGCGGAGCGGAGCGGGGTAGTGCCGATCCGGTTCGAGGTTCCGTTAGCCTCGCTGGCGCCCGGCGACTACGACTGCCAGGTCACGGCGATCGATCA
>Ga0335082_10007751_pt1 | contig 11656 bp, 9 predicted proteins | sample Lox_Sample_41_FD_206718 | JGI IMG/M metagenome (GOLD analysis project Ga0335082, IMG submission 206718) | Soil microbial communities from Loxahatchee National Wildlife Refuge, Florida, United States - Lox_Sample_4.1 | ecosystem: Environmental > Terrestrial > Soil > Wetlands | place: USA: Florida...
CGAACGAGTCGACGATGTTGTAGTCGTTCCAGGTGTCGACGCGCGGGCTGCCCACCGCTTCGGCCGTGGGCGCAACGGGGGGCTGCGCGATGAGGGTTCCGGCCAGAATCAGCGATGCCGCCACTATCCGCAGATGCATGGATTCCTCATCGCAAGAACAGTGGATCGGAATTCGAACCGTGTACCCGCACGTGGCAGGTGGTGCAGTTCTGATAACGCGGGTCGGCCAGATTGTGGCTTGGTGTAATGGCCAGGATGCCGGTGTTTTGACGTCCGAAATTGCCTGCGCCATTGTGGCATTCGAGGCACAGGGTAAAGACGACGGGTCTGCGCAAGAGCCGCGAGTTCGTTGAGCCGTGCGGATAGTGACAGGTTTCGCAACCGTCCACGCGGACCGGTTCATGTTCGTAGAGGAAAGGCCCGCGTTTCTCGGAGTGGCACTTGAGGCAGGGCTCTTCGTTCGCGAGGGCCTGGTCGACCAGACGTGGGCGCGATGCCATCCGCCACGTGGCCGCGAACGCGCCATGCGGGTTGTGACAGTCGGTGCAGCCCATGAATCCCTCGTTGACGCGATGTTTGAAGGGCATGGAGAATTGTGCCCGCACGGCGCCGTGGCAACTGTAACAGAGGTCGGTCTGGCGCTTGGCCAGAAGGAATTTGGGGACGGGAGATTTATGGATGGAATGACAACTGGTGCAGACGACGTCGGCTTCGGTATGCGAGGAGCGGCGGATATTGGCACGGCTCAGGGTCTCGGCATGGCAGCGGAGACAGTTGTCCAGAATCTGTTTGGGCTGTAGCTGGGAGAAGGCCACGATGGTGGCTTTGCCTCCGCGCGCTTCGACATGAGCCTTGCCAGGTCCATGACAACCTTCGCATCCAGTTCGCTCGGGCGATTCCTTGCCGGAGACGACGCTCTTATAGTGCGGGTTCTTATAGAACGCCGACCATACATCCGGGTGACACGTCCGGCAAACGTCGCTGCCGACGTACCCCGAGCCTGGTCCCGTTTGCGCAAGAAGGAAAACAGGACACAAGTAGAGCAGAGAGACTAACCGACCCACTGCCCACCACTATAACAAGAGATCTCGAAAATCAAGAACGGCGCGGCGCGTTAGTTGTTACAAGAATGTAAACACTCGCGCCGCGCTTTATTTCGCGTGGTCGTTAGAAGCCGAAGCTCAGACCGGCCATGGCGACGAAGTCCGACAGCCACCCGCCGACCTTGGAGCCGGAAGCCGGAGCGATGACGCTCTTCGGAAACGGTGTCAGGTAGTCGTGAATCTCCACTCGAAATTGGACGTTCGTCGCGACGTTGAATTTGACGCCGCCGCCGACCGAAATCATCGGCTCGAGTTGATTGGTCTTAGTGAGCAGTGCGATGTTCGAAAGCGGCTGGAAAGCCTGCTCCTTGCCGGTTCCAGTGTAAACTTTCACGCCGGCGCCCGCGGCGACATACGGCGTGAAATTGGATTCCTTGGGGGCAAACGGCAACACGAAATCGTAATGGATTGCGTTCGTGTGCGCGCCGAAACTCACGGTTGTACCACCGGACGATAGCTTCAAGTCCGACTGCTCGTAGTCATAACGCAGTTCTCCGCCGAGGAAATGGCCGCTGTTGTTGGCGAGCCATCCGCTGACGGCGAAACCGTTGGCGAGTTTTCCGCTGGCATTACCGGCGGGGTTGGTGAAAGTGTCCGACGTGTAGAAGGCGCCACCGCCGCCGACACCGACCTCCCACTTCTGGGCAAACGCGGCGGGCGCGGCGGCGAGCGCCACATAAAACGCGATATGCGAGAAATGTTTCATCTTATCTCCTATTCTATTCCACAACCCGCACAGAAAGCGAGCTGGAATAGCTGCCTTGGCTGATTTTTACGGGGACAGAAAGCCCGGCCGGCACATTGGCTGGGACTTTCGCATTGATCTGATATACGCCGACCTCGCCGGGGGCGAGACCGTAATACAAGAGAGGAAGCTGTACACCACCTATGGTGACCGTGGGCTGAGTGAGCGTCACGGCAAGCGGATTCAACGGTGCGGGGTTCCCAGTCGGAACCGCAGGCGACGTCAAACCCATCCCAGTAAGGAAGATCAGCAGGACGTCGTTACGGTGGACCGGATCTGAATCGGTCACAAGCTGCCCATTGGTGTTGCGAATAATCGTGGGGATATCGTTTTGCGGCCCCGCGACTCCCGAGTGGAATACGCTCGGAGCGTTGGGAAGGACTTGAAGATTGAACGTGTCGCTGCTTCCACCGGGGGTTCGCAGAATAATGGCCACGTTGCCGACGGTCTCAAACGGCATCTGCGCATTCACCTGGCCGGATGAAACAAACAGGATCGGCATCGGCAGACCGTTGACGGTGATGCAACTGTCGGCGAGCGCAGTCGGCAGCGGCATTTCCGCGGTTGCCAGGTTCACCGGGCTAAGCTGGGATCCAAATACTGAGATCAGTCCGCCGGGTGCAATTCCACTGCTCAAGTCGGCTGCATTGACAATCTTGCTGATGACCGGCGGCGCGACCGAGGCGTCGTAATTCGATGCCAGAACCGTAAAGCCGGAAACCGTCAGATTAAGAATCGCGCTGCGATTGTAAAGCACGGCGACCGTTCGCGTGAACACTGAGCCGCTCGGGCCGAGCAGCGGAGCTTCTGTCATTAAAGTCGCGAGGCTCGATCCGGTGGCGGGCTTGGTGAGGTCGATTCTCTGGATCACACCGGGCGCTGTACTTTGACCGCTGCCTCCAGGGGCGGGAGCTGTGGTACGGAACGCTGACGTGTCCACGAATGCGAACCCGGACGAGGACCCCGATGAGGATTCGAAAGCGCCAACGGCGACGAGCGAAGAGTCGAGCAGGTTGTTCCCCGCCACGTATTGATTGAAGTTCGAAGCGGCATAAGCGCCCGATAACGCGGTGAAGTCCTTGCGCGAAACCGTGAACGAGTCGACGTTTGCGTCATACAACATGACGCTTCCGTCGGAAGAGACCATCATGATGGAAGCGCCGTTCGTGCTGGCCGTCAGAACTGAGTTCAGCGCTACTTTGTTCTGGTAGACGCCGAGGCTCGGGAGTGAGCTGCTGGTTCGCTGGCCGAGATCGATCCGGTGAATGTTCGGATCGCCTCCAGCGGCACTGCGCGTGACGGCAAGAATCGCGTTGGAGGAGGAAGCCACGGACTGCACATAGTCGCCGCCAGCCATCCGGACGGGCTGCGTCGGCTGCAACGTGTCCAAATCAAAAACATTGAGGTAGTGCGAATTGTCGCAACCCACGAGCAAGTACCGCTGGTCAAAGGTGACCGCCATTCCCATGGGAGTGTTTCCCGTGCGCAGGGATCCTATCTGGGTATTGTTGGCCCCGTTGAACACCAAGACTTCATTCGTGTCCTGGCGCAGAACATAAAACTGATTGCGTACGGGATCGGCGACCAAGTCGACCAGTTTTCCGGGAATATCGACGAAGGTGCCGCGCTGCTCCGGCTGGCGCGAGTTGATCAAGACGCGAACCGGTGGGATTACGTTCACCGCCTGACCTGACGTCAGCGTGAGTTGGGCTGCTACCGTACCCTTTTGGTTGGCGAAGACGTTGGGATCGACCGTGACGGTTACAGTTGCCGGCGTCACTCCGGTGGTCGGGCTGACGTTCAGGCCCGGCGTGCTGCTCGAAATACTGAATGCCGTGTTTCCACCGCCGGGATCGGTGATCGTTAGCGCCTGCTTAGCGACGGCCCGATTGCAGAAATTTCCGCGGAACACGAGATCGCGTTGGGCGGCCAACACCTGATGAGCCTTCGAGAGCTGGCCGACCGTGAGCACCATGACGCCACTGTCCGAGACGCCGTACAGCGTATTTCCGTCGCTCGAGAGAATACTCTTGCCGGCGAAATTCTCCGGAAGCTGAATCTGCTTGCGGACGTTGAGATTGTCGGAATCGACGATCTGCATCACCGGCGCCGGCAGTGTCCCGGGCGGCGGCATTTGCGCATAGATGAGATTGTTAACCGAATCGATCGCGCTGGTGCCGACGTTCAACGCCCCGGAAATGTTAGCGAACTGAGAAATGTTGAAGAAGGCTTGGTCTTTCAGCGTCCACCCGGCTGTGAAGTAGGAACCGTCCTGCGCCACGCTGACCGCGCGAGGCCCGAGCGTCGGGCTGGAGGTATAGAACCCGGCCGAAAGAATATTGTTGGACACGTCGTACTTGAACAGCAACTTGTCGCCGAACCCATAAATGAACATGCCATCGGCCGAAGCGGCGACCGAGGCGGCGACAATGTTGGTCGGGAAGCTCGCCGGAGGTTGCGGCAGTGTCTTCGACGTGAGACCCGCTATGGTATCGAGTTCCTGGGTGACTCCCGACGCGGGATCGAGTAGCAGGAAGTCGGTCGCGGTAACGACCAATGCCAGCCCATTAATGCCGAAGGCGACACCTAGCGGAGCGCTACCCAGAGCGAAAGTCTGTTTGCCGTTGGTGGTGAGATCGATGATCGTCAGCGCATTCGATGACGAAGCCGGAGGGGCGGCGCTGCCGTAATGCGCTACTACCAGAAAACGATCGTCAGGTGACAGAGCTACCGAACTGGGTTGCGCAGCCACATTGATCTCGGTCTGGATCGAGTTATTGGCGAGGGACATCACCTCTACACGATTGGCGGTGAAGTTCGCAATATAAAGAACTCCCCTCGTCTCATCCAGGACCAGGTCGGAGGCGTGGCCCCCGATAGAAACCACTTTGCCGAAGGTTGCACCCCAGGCCGCGCTCACCAAGGAAGCGGCCAGGGCGATCTTCCACCAACAAGACTTGCTCAGCATAACGTTCTCCAAAAAACAAATTCCAGCTTTCTTCCAGCCTGCCGCTGTCCTCAGGAGGCGCAGTGACGGGCGACTGCGCCCACTCAGGATTTAGCTTTGCGGACCTGCAATCGAAACGCGGCGTCAGGCTGCCGCCGCGCTCGTCCATGTTGCATGCCGCAACCGGTGCGCCAAGGCGCACTATTCGGCGTTCTTCTTGCGGCGCAATACAATGAGTCCCAGAAACAGGACCGCGAGCACCGCGCAAACGATGCGAATCATCGAGCTATCCATCGTTCTTTCTCCTTTCCCGCGAAATGAAATCCGCTACATGTTGTTCATCATCGGGAGCAGCTCCCGCATGATTTTCATGACCACCGGGCCCACCGTTACGACAAACAAGGAGGGCAGAATACAAAAAAAGATCGGGAAGACCAGCTTCACGCCGAGCTTGGCGGCCTTTTCTTCGGCCACCTGCCGGGCCTGGACGCGCATGTAATCGGAGTGGGCGCGCAGGCTCTGCGCGACTCCGGTACCAAAGCGATCGGCTTGAATCAGGACGGCCACCAGCTTCTTGAGGTCCTCGACCGCGGTGCGGTCGGCCAAATTGCGCAACGCTTCCGCGCGACGCTTGCCGGCCTTCAATTCAAAGTTGACGATGGCCAGTTCTTCGGTAATTTCCGGATGTGCCGCTTCGAGTTCTTTGGCGACCTGCATGATCGCTTGATCGAGACCAAGGCCCGACTCCACGCATACGACCATCAAGTCCAGTGCATTCGCCAGACCTCGGTGGATCTGCTTTTGCCGGCGCTTGGCGGCCATGCGGACAAATTCGTTCGGCCCGAAGAAGCCGATGGCGACGGCTGCCAGGATGGCGGCGGCCTTGTTGCCCGGATCCATCGTCGAGTTCAACAGAACGACGCCGGTCAAACCCGGCACCAGAACGCCGAATACCGCTTTGGCGCCGTAGAGTATCTTGAGTGCGTTCGGATTGCGGTAGCCCGCCCGGATCAGACGGCGCTGCATCACGGTCACGTCTTTGGGAGACGCGGGCACAAGGGCGCCCAAGCGTTTTACCAAGTCGTGAAAGATCAGGCTGGGATGCACAGGCGTGGGGTCGCCAGTGTCCAGTCCGGCGCCGGCGACACGCTCGATGGCCTCCTTGGGCTTTACGTACAGCTTCATGCCCGCAAAAGAGAGTCCCGCGGCGAAGATGATGAATATGAGAAGAGCTAGAAAGATCGCCATTGCTAAACCTCGATCTTCACAATCTGCTTGATGATGGCGTAGCCAATGAGCTGCAACGTGATGGCGCAGACCAGCATGATGTTCCCGACGTCGTCCATGAAGAAGAATTTGGCGTACTCGGGATTGACGTAGAACATGATCACGCCGACGCCGATCGGGATACAGGTCAGCGCAAGGCCCGTCATGCGCCCGTGCGCGCTAATGGCCCTGATGCGGCCGCGCAACTTGAACCGCTCACGGATGACGTAGGCGAGCTTGTCCAGGATTTCAGCCAGATTGCCGCCGGTACGTTTTTGAAGCAGCACGGCGGAAACAAAGAAGTGCACGTCGAGCGACGGCACGCGCTTGGCTAGTTTCTGGAGGGCCATGTCCAACGGCAACCCGAGGTTGTGCTCTTCAAAGGTGCGCCGGAACTCGCCCGCCAGGGGCTCCTGGAACTCACGGTGAATCATTTCCAGCGATACCGAAAAGGCGTGGCCGGCACGCATGGAACGCGCGACGAACTCCAAACTGTCCGGGAAGAGCTCTTCGAACCGGCGCAAGCGGCCGCTGCGCTTCTTGATCACAAACAATAACGGCAGGGTTCCGGCAGCCAGACCGGCAGCAAAAGAAAGCCTGCGCAACTGTCCCGGGAGCATCACCCAGGCGACTGCCCAAGCCGCTACCGCAACAACCAGACAGGTGTTCACCAGCCGCGCGGTGCTCCACTTCATCCCGGCCTGTTCCAGCATCTCCGCAAGCTTGGTTTGCAGCTTATATTTCTGAAGGAACTTGACAGCCAACAAGCCGCCCTTTTCCTCAGACTGAATCAGAGTGACGTTAGGGCCGGCTGTTTTGGTTTTCTTGGGTTTATTCGTGCCCAGGAGACGGCTTTTCAGCCGGTCCATGTCCGAACTCCGGAAGGCTCTTGAAAACACCCACCAGATGACCAGGGCGCAAACCCAAACGGCTATGGCGATCAGCACAAACGACATGGCTTCAGATCTCCACTACCTCGTCGAATAGGTCGGCTCGCAGCCGGATGCCGGCCGCCAGCAACTTCTCATAAAACTTCGGCCGGATGCCAGTGGCGGCGAAGCGTCCCACGACATGACCGTCCGGATTGAGGCCTCGCTTTTCAAACACGAAGATGTCCTGCAGCGTGACGACTTCGCCCTCCATTCCGGTGACTTCAGTAATATTGATCACCCGGCGCGAGCCGTCGCTCAAGCGCGAGGCTTGCACCAGCAGGTGAACCGCGCTCGCGATCTGCTGCCGGATCGAGGACATCTGCATGTTCGAGTTGGCGAGCGAAACCATCACTTCCAAACGCGAAATTCCGTCACGGGGGCTATTGGCGTGAATGGTGGTCAACGATCCGTCGTGACCGGTGTTCATGGCCTGCAACATGTCCAGCGCTTCCTCGCCGCGGACCTCGCCGACAACAATACGGTCGGGACGCATACGCAAGCTGTTCACCAGCAGTTCACGCTGGCGGACCGCGCCGTGACCTTCCAGATTGGGCGGACGGGTCTCCAGCCGCGCAACGTGCGGCTGCTTCAGTTGCAATTCGGCCGCGTCTTCAATGGTGACGATGCGTTCTTTGGCCGCGATAAAAGCGGAGAGCGCATTGAGCAGCGTGGTTTTTCCGGCGCCCGTGCCTCCGATGATGATGATGTTCATCTTCGCCTTGACCGCCGCTTCGAGCAGCTCCATCATGCCCGGCGTCATGGCCAACTTGTCGACCAGGTCGGGCGGCATCAGTTTGTCGGTTCCGAAACGGCGAATGGACAGGAGCGGCCCGTCCACGGCCAGAGGAGGAATGATGGCGTTCACGCGCGAACCGTCGCTCAGACGCGCATCGACCATGGGCGTGGACTCGTCCACCCGGCGTCCCACTTGGGAGACGATTTTGTCGATGATCCGCAACAGGTGTTGGGAATCGCGGAAGGTCACCGAGGTCAGCTCGAGCAAGCCCTTACGCTCGACATAGACCTGTTTGTGGGTGTTGACCAGGATGTCCGAGATGCTCGGGTCCTGCAGCAGGGGCTCGAGCGGTCCAAGACCGAAAACCTCGTCCAGAACCTCGTCGCAGATCTGTTGCTTTTCGAGCGAGCTGAGCAGCGTCGGCTCAGAATCGATCAGCGAAATGAGGGCCTGGCGCACCTCGCTGCGCACGCGTTGATTGTCGATCGTGGCCAGCGCTTCCAGGTTGATCTTGTCCACCAACTTGCGGTGGAGAGTAAACTTCAGCTCCTGGTACTCGGGCTTCAACGCGCCCTTGGACTTGCTGCCGTTCTTGAGGAGTCTCTGCTCCCAGCTAATTTGTGGTGTCGCTTTCGTTTCGAGGTTCGGAAACATAATCAGTCTTCACTTAGGCCGGCGTCAGTACCGCCTTGGAATCAGAAATCACCGGCTTCTTCCGGTCCGCCGCTCCATTGCCGGACAAGCGGTCGGCGAGGCCTTCAATGGCCTTTCCTAACTCACAATGTCCGTCGACGGGTTGCCCCAGCGTGACCGCGCGGTGCAGGGAGAAATAGTCGTTGGGAATGCGCGAGTGCACCGAGCAATTGAATAGCTTTTCGATGTCGGAACCGGCGATTTCGTCGTGCCGGTTGATGCGGTTCACCATCATCTGGAACCGTTCCTTCGGGAAACCAAGCTGATCCAGCAGATTGACCGCCTTACGCGCCAGGTGCAGGCTGGGCAGCTCGGACGTAGAAATCAGAAACGCGTTGTCCGACTCGGAAACCGTCATCAGGCTGAGCCGCTGAAATATCACCGGGAGATCAATTACAATCCAGTCGTAGTTCGCGCGTGCGTGTTCGAGAACCGCGTGCAGCCGGGCAGCGTCGATCAGACCGGCGAACGGCGTTTCCGGGGCCGGAAGAATGTCCACCCCATCGGAAGCGGCCACAAAAGTAGGCCATACGTCGTTCAATTTGTCGGCGCTTTGCAGCGCGTCTAAGAGTGACTTGGTATTGGTCAGCTTCAAATAGAAGCCGATCATGCCGCCCATCAGATCGAAGTCGGCGAGCAATACGCGCTTGGACGTGGTCCGGCGGAGGGCGAAGGCGGTTTGAGCCGCGAGCGTCGAGGCCCCCGATCCGGGTTTGGCGCTCGAAAAACTAATGATCGTTCCGGGCGGCGCATCGTCAGCCGGAGCAGGTTGCAATAATCGATGGAGACGCGTGATGGCCTCGGCGTGAACCTTCACGTCGAACGGCGCATGCAAGAACTCGCTCGCACCCATGCGCAGCGAGCGGAGAATTGCTTCCGAATCATTGCGCAGATGCAAGCCAACCACGTGAGTCTGCTGGTTGAGCGACACGATGTAGCGGATCAGCTCGCAGGCGGCGTCGAGATCGCTTGCCAGGTCCAGCAGCACAACGTCCGGCTTGGTCTGCCGCAGCCGGATTTCTAACGTTTGCTGCGATGGGTATGCCTTCAACTCGGAAAGGATCTGGAACGCGCGGCCGTGCTCGGCAGCTTGGGAGAACTGGCTTGCCAGCTCACGGTCCGGCATGATCGCCAATGCCGTCAGAACGGGTACGCGGCCTGTCATGCGTTGCTCCTCCTTGCTGTCGTTCCCATACCTCTCATTCGTTACTTGCTCTTCTTGGCGTTCTTCGGAGTCGCGTAAGGATCCGTTGGGGGAGCCGGAGTGACCATGAACTCATGAGGCATCACCGGACTCGGTTTCGCTTCTCCAGGCTGCAACGGCATGGTGATCTCCGGAGTCACCAGGACCACGAGTTCGGTGTTGTTCCGGTCCACTTCCTTGGTCTTGAACAGATTGCCGAGAATCGGCAGACTGCCGAGGCCGGGAATCTTGTTGATGGTCTCGGTCAAGCGGTTGTCGATCAGGCCGGCGATGACAAAGCTCTGGCCTTCACCGAGCTCGATATTGGTTTCCATGCGCCGCGTGGAAAGCGCGGGAACGGTGAAGCCGTTGAACGAGACGCCATGCGCGATGTCCAGCGACGATACTTCCGGTTTCACATACATGCGGATCGTATTGTTTTCGGTGATGGTCGGATTGAAATTGAGGCGTACGCCGAACTCCCGGAACTGAATGGTGACTGCGCCCGAATTGGCGCCGCCTTGCAGAACCGGAATCGGGAATTCACCGCCAACCAGAAAACTTGCTTCCTTGCCATTGGTGGTGATCAGGTTCGGTTCCGCGAGAATCTGCAGGATGTTCTTGCTCTCGAGCGCCTTGATCAACACACCGAGGTTGAGGTCCGGCCGGAAGGCGAAAATGTTCAGCGCGTCGGAGATGGTGAAGCTGGACGTCGTCGGCGTACCCGGCAGCGGATTGGTCACGGTGCTGATTCCCGGGGCCGGAAACTGTCCCGTGGTAATACGGCCAATCGTGTTGGTCGCGCCTGTCGAAATCAAGTTGATGCCGAACTGCTGGCTGTAGGACCGATCCAGCTCTGCAAACTTGACGCGCAGTAGGATCTGTTTCTCCGCACCCCCGGCCACTAGAGTCAAGTTGTTTACGATCTGCTTGGCGAATGGAGTCGCCAGGGCCGCCGCGCGTTCTGCCACGTCTTTGCTGGTGACCTTACCGGTCAAGGACATCGACTCGCGTGAAGATTGGATATGTATGTCTTCGTTGGGGAAGGTTTCCTTCAACAACCTGCGCAAAGGCTCGAGATTCTGCTCTACAGTTACGTTGTAGAAGTTGCGCTGTCCGGCCTTGCTCCAGACCACTACCGTCACGGTTCCAAAGGCTTTTCCATGAAGGAGGATCTCGCGCGCCGTCACTGGAGACGCGTCCACGATGTCCGGATTGCTGGTGGAGATACGCGCAATATCGGCCGGATAGTCGATAACGATGCTCTTTCCGACGGTCAGCCGGATATCCTCGGGCCCGCCCTGGGAAAAGACCGAAGTGGTCGTCGCAAACGCGAGAAGCACCCAGATAAAGCTCAGCCGTTTGATTGCCTGCATGTTACTTTCCCCCGTTGGCGACAGTTTCTACGCTCTTTTGTGTTCCACGGATCACCACGATCTGATCGGGTGGCGGCGGAGGTGGAGGCGGAGCGGTCGCCACCACGTTGACCACCGGCGGGGGACGCCGCGCCGGCTTGGGCGGAGCATTGTCCGCTACTTTCTTCTTTGGAGCGCGCGCTCCATAGAGCTCGGCTACCTCACGCCCCGGTGTCTTCTCGATCGTCTGATCGCTTCCGTTGCGCAGGACCAGCTGAATACGACCCTCGTTGTTCGCCAGGGTCAACGTTTCGGCCTGCTCCGGAGTCGCCAGCAGCGTAACCGTGGCCGCTTGCATCGCTTGGCCGCGAGCATCCGGCTGAATCGCCGTGCCGGCCGAGAGAACCAGCATGTTCTGCAGACAGGTCGCCGTCACCGTACTCTCGGCGGCCGGCGGATGGCCGGTCACGAGAACGTCCACACGCATACCCGGAAGCACGAAGCCCGAAATGCCGGTGACATCGTTTACGCGCACCGTCACGGCGCGCATGCCAACCGGAATGATGGGCGCAAGTCCCAGCCCGCTTCCACGCGCGGCCAGCCGTCCGTCAAGAACTGGTTCGTCAATCAGTATGTTGCTGACCACCGGACGGTCGATCACTTCCTCAGCTTTGGTGAAAGCACCTTTCGGGAAAG
>Ga0335082_10007753_pt1 | contig 11656 bp, 8 predicted proteins | sample Lox_Sample_41_FD_206718 | JGI IMG/M metagenome (GOLD analysis project Ga0335082, IMG submission 206718) | Soil microbial communities from Loxahatchee National Wildlife Refuge, Florida, United States - Lox_Sample_4.1 | ecosystem: Environmental > Terrestrial > Soil > Wetlands | place: USA: Florida...
CATCCTTGGCGAAACCGCGCTTGAGATATCCCAACATCCCCGCGGCGAGTTTCTGATCGCTCACTTTCCACTGCTTCATCATGATATCGCGCGCTGAGTCACGGTTGGCTTCGTCCATGATGTAGATCAATCCGCGCAGCGTGGCGCGGACCATCTTGTAGACTTCTTCCGGTTGCTGCTGAATCCGATTCACGGACGTGCCGAATCCGTTTTGCGGAAAGGTCACGATGTCGCCCACAAAAATTAGCTCGTTGTAGCCTCTGTCTAGGGCAATAACATTTTCCGGCACGGAGAGCAGTGAGGCATCCACCAAGCCTTGCTCCAAGACGGCCAGCCGAGCGGCGCCTGAGCCTCCGATGGGCGTGACGGATACGTCTTTCCCCGGCTCAAGGCCGAAGTGCCTGAGCGCCTGATACGCTAGAATGGTGGCCGAACCGCCGGGTGTGCTGCCGGCGATTTTTTTGCCCTTGAGTTCGCGCGGATCTTTAATCTCTTTGCGGCTCACGAAAGACTGAAGCGGCTTGGCCACCGTGAAGATTAAAATCTTTGCCGGATAGTTCCGCGCGACGGCCGCCGCCAGACCCGTAAGGCCCGCGCTGTAACCGATCTCGCCTTTGAAGAAAGCGTTGTTGGCCGCCGCCAGTGACATCAAGATGATTTCGAGATCGATGCCTTCGTCTCTAAAGAAGCCGCGGTGGTAGGCGGCGTAGATGGGTAGAAAGCCGACGCTGGTCGCGGCGATACCGAGTCTGACTTTTTTCAGGGTTGATTGCGCGGCGGCATCCGATGCCACCAACGTTAAGGTGCTCGTCACCACCCAAAGGACAAGAAGAAATAGCCAGTTTTGAGTGCGCCGCGACATGGAGGTTGCGGGAACTTTACTCACTGGATTCTCCTTTAGTGCGATAGCGGCCGGGAAGTCAAGGTGATTCGTGGTTCACTTGCATCCAAAATCGGTATTTCTTCCCGGGAGTTTGACCGATGTTCCTTGACCTTGAGCGAGCGCGTTGATATGCCACCAAACATGCTGATACTGAGCAACGAAGAAATCGAGTCGTTCTTATCTATCAAGAATTGCATTGACGCCTTGGAAAAAGCCTACAAAAGCTGGGACAAGGGCACCGCGATCAATCGCCCGCGCACGGATTTGGTGCTGCCCTCGTCCACCGAGGCCGGCGTTTATGCCTTCAAATCGATGGAGGCCGGACTGGTCGATCCGCCGATCGTGGCGATGCGGATAAATTCCGACATTATTCGGTGGCGGCAGGACAAGGAAAGGGTTCTAAAAACCAAGATTCCCGCTGCCCCGGGCGACAAATATGTCGGCTTGGTCATGTTGTTCTCGACGGAGAATGGCGCGCCCCTCGCCATCTTTCCCGACGGCGTAGTGCAGCGGATGCGCGTGGCCTCGAGCAGTGCGATAGCGGCGCGCTATCTCGCGCGCGAGGATGCTCGCACCTTGGCGCTCTTCGGCTCGGGTTGGCAAGCGGGGAGCCATCTTCCGGCCATGTGCGCCGTGCGAAATCTCAAAACAGTCAAGGTGTACAGCCCGACGAAGAGCAATCGCGAAGCGTTCGTAAAAGAGATGGCGCAAAAAGTTAACGCCGAAGTACGCTCAGTCGAGACCCCCGAGGAAGCGGCGCGCGACGCCGATATTATCGCCACCACGACGAATTCTTTATCGCGGGTCGTCAGCCCTGAGTGGGTGAGGCCGGGTATCCACCTGACCTGCGTACGGGTGCCAGAACTCGGCGATGAGACCATTCGGAAAGTGGACCGGCTGGTGATTCACTCACACAAGCATGCGCCGGAAAATTACGTTGCAGGGTTTGGGGACGATGGAATCCCGGCGCATGACGCCATCGACATTATCAAAAGAGGTCCGGGCAAAGCCACTGACTCGCTGGTGGAGCATCCGTTTTGGCTGGCGGCTCCCGAACTTCGAGAACTTGTCGCCGGACGAGTGCCAGGTAGAGCGACGGCGGAGGAGACCACGTGCTTTCTAAATAATCTGGGCATCGGTCTTCAGTTCGCCGCAGTCGGCGCCGCGGTTTACGCCGAAGCGAAAAGCAGGGGAGCAGGTCATGAAATTCCCACCGACTGGTTTTTGGAGACAGTCCATCCCTGACCTGCGGGAAAGATCAATGGTTCAAGCCCTTGGGGTTAATTCCAGCAGTTTGCTCCGTACAATCTATTCCCGGCCTCTAAAAGGCTGTGGTTCCCGAATGCTTCTATTCGTTGGATTGGACTTAAGGCCCTGAGACTTGAGGGCGGGCATCCATACTAAACTCTGACCGGACCCCCCATAAACACATTCTGGGGTGATAGCCAGAGGGGTCGGATCAGGGCTTTTTCGCAACTACTTCCCTCCTTGCCGTTCACGGTGTCAATCGATTGTCGTCAAATGTCAGGACAAGGGCTATCCACAAATCTTATCAATCCCACTTCGAGGATACTATGGATTTTCGGATGAAGTTATTGCAACTGACTGAAAGAGAAAATCACCTGATAGTGATCACCCGTGGGCTCTTGGACGCCGATGAATTCAGGTGGATTTTCCGCAAGGTCGGGGAGACAGCTCGATCCCTTCTCGATTGCATGATCTTGATCGATCTGGAAGACGCTCAATTAAGACTTGAACCTCTGGATATTCATGCCATCGTCGATGCGCTAGAACCTGATCGGTGGTCTCACAGGCACAGAATTGCCATGGTATCTGCGCCAGAGATCGACAAGTTCGATCCTTTGTACATATTGAGCGCGTATCTATGCGGTCTGGGTTTGAAGGTTGCCGTCTTTAACGAGACAAAAAGCGCCGCGAGCTGGCTGGGCGACGTGATATAGCTGTCCGTCCGACATTGCCGTTTTTCACCGGGAATACTTTTCTATCTCCGGTTGATCAAAGAGTAAAAGCGAAAAACTTTTCTTTCAAATTCCGAGATGCTGATGCGAAACGTGCGCAATCCCATTCTCTAAACGAGTGTGTCTGCGGCCCGCTCTGCTCACAGGGTACCCGTAACACGCAGCTTGAAGCGCTGGATCTTCCCAGTAGCGGTTTTCGGCAACTCGGCCACGAACTCGATCCAGCGCGGGTACTTGTACGGCGCGAGCCGGCCCTTGACATGTTGCTGCAGTGCGGCGGCGAGTTCCGGCGCCTGTGGTACATTCGGTCGCAGCACAACGAAGGCCTTGGGCTTGATGAGCCCGTTTTCATCGGCGTGACCGACGACCGCAGCCTCCAGCACGGCGGCGTGCGAAGTGAGCGCCGCCTCGACCTCGAACGGCGAGACCCAGATGCCGCTTACTTTCAGCATGTCGTCGCCGCGCCCGCAGTAGGTGAAATATCCGTCTTCGCTCTCGGTATACTTGTCGCCGCTCCTAGTCCACGGGCCGAGGAAGGTGGCGCGGCTTTTCTCGCGGTTGTTCCAATAAAACGCGGCACTGGTCGGACCGGCAACCCGCAACTCGCCAATTTCTCCCTTCGCGACCGGCTTGCCGTTTTCGTCCACTAAGCGAATGTCATAGCCCGGAACCGGCTTACCCGACGTGCCATAGCGCACATCGCCCGGACGATTGGACAAGAAGATATGCAGCATCTCCGTGGAACCGAGGCCGTCGAGGATGTCCACGCCCGTATGTTCCAGCCAGCGGCGGCCGACATCAGGGGGCAACGCCTCGCCGGCGGAAGTGCAGCGGCGCAAATTGAGATCCTCACGCTTCGGCAATTCAGGGCTTGCCAGTAACGCGCTATAGAGCGTCGGCACCCCATAGAAAATCGTTGGCCGGTATTGCCGCAGAATACGGGAAACAGAAGCAGGAGTCGGCCGCTCGCCGAGCAAGACTGTGGTGGCGCCAACGGAAAGCGGAAAGCTAAGCGCATTGCCGAGCCCATAAGCGAAGAACAACTTGGCGGCCGAGAACACAACGTCGCTCTCGCGGATGCCGAGAATAGGCTGTCCGTAAAGTTCGGCGGTGTGAATCGGACTCGTTTGCACATGCACCGTGCCTTTCGGTGTGCCGGTAGATCCGGAAGAATAGAGCCAGAAGCAGGCATCGTCGGCACGTGTGGGCGCGGCCGCAAATTCTGTTCCGGCTGCCGCCATTAAATCAGTAAGTCGGTGGTAGCCGGAGACATTTCCGCCCGACTGTACCACCTGCTTAAGAAATGGCTGATGCTCGAGGATTGACGCGAACACGGGCAACAGCGCTTCGGAAACGATCAGGGCTTGGGCGCGGCTGTCACGCAGCATGAAGTCGTAATCGCTGCTGGTTAGCAGTGTGTTTGCCGCGATGGGCACGAGCCCGGCCTTAATTCCGCCGAGGAACACAGACGGGAAGTCTATGGTGTCCGTGAGACAGAGCAAGATGCGCGTCTCTAGCGCTAAACCAAGGTCGGTGAGGGCGTTGGCGCAGCGATTGGTGCGTTCGGCGAGCTCCGCATAGGTGTAGCTGCCATGATCGTCGATGTAGGCGATTTTTTGCGATCGAACATCCATATTACGCTCGATCAAGTCAACCGCGGCATTATACTGCTGCAGCGTACTCGGCTGCGCGTTCAGCCTGGAATCCGGCTCGTTGGCGTTCATGTTATGTCTTTCTCCTCACGTTGATCCGCAAAGTTCAGCCCGTGCGGCATGTCGGCGATCAATGAGGTGTGAGCATGGTCTTTACTATAGAATCGGAGTATCCAGCAAGCGCATCGGCTGAGGGAGTGAGCTTTATCAAAGTCTGACTTTGATCAGCGCGGATTGATTTCGCTGGCCCGCGACTGACCATCCTTTCCCCGTATATTTGATGGTTACCTTGGAACCCTGCTTGCGTTCTGGTTTTGCGCTAGAGATTACTTTACCTGGGATAGGTTAGCTGTTGCTTTATCCCCCTGGTCTGGCTACAAATTGGTACATTCCACCAGTAACGTAGCAAATACAAAGGAGTCTCTCGATGGCACAGAAGTATATGGATAGTTTCGGCGCGCGAAAATCGCTGGCGGTCGGCAACCAGAGCTACGATATTTTCCGGCTCGATACGCTGGAAAAAGCGGGCTTTAAGAGCGTTTCGAGATTGCCGGTGTCTCTCAAGGTCCTGCTCGAAAACCTGCTGCGCCTTGAGGACAACCACCACGTGAGCAAGGCGGACATCGAAACCCTCGCCAACCGTGACCCAAAGGTCAAACTCGAAAGGGAGATCGCGTTCATGCCGGCGCGGGTGCTGACGCAGGATCTCACGGGCGTCCCGGCGGTGGTAGATCTCGCCGTGATGCGCGAGGCGATGAAGCGGCTCGGCGGCGACCCGAAAAAGATCAACCCTCTGGCTCCCTGCGATCTCGTGATCGACCACTCGGTGCAGGTGGATCAGTTTGGCTCCTCGTTGGCGTTCGAAGGCAATTCCAAGATTGAATTCGAGCGCAACGTCGAGCGCTACGCTTTTTTGCGTTGGGGTCAAAAGGCGTTCAGCAACTTTACGGTGGTTCCGCCGGATACCGGCATCTGTCACCAGGTGAATCTAGAATACCTGGGCAAAGTCGTATTCCGGGCCAAACAGAACGGCACAACGATCGCCTATCCAGACACGGTTGTGGGCATGGATTCCCACACGCCAATGATCAACGGTCTGGGTGTTGTCGGCTGGGGCGTAGGCGGCATCGAAGCCGAGGCGGCGCTCCTCGGCCAACCGATCATCATGCTCATTCCCGATGTCATCGGCTTCAAGCTGCATGGCAGGCTCCCGGAGGGCGCGACTTCCACAGACCTCGTCCTCACGGTTACGCAGATGCTGCGCAAAAAAGGCGTGGTGGAGAAGTTCGTCGAATTCTACGGCTCCGGGCTTTCGGCTCTCAGCGTCGCCGACCGCGCAACGATCGGCAATATGGCGCCGGAATACGGCGCCACCATCGGTTTCTTCCCCGTGGATGATGAGACACTGAGATACTTGCGGCTCACCGGCCGCGATCCGGAGCTGATCAGACTCGCGGAAGCTTACACGAAAGAGCAAGGAATGTTCCGCACCGACGCATCACCCGATCCGGTTTTTACCGATACGTTGGAACTGGACCTTGCGATGGTCGAGCCGAGTCTGGCGGGGCCGAGAAGGCCGCAGGACCGAGTGCCACTTACGAAGGCAAAGAGCGCATTCCAAGAGGCGCTGCCATCTCTGATGAAAAGCGGCACACCCGACAAGACCGTCTCCGTGCAGCTGAACGGCGACCGGGCCACACTAGGGCACGGCGCCGTTGTCATATCGGCCATCACGAGCTGCACGAATACTTCGAACCCTTCCGTGATGATCGGAGCGGGGCTGCTGGCGAAAAAAGCCGGTGAAAAGGGGCTCAAAACCAAGCCGTGGGTAAAGACGAGCCTGGCGCCGGGATCGAAGGTCGTAACGGATTATTTAAAGCAGAGCGGGCTTTTGCCCCACCTAGAAAAGCTCGGCTTTTATCTCGTCGGCTACGGCTGCACGACTTGCATCGGCAACACCGGACCGCTGCCGGAGCCGATCGCCGCCGGCATCCAAGAAGGCGATCTTGTCGCCTGCGCGGTCCTTTCCGGCAACCGGAACTTCGAAGGTCGGATTCACCCCCAGGTGCGCGCCAACTATCTCGCTTCGCCGCCGCTCGTCGTGGCCTACGCGTTGGCGGGCCGGATGGACATGGACATCACCCGCGAGCCGTTGGGCAACGATCAGAAAGGAAAGCCGGTTTATCTAAGAGACATTTGGCCCACGCCGGAAGAGGTTCGTAACGAGATCGGCAACTCGGTGCAATCCGAAATGTTTAAAAAAGAATACGGCGAGGTCTTCGAGGGGGACGAACGGTGGAAGAAGATGCCGACGCCGGAGGGCGAACTGTTCGCGTGGGACCCCCACTCAACCTACGTGCGCGAGGCGCCGTACTTTGAAGGAATGACCAGGACGCCGGCGCAGCCGAAGGACATCACCGGTTCGCGGGCGCTGGCAGTGTTGGGCGATTCCATCACAACCGATCATATTTCGCCGGCGGGCGCCATCGAGAAGAACGGGCCGGCCGCCCGCTATTTGACTGAGCAGGGCGTCCAGCCGAAAGACTTCAACCAGTACGGCGCGCGCCGCGGCAACCACGAGGTGATGATGCGCGGCACCTTCGCCAACGTCCGGTTAAAGAATTTTTTGGCGCCGGGAACCGAAGGCGGCGTGACCGTCCATCTGCCGGACAAAAAGCAGATGGCCATCTATGACGCTGCCATGCAATATCAAAAGGAAGGCGTTCCCTTGATCGTCATAGCCGGCAAGGAGTATGGCACGGGTTCCTCGCGGGACTGGGCCGCCAAAGGTCCGCGGCTCCTTGGAATCAAAGCGGCGATTGCCGAGAGTTTCGAGCGCATTCATCGCAGCAACTTGATCGGCATGGGCATCGTTCCGTTGGTGTTCAAGCCGGACGAAAACCTCAAATCGCTCGGTCTCACGGGCTTTGAAAAGTTCGACATCACCGGCATTTCTGCCGGACTTAAATTGAAACAAGAACTAACCGTCAAGGCCACGAGCGACGACGGAAAGACAAAAGAATTCAAGGTTATCTGCCGCATCGACACGCCAGCGGAGCTTGATTACTACAAGCACGGCGGGATTTTAGAGTATGTCCTGAGGCAATTGCTGCAAAACTAGATTTTGGAAAGGGATAAAAAAGATTTCAGCCGCAAAGAACGCAAAGAGCTCAGAGAAAAAACTTTGCGAACTTTGAGTTCTTTGCGGTCAAGGGATTTGATCGAGATGGCGCCGTGTTAAGCCGGAGAGAAGCGCTGGCGATTTTTGGTAAGACGTCACTCGCGTTTCTTTTTGGTTTTGAACGCGTTCTTCGCTCGATCGGTCATGCAGCGGAGGAACCACCTATGGCAACGCCCAGCCACATCCGTCATTTCACCGCTAACAATCCGGGCATCATGACGCTCCAGGGGACGAATCAATACGTCGTCGGTAAGGAGAATGTCCTAGTCATCGATGTGGCGCTGAGCGCGGATTCGAACATGGATGGGATCATCGAACAAGCGGAGGCGATGGGCGCCAAGAAGATCGAAAAGATTCTTTTGACGCATATCCATAGCGACCACTGCGGCGGCGCGTTGGCGCTGAGAAAACGCTGCGGCGCCAAGCTCGGCATTCACCGCTCGCGGGCGGGTTACTTGGGCGGCGAGGATTTTCAGTACGACGACAACGAGCGGATTTCGTTCGGCGGCGGCGAACTGCATGTGCTGCACACGCCGGGTCATGAATCAGGGCACTGCTGTTTCTATGAATCCGGCGACAGGGTGCTCTTCAGCGGGGATAATATTTTAGGTTACGGTACCGCGGTGATCCACCCGCCGGACGGCAACATGACGGACTACCTACACTCACTGGAGCGACTGCTTGAATTCAACATCAGCTTGATCTTGCCGGGGCATGGACCGCTGGTCGGCAAACCGGAAGCGAAGATCAAGGAATACATCGAACACCGGATCATGCGGGAAAAGCAGGTAATCGAGGCGCTGCGCAAGGGGCGTGATACCATCGGCGACATCACGGAGATGATCTATGTCGACGTTTCACCTCCGCTGCTGAGAGTCGCGGAGTTTTCCGTGCAAGCCCATCTAGAAAAGCTAATGAGAGAAAACCGGGTGAAACAAGAAGGCGGGCGTTATCGTCTCTTTGATGGCAACTGAAGCCCGCCTTTGGCAGAATCGAAAGGAATGACGGTTGATTCGGGCCCGGTTTCCAATTCTTGCCAAACTCCGTCGGCAAACTCTAAAGCGCGTGTTGAGGTGATGCCATCCAGAAAAAGCACCACTGGTCCCCTGACTTGAAGGAGCATTGATCGTCCCCCGGCGAGGTCCGCCTTTTGGTCATTGTTCTGGCCAGCCAGCGCTTCGAAACGCAGACTGTGACGGCGCATTAGGACGCTCTCAAAGGCGCCAGAGAACTCTCTCGCGCTCGTCTCCTTATCCCAGGCGCTGATCCAACAAGTGATCAGGTTCTCGCCGTCTGGGTAAGCCGACAGTTGATCGCCGGCCCAGCCGGAAGCGATGCGCGCCGACTCGACGCGCGAATGGCTCGAAGCGAGAAGGAGTCGGGTCACATATTCACCTAAGGTCTGCTCGATGATGGCAGTTTCTTTCATCTGTTGCACCAGCCCCCAAGCAAAGATGCGCAGAGGATTTTGCCGTCGAACGTAAAATTTTTCCGGATGGATAATTTGCGCGCTGGACAGCGGCGGATTAGCGAACAGCGCGTTGATTCCCTCCAAGCCTCGGGTCGCGTACGCCCATTGGACGAATTGGCTTCCCTCGCGATAAGGAAAAACCAATTTCTCGCGCAGCAGCGGCGGAAGGCCGGAAGCCATTCTCTCCAATTCATTCGCTAACCGGGTGATCGCCTGCTGCTGGTCCGGCCATTTTGGCGCTTGGTTGCCTCTGAGATGAGCTAACCCCATGAGCACAGCGTCCCCGCTTGACAGCGCCCGGAACGCCAATTTTCGGTCCTCGAGGGGAACGACTTTGAGCTTCTCGAACCACTTGAAATTCTGCTCCTGCAACGCATACGTAAGGGCGAGCACCACAGGAATCTGTGCCGCAGCGCGGCTGTCATCCCCCGCAAGGGCCCTGCCCAACCGTCCTGACTCCTGAGCAACGACAATCGTTTCCCCGCGGCCATCGTAGAAAGCGACGCGTTGCAAACGTTGGAACTCGGCGAGGGCTTTGGCGAGGTCGGCTGAGTCCGGCAGTAACCCGAGCCGCTTATAGACCTGAGACAGGCGCGTGATTGACTGAGCGCCATATTCCTCGTTGTAGACTTGTTCAGGCGAGTCGTCCGTACCGGCGGAAATTTTGCCCGTCAGGGAGACGTCGCGCTTGAAGGGCAGGCCGCGAGTCACGGCGACTCTTTCTTTCAAGGTAATAAATGAATCCGAAGGAGCCGATGCGGCAGTGTCTGGTTGCCCCGATGAGCAACCGGCGAGTAGGCCAAAAAACACTAGGAGCCCAATGCAGGACGGGATTCTGAAGACGGAATTTCGGCCATCAGATTTTCGTCCTTCGGAGGCATTCACTTACTTCTCCATGATGACGACTGGAAAACCTGTCTGCGCCACTTGCCGAGCCTGCGCCTCGGCGGCCCCGCGATTGGAGAAGTTCCCAAGTTGAACCCGGTAGTAGATCACATCTTTCCTTTGGAGAGGAATAATGGTGACGTCGGAAAAGGATTTTGCCAGCCGGTCACGGAGCTGCTGCGCATTTTCCAACTGCGAGAAGGAACCCAACTGCAATGTATAATCCAACGAGGCGCGGATGGACTGAATTTTGTGCGGGCTGTCAATGACTTCAATACGTACCGGGATGGTGCCCGGCCCGATCATGCCCAGCGTTTCGCCTGCAGCATAAGATAAATCGAGAATTCTCCCCTTAGCAAAGGGCCCGCGGTCGTTGATGAGGATCTCCGTCGAACGCCCGTTTTCCAGATTGGTTACCATCACGCGCGTGCCCAGGGGCAGCGTTTGATGCGCTGCCGTGAGATCGTTTTGATTATAAATTACCCCGCTCGCGGTGGGCTTTCCGTGAAACCCGGGACCGTACCAGGAAGCGATGCCGGTCTGAGTGACCCGCCCGTCGCTGGAAGGTGGAATCCGCACTTGCGATGGAGGCACAGAACAGGCCGCTAGCGATAGAAACAGAATGATTACGCGTGCTAGCGATATTGATTCAGCTGGCCAGAGTTGCGAAGCGTTTTCCGCTGTCATCAAATTCGTGATTATACAGAAACCGTCACCAAAAAAAAGTCTTGTTGAGCAGCGGCGCGGTGATCCTATGATTCTGACAACAGCAGCCCTACTTGCTGGGCTCCCGCCTCGCGGTTGGGCATCGCCAGGTGTTCCTTAGCTGGGATCAGCGTTCCAAAGAGAATATCGGCAAGGGGCAGCACGACGTTCAGATTATTAAAGTGGCGTTTGTGATGCATGTGATGATGGGAGTCCAGCCACCGGAACCAAAACGTTTTTTCCAACCAGCGCTCTTTGGGGATATGCATACAGTAATGGAGGTATTCATAAAGAAAATAATAAAAGATGAGGGCCGACAAAGCTCCTAGGAGGATATTGGACGCCAACGTTTTCTGGAGCCAAAATATGACGGGTGTGTGGAGCAGAAGGATAAAAGGCGCGTTCCACCACGCGAAGCGAACCTTGCGGATCACCTTTGCATCGGAAAGAAAATAGTGGTCGCCGGTGCGGAAAAGGCCGTGATGCACCACAGCGTGGGCACGGAAAGGATATTGCCACCGCGGCTGGTGCATCAAATATTTATGCAAGGTCCATTCGAAGAAGCTGGCATAGACAAAAGAACAGCCGAAGGCCATAAGTTCACTGATGCTAAAGGTCATCCATTCCCTCCTACATTTTTCCGACCGTCCGATACACTTCTCTTTGACCCTAAAGAACCGGAGCGGGAAAATACGTTGAAATTACAGACGGGCCGGGTTGGTATTAGTGAGCGTTGCGCCAGGGGGAGACGAAGTATAGTTTCAATTGCTTGCTTTTGCCGCTATCCTTGCAACGTGATGCCACTGTACGTGGTTTTTCCTCCTACGTCAATGTAGATGGAGCGGGGCGCACATGAATCTTCCTCGTTTACCCCCGGGGAGCTTTGTGGTAGCTTACCGG
>Ga0335082_10007754_pt1 | contig 11651 bp, 9 predicted proteins | sample Lox_Sample_41_FD_206718 | JGI IMG/M metagenome (GOLD analysis project Ga0335082, IMG submission 206718) | Soil microbial communities from Loxahatchee National Wildlife Refuge, Florida, United States - Lox_Sample_4.1 | ecosystem: Environmental > Terrestrial > Soil > Wetlands | place: USA: Florida...
GGACGTCGCGGGTTCAAATCCCGTCTCCCGCTCAGAAGAAAACAAGGGTTTGAGGGGCTCGCGCTGCCGCTGATCCTGCCCCCGTCTCTGACGCTGGCCCTGTCTCTGACGCTGTCCCCGCCCCTGACGCTGCCTCCGCCTCTGACGCGGGCGCCGACGTTCCCCGCCGACGCCCGCGCCGCGCGCTTCACCGCGTGACGGTGGCCACGATGGCGCGCCCCTGATCCAGCTCATCGAGCAGCTCCGGCGAGACCTGCTCGACGTACCCGAGCGGCCGGGTCGCCCCCGGGGTTACCCCCGGGGGCTCCCACAAATCCGGACGTGCGGATTTCCCGCATCCGGCTCGTCAGGTCGCAGATTCGCTCGGGACTACGCTGTGAGTCGGGTGTGCCGCGGGCAGCGGGAAGCGCTCCAAGAGCGGTAGGAATCGCCGCCAGGAGAAGCTTCGCCGATTGCGCCGCGCCAATGACCGGCCCCAGATGCGTTCGGCTTCGTGGCGATAGCGCGAGAGCGCTTCGCCATTGCCGGTGATGCCGTAGTAGTTGAAGTGGCCGCGCAGCATCCGACACAGCGTCTCGTGTTGCTCGCGCAGGACGTGATGCCGCATAGTGCGACACCGCTCCTTCAGATTCTTGAGGCCGCGAGCAAACCGATTCTTCGCTGTCCGCTGTTTCACTATCCAGCTCCTGTTTCTCGACACCGCCCAGTAGTGGGTGAAGCCAAGAAAGTCGAAGCTGCGTTGCTGCTGCGCGCGCTGCTTGCCCAGACCAGGACAGTTGAAGGACACCAGCCTGGTCTTCTCCGGGTGTAGCTTCAACCCGAAGCGCTCGAAGCGTCGGTGAAGCGCCGTCATGACGCGCCTCGCGTCATCTTCACGCTGCAGGAGCAGCACGAAGTCATCCGCATAGCGGATGGGCTCCATGTGCCCTTTCAGCCGTGGCCACACGTCGCGCACGACCCATCGGTCGAGCACTTCATGCAGGAAGATGTTTGCGAGCAACGGCGAGATGACGCCGCCCTGCGGGGTGCCTTCGTCAGGGCGCACGAGGCGTCCCTGCTCCATCACACCCGCACTCAGCCACCTGTCCACTAGCATGCGTACCACGCCGTCCCGTACCCGCTGGTCGAGGATGCTCCTCAGCTTCGTGTGATCGATCGTGTCGAAGAAGCTCTGGATGTCAGCCTCGATCACCCAGCAGCGCTTCCACGATGTGGGGCGCCGTTGCAGCTCCTCCAGCGCGCCGTGTGCCGAGCGACCGGGCCGGAAGCCGTACGACCAGGGCGAGAAGTCCTGCTCGTAGATAGCCTCCAGCAGCATCGCCACGGCACGCTGCGCAACCTTGTCCTCGAAGCTCGGGATGCCGATGGGTCTCTCGCCTCCGCTCGCCTTCGGGATGTGCGCACGCCGGACCGGGAGCGGACGGTAGGTGCCCGAGCGGATCTTCATCGCCAAGGCACTGAGGTTCGTTTCCAGGTTCGTCGCGTAGTCAGCCCACGTGCAGCCGTCTACGCCTGCGGCGCCATCCTTGCGCGTGCGGCGGTATGCCTCCATCACCCATTCGAGGTCGATTGCGTGCGCCACGCTCGTGAAGACCCGACTGCGGTCCTCCCTCGCCAGCTCTGCTATCCGTTGAAGTCTCGTTGTGACGTTCCCCGAGCACAGTGTCTCGGACATCTTTCTCTTCTCCGGTTCTGCTTCCCGGTCGCCCCTTCCCTCCACCGAGTCCCGTCGGGCTTTGGTTCCCCGGCTTCGTCGGTACGATGGGCAACTCCGACTCCTGCATCGCCTTCGCGCCGAGCTTCGATGACCCTAGTGCTCGGCGCTACCTCACGCGCGCTCGCTCTTCGCTCCTCGCGGCGCGCGAGCACGTCGCGCCGCGGGCCTGGGGCTTGTTTCGCGGTTCCCCTTCCGACTCGTTCGTGTGGAGCGATGCAGGTCTCCCAGGTTCCTGGAGGACCCTTGATGACTTGCCGTGCTCTGCGACCCCGGAGGAGCCATCAGCACCATGGCCGTCGGCGCTGCTGGTGTCGCCTTCCGCTCAAAAGACAGCGTCGGCCTCCTCATTGGTGTCTTTCGGGGCTGAATCGCACGGCCAGCCGTCCTCGCTGTCTACGCTTCGCAGCTCGCGTCGCCGCGAGACCACGCAAGACTCGCTTGTCCGGTGCTGACCAGGCGTCCGGCGCGGGGCTGGTTACCCGCAGGGTCCCTTCGAGGGCTTTCGCGTTCGCTTCTCAGTTCATGCTTCCTCCTCCCAGGCTTGCCTGGCGCAACCTCCGCGACATCGATACACGCGCCCGTCTCCCTCGCGCTCCCCAGCGCCGTCCTGTACCGCGCGTTGCGCGTCCCTCCCGAAGACCCACTCCCTTCCGCGAGGTTGAGCGCCACACTCGCCGACGCCCTCCTCAACTGATTGCCGAGATCCCGATCATGCTTCTCAATCTGCACGAGCACCGGCCTCAGCCGACGCAGCACCGACAGCATCAACGGATACGCCTTGAGCATGTGCCTCTCCTTGCACGCCTCCGCACCCGACTGCGCGAAGGCGACCCGCCCACGGCGCGGAGCGCAGGCCGCATCAAGGCTGGTCAGCAGCCGTGAGGCTGCTGACCACCGCCGAGCGCAGCGAGGCGGCGCGCGCTCCTGCGCGCGGCCTTGAGGCGGCCGAGCACCGCAGCCACAATGGGAAAGCCGAGCGAGCGACTCCCCTCGTTCGCTCAATCCCTCGGCGGGAACGGCCCCTCGTGCAAGAAAGGCTCGAGAGCCTTCGCGTCGACACGCCCGTGCGTCCGCACCGCGCCGACCACCTGCTTCACCGAAGCGACGACCAGCCGGGGCGCGTCGATCTGGATGAAGTGCCCCGAGTGGTCCGCGATCGCGTGCGCCGAGTTGGTCGAAAGGTGCGCCACCATCTCGTGGCCCGCGATGAACTTCTGCTCGAACGCGGCCATCTCCTCGGGCTTGAACTCCGGAGGAAGCGGCTGCTTTCCTCGCGCCGACAGGACCACGAGGGGCATGTCGCCCAGGAGCCGCGCGGAGGCGCGCAGGTCCACGGTCCCCGCGAGCATCGTGTCGTAGTCGACGCCTTCCGGGTCGTCGCGCATCCGGGCGCGCATCTCGTCGGGATTGCCGAGCTCTGGCACCTCCGCCTCGGTCGGCCCGTCCACGAGCACCATGCCGACCACTTCCTCCGGGTGCTCCGCCTGGAACAGCCGGACGTTGATGCAGCCCATCGAGTGCGCGACGAGCACGTATGGACCCGGGATGGCCGCTCTCTGGAGGAGCGCCTGGAGCTCGTGCGCCATCTGCCGATTCGAGTGCTTCCTCGGCGCGGGGCTCGAGCTGAACCCGATGCCCGGGCGGTCGTAGACGCACGTGCGCGTGATGCGGCCGAAGTCGTCGAGGACCAGGCCCCAGCTCACGCCGTCGGCACCGTGTCCGTTGTCGATGACCACGGTGGGTGTTCCGTGGCCGACGCAGTGGAGGTGCAACGACATGCCGCCGCCCATATCCACCATGCCGTCGTCGGTCGGGGTCGGGGTCGGGGTCGGGGTCGGGGTCGGGAGTCGGCTCACGGGAACGCCGCTTCGCAGCGACGACACCACCTGCCACGTGGCGGTGACGACGCGCTCGGGCGCGTCGTTCGGGATCCACCCGGCCTCGGGGGCCACGATGTGCGCCGAGTTCCTGGAGAGCGACGTGACGTCCTCCTCCATCGCGCGCCACGTCGCCTCGAGCTTGTCCCAGGAGTCGGCGGGAATGTCGAACATCGGCTCCCGCGGCTTGCCGCGCGTGACCAGGACGAGCGGCCGATCGCCTAGCGACAGCGGCGCCTTGCGCAGGTCGGCCATCGCGCCGAACAGGTCGTCCGGGTCCACGTTCTCCGGCTTCGTGACAAGGTCCGCCTTCATCGTCGCGACGGCGGCGGGCGGGTACATCGCGTAGTAACGCGAGTCGTAGTCCTTGGTCTGCGGGTCGACGAGGACCATGCCGGCCACCGCGCGAGGGAAGTCGCGCGCGTAGATCTGCGCGACGAGCCCCCCGAGGCCGTGGCCGACGAGGACGATGGCGCTCGAGTCGTCGCGGTCTCCGAGGAGGTTGCGGAGCTCGCCGACGAGCTGGCGCATGCGGTGCGGCTTCGGAGCCGGGCTGCTGTACCCGGAGCCGGGGCGGTCGTACGCACACACGCGGGTGAAGCGGCCGATGGCGGAGTAGATGGGACGATAGTCCGTCACCCAACAGCCGAGGCACGCGTCGAGAACGACGGTCGGCGAGCCCTCCCCGACGCAGTGCACGTGCAGCGACTCGCCGCCGCCGACGTCGACCATGCCGTCATCGGGCAGCGCGGGCGACGGGGCGGGGTGCGACGGAGTCGCTGCGGGCGCGTGCGCTTGGCAGCAAGCCAGCAACAAGAATGACGCGATGCTGCTCCCTTTCATGGCGACTCCTCTGGTGCCCTAGCCGGAATCCGGCTCGTCCGGGGCGAACTCGATGGGGTAGACGACCGTGACCTCCCCGTCGTGCGGAGGCGCGTCGAAGCTCACGCTCATCATCGATTCGCGCACGCACGTCTGCATCTCGCGGTCGTCGATGCTGGTGCCGTCCACGAGCTTCGCCTCGTCCACGACGCCGCCCACCTTGCGGTCGCCGATGATCCGGAAGTAGACGACGAGCTTGCCCGCGAGCTTCGGATTGCGCTTCAGCGCGTCGTTGTAGCAATCGAGAGCCAGCGGGAAGAGATCCTCGCGCACGCGGGCCTGGATGTACTTGGGGTCCACCCTCGGGTTACCCGCGTCGTCGAGGCCGAGCACCGGCATGGACCCGAAGGCGAACGTCGGCGCGGGCGCTGCCGCTTCGATGGGCTCGCCCGACATGCCCAGCACCCCCGCCTCTGCGAGGAGCGCGCGGATCGCTTCACGCATCCGGTCAGCCTGGGCCCGATCGAGCTTCGGCCCGCCGTGCGAGACGCCAGCGTCGAGCGACGATTCGTTCGGCGCAGGCACCGCGGCCGCCGCTCCGGCGGTGGGCTCCTCGTCCTGCCCCTCGGCCATCGCGGCGCCGCTGCGACGCTGCGCCTTCGACGATGCTCTCTCCCACCAGCGGTATGCGAGCAGCGCCGTGGCCACGACCATGAGCACGACCACCGCCCGTCGCCACGTTCGCATCCTTCGTTACAACTGTAGTGCGATTTCGACTGGCGTCAACGCGAGGCCGCATGGCATCACCTTGTGAGATGCTCGGAGACAGCGTTCCCATGGGTGCGATCGGCCCACGTAGCGCCATCCTGTTTGCCACGGTCGCCGAGAAGCGGCATGGCCCACGACCCGGGTCAGAGCGCATGAGCATCATCATCGGCACGGTGAACCGCTCGCTGTCCTCCCATGAGCAGGTCTCTTCGCTCCCGGGTGCCAACCGTGTTCCTCCCTGGTTCATGGTCACTCACTCCAGGGAGTCGGCGTTCTTCCTCCCGGGAGCCCGCGTGCTTCCTCCACGATCCAGCCGTGCTCGCTCCTCGAGGGCTTGGCTCTCCTCCTGGCCCGCACCGGTGCCACTGATACGATCGGCACTGTGCAGCGGCGCGACCCCAAGCCGGCAAGGGTGCTGCCTCGTGCAGTCCTTCGCCTCTCCGGGGCTACCCCGGAGGTCAGTCGTGACTGTGTCACTCGGCGCATGACCGGCGCTGCGCGCGAGCGCAGGACTGGTCACGCAAAACGGGACTCGTTGGGGCGCGCCGCTGCGCGTTGACCTGTGCGCGCCGCACGCTTTCGTCAGCTCGTAGCGGAGGGGCTTGCCGCGGCGTTCCTGGACGGACCCTGGGTGCCCGACGCCATGGCGGAGCGCGGAGGCATCGCGCTCGGAAGCTCGGCCCGCTGGCTGCGAGCCACGGCGAAGCGGGTCCACACTGCCATTCCCGAGGCACCTCGCGATGCGCTCGGCGAGCTGGCAGCCACCATCGCCCACGACCCCGGCTTCGAGAAGGCCCTCACCAGGGGGCAAGAGGTCGTGCGCCTTCGGCGATTCTTCTTGCCCGAGCCGGCCATGCGAGAGGGACGCCCCGCTTGGGACGTGCCCCAGCTTGCGACGACAGGCGACGTTGCGATCTGGCTCGGCGAAGACGTCGCGTCTCTCGAGTGGCTTGTGGACTGGCGGGGGCTCGCCCGCCACGGTCGCTCCTCTTGCTTGCGCCACTACATCCATCGATGGCTGCCCAAGCGTGGCGGCGGTCTGCGCCTGGTCGAAGCGCCGAAGCCTCGTCTCAAGGCCATACAGCGGCGGATTCTGCACGAGATCCTCGACAAGGTGCCCCCTCACGAAGCCGCCCACGGGTTTCGACCCGGGCGCAGCGTTCTCTCGCACGCACGCGTTCACGCCGGGCGGGCCGCCGTGCTTCGCATGGACCTCGAGGACTTCTTCGTCTCCATACCCGCGCCGCGCGTTTACGGCATGTTCCGCACCGTCGGTTACCCCGAAGAAGTCTCTCGTGTCCTGACCGGGCTGTGCACCAGCCGAGCACCCACGGCGGACATGCCGCCAGCGAAGGGAGCCACGACCGCGGCGGACCTCGCCGCGCTGTATCGCACGCGGCAACGCTACCGCACCCGGCACCTGCCGCAGGGGGCGCCCACTTCGCCCGCCATCGCCAATCTCTGCGCTCACGGTCTGGACGTTCGCCTCGGCGCGGCGGCGCAAGCGGCCGGCGCTACCTACACGCGATACGCAGACGACCTGGTCTTCTCCGGAGACGAAGGTTTCGCGAGGATGTGCTCCCGCTTCTCCGCTCTCGTTGGACGGATTGCGCTGGAGGAGGGCTTCCACGTGCAGCACCGCAAGACCCGCGTCATGCGCCGAAGCCAACGGCAAGAAGTGACCGGCATCGTCGTCAACGAGCGCCCGTCGATTCGCCGCGCGGACTTCGACCGGCTGCGTGCGGTCCTCCACAACTGCGTGCGCTTTGGTCCGGCGGATCAGAACCGCGACGACCGCGACGACTTTCGCGCATACCTCGAAGGGTCCGTGGCCTGGGTCAGCCAGGTACAGCCCGAGCGCGGGGCCAAGCTTCGAGCCTTGCTTCGCCGCGTCGAGTGGCCGGCCTCCTGAGAGCCTACGGCTGTAGCTGCCTCGTTGGTCGCATGTGCGCGATGCTCCTCCGCAGCGTAGATTCAGCGCGTGGGCGGGGTTCGCCGTGCTTGGCCACTCTGGATAGCGCTGGGTGCGCACGCCGCCGTCGCGGGTGCGCTCTGGAGCATGCGTCCACCCGGACCAACACAGTCCGCGACACCGGTCGACACGGCCATCATGCTCGACGACGAGGAGCGTCCCCAGCCGGAGAGCCCGAACCCACCGGAGCCATTCGACCAAAGGCGTGAGCCGCCCCCCGGCGCCGTCGCCGAGGCTCTCGTACCCGCGCGAGTCACACTCTCAGTACCGTCACCGTCGTCGTCGGCATCCGAGGCGCCCGAGATACCCGCGGGGAGCGCGACCGCTTGGTCGTTCTCGCCCACGGGCCCAATGGATCTCGGCATCGGGAGCTACTGGAAGAGCGTTGCGTCAGCCAGCAGCGCCCCCCGTCCGCCACCTTCGGCCGAGGAATACGCGAGGAACAGCGACTTCGCCCGCCGGCTCAGCGACGACATGCGCGCCCACGATCTGGCGACGGGCCACAGCATCGCCGGGCCGCTCGTGAGCGCCGCCCACGACGCCGCTTCGCCGAACGTCGCTCCCGAAGTCGGAAGCGCCACGATCGAGATCGAGTCCGACGCGTCGGGTCAGATCGTGGCCGCGCACGTCGTGGAGGCTTCGGCGGATCGCGCCCAATGGGACGACGTTGCCGAGAAGATTCGGAGGTCCATGGCGAACAAGCGTCTCCGTGTGCCAGTGGGCGCCCGAGGCGTACGCGCCCACGTGCGCATCGTCGCGGAGCGCACATTGCCCAGCGGCGAGCGAACGCAGACGCGCCCGGGGGCCGCGCCCGACGAGGTATGCGACAGCAGCGGCCCCACTCGCCGATGCGGGGCCGGAATGCCCGCCGGCGCTGGGGGCACTTGGGGCGACGTCACCAACTTCGGCGCCAGACGCTCGCGCGTCGTACACGTGCAGTTGCTGGACGAGGCCCTTCTGTGAGGAGCCATGGAATGACGCAAAGTCCGCGTCTGTTACGGTGACACCGTGCTCCTCGGTGCGCTGCGCATCGCGCTCCTGTCGATGGCACGCAACCGACTGCGCACGTTGCTGACGGTGCTCGGGATCCTCATCGGGATCACGGCGGTCATCGTGGTCGCCGCGCTCGTCGAGGGCACCAGCGCCGCAGTCGACGCGCGCATCGACTCCATGGCCTCGAGCGCGCTCTACGTCTGGCCGAAGGCTCTTCAGGTCTCCGGACCGCGCGCCAAGTTCGCCGGCCGCCTCACCGACTCCGACGGAGAGGCGGTGCTGCGCGAGGCGACGAACGTTGCGCTGGCCGCTCCCTTCGAGCTCACGCAGACCCAGGTCGTCTACGGCGACAAGAACATCTCGACCTGGATCGTCGGCACCACGCTGCCCTACTTCACCATCCGACGGTTCACCATCTCCAAGGGCGAGAAGTGGACCCCCACCGACGAGATCGCGAGAACCAAGAACTGCGTCGTCGGGCGGACCGTCGCCGAGAAGCTCTTCGGCGAAGGCGATCCGATAGGCCGCACCATCCGCGTGGGCCGCATCCCCTTCACGATCATCGGCATGCTCACGCCGCGCGGCGCGGGCGCATTCGGTGACGATCAGGACGACCGCATCATGATGCCCGTGGGCACGTACCGCACGCGCGTGGTGCACGTCCCGCCGGGTCGCGCAGACGAGCTGATGTTCAGCGCGACGAGCGACGCGGTCGTCGACAAAGCGCGCGAGCAGATCACGGGCATCCTGCGGCAACGGCACCACCTCGACGACGGGCGCGACGACTTCGAGGTGCGCACTCAGGCCGAGATGCGCGACAAGGTCGACTCCATCGCCGCCATGCTGGAGCTGTTCGGCGTGGGCGTCGCAGCCGTGAGCCTCCTCGTAGGCGGCGTCGGCGTCATGAACATCATGCTCGTCAGCGTGACCGAGCGGACGCGCGAGATCGGCATCCGCATGGCCGTCGGCGCGCGCGAGCGAGACATCCTGCTGCAATTCCTCGTCGAGGCCATCGTGGTCACCCTGCTCGGCGGATTCCTCGGCATCGCCCTGAGCTTCGCCGCCACGGCAGGCATCGGCCGAGCCCTCGACCTCTCGATGACGCCGAGCCCCACCTCGGTGGCGATCGCCGTGGCGACGAGCGTCGCGATCGGGTGCATCTTCGGCTTCATGCCGGCATTTCGCGCCGCGAAGCTCGACCCGATCACGGCGCTACACGTCGAGTAGCGCTCGCTCAGCGCACCCCCACCGTGATCAGCGCTTCGGCCGACAGGGTCGCGCCCCCGGCTGGGATCTTCCGCTCCACGATCGCGAGCACGCGCTTCTCTATCTCCGCCCACGCCGGCTCGCCGAGCTTCTCGCGAAGCATCACCAGCGGCGCCGCCGCGCGCGTCGTCGCGTCCGTGTAGCTCGCGGCCGACTCGAAGCGATACGACGCGGTGAAGGGGTGCACCTCGACGTCGCGGAAGCCGGCGGCGCTCATCTCGGCGCGGCACTCCTCGACGGTCTGCAAGTCGCCCTTGGCCATCGGTGGGACCTGAGGCATCGCCTCGGCGAACGCGTCCATCCCGATCTTCATGAGCGGCCGCCTCTCGATGGGCGCCCACGTCGCCACGACCCCGCGGCCGCCGGGCTTCAGCACCCGAAGCAGCTCCCGGAAGGCCTTCGGCCGGTCTGGGAAGAACATGAAGCCGAACATGCAGAAGGCGGCGGCGAAGCTCGCGTCCTCGAGCTTCAGGTCCTGCGCGTCCATGACCGCGGTCTCGACGTTGCGCACGCCCGCGCGCCCCGCCCGGGCCTCGAGCTCCTGCAGCATGCCGGGCGAGAAGTCGGTCGCGACCACGCGCGCGACCGACGGCGCGACCACGAGCGCGAGCGTGCCGGGGCCCGCCGCGACGTCCAGCACGACGTCGGCAGGACGAAGGCGCGCCTGACGCGCCGCCTCGGCGGCGAATTCGCGCCATGAGCCCACGAACTCGGCGTAGCCGGCGGCCGCGGCGCTCCACGCAGCGGGCATCTGGTTGGGACCAGGTGCGGCGGGCTTTGTCATGGGGTCACTCACGGACGAGTCGACCGTCAAGATACACGACCCCCGCACCGCGCTCATGTCACGTGACGTGACATGCGCCAGCGCGAGGGGCTGCGCCCCCGTCAGCGCCGTCGGCGAGAGTTCGCTGCGCTCAGTAGCGGCCCGTGAGGGCCACGTACACTTCCGCGCTGTTGTAGAAGAGCAGGTACGGGTGCACGACGCCGTCGTGCAGAAGGCCCGGATACCCGATGCTCGGGTCGCCGTTGGCGAGCGCGAGGGTGATATCGCTCTTGAAGCCCTGCAGGTCGGGCAGGATGTAGCGCGTGAAGATCTCGCCGCCGTAGCTCTGCTGGAACGGCTGGCCGTCGACCAGCGGGTTGCTCGTCGCGCCCATGCACGCCGACTGCGCTGGGCAGCTGCCCACGTCGTAGAACCAGATGTACGAGTCGACGAGCGCCGCGCCCACCGACCAGGGGCGGTGGAACGGCATCGTGTACTCGGCCGTGATGGCGCCTCCGGCGGCCCACTTGACGTTGGGCTGGCCCGCACCCTGACCGGCCGCGGAACCGTCTTGCCCGGCGCCGAGTGCGTTCTGGCTCGTGTACTTGTCCCAGAAGTACGAACCGCGAAGGCTGAGCCCGACGAAAAGGTCGCCGAAGCGGCGCGACAGGCTGATCGAGACGCCCGGGGTCGTGATGTTGCTTGCGAGCTGGCTGTAGTACGAAATCGGCACCGACAGCGAGCCGCTGGTCGCGAGGTTGAACTTCTCCGGCAGCTGGAACCTGTGCGTGTACCCGAGCGAGATGTCGAACAGGCGGAAGCCCGTCTCGGTGGCGTCCGCCTGCAGGAGCTGCTGCGTGCCGCCGCCGATCGAGACGGTGTCGTTCTGCGTGAGGTTGTAGCGGCCGTACAGGCTGTAGACGTTGACCGTCTTGACCGACGCGTCGGTCGTCAGGAAGTTGCCCTCGAGAAGGTGGTGCGTCTCGAAGCCGCCGCCGATCTCCCAGGGCTTCTCTTGCTGGGCCTTCTGCACGCCCGTGTCGGGATTCAGGCCGCTCTTGCTCAGCGGAACCAGCGACGTGTCGACGCTGCCGCCTTGCTCGGCGCTACCGCCGGAGCCGGCCGCCGTCGACCCCTGGGGCCCGACGCCGCCCTTGCCTCCGGTGTCACCCTTCTGGCCAGCGCCGCTGCCGGCACCCGCCCCCGCCGCAGACGCGACGCTCGTCGCGAGCAGAGCCGCGATCCCCAAACCCACGGTAATCAGACGCATTCGGCTTACTCCCTCGACGTTTCCGGACTGCAAGGCGGCGCCAGTGAACCGAAATCCATGCCCAAGCGCAAGCACTCTTCCGAGAGCCCGCGCGCCTGCCTCGTACGCCCCCATGTCCCACACCGTCCAGCGGATCTCGCCGGTGTTTGCGGTGGATCAAGAAGAGGTGGGTCGCCCTGCCATTGTGCGGCGTGGGCGGAATC
>Ga0335082_10007755_pt1 | contig 11651 bp, 10 predicted proteins | sample Lox_Sample_41_FD_206718 | JGI IMG/M metagenome (GOLD analysis project Ga0335082, IMG submission 206718) | Soil microbial communities from Loxahatchee National Wildlife Refuge, Florida, United States - Lox_Sample_4.1 | ecosystem: Environmental > Terrestrial > Soil > Wetlands | place: USA...
TCCAATAAAACACAATCTTCCACAGGCTGACCGCCCTGGCGGACGATGTCATCATTGGCAATTGCTATTTCAGATTTCAAAATAATTTTATCGCCAACAATACCTACAATTTTATCGGCAACTACTTTTTGCTGGGCAAAAGAAATAAAAGCTGCCAGACAAAATAAAAATCCCAATAAAGTTTTTTTCATATTCATCTCAGATTCAAAAGTAAATTCATCACTCCTTACCGGATTATTTTGATGAGAATTTAACAAAAGTTTGTTAAGGGTCCGGTTACTTCATATTCAGCAGCAGGCTCATATTTACAAGGTTCGTTTTACTTCTTCTTCTTCGTATGCTTCTATGATATCTCCCACTTTGATATCATTATAGTTTTTGATTGTGAGCCCACATTCCATACCCGAAACAACTTCTTTTGCATCATCCTTAAAACGTTTCAAAGAAGCTAATTCTGCAGTAGCTCCTTCCCCTGTCGGATAAATCACAATACCATCACGAACCAGTCTGATTTTTGCATTGCGGTTGAGTTTGCCCTCCAACACATAGCAACCGGCAACTGTTGCTTTATCGAATTTAAATACATTTCGCACTTCCAGATTAGCCACAATCTTTTCCTGGATTTTCGGCTCGAGCATTCCTTCCATTGCACTTTTTACTTCTTCGATGGCATTATAGATAATGGAATATGTTTTAATTTCCACACCTTCATTTTCAGCCAGGCGTGATGCTTGTACAGAAGGACGAACATTGAAACCCACGATCACCGCATCTGATGCTGTTGCCAATAACACGTCACTCTCGGTAATAGCGCCTACTCCTTTATGCACAACGCGGACTGCAATTTCTTCTGTCGACAATTTCTGTAATGAATCACTCAATGCTTCTACTGAGCCATCCACATCACCTTTAATAATCAGGTTCAATTCTTTGAAATTACCCAATGCAAGTCGGCGCCCGATTTCATCAAGAGTAATATGCTTTTTGGTTCTGATACCTTGTTCCCTTAATATTTGTGCTCTTTTATTTGCCACGTCCTTGGCCTCACTTTCGTCTTTAAATACTTTAAATTTCTCACCAGCCTGCGGGGCTCCATTTAAGCCCAGCAATAGAACGGGAGTAGATGGCGGAGCTTCATCCACTCTTTTATTTCTTTCATTGAACATTGCTTTTACTCTTCCAAAATGCTGACCGGAAACAACGATATCACTTCCATATAATGTTCCACCTTGTACCAATACCGTTGCCACATATCCCCGCCCCTTATCCAGAGAAGCTTCGATGATGGTTCCTGAAGCTTCACGGTCGGGATTGGCTTTCAGGTCGAGAATTTCTGCTTCCAATAAAATTTTTTCGAGGAGAAGATCGATATTCAATCCTTTTTTTGCTGAGATTTCCTGGGATTGATATTTCCCACCCCAATCTTCAACCAGCAAGTTCATGGATGCAAGTTGTTCTTTTATTTTTTCCGGATTCGCGCCCTCCTTATCAATTTTATTGATAGCAAATACCATTGGAAGATTTGCAGCCTGGGCATGAGAAATGGCTTCTTTGGTTTGAGGCATGATCGCATCATCGGCAGCAATTACAATGACTGCAACGTCGGCGGCTTTGGCACCACGGGCACGCATAGCCGTAAATGCTTCGTGACCAGGAGTATCCAGGAAAGTTATTTTTCTTCCATCAGCGGTTGTTACCTGGTAGGCTCCGATATGCTGAGTAATACCTCCGGCTTCCCCGGCTACCACATTTGCATTTCTTATATAATCAAGAAGAGAAGTTTTCCCATGATCAACATGCCCCATGATCGTTACGACGGGTGAACGAGGCACCATGTCTTCAGGATCATCTTCTACCTCTTCTTCTTCCATTTCGGCAGCATCATCGATACCAATAAATTCCACTGAATAGCCGAATTCACCGGCCACGAGTTCAATAACGTCGGCTTCCAGGCGTTGGTTAATCGATACCATCATTCCAAGACTCATACATTTACTGATAATGTCTGCATAGCTTACATCAAGCAGGTTTGCGAGTTCACTTACACTAATAAATTCAGTAACCTGTAATTTATTACTACCAACCTGTTCGGCTTCTGAATGTTCGGCCATTTCTTCGCGCTTAGCACGGCGATACTTCGCTTTTAGACTTTTTCCGCGTCCACCTGTGCCAGCCAGTTTGGCTTGTGTTTCCCTTATTTTTTCCTGTATTTCTTTCTTATCAATTTCTTTTACTTCGCGCTGAACTCTATGATCCTGTCTGCGATTCCGGTCGCCTCCACGATTATCCCTCTGCGGTGTAAATCGCTGACCACCGCCTCCGCCACGATCGGGTCTTCTGTCCCTTTGAAATCCTTCTCTTTGGGGAGGTCCGCCGCCACCTTCTCTTTTTTCAATCGGTATTCTTTTTCTTTTCCTTTTTTCTTCAACCTGTTTTGGTCTTGTATCATTTGTAGAAGGCAATTCGATCTTCCCTAAAATTTTGGGACCTTCAAGTTTATCAGCCTTGATGTTTTCAACAAGGTTATTCTCCTCTTCTTTTTCGGGTTCTTTTGTTTCCTCTTTTTCTTCAATTACGGGAGCAGAATCTTCTTTCTTTTCTTTTTTTACTGGTTTCTCCTCTTCCGGTTCTTCTTCTTTTTTCTTTTTGACAGGTTTTTTCGGTCTGGTTGAGGAATCAATCGACGAAAGATCAATTTTGTCTAACACTTTCGGACCTTCAATATCTGGAACTTCTATTTTTATTACTTCCGGCTCTTTCTTCTTCTCTTCTACAACGATTGGTTTCGGGGGTTCTTCTGCAACAGGTTCCTCTTTGACAGGTTTTTTTATTTCTTTTTTAAATAAGATGGTTTCTTCTTCTTTTTTCTTTTTGGTTTCCACATTTCCTTTTGGTAAATCGATCTGGTCGCTTTTAATTTTAGCTACCTTATCCCCCTGGAATTCCAATTGCAGAGACCGATACATGTCTTCTGTCAATTTAGACGTGGGCTTTAGCTCATCTTTACTAAATCCTTTGCCGACTAAAAAATCCACCAGCGTGTCCTTGCCGATGTTGAATTCTTTAGCAGCAGCCATTAATCGTGGTGTTGTTGTTTCTGCCATATTATATGAGTCCATGGATCATAGTCCATGGACTATGGTCATGCGATTTTAAATCTATTTATGATTCCTGGTTTCATATTCCTATGAAGCAGGCTATTATTCTTTCTGGAATTCTTCCTTAAGTATACGTCTAACCTCCTCAATGGTTTCTCTTTCCAGGTCTGTTCTTCTTTCCAATTCTTCCGCTGTCAGATCGAGAACGCTATGAGCGGTATCGCAACCAATCCGTTTTAATTCATCAATGATCCATGTTTCGATTTCATCACTGAATTCATCCAGGTCAATATCGAATTCTTCAGATTCACCTTCATTATCACGGAATACATCAATCGAGTAACCTGTCAGTTCCTGTGCCAATTTTATATTAACCCCTTTTCTTCCGATCGCCAGTGAAACCTGGTCGGGTTTTAAATAGACATTTGCATGTTGCTTTTCGCTGTCTATTTCCATACTGGTAATTTTAGAAGGAGTCAGGGATCTTTGAATCAACAACTGAATATTATTAGTCCAGTTGATGACATCAATATTTTCGTTTTTTAATTCACGAACTATGCCATGAATCCGGCTTCCTTTCATACCAACGCAGGCGCCAACAGGATCAATCCTGTCATCATAAGATTCAACAGCGACCTTGGCCCTTTCTCCGGGCTCACGGACTATTTTTTTGATTACAATCAATCCATCAAAGATCTCGGGAACTTCGATTTCAAGCAATTTAGCCAGAAAAGACGGACTTGTACGGGAAAGGATGATAACGGGTGAATTATTTTTCATATCCACTTTTTTCACAACCGCACGGATGGTTTCGCCTTTTTTGAAATAATCCTGAGGAATTTGTTCAGATTTCGGAAGAATCAATTCATTTCCTTCTTCATCTAATAAAAGGATTTCTTTTTTCCATACCTGATATACTTCCGCGCTGATTATTTCTCCAACGCGCTCGCTATATTTTTTAACCAAAACATTTTTCTTAAGGTCTCCGATCCTGCTTGCAAGAGTTTGCTTTGCAGCCAGGATTGCACGACGGCCGAAATCTAATATTTCTATTTCTTCATATAATTCTTCCCCAACTTCATAATCAGGCTCAATCTTAACAGCATCACTATATGCAATTTGTGCAAGAGGATCCAAAACTTCACCGTTTTCGACGATCGTCCTGCGACGAACTATTTCAAGGTCGCCTTTTTCAGCATTGACGATCACATCAAAATTTTCATCACTGCCATATTTTTTTCGCAGCAAAGTCTTAAAAACATCTTCTACCACCTTCATCATGGTGGGACGGTCTATATTTTCGGCTTCCTTGAAGTCCTGGAATGCCTCAATCAAGTTAATACTTGCCATAACACGAGGGTTTAAATTCCTCCGCCTGAGCGGAAGACAAATTAAAAAACTGTTTGAATTCTTGTTGTTTTTATATTATTAAATAAAAATGTATGATTGATCAATTGTTTGTTCCGGTTCTTGCCCACAGCCTCTTCCAGAATAATGCCATCTTCACTCACTTCGATCAAACGCCCTTCTTTTTTTATTCCATCCTGCAATACGATCTCAGCTTTTCTCCCAATATTTTTTTTGTATTGACGAATCAATTTCAGAGGTTCATCAATTCCAGGAGAAGATATTTCCAGTGAAAAATCACCTGCGGGATATATATCCGCTTCCTCAATTTTTTTATATAGAATGCGATTGAAACGCACGCATGTCTCAATTGTTATTCCCGAATCGCCATCCAGGAATACTTTTATATTATTGGTGGGCTTGATCCTGATATCAACCAGGAAATAAGATGGTTCATTCCCCAAAACCTCATCTACCATTGATTTGACAAGCCCCAGTGTTGCATCATTATCCATAGAAAATGAAGAAGGGAACGATTGCGTTCCCTTCTGTTGTTTCTTTTACCATAGCAAAAATAAGATAAATACCCTATTACTTCCAAAACAGGATATTAAATCTTTGAAAAGCAAATATTTTGTTTGGAATTCATTAACAAAGTAATTTTAAGAAAGCGATCAACATGAGCCAGCCCGACAACCTGGGATCTTTTGTTAAAGACAGCAAACCATTGCTCAAGGAATACCTGGAAACCAGGCTGGAATTATTCCGCCTACAGGCAATCCGGCTCATTTCCCAATCAGCCGGCTATTTAATATGGTTACTGATCTCTGTTTTTCTTTTATTTCTGATTATGATTTTTTCGGGTATCGTACTCGGTTGCTGGCTGTCTAACCTGATGCATAGCTATGTTTGGGGATTTGGATTGACGACCCTGATCCTGGTCCTGGTTTTTATTTTATTGGCTGCCTTCAGAAAATCATTGTTTGTGCGTCCCGTGATCCAGGCAATTATCAATAAAATCGGTGAAACTGAAACTTCTGATCCTGATGACGAGGATCTCGCAGATTTATAGATATATTTATTCATATGAAGCGTCCAAGAAATATCAACAATCTCAATGCCCTGAATAAAGAAATTTACCGGCTTCAACTACATGCAAGGATGTTAGAAAAAAAAATCGACGAAAAATTCGATCATTTTCAGAATAATTATTCTTCCATGATTGTAAAATCCTTTCTTCCCGCCATCGCCCAGAAATCAGGTATTGCGGGGAATTTATTACAATTCGTTTTTCAAAATCAACGGCTCCAGGATTCAATCGGTAAGCTGGCGGAAAGACTTTTTAACAAGGTTTCTGATGGGGTTGAGTTTATTGCTGATAAACTAGACAGCCAAAAAAAAGAGAATACCTGAATTCCGGTAAACATTTCATCGGCGCATATGTTTAAGAAAGAATAAAAGGAATATAAACTACGTCCCGGGTTCAGCAGGTTTTTCTTTTATTGTAATTTTGTGTTTATATGGCAAGAATAGTTTTTTTACTCATTGTATTTTATCTGGCATACAGGCTGGTATTTGATCTGATTGTACCTATCATTAAAACTACCAGGCATATGAAACGTCAATTCAGCGATATGCGAGACCAGGCGAATAATGCCGGGCAAAGTAATACTGACAAAAACAATAATCATACATCCAATCAATCTAAAACTAAAGTAGGGGAGTATATTGATTTTGAAGAGATGAAATGAAGGATAGAATTTACCACCTGATATCTGTGATTGAAATTCCCGGAGGGAGATAAAATCCTTTCAGTCCTGCTGATTCGGCTCCATTTATATTTACCAATGCATCATCAACGAATAATGTCAATTCAGGCCTGAGTTTATTTTCCCTGATAATGTATTCAAAGGATTCTTTATCCGGCTTGCGCATTTTGAGGATATGGGAATAATATGCTTTTTCAAAATGATCGTCGAGCTCAGTATCTGCAAAGGCATTCCTGTAAATTTTTCTTACTGCTTCCATATGCAGAGAATTGGTATTACTAAACAGAAAAAGCCTGTATTTTTTCCGGAGTTCATGCAGGAGTTCTATGCGTTCCGGAGGAAAATTGATAAGCATCGCATTCCAAGTATTGACTACTATTTCGTCTGGTAAATCAAGATTGATCATTTTTTTGAGGTCAGAAATAAATTGTTGATCGCTGATCATCCCGATTTCATATTCCCTGAAAAAAGAAGCTGCAAATCCATGCCCAAAATAATGACTGAAGTTTTTTGCACCCAGAGCTACAAAATCATTCTCTGTTCTTTTATTGTCGATGTTTAAAATAACACCACCGAGATCAAATATGATATTTTCGATGTTCTGCATTGAAAAAATGTCAAAATTTTAAAATGTGGAAATGTGCTGTGAAGTTTACAGGATCACATTTCCACAGTTCCGCATTTTCAAATTAGTTCTTTAGTTTAAAATCTGCTTCCTTTACATCTCTTGAATTACCGCCTACGAACACTTTAAAATCTCCTGGCTCGTAGATATATTTCAAATCGCTATTATAAAATTTTAGATCATCGGCACCCAATAAAAAACTAATCTCCCTGCTTTCTCCGCTTCTCAAAAATATTTTCTGAAATTTTTTCAATTCCTTCACGGGCTGAGTCACACTGGCTACTAGATCATGAATGTATAACTGTACTGTTTCTTCCCCATCGTATTTTCCGGTATTGGTAACCGTTATCTTCACCTGAAGTTGCTCATTGGGTTTGATTTCTTTTTTACTGAGCGACAGATCTCCATATGAAAAGGTCGTATAGCTCAAGCCATATCCAAATGGATATAGAGGATCATTTGAAATATCCAGGTAATTCGATTTGAATTTGGGAAACCCGGTTCCGTCATAAGGACGACCGGTATTTTTATGATTATAATAAATAGGGATCTGACCTACGCTGCGTGGAAAGGAAACAGATAATTTTCCGGAAGGATTATAATTGCCGAACAATACATCAGCAATGGCATTGCCGGCTTCTGTTCCGCCAAACCAGGTATCGAGAATGGCGTCGGCATATTCGTTTTCCCAATTGAGGGTCATCGGCCTTCCGTTAAATAATAGAATGACGATTGGCTTGCCTGTTTTCTGCAATGCTTTCAGCAAATTCTCCTGGCTTTCCTGGAGATTGATATCAGCCATGCTGGAGGATTCTCCCGTCATATCAGCTGCTTCTCCAACAACAGCTACAACCAGATCTGATTTATTAGCAGCGTCAACTGCTTCGCGAATCATGTCTTCGGAAGAACGGCCATCAACTTCTATTTCAGGACCAAATACATTTACTCTTTTGATGAAGGCATCATCGTTGGATAAGTTGGCTCCTTTGGCATAAATGATGTTTACATTATTACCTGCTACATTTTTGATGCCATCAAGAACAGTTACAGATTTTTTATAGTCACCCGATACACTCCAGGTTCCCAGCATGTTTCGTTGGCTATTGGCTAAGGGGCCAACAAGTGCAATGGTGCCCGATTTCCTGAGAGGCAGAATCTGGTTATTGTTCTTCAGCAATACAAAGGAATGAGCTGCGATTTCCCGGGCATTTTTTCTGTTTTCATCCGAGAGAATTTCTTTTGACGCTCTTTCTTCGTTCATGCGGCGATAAGGATCATCAAATAAGCCCAATTTATATTTTGCTTCAAGAATTCTTCTACAGGCTGCATCAATTTGCTGCTGAGTGATTTTTCCTTCCTGCAAAGATTTTTTTAATGTTGTCAGAAATCCTTCACTTACCATGTCCATATCGAGACCTGCTCTCAAAGCGAGTGCAGATACCATTTGGAGATCTCCCATTCCATGAGCGATCATTTCACTGACTGCGGTGTAATCCGATACTACAAAACCTTTGAAGCCCCACTGCCTGCGTAACAGATCGGTCAATAGCCATCGATTGCCAGTAGCCGGAATTCCATCAATTTCATTGAAAGAACTCATGATGCTTCCAACGCCTGCATCCACTGCAGCTTTATAAGGAGGTAAATAATATTGATACATTTTAATACGGCTCATGTCAACAGTATTATAATCCCTTCCGGCTTCGGCTGCTCCATACAATGCAAAATGTTTGACACAGGCCATGACAGCATTATTTTTTGTAAGATCAGTTCCCTGGTAACCCCTTACCATCGCTCTTGCAACTACAGAACCGAGATATGGATCTTCACCAGCTCCTTCGGCAATCCTGCCCCAGCGCGGATCGCGGGCAATATCGACCATGGGTGAAAATGCCCAGTCCAATCCATCGGCGCTTGCTTCTGTTGCCGCAATCCGGGCAGATTTTTCGATCAGTATACTATCCCAGGAACAGGATAAGCCCAAAGGAATTGGAAAAACAGTTTTGTGCCCGTGAATGACATCTAATCCAAAAATCAAGGGAATATGAAGCCGGGAATTTTTCATTGCAATATCCTGTGCCTGTCTCACTTTATCAGGACCGGTAATACCAAACAAGCCTCCCACTAAGCCCTTACGGATTTTATCATCCACATCTTTACTCACAACAGATCCCGTTACTGCGCCGCCAGGTGTTACCAGATTTAATTGACCGATCTTTTCTTCCAGGGTCATTTTGCTCATGAGACTATTGACAAAACTGTTCATTTTGTCACTTTGCGCATGTGCATGCACGATAGTAAGGCAGCAGATGAAAACAAAAAATCTTATTTTTTTCATGTTATATATTTAAATGTTTGAGTTGTTCCGAAGATTTCTGTCTGGGTTTTGTCTATTTCATTAAATACGGTTCGATGGCTTTTTGCCATATGGCGTAGCCTTTAGGGTTCATATGCAGACTATCCTCTTTAAAAATTTCTCCGGTCGGATAACCATCTGCATTCAACATCTTATGATATACATCGACATAAGAAGTATATTTTTTTCTGGATATAAAATGTTCAATTAATTGATTTGCTTCCACCATTTTAGGCATCAGGTTTTTCCTGCTTGGACTTGGCTTTAAGGATACGAATACAATGTTTTCATCCTTCATTTTTTTCCTTATCAATTTGAATAATTTTTTAAAACGGGTGTACACTGCCTTGCCTGTAATGTCGTCTGAACCCGCCAGGTCATTTTCTCCGCAGTAGATGACGATTTGTTTGGGCTGATAAGGAAAAATAATATCATTTGCATACCTGATCACATCAGGCAAAGAGGATCCTCCAAAACCACGGTTAACAATGGTATATCCCGGAAAATAATCCTGTACATCTTTCCAGTAATTAAAAGAAGAACTCCCTACAAAAAGAATGGCATGAGTGGGCGGGAAATTGGCACTGTCTTGTTTCTTGAAGGCTTTTATTTCCCCGGCAAACGGAAAATCCTGGGCAAATCCCTTGCTGACAACTAATAAAGAGAATAAAAATAATTTGCTGAAAAATTTGAGCATAATGAATCTCTGTTATTCAACTTTTATAATTTTTGTTTTGGAAGATACACCATTTTCGTTCACGGATTCGATGCAAAAATAATAAGCACGTTCCTTATCCATGCCCCTGAAGAAATAATCATTGACGTTATACAGCATGATGCAATTATATAACTTATCAGGAGCCGTTCCATAATAAATATTGTATGCAAATGCATTGTCAGTGATACTCCACCTGATCCATGCGCTTCGTTTATCCTTTTCCGTTCTTAATACGATGAAATTTTTTACGGTATCTGGAAGATTTCCATTTCCATTGCCGAATACTCGCAATCCGCTAATGGCAAATTTTCCGGTTGGCATATGAATATTTTCAAGTTTTATATACCTCGCCTGAACTGGTTGTGATAGTTCTATATAATCATGGGGAACATCTGTGCGATTTTTACTTTTATCAACCAGGATTTTCCAGTTTTTTCCATCTTCTGATTGATATAGCTTATACTGATGATATATGTTTGTTTGTTTTCCCAGGAATTCAGCATCCTGGTCAGCATAATTAATTTGTATGGCTCTTATAGTGGAAATTTTACCCAGATCTGTTTCTATCCATTCTCCGGTATTGCCTGTGGCGGCACTCCAATAGGTTTTAATGTTTTCATCTACTGCATTGTTGGCATAATAACTGCCAAGTGTAGACGAAACCGCAACAGGCTTATTGTAGTTCAGCAGCATCCAGCCGGTAAAGCCACCCCCCGGCCCCCTCCGGCGGAAGGGGGATAAATTTTCTGTATCTGCTTCAGACGGAGGCGTGGGTAAATAATGCGGATAATCTCCAAATGAAGTATTGCAATACATAATATCATCTTTATCGAATCCTGCAGGCCAGATGCCGATTCTTCTTTCAAAATTATTTTTGACTCCGATGACAATTGTACTCACGTGCCAATAATTATTCCATTTGTCCTGAAAGGTAGCACCATGTCCGGCTCCTCTTGCAAAACCTCCTGGTTTGAAAGAAAGTGGATCGGATTGAGGTTTAAAATTATTTCCCAATGGCTGATCTCCGACTACCACTCCATCAGCATATCCGCTGAACTCAGTTCCCGGAGCGCCGTATTGCAAATAATATTTTCCATTGTGCTTAGTCATCCATGATCCTTCGATAAATGGATCTAAAAAAGTATTGTCCATATTCTCTCCAAATCGTTGCCAGCCATATCGCCAGTCTTCCAAAAAATAGGTTTCCTGCCTTGTTCCTATTGGCTGAAAAGTTTTTCTGTTCAATTCAATGCCGTAAAGTGGAAAACGGTTGCTGCTGCCATTATACATGTATAATCTTCCATCCTCATCAGTGAAAAATGCAGGATCCCATCCTCCAATTTCGAATGAATCGACCAATGGTTTCCATTCGTTGGCTTTCGGGTTGGTGCTCATCCAAATCGTAAAATTTTTTGTGTAGGTTGAACCAAATACAATCATCGTATCGCCGATTATCCCGACTGCAGGTGCACATAATTCATCATATGCATGATTCCAGGGACGAAGGAATTTCCTGGAAATAAAATTCCAGTTCAGCATATCTGAACTCCACCAATAGCCCCATTGATTCGTGGAAAACAAATAATAATCCCCTTTGTAAAGAACGATCACGGGGTCTGCTGTAGCGCGATGTCTGCCACCTTCAGTAAAATTCGGAATCGGCGTATAGCCATAATCGATATTAATGGGATTGCAATAGGTTTTTTGTTGAGCATATGACCCGATACTTAGGAGAATA
>Ga0335082_10007756_pt1 | contig 11650 bp, 11 predicted proteins | sample Lox_Sample_41_FD_206718 | JGI IMG/M metagenome (GOLD analysis project Ga0335082, IMG submission 206718) | Soil microbial communities from Loxahatchee National Wildlife Refuge, Florida, United States - Lox_Sample_4.1 | ecosystem: Environmental > Terrestrial > Soil > Wetlands | place: USA...
CGCCGAGTGGAGCGTGAATGGCCAGCACCTGCTGGCCCTGGGCGAAACCGCGCCGATCGATCCGGGGCGGTTCAATCGCGACCTTCCCGCGCTGCTCGCGCTGTTCCCCGAGCTGCACAAGCAGGGAGCGCTCGCGATTGCGTCCATCCCCGAATACTGGCGCGCCCACTGGAACGACCTCGACGCCTTCGTCCGCGCCGGGATCGATGGCTTCGAGATCGTCAATTGCGCGCCCAAGGCCATCGTGTTTCCGCCCGCCGCGCGGGCACGCGTGGTGGCGCTCGCGAAGGCACACAACCTGCTGCTCACCGGCGGAAGCGACAATCACGGCTGGGGCAAGGTTACCTGCGTCTGGAACCTGGCCCGGCCCAGCGCCCACGGATTTGCCGCGAACCGCGTGATCGCCCGTCCCATCGCGCTGCTCCAGTCGGATCACCACGTCTGGACGGCCGGGTACGACCAGGCGTGGCTCATGTTCCGCGGGCTCACGTGGCCCGAGCGTGTGAGTTGGCTCACGTGGATTCTGGTGCTCGGGATTTATCGTGCGGTCCCCCGGCGCGCGGGGGATGGCGGCGGCCTGGGTATTCTGGCGCGCAGCCTGAAGCTGCGCCTGTTGCGGCGCCCCGAGCCGGCGGGGAGCTAATCCACTTTTTTACACAAAGTACTTGACACAAATTCGCCTCCTGACTAGGCTCTCGCCATGACGTTTTCCCGCCGCGCCACGCGGCCGCCCGTCGACGCTCCGGCGCTTCATGACCGGGCCATGGACAACCTCCGCTTCATCCGCGAGACGATGGAGCGGGCGGGCGCGTTCACGGCGGTGCCGGGATGGGGGCAGGTGTGGGTTGGCTGCACGGCCGTGATTGCGGCGCTCATGGCTGCGCGGCAAAGCAATGTCGAGCTGTGGCTCGTGATCTGGCTCGCCGAAGCCGTCGTCGCGCTCGTGATCGGCGGATGGGCGCTGGCGCGCAAAGCGCACGCGGCGAACGATCCCATTCTCTCGGGACCGGCGCGGCGCTTTGGGCTGAGCTTCCTCCCCCCGATGGCCGCCGCCGGGCTGCTCACGATCGCCCTGTACCGTGCCGGTGTCTGGCAGGCGCTGCCCGCCACCTGGCTCATGATGTATGGCGCAGGCGTCGCGACGGCGGGCGCCTTTTCGGTGCGCGTGGTGCCCGTGATGGGCCTGTGTTTCATGCTGCTCGGCGCGGTCGCCTTGTTCGGCCCGGCTGCCTGGGGCAACTGGTGCATGGCCGCCGGGTTCGGCGGACTCCACTTGGTGTTCGGCGCCATCATCGCTCGGAAATACGGTGGCTAAGTCCAACACCGCCCACCGGCCCGAACGCGCTCAGCGGAACCCGCCGAGCGCTCCGCGCGCCGCTTCCGCGCCGGCCCCCGCCCCCGCCCCCGCCCCCGAGGCGGCGCGGCTCGATCGACTCATTCATGAGCGTATCAGGCTCGGCATTGTGAGCGCGCTGGCCGTGAACACCAGCCTCACGTTCAACGAGCTCAAGCAGCTGCTGCACACCACGGACGGAAATCTCAGCGTCCATGCCCGGAAGCTCGAAGACGCGCAGTACATCAAGTGCACCAAATCCTTCGCCGGGCGCGTCCCGAAAACCGACTTCCGTCTCACGCAAACGGGACGCCGCGCCCTTCTGGAGTACTTGAACCACATGGAAGCCTTGATTCGCGCCACACGGGAGGGATCGGCATGACAGCCTCCCGTTCGATTCATGTCGCCATCGTCATGGACGGCAACGGCCGCTGGGCCACGCGCCGCGGCCTGCCGCGCACCGCCGGGCATCGGGCCGGAGCGCAGCGGGTGCGGCCCATTGTCGAAGCGTCGCCGGATCTTGGCGTGGGCGCGCTCACACTGTTCGCGTTCTCCGCGGACAACTGGAAACGTCCGCCGGCCGAGGTCTCGGCGCTGATGCGCTTGCTCGCCCGCCATCTGCGAATCGAGACACCCCGGCTCCAGGCCAACGGGGTACGGCTCGAGGTCGTCGGGCGGCGCGATCGCCTCCCCGCCCCGCTCGTCGCCGCGATCGCCGCCGCCGAGTCGGCAACCGCCGCAGGACGCAAGCTGCACTTCCGCCTTGCCATCGATTACTCGTCGCGCGAGTCGATCACCGCCGGTCGATTGCTCCCCGATGTCGACCTCCTCATCCGCACCGGTGGGGAGCAGCGGCTGAGCGACTTCCTGCTGTGGGAGAGCGCCTACGCCGAGCTGTATTTCACCGAGCGGATGTGGCCCGAGTTCGGACCACCGGATCTGGCTCAGGCCGTGGCGGAATTTCAGGCGCGCGAACGCCGTTACGGAGCCGTCCCGAAGGCAGCCGCCTCCTAGTAACTTAGGCGCGTGCCCTCTACGCGTCTGCCCATCGTGCAGGTCGATGCCTTCACCGATCGGCCATTCGCCGGCAACCCTGCCGCGGTGTGCATCCTGCCCGCCCCACGCGACGAGCGCTGGATGCAGGACGTCGCCAGGGAAATGAATCTCTCCGAGACCGCGTTTCTCCATCCCGAGAATTCGGGGTACCGGCTGCGCTGGTTCACTCCGGCAGCCGAGGTGGCGTTGTGTGGGCACGCCACGCTCGCGAGCGCTCATGTGCTCTGGCAGGACGGCCTGCTGCCTCCCGACGCGACCGCGCGGTTTCACACCAAGAGCGGCATCCTGAGCGGGCGGCGGCTCGAGGCGTGGATCGAGCTCGACTTTCCGGCCACGCCGGCGCAACCGGCGCCCGCGCCGGCGGGACTGCTCCAGGCGCTCGGAGTTCGCGCCCGCACCGTGGCGCGCACGCGGTTCGATTACCTGCTCGAGCTGGACGACGAAGCCGCCGTCCGGGCCGTCCAACCCGACTTCGGCGCGCTGTCGCGCGTCGAGGCGCGTGGCATCATGGTCACGAGCCGCGCGAGTGCGCCGGGGTACGACTTCGTCTCCCGTTTCTTCGCGCCGCAAGTGGGGGTGAACGAGGATCCGGTCACCGGTTCGGCACACTGTGCGCTCGCGCCGTTTTGGGCCGAACGGCTGGGCCGGGTGGAGCTCGTGGGATATCAGGCGTCCGCGCGTGGTGGCACGGTCCGCGTGCGACTCGCCGGAGACCGCGTGCTGCTCGGTGGTCAGGCGGTTACCGTGTTGCGCGGCGAGCTCGTGTAAGGTGGAGTCGACCACCAGCGCGGCTGGCCGCGATCGCGACGCACGCGCAACGCGAATCGCCGGGTACGGATTCGCGTTGGCTGCCGGTGCGGTCTGGGGCACCACCGGCCCCTTGAGCACCGCCCTGTACAAGGAAGGTGCTTCCCTCACCGGGATTGGATTCTGGCGTATTCTCGTGGGCTCGCTCGCGCTCATCGCCTATGGAATGACACGTCCAGGATTTTTCCGGATCGATCGCCGTGGATTGCTGCTTGTCGGGCTCGGGGGAGGCGCGCTGGTCGCGCTATTCGAGGTGGCGTATCAGTTCGGCATCGCGGGCACGGGCGTGGCCGGAGCGGCGGCGCTGCTCTACACCGCCCCCGTGATCGTGGCGCTGTTGGCGAAACCGCTGCTCGGCGAGACGCTCACCCGCACTCGCCTGCTGCTCGCCGTCGTGGTCATGGCCGGCGCGGCGTTGACCGTGCGCGGCGGCAGTCATGGCTCAGGGGTCACCACCATTGCCATGCCGAGTCTCATTGCCGGCATCGCGGGAGGGCTGTTCGCGGCGCTGTCGTATGCGGGCAGCACGCTGCTGGGCCGCTGGTCGGTGCCGCGCTATGGAGCGCAGCGTGTCCTGCTGCTCGAGCTCGCCGGGGGCACACTCATCCTCGGGATCATCCTGCCGCTCGCGGGTCAGCCACCCATCGTGCCGCCCACGCCCGGGGCCTGGCTCTACATCGCGGCGCTCGCCATCGGTCCCGTGTTGGGCGCGAACTTTCTGTTCTTCGCCGCCCTGCGCCGGATCGACGCCGCGCCGACCGCTGTCGCGGCAACCATCGAACCCGTGGTGGGTACGATACTCGCCTTGGTGCTCTTCTCCCAGCAGCTTACGGCTGTCGGGTGGCTCGGCCTCGCGCTCGTCGTCGGCGGAGTCGCCGCCGGATATCTCACTGAGGGAGAAGCTCCCGATCGCGTCGCGGAAGTCTGACCGCCGCGCTCCCGTTTCGTCACTCGAGGACTGCCCCGCATGCTCTCTCTCGCGCTCGCGGCCACGCTGCTGCAGCAGCAACAGCGACCCGCTCAGCAGACGCAGCTTCCGCCACTCCCGGTGCAGGTCGGTGACACGTCGCCGTTCCGGCGGTTGCCGCTTCCGACCGCAACCATGATCCGGACCGGCTCAGGGTCGCCGGGGCCGGTGTACTGGCAGCAGCGAGCCGATTACGTGATTCGCGCGACGCTCGATACCGGGACGCAGACGCTCTCGGGCCGCGAAACCATCCGGTACACCAACAACTCTCCGGACACCCTGCGGTACGTCTGGGTCCAGCTCGACCAGAACATTTATCGGCAGGACAGCCGCGCGGGGTTTCTCGCCCCGCCGGGCGCGAGATTCGCGGGCGGCGGGTTCGTTGGCGGGTACACGATCGAAGACTTTTCCTCGGTGCAGCCAGCCGACAAGAAGACGAGCCGGCAGGCGGACAAGAAGACGCCGCTGAAAATGACGGTGGACGGCACGCTCATGCGGGTCGATTTGGACCGTCCCCTCCCTCCCAAGGGCACGGTCGAGTTCAACGTCGTCTATCAGTTCCAGATACCCGAACATGGCTCCGACCGGATGGGACGAGAGCTGTACACGGAGGGTTGGGAGTACGAGCTGGCGCAGTGGTACCCGCGCATGGCCGTGTACGACGACGTGCGGGGCTGGAACACCGAGCAATATCTCGGCCAGGGAGAGTTCTATCTCGAGTACGGGGATTTCGACGTGGAGCTCACGGTTCCGCGCAACTTCATCGTCGTCGCCACCGGCACGTTGCTCAATCCCGCCGACGTGCTGACGCAGACCCAGCGCGACCGGCTGGCGCAGGCGCTCAAATCGGATCGCACGGTGGCGATCGTCGGGCGGAACGAGGTGGGGAACCCGTCGACACGGCCCGCCGGAAAGACGCCGACGCTGACATGGCATTTCGAAGCGAAGAACGTGCGCGACGTGGCCTGGGCCGCGGCGCCGAATTTCATCTGGGACGCGGCGGGATGGGACGGCATTCTCGTGCAGTCCGCCTACCCGCTCGAAGCCAACTCCGATTGGCAGAATTCCACGCTCTACGCGCGGCATTCGATTCAGCATTATTCAGACAAGTGGTTCCACTATCCCTACCCGGTCGCGACGAACGTGGGCGGACCGGTGGGGGGCATGGAATATCCCATGATCGTGTTCTGCGAGGATCGCTCCGGCGGGCGCGGGCTATTCCAGGTCGAGACGCACGAGCTGGGACATCAGTGGTTCCCCATGACCGTCGGATCGAACGAGCGGCTGTATGCGTGGATGGACGAAGGCTTCAACACGTTCATCAACATCTATTCGGAGATGACGTTTTATCACGACTCGATACCGCAGGGGCGCGGCGCCGCGACGCAATGGGCGCGCTTCGCAGCGCTCGGGCTCGACCAGCCCCCGATGCTTCCGGCAGACCGTGTTGCCCCTCGCCTGCTCGGTCAAGTGGAGTACAACAAGCCGGCAACCGGGTTGTATCTCCTGCGCCAGTACATCATCGGCGACACCACGCGATTCGACGCCGCCTTCCGGGAATACATCCGCCGCTGGGCCTTCAAACACCCCACCCCGGCGGATTTCTTCCGCAGTATGGAGGACGGATTGGGTGAAGACTTGTCGTGGTTCTGGCGGGGCTGGTTCTATCGCACGGACGTGGTCGACCAGGCAGTCGACTCGCTCAGCACGGTCAGGGATTCGAACGGGGTCACCTATACGGGGATTTTTCTCTCCAGTCTCGGCGCGCTTCCCATGCCCGTCGACCTGCGGATTACGTTCGCGGATCGCTCAACCACTCGGGTGCGTCTGCCGGTCGAGGTGTGGATGCAGGGGAGCCGGTACGTGTACGTGCAGCAGTATTCGGATGACGTGACGAAAGTCGAAGTCGACCCGGACGGCCGCATCCCGGACGTGCGGCGGGAAAACAATGTCTGGCCGAAGGGACGGTAGATCGAGTCACCGCCCTCCAGCTGTGGCCGTCGGCCGCAGGTACTGATCGACCCAATCCAGCACCGTTCCCCACCAGAGCCGCCGGTCGCGCGGGCGCAGCACCCAATGGCCCTCGTCCGGGAAATACAAGAACTTGCCCGGCACGCCCATCGTGCGCAGCGCCGTAAACGCCTGGTAGCCTTCGGAGAGGTCCACGCGATAATCGTGCTGCGAGTGGATGATCAGCATCGGCGTCTTCCAGTTCTGCGCGAAATTCGAGGGTGACCACTTCTCGTACAGCTCCCGGTTTGCGGACGGCGTACCGCCGAACTCCCAGGTCACGAACCACAGCTCTTCCGTCGACCCGAACATGCTGACGGTATTGAACACGCCGTCATGATCCACGAGGACCTTGAACCGATTCGTGTGCCCCGCAATCCAGTACACCATGTACCCACCGTACGAGGCCCCCGCCGCGCCCATGCGCGTCGAGTCGACGTACGGCAGGCGTGACAGCACGTCCACGCCCTTCATCACGTCATCGTACGGATAGTCGCCCCAGTGCTGCGAAATGGCGTCGGTGAACTTCTGGCCGTATCCCGTGGACCCGTGGAAATTCACGGCGCCGATCACGTAGCCGCGGCTCGCGAACATCTGGTAATTCCAGCGCGCGTGCCAGTCGTCGTCCCAGGCACCTTGCGGACCGCCGTGGACCAGATACAGCAGCGGGTATTTCTTGGTGGCGTCGAAACCGGGCGGCTTGAGTGCCCAGCCGAACACCGAGTCCCCGAGCGCGCCGACGAAGCCGAACGCCTCGAGCGGTCGCAAGTCCAGCAGCGCCGTGAGCGAATCGGTGTGGTGGCTCACCGGCTTGCCGTTCGCCCAGACTTCGGGCGGCTGGGTGTTGCTTTGATGGAGGTACGTCACCGTCTTCCCGTCAGCCGAGCCGGCGGGATTGGTGTTGCAACCGCCGGAATACACCACCGTCCGGCGGAACGAGGGAACGTCGATCCGGTAGAGGTTGAGGCGGCCGCGCTCCTCGACCACCGCATACAGGCAATCCGACCCCGGACACCACGAGTACGAGCCGACCGACAACGTCCACCCCGCCGTCGCTTCGACGGGGTTTGCGCCGCCCGTCTTGCCACCCGCCCGCTGCAACAACATCAGTCGGCCGCGATCCGCCTCGAACCCGGGTCGCTCGAGCGAGACGTACGCCAGCCACTTACCGTCCGGCGAATACCGCGGCGTGTTATCCGCGCCCTTCGACGTGGTCACCGCTTTCATGCCGGACCCGTCCGGATTGAGCGTGTAGATGTCCACGTTCGTGGTCGTCGCGACGGGCTCGTTGTGGATCGCGATCGCGATCTCCCGGCCGTCGGGCGCGACGCTCACGTCGCCATCTCCGCTGGTCGCGATGGTGGGAACGTCGCGGTCGTCGGGTATGAGGTCCCGGGCTTTCCCGTCAGCGACAGAGATCAGGAATTCGTGCTGTCGGTGCCCGGTCCGCCAATCGTCCCAGTGCCGGTAGAACAGGTCGGTCCACAACCGGGCGTCCGTGGGATACTGCCCGTTGCGCCGATCGATTTCCTGATCGGCGGGCCATTTGATGTCGCTCGTTACGAGCAATTCCTTGCCATCCGGCATCCACACGGGGTCGGACACGCCGTCGGGCAGGCTCGTCAGCTTGCGCGCTTCGCCACCCCCGGAAAGCGGCAGCGTCCAGAGCTGCGGAGGGCCATCGCGCGTGGAGACGAACGCGAGCGACAATCCGTCGGGGGCCCAGCGCGGCTGCCGGTCGGAGCCCGGACCTTCCGTCACCTCGCGGGTGGTGCCTGCCCCGATATCGGCGATCCAGATCCGGGATGTGCCGCGATTATCCTGCAGCGAGTACCGTGTCACCGTGTACGCGATCCTGTTCCCGTCCGGGGAAAGCTGCGGATCGGACACACTCGGCAGCGCGAGGTAATCGTCGATCGTGATGGCGCGCTTCTGGGCAACGACGGGAAGGGGGAAGAGTGCAGCGGGAAGGGTGAGACAGAATAGCAACAGCGTGCGTCTCATTGCTGGCCTCTCTTTCGGAAGTTACCGCCCGCGACCGCCTATTACCCGCCCTAGTATTCAGGATGCCGCATGATCGCCGTCACGATGTCCTCGAACACCCGGGACGATGGGGTCACAGCGCCCGTGGCATCGGTGTGCACGTTCCAGGCGCACAATTCGTTCAGCGCCGTGGCTTCTTCGTAGGTCAGCGTCAGGACGTAGCCGTCATCGCCCGAGCGTGCGCCGGACAGCACGCGCTCGAGCACATCGGGAAGATGTTTCGCGCCGCGTAGCGCCTCGAGCTGCTCCGTGGTCACGAAAAGATCCATGCTCCCTTGCTTTGCTCGACCGGGGGCGAAATCTTCCCCATTCCCTGTGACGCCGCAACCTGCGAGCGAGGCCCGAGATGCCGCGGACTGAATTCGTCGCGACCGGATTTCATGTCCCGGCACGCGTTGTCACGAATGACGACCTCGCGAAGCTCATGGACACGTCGGATGAGTGGATCACCCAGCGCTCGGGCATCCGCACGCGTCACTGGGTGGAACCAGGCGATACGGGCGCCACTCTCGCGCGCGACGCCGCAAAAGTGGCGCTCGAGCGGGCCGGTCTCCGATCCTCGGATCTGGACTGCATCATCTACTGCACCTGCACGCCCGACCATTTCGAGCCTGGGAACGGCGTCTTTCTCCAGCGGGAGCTGGGCGTCTCGACCATTCCCGCCGTCGACGTACGGAATCAGTGCAGCGGCTTCATCTACGGGCTGTCAATCGCGGACGCGTGGATCCGCTCGGGCCAGTACCGCCGCATTCTGCTGGTCGGCGCCGAGGTGCACTCTCGCGGCCTCGATAAGACCACGCGCGGTCGCGATACGGCCGTGCTCTTCGGTGACGGAGCCGGCGCGGCCATCCTCGGCGCCACGGACGATCCGCGGCGCGGAGTGCTGTCCACCCATCTTTTCTCCGACGGGCGCGACGCGGAAAAACTCTGGGTCGACGGCCCCGGACTGGCACACGATCCGTATGTGAGTGTCGCGATGCTCGAAGCGGGCCTGCACCGGCCCGTGATGGATGGCCGGGAGGTGTTCAAGGCCGCATCGGTGCGCATGCGCGAAGCGGTGGAGCTCGCCCTCTGCACCAACGGGCTCACGGCTCCGGACATCAAGCTCCTGGTTCCACATCAGGCCAATCTCCGCATCATCGACATGCTCGCGAAAGAGATGTCGCTGCGCGACGATCAGGTGTTCGCCAACATCCAGAAGTACGGCAACACCACAGCCGCTTCGATTCCGATCGCGCTGCACGAGGCGTTGGGGCAGAACCGGTTGAATCGCGGCGAGCTGCTCGTGCTTGCGGCGTTTGGCTCCGGCTTTACCTGGGCCAGCGCCGCGATCCGCTGGTAACAGGGGAGAACAGCGTGAACATCGATTTATCCGGAAAGCGCGCGCTCGTGGCCGGGGTGGCCGACGCCTCAGGATTCGGATTCGCGATCGCCAAGGGACTGGCCGAGGCGGGCGCCGCCGTGTGCGTCGGCACCTGGCCTCCGGCCCTGGGCATTTTTACGAAGCTCCTCGAGCGCGGGAAAATCGACGATGCGCTCAAGCTCTCGAACGGCGCGAAGCTCGAATTCGAGCGGATCTATCCCCTCGATGCCGCCTTCGACACGCTGGACGACGCGCCCACCGATATTCGCGAGAACAAGCGCTATCGGGACGTGGGGGATTTCAGCATCGCGGGAATGACCGAGCTGCTGCGCGTGGATTTCGGCGACAAGCCGCTCGATATCGTGGTGCACAGTCTCGCGAACGCTCCCGAGGTCAAGAAGCCGCTCGTGGATACGAGCCGGCGCGGGTACCTCGAGGCGTTGAGCGTCAGTGCCTACAGCAACGTCAGTCTGGTCAGCCACCTCGGGCCGCTGATGCGGCCCCATGGCGCGTTTCTATCGCTGAGTTACATGGCGGGTGAGCGGGTGATTCCGGGATACGGGGGCGGCATGTCGTCCGCCAAGGCGGCGCTCGAAGCCGACACCAGAACGTTGGCGTATGAGGCGGGACGGCGATTCAACGTGCGGGTCAACGCGATCTCGGCGGGGCCCTGGGCTTCGCGGGCGGCGAGCGCGATCGGGTTCATCGACCAGATGATCGCGTACACGAGCGCGAACTCACCCCTGCAACGGCAGATCGACGCCGAGGACGTCGGGAATACCGCCGTGTTCCTGCTCTCCCCGCAGGCGCGAGCCATCACTGGTTCGGTGATTTACGTCGATAACGGCTACCACATCATGGGCATGGCGGTGGCCCCGGCGCCCCTGCCAGGGTCGGAGTGATCCTAGACGACCTTTAAGACACCGCGTCCCAGCGCCTCCGGCTGTCCCGCCACTACGCGCAGCGCACGGACCGCGGCCAGCGCGAACGTCTTCCCCGTGCCCTTTTCGATCTCTTCCAGGGCCCGCCATTTGGGAAACGCCTCGCGGACCGGCGTGGCCATTTGCAGCGTCTCGAAGGAGTCCGCCACCGCCAGGATCTTCACCGTCAGCGGTATCGGAAGCGAATCAATCTCCCAGTCCTCGCCGACGATCTCGTAGTAATGACCGTACTCCGCGATGATCGCCGCGGCGCCGTGCATGGCGCGCGCCACGGCAACGGTGGCGTCGCTCTCCGAGCGGGCCAGCAGCCGCAGGAGCCGTTGATCCCGAGTTCCCACCTCGTGCAGCAAGGCCGCGACGTGGAGATTCTCGCGGTCGTCCTCCGAGAGCCGGAGCTCGGTGGCGATCGCGTCCGCCACCTGCGCCACGCGCGTGCTGTGCCCCTGCTGATGCTTTTCGGTCGATTCAATATGAAAAGCGAGCAGCTCGAGCGTCGCGAGATACGCGTTCTTCACTTCGCCGAGCCGACTCTCACGTTGCTCCGCGAGCTTTCCTACCACATAGCCCGTCAGGATGAGAAACCCGCCCCAGGGAACGAGCGCGAGCAGCACCGGCAGCGAGAATCCCGGCGCCGAATCGAGGCCCTGCACCGCCTGAAAGAAGAACACCAGCCCCACGACGAACAGTCCGGACATCACGGCAAAGCGGCGACCGCCGTAGAACCCGGCGAGGATCATCGGCAGGTAATAGAAGTTCAGGAATGCGAGCTTGTCGTCGATGACGGAATGAATGACGACCATCGCGCCGACCAGGAGCAGCACGAAAATCCGCTCGAAGTGTCGGAAAAAGAACAGCTTGGCCCTCTCGACCAAACTCGGGTGGACCACCTGGCCTCGCTACGTGTGTGTGGGGGGCGCGGCAGCGAAACTGGGAAAACGTGGCGCGCCGCGCAATAGCTCCCTCGCGGGCCGTATTACAAGTGCCATACCAGCAATCACTTACGATTTTGCGCGGAACACGCCCTGGGTGTTGGCGGCCGTGAACTCGACGATCTCGGGCTGGACGACGCCGGCCACGACGTACGGATCCTGGGCGATCACCGCCTCGAGTGCCGCGCGGTCGGGAGCCAT
>Ga0335082_10007757_pt1 | contig 11649 bp, 11 predicted proteins | sample Lox_Sample_41_FD_206718 | JGI IMG/M metagenome (GOLD analysis project Ga0335082, IMG submission 206718) | Soil microbial communities from Loxahatchee National Wildlife Refuge, Florida, United States - Lox_Sample_4.1 | ecosystem: Environmental > Terrestrial > Soil > Wetlands | place: USA...
CGGCCTTTCCCTTGTCGGGGCAGGGCGAGCCGGGTAGAATGGCTGGGCTGCGTCGGGGGGTTAGCTCAGTTGGGAGAGCGCGGCGTTCGCAACGCCGAGGTCGAGGGTTCGAATCCCTTACCCTCCACCATTCGACAGGTTAGCGAGGGTCGGACGACATCGACGGGCATGGGTCGCGCCGGGGTGCCGGCTGGTCACGCGGAGGACTGCACGGCGCCGGGGGAAAACCTCGGCGCCGCTGCTCTATGTAGCGTACCAGCGCAGCGGCGGGGTGATTGCGCCGTCCTTCGGGGACCTGGACGGACCCCGCGTGGTCGGCGAAGCCCTCCGTCCTAGGCCAGGGCGAGCTCGGCCGCATCCTCGCCGATGAAGCGCTCCTGTTCCTCGACCGGGACGGCCAAGCCGATGAAGAAGAAGGCCACGCCGTCCGGATCGATCCGCCAGGTCAGGGCCTCGACGTGCAGCTCGCCGCCTTCGGGCGGCAGGACGTGCAGAAGTACCGGGCTGCCCAGCGGCGGCGCGGCCTCCAGCCGGAGCTTGGCGCCCCGCGCGCCCACGTCGATCGTCTCGACGTAGCGCAGCTGGCCCTCGGCCTCGAGGATCACGGGCCATGACACCCGCATCCGCGGATGTCGCCGCTGCTCCACGCGTCCTGTCTCGATCATCCCGGTGCCTCCTCCACGAAACGTTTGCACGCAAGAGGCCAAGCCGGGTGCGCGCGGGCGGGGGCCGAGAACGGCGTTGCGGAGAGCGATTGCGCCCCGCACGCGGGCCGGACGTGACGGCGGGGCCGGTGCCGCCCGGCAGAGATTGCCCAGCCATCCCCGCCTCAAGTTCCGCTCCGGACCAGCCGATGAGGGCGAAGGAGAGACCGAGCATGGAAAACCTGGCCAGGCGGATCGCGACCGACATCGACGTCCTGAGTGACCTGCCCTCGCCATCGCCGGTGGTGGCCCGGCTGTCGTCCACGCTCGGCAACGATGACGTCGAGGTGCGCACGATCGAGGAGATCATCAGCCAGGACCCGGTGGTCGCGGGCAAGGTCATCCATGCGGCCAATGCCGCCGCCTACGCCTCCCACACGCCAACGGCGTCCATACGCACCGCCCTGCTACGCCTGGGCGTCATCCGCGTTCGCCGTCTCGCCATGCTCTTCGGCCTCTTCAACGCCTATCCAGGCCCGCGAGTGCCCGAGGGCTTCTGGCAGCACAGCCTCGCCGTGGGCCACCTCACGGACGTGGTCGTGCAGCACATGACGGTGCCCGTCCATGCCAGCACGGACGACGTCTTCATCGCAGGTCTCCTTCACGACCTGGGCCTGCTCGTCCTCGCCTCCCACTACTCGCGGGAGTACCGGGCCATTCGCGAGGCCGCGGCCCAGCAGCAGAAGCCGCTCGACGAGGTCGAGGACGACGTCCTCGGCATCGACCACGGCATGATCGGGGAGATCCTCGCGGCGCACTGGACGCTCCCAAGGCCAGCCTGCGCTGCCATCCGCGGGCATCACCGCATCCATCTCGCGGGCACTGACTATCGCCAGCACGCCCTCATCGTGCACATGGCGGAGGCCGCCTGCAGCCACGCCCAGCTCGCGGACATCGGCGAGGGCGTGCTCCTCCAGCCGGAGGACCCCGCCGTGAGTGAGCTTGGCATCGGGGCCGACAGCCTGACCCTGATCCTGGCCGAGGCGCAGGTGCAGGCGGAGCGGGCGGCCGAGCTGGTCGGCTTCTCAACGGTGGGCAGGCGGGGCCGCTAACGTCGCGGCGCGGCGGCCGGGCCGACCCCGTGGACCAGGAGGCCCTCGAGATAGCCGAAGTCCACGGGCTTGGGCACGTAGTCGGCGGCGCCCATGGCGAGCGCCTTCCGTGCGAGATCCTGGTCCTGGTTTCCGGAGACGACGAACACGCGGGACCGGGGACTGTCGATCCTGAGCCGCCGCAGCGTCTCGATTCCGCTCAGGCCGGGCAGGCCGAGATCGAGGAGCACGACGTCCGGGCAGCACTCGCCGACCTTGGCGAGAGCCTCCTCGCCGCTCGCGGCATGGCAGACCTCGAAGCCCTTGAACTCGAGATATTCCACGAGGACTTCGCGCACGTCGACCTCGTCGTCGACGACCATGATGCTGGGGCGGGCTGGCACGGCCTCGGGACCGGCCGTTTCCTCGTCGGCGGAAGGGCAGGAACCGCTCATCGGGACCACCCCTGCCTCGGCCAGCGTCTCGAGAAGGGCCGGCAGGTTCAGCGGCTTCGGCAGTGCCCTGGCCCCACGAAGGCCGGCCTGGGTCAGGATCTCGAGGGCGTCCAGCTGCCCGCTGATGAAGATGACGGCGATGCCGGGATTGATGTGCGTGATCCGCGCGAGGATCTCGAGCCCTCCGATATCCGGCATCATGAGATCGAGGAGCACGGCCTTGGGCGTCCATCGCTTCGCCTCGAGGATCGCCTCGTTGCCGTGCGCCGCCGTGCGCACGTCGAAGCCCTGCTCGACCAGGAAGTCCCTCAGGATCCCGAGCACCTCTGCTTCGTCATCGACGACCAGGATCCGGGGGCGGTGGCTAGACATGCGCGGCCCGGGCGGCACTTCTCGTGCAAGTCCTTGGGACCGATGGATGACAGCCTTCCATGGCCGAGAGGACTAGCAAGCGAGATGCCAGCACGGAATCCGCTCAGCACAGTGCGCTCGACGACAGGCGAACGTGCTGGCTGGGACAATCTTGCCTACGGGGCGTCGGTCTCGGCAGAAAGTGCGCGAAGCCAATCGGAGAGGATGCCATGAGGAGCCGGACGAGGTCATCAGCCATCGCGATCACGCTGCTGAGCGGCGCTCTCTGCTGGGCCGCGCCCGCGGTCGGCTTCGCCCAGCCCGGTGTCGTAGCGCCGGCGCCGGGCCAGGGGATGTACATCCAGGTGCGGCGAGGGGGCGGGTACATCTGGATCCCGCTCGACAGCTCGTGGAATCCGCAGATTCCAGGCTCGGCGCCCTCACCCGGGGCCGGCGAGCCGGCGATGCCGCCTGCGCCGTCCACGCCTGGCGCGCCGTCGCCGCCGGCGGCTGGCACCTGGGGCTTTCTCAAGCCTGCCGTGGAGCCGGCCGAGGCCCGGCTCTTCATCGACGGTCGGGACGTGGGACTGGCACGGCAATTCGCCGGCCCGCAGGACTTCATCGCCCTCGGTCCTGGCCTCCACACGGTCGAGGTGCGCCTGGCCGGCTTCAAGCCCACCCGGATGACGGTGGAGATCAGCGCGGCCCGGACCTACCTCCTGCAGCTTCGGCTCGCCGCCGATACCGACGGATCGTCGACCAGAGCCCCGGGCGACACGTACGAGAGCCTCACGTCGGGCATACCGCCAGGCGGGGGCTACATCATCGCGCCCCGACGCTGAGTCGAGCGACGCACGTCGCTGGGAAATCATTGCCGGCAGCGGCGGGCCGGCGCCGGCCGCGCGCGCCCTCGCAGAGTGGAAGTGTGTGAGTCTGCGAGGCCGTGACGCCGGCACAGGCTTTGCTCACTTCGTCCGCGTCCGGAAGACGTCAGGCGCTCAAGTCGGCAGCGCTCCGGGCCGATAGAAGACGTGAAGCAGGCACACGAGATCGCTGGCTGTACCGGCTCGAACCACTTCCCGCTCTCGCAAAAGAGGACTATCTGAATGCTGCCGAAGAACGTGCTTCACAAGCGCAATGGCCACCGCCAGCCGCCCCCGCGGGGGCCTCGGTCCGCCGGCGAGATCCTGGGGCTGGTGCATCGTGACTCCGATCGGGCGTCGGAGCTGAGCCCCGAGCTCGCTCGATTCAGCGCCATCGTCCAGTCGGAGCGCCTCGATCCTCAGTGGGAGCACATGGTGGCGATGGGCATGACGCTGCCCTCCGCGCTCGCGCGGGCGCTCACCCGCACGCGCGAGGCCTTCGAGCGCGGCGAGTTCGCCGAGCTCCGCGCGGCACTCGACGGGCTGCGCGCCCAGGCCGCGGCCGCCGCGGACATGATCGCGCGCCTCACGAGCCTCGCGCAGGGGAGTCCCGCCGCGGCTCCCGCCGATGGAGGCCGTCACATCCTCAGCCTCAACGACCTCGTCCTTCGCGCCCTCGACCGGCTGAGCGAGGGCCACGTCGTGACGAGTCGGCTCGATCCGGGCGTGCCGCACGTCGCCGGCCACCCCGGGCAGCTCGAGGACATTCTCGTCATCCTCGTCGACGCGGTGGCCCGCGGCCGAGGCACGTCCCCGGGCTCGCCCATCACCGTGGAGACCACCCATCACGACGGCGTTCTGGCCGGCGAGAGCGTCGTGCGGGTGGTCGTGACCGACGAGGACGCGCCGGCGCTCGACCGCCTCCGCCCGATGGCCTTCGCCCTGCCGCCGGGAAACCCGAACGCCCGGGTGGCGGACGCGCTCGGGCGGGCCGCTCAGCTCGCACGAGAGCACGGGGGCCTGCTCTCGACGGCGGCGCGCCCGGCCGGCGGCGTCTGCTTCGTCCTCGACCTGCCGGCCCTCTGAGGCCGGCTCCAGGGTCTGCAGGACCATGCTGGCGCTGATCGGCCTCGCCGTCGTCACCCTGAGCGTGTTCGTCGGCTTCATCCTCGAGGGCGGACCGATGCTCGTCATGATCCAGCCCGCCGAGTTCCTCATCATCGGGGGCGCGGCGCTCGGCACCCTCCTCATCGCGGTGTCGCCGAGCCTCTTGCGCCAGCTCATCAGCCAGGTCCTCGGGGCCGTCCGCCCGAGCCCGTTCGCGAAGGCGTTCTACCTCGACACGCTCCAGCTCCTCTACGAGCTCCTCGTCAAGGCCAAGAAGAACGGGCTCATCGCACTCGAGAAGGATCTGAGCGCTCCGCAGGACAGCCCCATCTTCCAGGCCCATCCGGCCTTCCTGGCCCGACCGGACGCCGTGCACTTCCTCTGCGAGGCGCTCAGCATGCTCGTCGACGGCACCATGCGGCCGGACGATTTCGAGATGGTGCTCGGCACTCACCTCGACACCCATCATGACGAGGAGAGCAAGCCCTCGGCCGTGCTCAGCAAGGTGGGCGACTCGCTGCCCGGCCTGGGCATCGTGGCGGCGGTGCTCGGCATCGTCATCACCATGCAGGCGGTGAGCGGCAAGCCGGAAGAGATCGGCCACAAGGTGGCCTCGGCGCTCATCGGCACCTTCCTCGGGATCTTCTTCTCGTACGGCTACGTGCAGCCGCTGGCCACCAACCTCGAGCTCCAGGTCGCGGCCAAGGGACGCTTCCTCCTCTGCATCAAGAACTGTCTCGTCGCCTTTGCGCGCGGCGCCCCGCCGCTGGTCGCGGTGGAGGTCGCGCGCCACGTCATGTTCAGCGAGGATCGACCGGATTCCGAGGCCCTCGCCGAGGCCTGCCGGGCGGCCGGAAAGACCGCGAAATGAAGGGCGAGCAGCCCCCCAAGCTGCGCATCATCGTCAAGAAGGGACACGGCGGCGGCCACCACGGCGGAGCCTGGAAGGTCGCCTACTCCGACTTCGTCACCACGATGATGGCCCTCTTCATCGTGCTGTGGATCGTGGGGCAGAACGAGACGACCCGCGAGGCGGTCGCCCAGTATTTCAAGGATCCCGGTGCCTTTCGTCAAGGCAGCGCCGCCGCGCTGGTGCATGGGGGCTCCGGGGTCCTGACCGGGCAGCCCCCCGGCCAGGCCGGGACCTCCGGCGACAGCACGCGCGCGCAGGAGGACAACGCCCTCCGGGCCGTGGGGGAGGACTTCAAGGAGAGGATGGAGAAGCTCGGGTTGACCGACACGGTCAAGAACCAGATCAAGGTCGAGCTGACGCCCGAGGGACTGCGCGTGGAGCTCACGGAGCGGGACGGCTCGCCCTTCTTCCAGATCGGCAGCGCCACCGTCATCCCGCAGATGCGGCCCGTGCTCGAAAATCTGGCCCAGGTCCTCGAGCCGATCCCCAATCGCATCACCATCGAGGGACATACCGACAGCCGGCAGTACCAGAACGGACACGCCTACTCGAACTGGGAGCTCTCCGCCGACCGGACCAACAGCGCGCGGAAGATCATGGAGGAGGCGGGCCTCGCAGCCGGTCGCATCGATCGTCTGGTCGGCCATGCCGATCGGCGGCTGCTCGTGCCGGAGGATCCGCTCGACGCGAGAAATCGCCGGATCGCCATCATCATCCGCAGGCGCTCGTCGAGCTGAGCCAGGCCTGGCACGACTCCTGCTCCTCGGAGCTTCACATGAGGTCAGCAAGCAGGGCGCGGGAGGATGAGACGCCTCGAGCGGCCTTCTGGGCGCTCGGAGCCGGCAGGCCGGCGGCGGGTCCCGGCACGGTCTGCCGGCCCGGAGGCAACTGATGCCCATCCCCGCGCTCATCGCACCCGCTCTCGTCTCCCTCGGGATCAAGGCGGCGGGCAAGCTCGTCAAGGCAGCCCTCAAGCCGACGGAGTCGAGCCCGACCCCGGCAGCCAGCCGGAGCTTCGAGGAGCTGCTCAAGCAGGAGCAGAGTCGCTCTGCCGCCCCGGGGACGTCAGCGCTGGCGCTGCCGGCCCTCGACCTGCTTTCCCCGCCGAATCTCCTCTCGCAGCTGGGCCACGAGCAGGGCGTGCGGTCGCTGGCTCTCGGGCTGCAGACCCGCCTCCGCAACTCCGGAGCGGCGCCGGCCCCCGATGCAGCGCGGTTCAGCCTCGCCGGTCGCCTGGCCGGCAAGCTGCGTCTCGATTCGATCGTCTGACCGGCTGACCGGAAGCGCCAGCCCGGGCAGCTCGCCGCGCCCTAGACCAGAGCTTCCTTGAGGCTTCCAGCGCCGGCGATCGTCGCCTCGTCCCTCGTGAGATCGATCTCGAAGGGCTCGAGGCGGCGCCCGGTCTGATCGGAGAGGATCCGGATCACGGGCCTCGTCATCGCGTGCCGGTCGAACCGCGCCACCACGCCCAGGTGCCCCTGCCAGCGGCCGCTCGTGACGGCCACGCGGGTGCCCACCGGGTAGGGCGGCAGGACCGAGAGGAAGAGCTCGACCATCTCGCGATTCAGATGGGTGCCGGCCCGGTCGCGGATCATGCGCCAGACCTGGTCGGGCGGCGAAGCCGGCCGGTGCGGCCGGTTCGACGAGCGCGCATCGTGGAAGTCCGCGATGGCGACGATCTCGGCGAGGGGGTTGATGTGCCCCGGCACGTGGATCTCGAGCCCGTGGACGATCCGGTTGGTTCCGGTGAGGCCCCGCGGGTAGCCGGTGCCGTCCTGGCGCTCGTGGTGCTGATACGCCATGTGGGCGGCCAGGACGCCCAGGCGCAGGCTGTCCCGCACGAACAGATAGCCGAGGACGCAGTGATCGCGTACCCGCTGCGCTTCTTCCTCCGTGTACCGACCCGCCTTCCGGAGGATGGCGTCGTCGACGAAGATCTTGCCGATGTCGTGGAGCAGGGAGCCCACGGCGAGCTTCCGCAGGGTGCCCCGGTCATAGCCGAGGAGCTTTCCGATCACCGTCGCGGTCGTCATGACGTCCAGGGAATGGTCGAAGATGTACGTGTCGTGGCTCCGTATCGAGTTGAGCCCGGTGAGCACGGGGCGGTCGAGAACCTCGCCGACAACCGTGTCGACCTGGGCCAGGAGACGCCCGGTCGATGGCGCGCTCTCGAACTTCTGCTGCGTCCGCCGACCCTCGACCGCGCTCACGATCTCCCTGGCCGAGGTGCCCCGAAAGGCCGGAGCTTCCCGGGCGGCCATCGCGAAGGTGTTCTGGATCTCCTCGCTGGCCGCCATGCGGGTGGTATCGGTGAGGATCCGCTCGTAGGGAATGTCCCGGGTGTCTTCGTCGTCGATCCAGACCGCGGAGCATCCCAGCTCGCGAAGTCTGGCGATGTAGCGACTGGTCAGCGAGACCCCGGGCCCGAGCAGGACGTGCCCCTCCCGATTGTGCATGCCGATCCCGAGCCGCATGCCGGGGCGAAGATCCTCCAGAGACATGAGAATCACGCGCGACGCTCCATGGCCTGCCGCCTCACCTCCGGAAATGCCCGCTCGAGGGCCGGAACCATCTTCCTAGGTCGCCCTAGGGGAAATCCTGGTCTTTGGATCAGGGATTACCTGATTGACCGAGACCCCACCCAACTGCTGTCATACATTGACCTTTACGGTGCCACGAAAATCGTGCGCGTCGATTGTTCAGGATAAAAGGCGCACGCAAGTTTTTCACGGAATGCCAAAACGAGATGACATCACACGATGTTCTCGGCAGTTTGCGCAGGGAACATGAGCCGGATCGTCCGGGTCGCGCTGGCCGCCTCGGAATCGGCTGGCGCCTGCGTCATCTCCCGATCCGCACCCGGCTCTTCCTGGGCATCGGGCTCCTGACCCTCGTCGCCATCGCCGGAGGCATCGTGGGATTCCGGGGTCTCAGGAGCCTGAACTCTCTCCTCGCCGCGATGAATGACGACGACCGCGCCATGGTCCACAGGCTCGCCGAGGCGCACGCGGAGATGCATTCGGCGATGAAGGGTCTAGAGGGTGCCCGCGCGGCGGGGGACGTGACGGTCCTGACCGGTCTCCTCGTCCGGACGGAGCGGGCCACCCGACTGCTCGATCGGATGGTCACCGACACGCGCGAGCGCGAGCAGCGGCTCGCCGAGGAGGGGCGACGGCGCTACCGGGCGGCCGTGACCTGGATGATCGCCCTCATGGGACTGGCCGTGTCCCTGGGGCTGGGCCTGGCGTTCCTGTACAACCGTGTCGTGACGCGCCCCCTGGTCTCCCTGGTGTCCGCGGTGGAGCGCGTGGCCGCCGGCGATCTCTCGGTGTCCCTGCACCCGCGCTCGCGCGACGAGATCGGCCAGGTGGCGCTGGCCACGGGCCGCATGGTCGAGCGCCTTCGCGCGGCCGGGGCGCAGATGCTCCAGCATGAGCGTCTGCGCACTCTCAGGGAGGTCTCGGCGAGCGTGGCCCACAAGTTCAACAACCTCCTCGCCGTGACGCTGGGGCAGGCCGAGCTCCTCCAGCGCGACCTCTCCTCCTCCGCGGAGGGCCTCGAAACGATCCGTCGCGCCGCCCTCGAAGGTCGTGACATGGTGCGGCGGCTCCAGCACTTCACGCGGGGCGGCGTGTTCCACGAGGAGCCCGCGCAGGTGGCGCCCCGCCAGATCGTGGGGGAGGTCATCGCCGCCGTCATGCCCGCCTGGGAAGCCCGGGCACGGGAGTGCGGCGTGAGGTACGAGGTGCGCGAAGAGTATGGCGACGTTCCGAACGTGCTCGTGCAGGTGTCGGCGCTCACGGAGGTGCTCCAGAACCTGTTTCTCAACGCCCTCGAGGCCATGCCCGCGGGTGGATGCGTGCGCATCCGCGTGGCCACCGATCACCAGCACGTGCTGTTCGCCGTGTCGGACACGGGGGAGGGGATTCCCCCGGAGGTGCGCCATCGCATCTTCGACCCCTTCTTCACGACGAAGGCGGCGCCCGCGAGCGGCCTCGGGCTGAGCATCTGCTCCCGGATCATGCTGAGTCTGCAGGGCACGGTCGAGGTGGAGTCGGTGTTGAGGCGCGGCACCACGGCCACCGTGCGGCTGCCTCTGCCGCGCAGCCAGGGGGGGCGGGCGGCGTCCGCCGCTCCGCCGTCGCGCGTGCTGCCCTGGCCCGCGCGCATCCTCGTCATCGACGACGAGTCCCGGGTCGCCGATACCCTCGCCCGACTCCTCCGCGAGGCCGGTCACGTGGTGGAGACGGCGCCGAGCGGCAGCGTGGGCATCGAGCGGTACCGGCAACGACGCTTCGACTGCGTGCTGACCGACCTCCTGATGCCGGGGTTGACCGGCCTCACGGTGGGACGGGCCATCAGGGATCAGGACCCCGACGCCCACGTGATCCTCCTCACCGCCCAGGCCGACCTGCCCGACCCGGGCCAGATGGTCGCGGCAGGCGTGGACCGCATCGTCACCAAGCCGGTGAGCCGCGAGCAGCTGCTGAGCCTCTTCGAGCGCAGCGAGCGCACAGCCGAGACCCCGTTCCTGGAGACCTCATGTCGAAGACCCTGATCATCGACGACAACCGCGAGCTGGCCCAGATCCTGTCTGCCGAGCTGGCGCGCCGCGGCCACACCGTGCACTGCGCCCACACCGGGAAGGATGGCCTGGCCCTGCTGGACCGTATGCCCGCGGACCTGATCTTCCTCGATCTGCGGCTTCCCGACATGGACGGGACGCAGATCCTGGAGCCGGCCCGCACGATCCGACCGGACGCGCAGGTCGTGATCATGACCGCGTATCCCCAGCTGTCGTCGGCGCTGGCGGCGATTCGCAGTCGGGTGGTGGACTATCTCTGCAAGCCCTTCACCTTCGAGGAGCTCACCCCGGTGCTCCAGCGCGCCATCCTCGGCCGCGCCCGTTCGATCGACGCGGCGCCTCCCCGGGAACGCGGCGACGCGCGGCGGGACATCGAGATGGTGGGCGTCTCGGAAGCGTCGAAGGCGCTCCGGGCCATGATCGCGCAGCTCGCCGCGAGCGGCGTCCGCGCCGCCCTCGTCACGGGGGAGAGCGGCACGGGCAAGGAGCTGGCGGCCGGTCTCCTGCATCTCGACGGACCCCGCCGCGACGGCCCCTTCATCGAGGTCAATTGCTCCGCGATCACCGAGAGCCTGTTCGAGAGCGAGCTCTTCGGTCACGAGCGGGGCGCCTTCACGGGCGCCGTGACCGCCCGCCGTGGCCTCGCCGAGATGGCGGACGGCGGCACCCTCTTTCTCGATGAGATCGGCGAGATGCCGGTCGGCTGCCAGGCGAAGCTCCTCCGCTTCCTCGACGACCAGACCTTCCTGCGGGTGGGCGGCTCGCGCAAGATCTGGGTGAACGTGCAGATCGTTGCGGCCACCAACCGTGACCTCAAGGCCATGGTGGATGCGGGCGCCTTCCGCGCCGATCTCTACTACCGCCTCCTCGTGGCTCCCGTCGCCCTCTCTCCGCTCCGCTCGCGACCCGACGACATCCTTCCGCTGGCCGCGTACTGGCTGGGACGAATCAGCGCGCAGCATGGCCATCGCGTCAAGGGATTCACCCCGGAGGCCGAGCAGCGGCTCCTCTCGTATCCGTGGCCCGGGAACGTGCGCGAGATGCGCAACCTCATCGAGCGGCTCGTCATCCTGTGCCCCGGCGATCGGATCGACGTGGACCAGCTGCCCCTCGAGTTCCGGCCTCCGGGGCCCGCGCGAGGTCCCGACGCGACCTTCCTCTACCGTCTGGAACAGGCGCGACGCGGCGGCGATCCCCGCGACGAGGAGGCGGCCGGTGACATCCAGGCCCCATCCTCCCTGCACGAGATCGGCCACGCTCACATCCGGATGGTGCTGGCGAAGATGAACGGCAACAAGACGAAGGCCGCCCAGGCCCTCGGCATCTCGCGACAGACGCTTCGGTCGCGCCTCGCCTCGCTTCCCTAGCAGAGGATCGTCGAGCCCTCCCTCGAGGGACGGTCCGCCCGGGCGGGCGCGGCTGCCTGTCTCCGGCATTCCGGCGCCCCGCGCGCTGGTCGAAAGTTTGCCAGTGGACCGGCAGGAAGTTTGCCGATCGGCAAACTTTCCCCCACTGCCTTGACGCCTTGCCCGGGCGCTCTCCGCCGATCTTTCCCGCCACACGGCAGTTTTCGCCGTCTTGCGACCCTGGCACCCGACTTGCTCCTGCTCACGGAGCGGATGCGACACCAGACGCTTTCC
>Ga0335082_10007759_pt1 | contig 11646 bp, 6 predicted proteins | sample Lox_Sample_41_FD_206718 | JGI IMG/M metagenome (GOLD analysis project Ga0335082, IMG submission 206718) | Soil microbial communities from Loxahatchee National Wildlife Refuge, Florida, United States - Lox_Sample_4.1 | ecosystem: Environmental > Terrestrial > Soil > Wetlands | place: USA: Florida...
GGCGAAGTGGTACGGGCTCAGGTTGACCGCCGCGGCCAGCGCGTCCAGCGTGATCACGTCGCCCAGGTGCGCGCGGGTGTACTCGGCGACGGCGTCGACGGTGCCCGGGCGCAGCTCCCCGGCCGGCTTCGGGGCCGGGGCCGTGCCGTACCGGCGCAGCAGGTGCCGGACCAGCAGGTGCGCGAGCGTGCTGGCCTCGATGTCGGTGAGCGTCCCGGCCGTGGCGTCCAGGTGTGCCCGCCGCAGCCGGGAGGCGACGGCGAACACGACCGCGTCGCGCACCGCGAACGACGGGCGCACCTCAGCGGGCCCCCCGGCCAGCCGTTCGGCCAGGGCCTGGTCCGGATAGATCTCCAGCGCCTCGGTCGGGTCCCTGACCTCCAGCCATCTGATCGGGCTGGCGCCGGTCACGTACACCGAACCCGGCTCGGCGTCGTGCCGCTCGGCCCGGCCGTCGATCTCGCGGACCAGGCCGCGGTGGCCGCCGAAATCGATGCCGACCTGGTGCGCGCCCGTGGTGGTGACCTTCGGGTGCGGCCCCAGCACCGCGTAGACCGAGACCATGCCCGGCCACTCGATCGTGGTGCTCCCCGGATACCGCAAGATCGGACCCTCTTTCCCCGGTTACTACTTGGCAGGCTAGTCGGCATGACGCTCGACTTCGGCCGCCGCGTGGAAGTCACGCTGCGGCTCAACGGCCGTGCCCGGACCACCCAGATCACCGCGGCCGTGCTGGCCGCCGCTCGCGAGCCCGTGGTCGAAGGCCCTGTGGTCGAAGGCCCTGTGGTCGAAGGCCCTGTGGTCGAAGGCAGGGCGGACCGGTGAGGGACTTCGGCTACGCGCGGGCGGGCACGGCCGAGGCCGCGATCGAGACGCTGGCCGGCCGCCAGACAGCGCTGATCGCGGGCGGCACCGAGCTGCTCAACTGGTTCCGGCTCGGCATCGCGGCCGCGGACCGCGTGGTCGACATCGGTGGCCTGGACGAGCTGCGCGACATCGCCAGGGACGGGGACGAGCTGCGCATCGGCGCGCTCGCCACGCTGAACGAGGTCGGTGAGCACCCGCTCGTCGCCCAGGCGGCCGGCGCGCTCGCCTCGGCCTGCCTGCAGGCGGCCTCGGCCCAGATACGGAACCGCGCGACGATCGGCGGGAACGTGCTGCAGCGCACCCGCTGCCCGTACTTCCGCGCCGAGGAACCGCTGCCCTGGCCCTGCAACAAGCGCGATCCGGGCAGCGGCTGCGCGTCCCTGGCCGGCCGGCACGAGCGCCAGGCGATCTTCGGCTGGACGCGGGACTGCGTAGCGGTGCAGCCGTCCGACCCGGCGGTCGCCCTGGCCATGCTGGACGCGCAGGCCGAGGTGCTGGGCCCGGCCGGGCCGCGGACGATCCCGATGCGCGAGTTCCACCTGACCCAGCGCGAGGCGGCCGCGGCCGGCCAGCCGATGCGCGAGACCCGCCTCGGGCCGGACGAGCTGATCACCGGCTACCGGCTGCCGGTCAGCCCGGGCGGCGGGCAGGCTTACGTCAAGGTGCGCGAGCGGGCGTCGTACGAGTACGCGATCGTGTCCGCCGCGGCCGCCGTGCGGCTCGGCGCGCTGCCCACTGGCGCCTCCGGCGCGCTGCCCCCTGGCGCCTCCGGAGCGGGCCTGATCGCCGCGGCCCGAATCGCGCTCGGCTCGGTGGCCCAGCGGCCGTGGCGGCTGGCCGCCGCGGAGGCCGAACTGCCCGGCACCCCGCTCACCCGCGAGGCGCTCACCCCGGTCATCGAGCGGGCGATGGCCGACGCCGACCCCCTGCCGCAGAACGGATTCAAGGTGACGATGGCGAGAAACGCGGCCGTTCGGGCCCTGCTGGCGGCGGGCGGCGCGCCGTGACCGCGACCCGGGCCAGGCCGCGCGTTGAGGGGCCGCTGAAGCTGACCGGGGCGGCCCGCTACGCCGCCGACCACCGGCCCGACGGGGTGCTGGACGCGGTCCTGGCCGGCGCGCCCGTGGCGGCCGGGCGGCTGCGCCGCGTCGACCCGGCGGCGGCGCTGATCCTGCCCGGCGTCACCGCCGTGCTGACCGCCGCCGACCTGCCCGCCTTCCCCGAGCTGCCGCCGCCGTCCGCGGTGCGCGTGATGCCGTTCTCCGACGACCGGATCCGCTATGAGGGCCAGCCGGTCGCCATCGTCCTGGCCGAGTCGGTCGAGGCGGCCGAGGCGGGCCGGGCCGCCGTGGTCGTCGACTGCGAGCCGGGGACGCCGGTGCTGATCGGGCACGGCCACCGCGAGCTCGTGATGAGCGAGGACCGGGGCGACGTGGACGCGGCCCTGGCCTCCGCGGTATCAAACGGAGGCATCCGGATCGAGCAGACCTACCTGCAGGCCCCGCGGCATCACCACACGATGGAGACGTCCGGGACGGTCGCGCGGTGGGACGGCGGCCGGCTCACTTTGTGGGACGCGGTGCAGGCGAGCTCGACCGTGATCCCGGTGGTGAGCGCCGCGCTCGGCGTCGACGCCGCGGACGTGCACGTGGTGGCGCGGCACACCGGCGGCGGGTTCGGCGCCAAGGGCTACATCTGGCCGCACGAGATCCTGGCCGCCGCCGCGGCCCGGATAGCCGGCCGCCCGGTCAGCCTGCACCTGCGGCGCCCGGACCAGTTCAGCAGCGTGGGCTACCAGCCGTGGATGGAGCAGACGATCCGGCTCGCCGCGACCGCCGAGGGCGTGCTGCTCGGCCTGGAACACTCGGTCGTCAACAACACCGCCCTGGCCGACACGCACGTCGAGCCGGCCACCGAGGCCAGCAAGTCGCTGTACGCCGTGCCGGCCCTGCGGCTGCGTCAGCTGGTCGAGCGGGTCAGCCTGAACGTGCCCACCCCGATGCGCGCGCCGGTCGAGGGTCCCGGGCTGTGGGCGCTGGAGAGCGCGATGAACGAGCTGGCCGCCGCGGCGGGCCTGGACCCTCTCGACGTCCGGCTGGCCAACTTCGCCGAGGTCTCGCCGGCCGACGGCCGGCCGTGGTCGGCCAACGGGCTGCGCGAGGCGTACGAGGAGGGGGCGCGCCGCTACGGCTGGCGCTCCCGGCACCAGCGGCCGCGCCGGGACGGCCCGTGGGTGATCGGGCACGGCCTGGCCACCTGCACGATGGGCAGCTTCCGGTTCCCCGGCGCGAGCCGCGTCCGGCTGCACCGGGACGGCGCGGTGGTCGAGGCCAACGTGCACGACATCGGGACCGGCGTGCAGACCGTGCTGACCCAGATCGCCGCCGACGAACTCGGCATCTCCCCGGACCAGGTCGAGATGCGCTGGGGCGACACCGACCTGCCCACGACCGGGCCCACCTACGGCTCGTCCACCACCGCGGGCACCGGCAGCGCGGTCGCGGCCGCCGCCCGCGACGTGTCGAAGCAGCTCGCCGAGCTCGGCCAGGGTGGCCGCGATCCGCTCGAGGCACTCGACCGCGCCGGGATTGACGAGCTCGTCGGCGAGGGCACCTTCGACCTGCCCGGCGGCGCCGGGTTCAACGCGGACGGCCAGGGCACGCCCTACGCGATGCGGACCTGGGGGGTGATCTTCACCGAGGTCGGCGTCGACCCGGACTTCGGCCTGCTCCGGCTGCGCCGCGCGGTCGGCGTCTACTCGGCCGGCCGGATCGTCAACCCGGTCACCGCCCGCGCGCAGATGACCGGCGGCATCATCTGGGGCTGGGGCAAGGCCACCATGGAGGAGAGCGACCAGGAGCCGGTGTCCGGGCGGTGGCTGGCCAAGAACCTGTCCAACGTGGCGGTGCCGGTCAACGCCGACATCCCGGCCGACATCGATGTCTCGTTCACCGACGAGTACGACGAGGCCGCGAGCCTGATCGGGGCGCGGGGCATCGGCGAGCTCGGCGCCACCGGGGTGGACGCGGCCGTCGCCGAGGCGGTGCACGACGCCGTCGGGGTACGCGTGCGCGACCTGCCCATCCTGCCCTGGAAGGTGCTGGCCGGCTGATCCCCGCTCCCGAGCCGCGGCACCCTCAGCCCGCACCGCGCCACCCCGAGCCGCCGTACCCCAGCCCGCGTCGCCCCACCCCGAGCCACGGTCCCTCAGCCCGCATCGCGGCGCCCACCCCGAGCCACGGTCCCTCAGCCCGCATCGCGGCGCCCACCCCGAGCCGCGGTCCCTCAGCCCGCATCGCGGCGCCCACCCCGAGCCGCGGTCCCCTCAGGCCACGTCGATGACGGGTGGACGGCCCGGCCCGTCACCTCTGGTGCCCATGAGCTTCCGTCAAGCTGTTGTGACCGGTGAAACCTGCCCGCCGCTCTAGCCCGCCCGTTTAGTCTGACGCGGACGATGTCAGACCCGTGACCGAAGTCGCCTTTGCCCGGCGCGCCCCTCGGCGACAGTAACGCTGACCCGGAAACGCCCGGTTCCGGCGCCGCAAGGCGCCGGGTCTGACGAGCAAACTGCGTGCGACCGCGCGTTCTGAGCACGTGACCGTGGCGTCCACGCCGATAGGACCTATGACGCTCGGGCTGGCTCGCCGCGACCGGGGTAGTTTTGCTGTCAGACTGGGATGAGCGTGATGGCTGCCCGGGGAGGAGGGGTGGTGGCCGGAGATTCCCCCGCGCAGCTGGGTGGTCCGCTGGCCGGGCTCGCGGCTGGCTCCAGAGTGTCCGGATACCTGCTGGAGAAGCTGGCCGGCGTGGGCGGGATAGCGGCGGTGTACCGCGCGCGTGACGAGCGGCTCGGCCGGGTCGTGGCGCTGAAGCTGCTGGCCGGGGACGAGGTGGTCCGCAAGCGGTTCGTGCGTGAGGCGCGGGCGGTCGCGGCGGTGGACCATCCGCACATCATCCCGGTCTACGAGGCCGGCGAGGCAGAGGGCGTGCTGTTTATCGCGATGCGCTTCGTAGCCGGGGATGACCTACGGGTGATAGTGCACCGGGAGGGTGCCCTGCGGCCGCGGCGAGCGGCGGCGTTCATCTCTCCGGTGGCGTCGGCGCTGGACGCCGCGCACGCGGCCGGGCTGGTACACCGCGACGTCAAGCCCGCGAACATGCTGGTGGACGTGGGCCCCGGCCGGCCCGAGCACGTGTACTTGTCGGACTTCGGCGTGGCCAGGGGCATGCTGTCATCGAGCGGGCTGACCGGCGTCGGTCAGTTCCTCGGCACGCCCGATTACGCCGCGCCCGAGCAGATCAACGGCCAGGACGTGGACGGCCGCGCGGATCAGTACGCCCTGGCGTGCGTGGCGTACACGCTGCTGAGCGGCTCGGTCCTGTTCCGGCGCGAGGTGCCGATGGCGGTGCTCTACGCTCACCTGTCCGTGCCCCCGCCGCGGCTGACCGCGCTGCGCCCCGAACTGCCAGGTGCCGTGAACCAGGTGCTGGCCAGGGCCTTGTCGAAGGAGCCTGACGACCGGTACGACAGCTGCGGCGACTCCGCCGACGCGCTACGCGAGGAGCTGGGCCTGGAGCCCTACGATCCCTCCTGGTCGGCGGGCTCTGGGGCGCCCGCGGCGCAGACGGCCTCGCGGTCCGCGGTGACGGCGCCGCTGACCGTCCCGCCGGACTCCCCCCCGACGAAGCTGCTACCCGCGACACCCTCGCTCCCGTCGATGGCGAGCGCGCCGTCGCCGCCGTCAGCGTCGCCGTCCTCGTCGGCCGCGCCGGGAACCTGGACCGCGGTGGTGGCCGCGGATCGCGTCTACTACGACAGCGTGCAGGCGGCGAGCGACCAGGACGCCGCGTCGATCGTGTTCCCGGCCTTCGTCCCAGAACGGCGGTTCCCGCTCTCCGGGGCGGAGGTCCGCATCGGGCGGCGCAGCGTATCCCGCCACAGCGAGCCGGAGATCGACCTGACCGGCCCGCCGACCGATCCGGGGGTGTCGCGGCTGCATGCCGTGCTGATCGCCGGGCCGGACCAGAACTGGTCGGTCGTCGACGCGGGCTCGGACAACGGCATCATGGTCAACGGCAGGGACGTCCCGGCCGGCGAAGCCGTGCCGCTGCGCGACGGTGATCGCATCCATCTGGGCGCCTGGACCGTGATCACCATCACCCGCGAGTGACCCGCGCCCGCAGCCGACCGCGCCGCAGCTGTCCTGCCCCTGCGACTCACCCGTGCCCGCGCCTGATCGCGCCGCAGCTGAGCTGCACATGCGACTGACCCGTGCCCGCGGCTGACCGGCTGGCCTGATCGCCTGCTGGCGCCGTGAACTCGGCGCCATGCGCCCCCCGCGCGGCCGTGGTTCAAAGATCCGTCAGCTGACCGATGTCTTGCACTGCAAGTTGCAGCACTATTTTCCTGCACGGGCACCGAGCATTGCATCACCCGCTCGGACCCTGAACCGGCTCGATAAGGATTGCGATGAACGCGATAGCGCCGACCCGCCCGGCCGAACTGCACGTGTGCCGCGCCCGGCTGACCGTGGGCCCAGCCGCGGCGGCCGAGGCCCGCGGCCGGGTCCTGGCGGCCATCCGTGCCTGGGATATCCCCGTCGACCCGGACATCGCGGTCCTGCTCGCCAGCGAGCTGGTGACCAACGCCATCGGCCACGAGGCGGGCAAGACCATCGTGCTCGCCATTACCCGCTCATTCGATCAGCTGCGCGTCGATGTCCACGACACGTCGCACACGCTGCCGGTGCTGGTGGACGCCCCGGTCGATGCGGAGGCCGGGCGGGGCCTGATGCTGGTCGCTACCTTGTCGGCTACGTGGGGCATCTACCGCACCCCCGCGGGCAAGGCCGTGTACTTCACGCTTGCGTTCGAGCCCGGCCTCACCAGAGCCGGCGGACGCGGTCAGACGTGGGGACTGTGAGTCATTACCCCGGCGCCTCACAGTCTCCACCGAACGCCCCTGGCACCCCGCCCCCCCGCGGCGGGGTTTCAGGGGCGTCTTTCCTGACCCGCCGCGTCACCTCGGCGTGATCGTGCGCAGCGCCGACTCGCGCGCGATGTCGATCCGCGAGTTGACATTGAGCTTCTTGAGGATATGCGAGACGTGCGTGGCAACAGTCCGGCGGGACAGCAGCAGGCGGGCGGCGATCTCCGGGTTGGACAGCCCCTCCTCCACGAACGCCGCGATCTTGATCTCGGTCGCCGTGAGGCTGTCCCAGCCGCTTTGCGCCCGCCGGTGCTTGGCGTGCGGTCCACGCCGGATGCCGTGGGCGCGGAACGCGGCCTGCAAGCGGGAGACGTCGGCGGCCGCGCCCAGCGAGGTGTAGATCTCCACGGCAGTGGTGAACGCGGTCCGCGCCCGGGTCCGGTCGCCCGCGTCGACGAAGTACCCGGCCGCCGCCTCCAGCGCCATCGCCCGGAACAGCGGCCGGCCGGCGTCGTCGTAGCGCTCAGCGGCCATGAGCATCCGGGGAGCGTCGTGGTCCAGCAGGCCGCGGCAGTACAGCGCGTTCGCCTGCCGATGCGGGAGCTCCGATCCGGCGGCGAGGGCGGCGGCGCGGTCCGCGAGGTCCCGGGCGGTGCTGAGGTCGCCGGCCTGGGCGGCGAGGCGGACGGCGTCGGCCAGCAGGCCCTCGATCGCCTCGACTTCCTCCGTATCGCCGCTGAACGCGTCGGTCAGCGCGGCCAGCGCCTCCGGTAGCGCACCGGCCTGCTCGCGGTCCAGGCTGCGGGCCAGGGCCAGCGCGCCGATGACCCGGTGCCCGATCCGCTCGGCGTGCGGGGCAGCGGCGGCCAGGCGGCGGCGGGCCGCGTCCGCTTCCCCGCGGTGGAAGCTGATCACGGCGGCGATGCCGAGCTCATAGCAGACCGCCGCGGGTTCCTTCATGCTGTCGTCGACGAGCAGCTCAGCCAGCGCGTCGTCCCAGCGGCCCGTCTCGAAGAGCAGCTGGCCCAGGGCGCCGCGCGCCTGGGACAGCCGGAACGTCGTGCCCACCTGGTCGGCGAGGTCCCTGGCCTGCCCGGCCGCGGCCAGCGCCTCCTCATAACGATCGAGATCGCCCAGCGTGATGGCCTTGTTGATCTGCAGCAGCAGCCGCAGGTCGGTCAGCGCCAAGTCGGACTCGGTCACCGCCAGCGCCCGGTCGAACAGCGGCAGCGCGTCGGTCAGGCGGCCCTGCACCGCGGTCGCGATCGTCAGCACGTGCAGCGCCCAGGCCATGGCCCAGTTATCGCCCGCCTCCGACGCCGCCGCCAGCGCGCTGCCGGCCACCTGCCCGGCCTTTTCGACCTCGCCGATGTTGAGGTGGGTCCGCGCGGCGAGCACGAGCAGGCTGGCGCGGTGGCGCGCCGAGATTCCGGGCGACGCCAGCGCCCGGTCCAGCGTGGCCAGGGATTCCGCCGCCAAGCCTGCCAGCATGCGGCACTGCGCCAGCGTCCTCTGCAGGTCCACGAAGACGTCAGGCTCGGTCGGCTGCTCCAGCGCGCGGTTGGCCACCTGCTCGGCCGCGGCCGGGTCACCGATCCGGTAGAGGGCGTCAGCGAGACGGCTGGCCAGCCAGCCGTGCCTGGCCGAGCCGGCCGGGGAACCGGCCACGGCCCGGGTGAGCAGTTCGGCCGCGACCCCGGGCGCCTGGTAGACCAGCTGGTCCGCGGTACCGTCCAGCCAGTCGAGCATCCACTCATCGACCGGCTCCCCAGTCACCGACCCAGGCGTGCCGTCGGGTCCGCTGACGGCCCGCAGCAGCTGCCGGGCCACCCGGTCCGCCGGGGCGCCCGCCTGCGCCAGGGCGCGGCCCGCGTCGCGGTGCCAGGCGGCGCGCACCGGTGCCGCCATGTCGTCATACAGTGCCGCGCGGATCAGCGGATGCCGGAACCCGAGGCTCCTGCCCGACTCGGCCAGCACCCCGGCCGCGCATGCCTCGTCCACCGCCGGAATCAAGTCGGGCACGCCGCGGCCCAGCACGATCGCCAGGTCCGGGACCGCGAAGTCCACGCCGAGCAGGGCCGCCGCCCGCAACACGTCGCGCACCGGCCCGGCGACGAACCCGAGCCGGTCCGCTATGGCCGCGGACAGGGAAACAGGCGCAGAGCTGCCCGCCACCTCGGCCGCTCCTGCCTCCGTCACGGTCAGGCTGGAGCTGCGATCCAGCGCCGCGACAAGCTCGGTGACGTAGAGCGGGTTGCCCGCCGCCCCGTCGGCAAGGCGCAGCAGTTCGCCCCCGGGCTCGCCGCCGGCCAGGGCGGCCACCAGGTCGGTCACGCTCTCCCCAGTGAGCCCGGTGAGCTGGAGCCTGGTGTCGTCGCCTACCACGCGCCGGAGCGCCAGCAGGTCGTCCCGCTGGGGCACGGGGCGCATCATCCCGATCAGCAGCAGCGGCACCTGCCGCGCCGACTTGGCCAGCCGTCCCCACAAGGTGACGCTGGCATGGTCGGCCCATTGCAGGTCGTCGATGACCAGGATGGTCGGCTGTATCGCGCACTGCTCGGTGACGAGCGCCAGCAGCTGCTCCGCCACCATCGCCGGCACATCCGTGCCGCGGTCGGCGGTGGCCTCGCCCCGCAACAGCCGGACGATCGCACTCCGCCGCGGATTCGGCGAAGGCTCGCGCACCCGCAGGCCGTCAAGGAACGGCAGCAGCGGCAACGCCTGGCTCAGCTCGTCACCGGCACCCCAGAACACCTGGCAGCCGGTCTCCGGCACCTCGGCCGCCGCCCGCACCAGCGCAGACTTGCCAATGCCCGGCTCGCCCTCGATAAGGACCGAACTGCCGTGCTTCCGCGCCACGTCTCTTATCAGCCCGGTCAGCAGTGCCATCTCGCTATCACGGCCGACCAGCCCACCGGCCGGGGTCACCGGGTGCATGCAGCGAACTTTACTACCAGACTATTATATGAACAAGCGGTGCCATTCGGATACTAATTCGGTATCCGATAATATTTTCCGCGTATAGCGTTTTTCTAATCAACCCGAAAACCGTGCGATGAAAATTGCACCAAACCTTTCAGCGCATCGGCCGCTGACATTTGCCTTACCTTGGATAATGATTATTTCAAATAAATTATCAACTAAAGAATTAATATTTGCCAAATGTGTATGCGGCGAATTACCCTAGGTACATGGAATTGCCGATAAGCGGCAATTCGCCCGGTTTGTTCAGATGTGCCGTGCGTGTCGCCGGAGCCATGCAGCGGGCTGCTGACCTCGGTAGAAACATGGAGGAGCCATGCGCGTCGGGCGAAAGATCATCATTTCCGCTATCCTAGCACTCGGCGCGGCCGGGTCAATCCTGGCTAGCTCGGCTGCTAGTGCCACGGTTGCGCAAGCGCCTGCTGCCCACGTCGTTGCCGCAACTCCTCATGGCGGCGGCTCCAGCCTTTACTACCACTGCTGATATACCTACCTCATGCTTAACGGCCTGCTGCCGAATCACTGAATCCGCAGCAGGCCGTTCGCGCGATTATCCAGCAGCCGCGACAAAAGTCTGCGGTGCCAATGGCGAGTGCTCGCCGACCCGCTCGCGGGCGTCGGAGGTGGCGGTAACTTCAGGTGAACTTCTTCACGACCGCCCCCCTCGCCGTGAAGTTGCACAGCAGTCGCGGGGCTTAGCATTCTTCGCGTCCCTTGGTCGGTGAAGCCCATTCCCCGGCTCCCAAAGACGCGCGGCCCGGTTGCGCGGCCGTCAGGGCCCTGGCCACGCCTACTGGTGCCCCTGCGTTCCCGACCTACTCCCGTGACGGCAGATACCCGCCTGCCGCCCGTCCCCGCCGTTACTGCATGGTTGCCGCGTTCATGTAGCTCTTGCAGCATGAGCGCGGCATCCACGCCGTAAGACCCCGGCGGATCGGACGGCAGGCACGTACCATCAGTCACGACAGCTTGTCAGGAGCGCAGGAATACCAGGGGCCAGGGCCGGGCGCGTAACCATCCGTACAAGATCGGGTAAAGCCAAGCGGCATTGCGTCCGGACTGGTTAATGCCAGGGCCTTCGTTACGATGGCATGTGTACCGTGTGCGAAAGGTTTCACAATTATTGCGGTGAAATCTGCGGCACCGTCGCGCCGGCCCGCCGCGCGGTACCGAGGAGGAGGTACGCCCGATGATCGCGCCAGGAAGCCCCACGGTGCGGCGCCGCCGGCTGGCCGCTGAACTGCGCGCGATCAGGGAGAGCACGGGCAGGAGCGGGGATACCGTCGCCGCCGCGCTGAAATGGTCGCCTTCGAAGATCAGCCGGTACGAACGGGCCCGGACCGGCCTGCAGCCGCGGGAGGTCGAGCGACTGCTCGACTACTACGAGATCACCGGGTCCCGCCGCGCGCTCTTGCTCGGGCTCGCCGAGGACGCGGCGCAGAAAGGCTGGTGGGAAGAACACGCCGACAGCCTGTCCGATGACTACAAACAATTCATCGGCCTCGAGCACGAGGCGACGTCCATGGCTATCTGGCACGTCGACGTCGTCACCGGCCTGCTCCAGACGGAACCCTATGCCAGGCACATAATCGGCAGCTACTCGCAGGTCGAGCCGATTCCGCCAGGCATGATCGGGCGGCTGGTCGGGGTTCGCATGCGACGTCAGCAGGTGCTTGACCGTGATGGGCTGCAGCTGTCTGTCGTGCTCGATGAATCGGTTCTGCGCCGCCGGATCGGTGACGAACTGGTGATGTATGAGCAGCTTCAGCGTCTAGTACACGATGCTGACCGGCCGAACCTGACGTTGCAGATCCTGCCCCTCAACACGCAGCACACGGTATTCGGGGAGTCTTTCGTTATATTCGGCT
>Ga0335082_10007760_pt1 | contig 11645 bp, 10 predicted proteins | sample Lox_Sample_41_FD_206718 | JGI IMG/M metagenome (GOLD analysis project Ga0335082, IMG submission 206718) | Soil microbial communities from Loxahatchee National Wildlife Refuge, Florida, United States - Lox_Sample_4.1 | ecosystem: Environmental > Terrestrial > Soil > Wetlands | place: USA...
CTGTTCGCGCGTCAGTCCCGCAGCGTGGATGAGAAAGCCGACCGCGGCGCGCGGGCTGGCGTGGGTATGGCGCACGCTGTCGGCGACCGGCAGCACGGCTTCGAGGCCCGCCAGCGGCTCGCGGATGATGCCGGAGAAGAAACCGGAGGCCGCCTTGTTCGGCTTGCCCGGCCGTACGCAGATGGTCGGCAGTCTGATCCCCACCCCGTCGAGGAAGCCGCGCCGGTCGTAGTCGGCGAGCAGCAGCTCGCAGATCGCCTTCTGCGTGCCGTAGGACGTCAGCGGCGTCAGGTGGAAGTCGTCGGGGATGGCGTAAGGGAACGGCGCGCCATAAACGGCGATCGACGAGGTGAAGATGAATTTCGGCTGGTAGCCGTTACCGGCGCCGCGCACGGCCTCGAGCAGCGCGCGGGTGCCGTCGAGATTGACGCGATAGCCTTTTTCGAAGTCGGTTTCCGCCTCGCCCGACACCACGCCGGCGAGATGGAAAATCACGTCCGGCCGTTCCGAGACCGTCTTTTCCGCGGTGCCGGGTGCGGTGAGATCGGCGGCGCGGGTCTTGACGTGATCGGAAAATCCCGCGGGCCGCACCGGCGCGACGATATCGATCAGGGTCAATTTTTCGATCGGCGCGTTGCCCAGCGCCCGGTCGATGACGAGCCGCTCGGTCAGCTTGCGGCCGATCATGCCCGCGGCACCCGTGATCAGGACATGCATCTATGTGCTCGCTTCCTTGTCGGCCGGCTCGAAACGGTCGATGCGGCGCAGATCGGGGAATAATAGCATCCATATCCCGGCGATCAGCAACGACCCGACCCCGCCGATCAGTACCGAGGCGACCGCGCCGAACCACGCGGCGACGGCGCCGGATTCGAACTCGCCGAGCGTATTCGAGGAGCCGACGAACAGATAGTTGATCGCGCTGACGCGCCCGCGCTTGTCGTCCGGCGTCTCGATCTGAACGAGCGAGAAACGAATCACCACGCTCAATGCGTCGGCGGCGCCGAGCACGGCGAGCGCCAGCAGCGATAGCGGAAACCACGTCGACAATCCAAACACGATGGTGGTTACGCCGTAGATCGCGACCACGGCGAACATCTTGGGGCCCATGGACCGTTCGACCGGACGGTGCGAAAGCGTCACGGCTGTGATCAATGCGCCCGCTGCCGGCGCCGACCGCAGCAGGCCGAGCCCTGTTGGGCCTACCGCCAATATATCGCGCGCGAAAATCGGCAGTAGGGCGGTAATGCCCCCGACGAGCACCACGAACAAATCGAGCGTGACCACGCCGAGGAGCCGCCGCCGCGTGGCGATGAATTTGAAGCCTGCCAATACCGAGGCAAAGGTCGGCGGTTCGCGCGCCGCGGTCAGTCCCTTGACTGCAATGAAACTGACCAAGGTGATGGAGGTGCAGAAGAGTAAAACGCAGAGTGCGGCGACCGCGACTGGACTTACGGCATAGAGCAAGCCGCCCAGCGCCGGTCCGCTGATCACCGCCACTTGGTTGGCTGAGGTCCAGCCACCCACGGCACGGGTAACCAGCGGCCCCGGCACCAATGCCGGAACCAGCGCGCTGCCGGTCGGCACTTCGAAGGCGCGCGCGCAGCTGATGAGAAAGACGACGCCGAACAAGAGCTCACGGTTGACCGCATGGAAGACCAGCGCCGTGGTGATCGACGCAGCTGCCAGTGCATAGACCCCTTGTGCCAGGCGGATGATAAGTCGGCGGTCGTAGCGGTCGGCGGCGTGTCCAATCAGCAGCGTCAGGATCACCGCCGGCACAAATTGAATTAATCCGATCAGGCCGAGATCGAAGGCGCTGTTGGTTAGCTCATAGAGCTGCCAGGCGACCACCAGGGCCAACATCTGGTATCCGGCGGTCGTGCAGACACGCGCCAGCCAGAACAACACGAACGGCCGCTGCTGCAGAAGGCCAGGCGCGGAGGTCGCGGGTGCCGTCATTCGATATTGCTGTTCAGCGCGCTCAGGCTGACCTTCTGCATGCCATCTGCGGTGAAGTTTTCCGGCACCAGCCAGCGCTCGAAATTGGCTTTGCGCGCCGGCCATTCGCCGTCGAGCATCGAGTACCACGCGGTATCACGGTTGCGACCCTTGGCGATGATGAGTTGCCGGTGCACGCCCTCGAAGGTGAAACCGAGGCGCGCGGCGGCGCGGCGCGATGCCTCGTTGAGCCAATGGCATTTCCATTCGTAGCGGCGGTAGCCGAGCGTTTCGAAGACGTAGCGTGCTAGCAGGTATTGCGCCTCGGTGGCGAGCGGTGTGCGCTGCAATTCCGGCGAATAGAGCACATGACCGACCTCGATCACGCGCATGGCTTGTTCGATTCGCATCAGCGCGAGAAAGCCGAGCGTGCGGCCGGCAGCATCGATGATGGCGTAGGGATAAGGATCACTATCCTGGCTGAAATCTGCCATCCATGCCGAAAATTCGGAAACCGTGGGAAACGGGCCGTAACGCGACATGTAGGTCCAGATATCGTCATGGCCTTCGACAAAGGGCCAGAGCGCCGGCGCATGGCGCGCGGCGAGTTTTTCGAGACGGCCGAAACGGCCCTGCAGCGTCATCGGCTGCGGGCGTCCGGCGGGCGTGGCATCGACCCGCAGCCCCACAGGCTGTCCTGTCTTTGGATCGGGCTCGGAATTCACGGCTTCGGGCGGTTGGCGCGGTCGTGGAAGAATTTGTTGAGTTCGGCGTTCGGCAAGATGCCGGCGAAGCTATCGAACGTGCCGTCCTTGGCGATGGCGGTCGCCGAGGTGATGAAAGCCTGCATGGCGACGCGGGCCAGCGTGCCGCCGACGCTGATGCGCCGCACGCCCATCTCGGCAATGTCCTTGACCGTGAAGCCGAGCGGCCACGCCATCAGCAAATTGACCGGCTTCGGCGCCACCGCCTTGACCACGGTCTCGATCTGCTCGCGCGTCTTGATGCCGGGCGCGTAGAGGCAATCGGCGCCGGCGTCGGCGAAGGCTTTCAACCGACGCACGGTTTCCGCCATATTGGGCCGGTTTTTGATGAAGCCTTCGGTCCGCGCCGCGAAAACGACGCTGCTGTCCGTCTCGTCGATCGCCTTGCGTGCGGCCTTCACACGCCGAACCGCGGTGTCGAAGTCGTACAGCGGATTTGAATCGTCGCCGGTGAAATCCTCGATCGAGACGCCGGCGACGCCGGTCGCCACGCACAGCCGGTAATTCTCCGCCAGCGCGCCGAAGTCCTCGGTATAGCCATTCTCGAAGTCGGCGTTGAGCGGCACATCGACGGCGGCTGCGACCTCGGCGAAATGAGCAAGGACCTGATCGCGCGATTGCGCTCCGTCGGCGTAGCCTTGCGAATGGGCGAAGCCCGAACTGGTGGTCGCCAGCGCCTTGAAGCCAAGCCCTTGCAGATAGCGGGCGGTGCCGACGTTCCACGGATTGGGAATGACGAAGCATCCGCTCTCGTGCAGCTTGCGGAACGCGCGGCGTTTGTCGGCGGTGGTCATAGCGGCTCCTTGCCCGCGGGCATTCGGGGGACGCTATTTAGCCGATTTTTTCCATTCCGAGTATTCTTTGCCGACGAATTGCGCAGCCGCTTCAACGTGGGCACGAAACCAGCGCCGCTTGCGCGTTTCGAGATCCTTGCGGAGCGCGTCGCGGCGGTCGTGCGCGCCGAGATGGATCGCAGCAAGTTCGCGGCCCATGCACCAGAGCAGATCGGGGTGCAGCAGGCGGGCGGCGTCGCGCCGGTTCTCGGCGCTGATCTTGCGGTTGTTTGGCGACAGCCGTCGCATCAGCAGATTGCCGGTCGCCGCGTACCAGGGATCGGGCGTGCGGTACCTGCCGAACGCGATCTCGTCGAGGAAGATTTGCGTCCCGCCGCCGTGCGCCCGCGTCCAGCCGGATGGCACCAGCGCCTTGCCTTCGCGCAGCAACGGGCCGCCGCGCCACATGGCGTAGCCGAGCCAACGCGGGCGGCCGAGGCTGCCGGTGCCCGCACTGCGCCGCCAATAGGTGAGTTTGATCGAGGGCTCCGGCAGCGCACCGGCAAAGAGCTTGAGCCAGTGGGTCGGCGGCCGCTCTGGACGCTTCTCGGCCAGCGTGTCGCGGTATTGCTTCTCGATCTTCTGCCAAAACTTCGTGCGGGCGGCTTCGTCGACCACGAAGCGGCTGCGCAGCCACAGGTGGTCGCGGTCGAGTACGAAAGCCTCCGGCGCCTCGAGGCCGCGCGCGTAGCCCTCCAGCAAACTCGTGCAGATCGCCTTGAGCGAAATCTGGCTCGGCGCCGCGGCCAGCGTCGCGCTGGTCGCCAACCGCACCAGATCGAGAATGTAGGGCATCTCCGCTGCCTCGTCGTAGTCGTTGACGCCCCAGCAGATGCGGCCTTCTTTGTCGGTCCAGGTGCCGAAATTTTCCAGATGGATGTCGCCGACCGCGAGCACCGCGGGCGTTTCGGCAAGGTCGGGGCAAACCTCGAAAATTGTCTCGGCCCACCGCCAATAGGTGGCGCGCAAGAAGACGAAGGCGCTGTCGCACATGGCCTTGCGCTTCTTCTTGAGATCGGCCTCGACGATATCGCCTTTGAGCTGGGCCGTGAGCCAGCCTTCGTACTCCCGATTAGCTGAGACGATGCGCATGGTGCCCCGCGGCTGTACAATCTTCACGCGAGGATGCGACAAAGGGGATAAGGATTGCAATCGGCCTTGTCCTTCGGCGCCGCATCTAACGCCTGCCGGCGGCTTCCATTCCGACACCGGGTTGCGATCGAAATCTTGCCCACACAGCCGTTGTTTCGCCGTGCCGCGGGGTTAGTGCAATTGTCGATAGTCCGACGAAAGGGTGTCTCCCATGGCATCGTTTGCGTACAAGCTGATGGTGGCCTGTCTCGGCGTTGCCTTTATTCTTGACGCCGCACCGGCCGATGCCGCCAAGGCGCGTAGGCACAAGAGGCCGGTCGCAGCGTATAGCGCGACGGCCGTGACAAAAAGCGGCGACCGCGGCGCCAACCTGTTTCCGGCCGGACCGGTCTATCACGGCAACGATTATCTTGGCGACGATCCCGACCCGTTCATCCGCCTGCAGCTGCAGCGGGATATCGGCGCCCATTACGGCGGCGAGCCTTGAACGCCCGGCAATTTGATTTTCCCCGCCCGATCGGGTGAACTGCGCGCCGATTTTGGCTTGCGCCGGCCCCTTGGGGCCGCCATCGCCGGGGAGCAGGACATGCTGAAAACCATCGCGGCCTTCGACCGCATCGGCGAGGAAAACGCCTTTGCCGTGCTGGCCCGCGCCAACGCCCTGATCGCGCAGGGCCGCGACATCATCAATCTCGGCATCGGCCAGCCGGACTTCCGCACGCCCGATTTCATCGTCGAGGCGGCGGTGAAGGCGCTGCGCGAAGGCCATCACGGCTATACGCCGGCGACCGGCATCCCGCCGCTGCGCGAAGCGGTCGCCGCCGATCTGCACAAGCGTTTCGGTGTCGAGGTATCGCCCGACTCGGTGATGATCATGCCGGGCGGCAAGCCGACCATGTTCATGTCGATCCTGATGTTCGGCGAGCCGGGCGTGGAAATCATGTACCCCGACCCCGGCTTCCCGATCTATCGCTCGATGATCGAGTTCACCGGCGCCAAGCCGGTGCCGGTGCCGATCCGCGAGGAGAACGGATTCGCCTTCTCGGCGGAGGAGACACTCAAGCTGATCACGCCGAAGACGCGGCTATTGATCTTGAATTCGCCGGCCAACCCGACCGGCGGCGTCACGCCCAAAAGCGAAGTCGACGAGCTCGTCGCCGGACTGGAGAAGTGGCCGGACGTCTGCGTGATGTCGGACGAGATCTATGACCACATGGTCTACGACGGCGAGACCCATGTCTGCCTGCTCACTTATCCGTCGATCCGCGACCGGCTGATCCTGCTCAACGGCTGGTCGAAGACCTACGCCATGACCGGCTGGCGGCTTGGCTACGCGGTCTGGCCGGGTAAGCTCTACGACTACGCGCGCAAGCTCGCGGTCAACCTGCATTCCTGCGTCAATGCCTCGGCGCAATATGCGGGGCTCGCGGCGCTGAAGGGCCCGCAGGACGAGGTGCACAAGATGGTCGCCGAATTCGACAAGCGGCGCAAAGTCGTGGTCGAAGGCCTCAACAAATTGCCGGGCGTCTCCTGCGCAACGCCGAAGGGCGCCTTCTATGCCTTCCCCAACATCAAACGCACCGGCTGGAAGGCCAAGGCGCTCGCCTCGGCGCTCCTGGAAGATGCCGGCGTCGCCATCATCGGCGGCCCCGACTTCGGCATTCTCGGCGAGGGCTACGTGCGGCTCTCCTACGCCAATTCGACCGAGAACATCTTGAAAGCGCTCGGCCGCATGGGCGAGTTCCTGTCGACGCGCAAGGCGGCGTAGTCAGCTTTCCAGCCCGGCCCGGCGCGCCGCCACTTCGGCAATCGCGGCCCAGTCCTTCTTTTCGCCGCCGTGCGCCAGCGCGTCGAGGAACGCATCGCGCAACACATTGGCGAAAGGCAGGGGCACATTCGCCTTTTCCGCTGCGGCCAACGCGAGACGAACATCCTTGAAGCCGAGCTTCATGTCGAAGCCGGGCGGCTCGTAGACGCCGCTGCCGATCTGCTCGGCATAGCCGCGATAGACCGGCACCTCGAACAGTGCGGTGACGATGAGATCGAGAAAATCGGGTGCCGACATGCCGTAGCCGCGCACCAGCGCCGCGGCTTCGCCCATGGCCTCGATGGCGGAAGCGACCAGCAGGTTACCGGCGATCTTGGCCACGTTGGCCATCCGCGGCTCGTCGCCGACGCGCGTGGTGCGGCGGCCGAGCACGTCAAGCAGAGGTTGCACCTTGTCGATCGCTTTGGCATCACCGGCGACCGCGATCGACAATTCAGCGGCAGCCGCCGCGTCTGGCCGGCCCCAGACGGTCGCGGCTACGTAAGGCACGCCGCGTGCTTTGTGCAGCGCGGTCAGCTCTTCCGCACAGGCGACCGAGGCGGTCGCCATGTTGACGTGAATGGTCGAACTCCCGCCGGTGGGCAAAACGTGGCCGTCGACGAACACCGCGCGCATAGCCTCGTCGTTTGGCAGCATCGAGATGACCGCGTCGCCTTTGAAGGCGGCTTCAGCGTTGGCCGCGACCGTTGCCCCGGCTTTCTCCAATTCCCGCAGCGGCTCTTTCGCTGTATCAAAAACGGTGAGGCGATGGCCGGCCTTCAAGAGATTGCGCGCCATGGCGCTGCCCATGCGGCCGACGCCGATCATCCCAACTTGCATCCGTCGCCTCCCTGCGAGTGCCCCCTTGGAAATAGAACGTAAACCGGCCCAATATCCAAGCCGGGAGGCGCCCGGCGCTTGCCGCGGCCCAAGGAAGGAAAAACCTCATGTTCGATCGCGGGCTTTCCGAAGAGCAAAAGATGATGCGGCAGAGCTGCCACGACTTCATCGACGATGTCGTGCTGCCTTACATCAAGCACAACTGGCAGAAAGAGTGGTCGATGGTGCCGGAGGAGCGGCTGCCGATCTCGATTCTGCAAGGTGCCGACAAGATCGGCATCCGCACGCTGGGCGTGCCGGAAGAATATGGCGGCGTCGAGCTGGAGAAGGGCACTGAGGTGCGCACCTTCGCGCTGATCGCCGAGGAGATGGCGCGCGGCGACTCGGGGCTCGCCGACAAGCTGGTGCAGAACTGGAAGGTCTCGGTGCTGCTGCGCCAGTTCGCGCCCAAACATCACCAGAAGCATTGGTTCACGCGCCTGGTCAACGAGCCGCAATTCCTGATGGCGCATTGCCTGACCGAGCCGCGCGGCGCCTCCGACCGCTGGCTGCCATACAACGTGCCCGAAGCGGCGATGCAAACGAAGGCGGTGAAGACCAATGGCGGCTGGGTCATCAACGGCCGCAAGCAGTTCATTTCCAACGGCTACGACGCCTCCCTTTACGTCGTCTACGCCAACACGAATCCGAAAGTCGGTATGCTGCAGGGAACGTCATCGTTCCTGGTGCCGCGCGAAACCAAGGGCTTCTCGGTTGCGCGCTGCAACGAGACGCTTGGCTGCCGCTTCATGAACAACGGCGAGATGGTGTTCGAGGACATGTTCATCCCCGACGACCAGTTGCTGGTGCAGGATTCGGCGATGGGTTCGGCCGGCGTCTACTTCCGCCCCGGCAAGATCATCCAGGCCGCCAAGAACCTCGGCGTCGGCGTGCGCGCCTTCGAGGCGACTGCGGACTATGTGCAGAACTACGTGCAGGGCGGCCGCATTCTGATCAAGCATCAGGCGGTGGCGCTGCGGCTCGCCGACATGGCGACCAAGATCGAGGCGGTGCGCGCGCTGCTCGACCGCGCCTCGGCGGCGGTCGACGAAAACGCGCCGGAGGCGGAGACGCTGGTCAACATGGCCAAGATGTTCGCGTCCGAAGAGATCATGAAGGTCGCCCAGCACGCGGTGGAATTGCACGGCGGCAACGGCGTGATGCTCGATTTCGGCATCGAGAAGGTGCTGCGCGATGCCGTGGTGTTCCTGCACATGGATGCCACCGTCGACATCTCCAAGTTCAAGATCATCAAGAACATGTTCCCGGACACCGCAGGCAAATATGCCGGGCCGGAGTGACGGCTACTGCTTCAGCATGAAGCGGAATCCGACCAGCACGATCACCAGGCCGATCAACTGAGCGGCAGTCGGCACCGCGCCGAGTGCGCCGAGGCCGATAATGAGGCCGAAGATCGGCACCAGTGCCGGAAAGGTCGACGCGCGTCCGCCGCCGAGCCGCACGACCGCGAGCGCGAATAGATAGATCGGCAGCACGCCGGCGAGGATGCCCTGCACCGCGATCTGCAGGGCGTTTTCCCATACGCCGAACGCCAGCAGCCGTGTGGCGCCGACTGTGAGCAGATAGAGCGGCGCGACGGCGATCACCGACAACGTGCCGACCGCCGCGACCACGCGCATGCCCGCCAGATTCCAATGTCGTATCAGAATCCCCGCCGTCGCCCAGAAGCAGCCGGCGGTGACGAACATCAGGTCGCCGCCGACGCCGTGCGTGCCGATAGTGGTGAACGACTCCACCCCGAAAACGACAAGGCCGCAGACGATCGCCACGGCGCCGAAAGCGCGTTCCACCGTCATGCGCTCGCGCAAGAGAACCGTCGCGAGGAGAATGCCGAACAAGGCGGCGCAGGCGGGTTGAATTGTGGTGCCATGGCCGAGCGGCACCACCATGTAGCCCGAATATGCGATGAAGGCCTGCGGCGGGCCGGAAAGAACGGTCATGACCAGTCCGCGGCCCCAGCCGACACCGCCAAGGTCGGCGAAGCCGGCCCGCCGCATGACAGGGATGAGCAACAGGCCGGACCAGACGTAGCGGTGAAACGCGAGATCGGCCGGAGAGAAGCCGACCGATATGCCGTGCTTGGCGGCGACGAAGCCGGCCGCCCAGCCGAACGCGGCGGCTGCGCCGCACAACACGCCGATGAAGATGCCCGAGGCGTGTGCCGCCGCAGGTTGAGGTTCGATATTCACGGCGATGGCTCCGGCGCGCGGCCCGTGACAGGGTGACTTCGCCATGGCTGATACTCTAGGATCGGCGTCCACGTCCAATCGCGAAATCAAAAGCCTCACTTTACCGGGATGGAACGCTCATGGCGAAGTCGCGCAAAGTCATCATCACCTGTGCCGTAACAGGCTCGATCCATACGCCTTCGATGTCGCCGCATCTGCCGGTGACGCCGCAGGAGATCGCCGACAATGCCATCGCGGCGGCGGAAGCCGGCGCGGCGGTCGTGCATCTGCACGCGCGCAATCCGCAGGACGGCCGTCCCGACCAGACACCGGAGGCCTTCGCGCCGTTCCTCAAGGTGATCAAGCAGCGCTCCGGCGTGGTGGTGAACATCACCACCGGCGGCGCGCCGACCATGTCGATCGAGGAGCGCGTCAAGCCGGCGGCTACCTTCAAGCCGGAGATCGCCTCGCTCAACATGGGCACCATGAACTTCGGGCTCTACCCGATGATTCCGCGCTACAAGGGCAAGTTCAAATACGACTGGGAGGAGCCGTATCTCGAGGGCTCGCGCAAGGGCATGTTCAAGAACACCTTTGCCGACATCGAGTACATCCTCACCACCTGCGCGCAGAACAACACGCGCTTCGAGATCGAATGCTACGACATCGGGCATCTCTACACGCTCAAGCACTTCCTCGACCGCGGCGTGGTCAAGCCGCCGCTGTTCGTACAGTCGGTGTTCGGCATCCTCGGCGGCATCGGCCCGCACCCGGAAGACGTCATCATGATGAAGCGCACGGCCGATCGGCTTCTCGGCGACAATTACCATTGGTCGGTGCTGGGCGCCGGCGCCAACCAGATGCGGGTCGCCGCCATGGCGGCGTCGATGGGCGGCAACGTGCGCGTCGGCATGGAGGATTCGCTGTGGATCGGCGCCGGCAAGCTTGCCGAGTCGAACGCGCAGCAGGTGACCATGGTGCGCAAGATCCTCGAGGGCATGGGCCTGGAGATCGCCTCGCCCGACGACGCCCGCGAGATCCTGTCGCTCAAGGGCGGCGACAAGGTGAATTTCTGACACTATCGCAGGGGGGCTTTGTCCTAGCCACGACAAATTCCGTTGCTCTCGTGGGCGCGAGACCGTCCTATAGGGTCGGAGATTCGCGCGCATGGCCTCGCTCGATACCATCAGTATCGCCATCCTGCTCGGCAGCCTGCTGGTGCTGGCCGGCATCCTGTCGAGCCTGGTGGCGTTGCGCTTCGGTGCGCCGCTGCTGCTGGTGTTTCTGCTGCTGGGCATGCTGGCCGGCGAGGGTGGCCCCGGCGGGCTGAAATTCGACAGCGTGCGCACCGCCTACACCGTCGGCTCGATCGCGCTGGCGCTGATCCTGTTCGACGGCGGCCTGCGCACGCGGCTTGCCACCCTCCGCAACGTGCTGGCGCCGGCGACGACGCTGGCGACCATCGGCGTGCTGATCACCACCTTGGTGACAGCACCGGTCGCCATGCTGGCGCTGGGGATTTCCTGGATGCAGGCGCTGCTGGTCGGCGCCGTCGTTGCCTCGACCGACGCGGCCGCGGTGTTCCTGTTGATCAACACCCGCGGCCTGCGCCTGCGCCCGCGCGTGCGCGCGACGCTGGAAGTCGAATCCGGCGCCAACGACCCGTTCGCCGTGTTTCTCACGTTGCTGCTGGTCGAGTTCCTGCTGGCCGGCGATCATGGCTGGGCGCAAGCGATCGCCGTTTTTCTGCGCGACACCGTGCTCGGCTGTGTTGTCGGCGCGATCGGCGGCTGGATCATTATCTACGTGCTCAACCGGGTGAACCTGCCGCAAGGGCTGCACGCGCCGTTCGTGGCGGTGAGCGCGCTGGTCGTTTTCGCCGCCGCCAATACAGCGCATGCGTCGGGCTTCCTCGCCGTTTATTTGACGGGCATTGTGGTCGGCAACCGGCAGACGCGCGCGCATAACTCGGTCGTCGTCTTTCTCGACGCCATCACTTGGCTGGCGCAGATCGTGATGTTTGTGCTGCTCGGCCTGTTGGTGTGGCCGCAACGCGTGGGCGACAGCCTGTTCGGCTCGATCGCGGTCGCCCTGTTCCTGATGCTGGTGGCGCGGCCGGTGTCGGTGTTTGTGTGCCTGG
>Ga0335082_10007761_pt1 | contig 11645 bp, 11 predicted proteins | sample Lox_Sample_41_FD_206718 | JGI IMG/M metagenome (GOLD analysis project Ga0335082, IMG submission 206718) | Soil microbial communities from Loxahatchee National Wildlife Refuge, Florida, United States - Lox_Sample_4.1 | ecosystem: Environmental > Terrestrial > Soil > Wetlands | place: USA...
CTCGGGGAGGGCATATGGCACGAAACCTTGGGGTTCACACCCACGTAGTTGAGCGGGCCCGCCGCGATCGTGGCGAGGATCGTGCCACCATGGGCACAGGTGGCCGAAGACGAGCCGTAATACCCGCGCTGGCCGGCCGCGATTGCCCCGATGACCAGCCATATCAGCAGGACGAGTCCTCCGACTCGCATTTTTACCTCCGAATGACGGGCAGCTCCTGCCCTTCCGAAGAGCTGCGTACGCGGGACGTTCTTGCGTCTACCCCGTACACGGCGGATACACGTGAACGCGGGGCCCGATGTGCGGCGGACCGGGCATCGCGCAGCACCTGGGCCGCGCGATTCCCGAGCCGGTGTATCGTGTCTGCTGATGGCCCGGGATGGCAAGACCGCGCAGCGCGAATCCGCGGGACAAGAAGCGCTCGACCGTCCGCCGGCCCCCCGGCCGGACGGCGACGGGCTGTTGCCTTCTTCGGACGATCCGATGCCATACACGTACACCACTGACCTGGCCGCGATCCGGGCCGTCGTGCACCGGTACGCGCTGCAGGCCGGGCTGCCCGAAGCCCGCGCCATCGACCTCACGCTGGCGGTCAGCGAGGTGGCGGCCAACACGGTCAAGCACGCCAAGTCACCGGGGAGCCTGAAGATCTGGTACGACGCGGAGGAGATCGTCTGCCAGGTCCACGATGAGGGGATCATCACTGACCCGCTGGCGGGGCGTCGGCAGCCGTCCCTGGACGCCCTGGGCGGGCACGGGCTCTGGATCGTCAACCAGGTCTGTGACCAGGTCGAAATGCAGTCCGACGAGACTGGGACGACGATCCGGCTGCACATGAACCTGCCGCGCGCCGGAACAGGTCGCTAGGCGTCCTGCCGCCGGCGCCTTGTGGTACAACAAGTGCGTGGATCTGCTGACGGTCTCTGTTACGGCCCGGGAGTCCGCTGGCGCGCCTTATACGCTGGTGGAGATCGCCGGCGAGGCCGACGTGACCAATACCGAGGAACTGCGCCGCCTGCTCGACGAGGAGGTGTCGCAGCAGCCGCGCACGCTGATCATCGACCTGTCTGGTCTGCGGTTCATGGACTCCTCCGCGCTGCACGCGCTGCTGCGGGTGAACCGCTCGCTGGACCGGCAGGGCGGCGTTCTCGCGCTGGTGTCCCCGCAGGCCGCGGTGGCTAAGATCCTGCGGCTGACCACCGCCGACCGGCTGATCCCCGTGTTCGACAGCGTGGCCGACGCGGCCGCAGGCTGAATCTCGAAGACCTGCGGTAACAGCACCCAGATGGCACGCCGCCGGGGCTGATCCGGCTTTTGCGGGTTTGCGATCGGGCGTGGTGGGATATGCTTTCCCCCAGTGGTGCCTACGACGCAGGCACGCTCAACGCGACACGGTGTTTCGCGGAGCGCGCAGGTCGGGCACCACTTTTCCGTCTCTCGCCGGCGAACACCGTGCACAAGGCTCGAAGCGAGAGAGGCCCCATGAAGATCGCCCTAGTAGCCCAGAACGCCACGCCGCTGCACCCCCGCGCAGGCTCAGGACCTGACCGCGACGACATCGGGCTCAGCGAGCTCACCCGCAAGCTGGCCGGGCAGGGTCACCAGGTAACCGTGTACGCCCAGAAGAACCAGCCCGGCCAGCCCGACCAAGCCAACCTGCACGACGGCGTCCGGGTCGCGCACATCGACGCCGGACCGGTCCTGGCCGCCGCCGGCACCGAGCCGGGAGACGCCGACCTGCTCGAGCGGGTGCCCGCGTTCAGCGGCCCGCTGCGCAGCCTCTGGCAGAGCGACCGCCCCGACGTCGTGCACGCGCTGCGCTGGACCAGCGGCCTGGCCGCGCTGGCCGCCGCGCGCGACCTCAGCATCCCGGTCGTGCAGGAATTCAGCTCCCTCGGCGTCACCGAGCGCCGGGTCGCCAGCCGGTCTGGCACAGTCCGGGCGGACGGCGTGTCCGCGGCACGGATCAGGCTCGAGCCCGCCATCGGCCGCAGCGCCACCGCGGTGGTCGCGACGAACTCCGCCGAGGTCTCCGACCTAGCCAGCCTGGGTGTGCACCGCTCATCGATCCGGGTCGTGCCGTGGGGCGTCGACACCGACCTGTTCACCGCGGAGGGCCCGGCGGCCAAGCGGAACGGCCGGCCGCGGCTGCTGACCGCGGCGGACCTGACCCAGCGCAAGCCGCTCGAGACGTTGTTGCGGGCGCTGACCCGGGTTCCCGGTGCTGAGCTCCTAGTCGTCGGCGGGCCGACCGAGGCCGATCTGCCCGCCGACGACGGCTACGTCAAGCTGGCCAAATTCGCGGCCACGCAGGGCATCACCGACCGCGTCATCTTCACCGGCAAGGTGGACTACGCTGCCATGCCGCCCCTGCTCCGGTCCGCTGACCTGGTAGTCAGCACCTGCCAGTACGAGCCTTCCGGCATCACCTCGCTGCAGGCCATGGCGTGCGGCACCCCGGTCATCGCGCCGCCGGTCGGCGGGCACATGGACGCCGTGGTGGACGGGACGACCGGCATCATCATCCCGCCGGACCGGCCGGCCCTGCTGGCCCAGCGGATCCGGCAGTTGCTCGCCCACCCCATGCTGATCGAGGCATACGGGGTGGCAGCGGTTGACCGGGTTAGGTCTCGGTACGCGTGGGAAAGGATCGCAGGGGAAACAATCGCGGTTTACGACCGTGTCACTGCCCAAGCGGCGTAAAACTGTAAAACTAGAGTCTAGGAACCTGTATCCCCCCCGCAGGTTTCCTAGCTGAGGCCCGGGAAGCGGACGCTTCCCGGGCTCTCGGTTATCCGGGGCCGATTCGGCCGACTGCCAGGGTCCGTTTACCAGCGCCGCTTGCCCCGCAGCACCGCGCTGTAGGCCAGCAGGGTCGCGCCGACGATGAGCGCGGCGAGCCAGACAGTCCTGACGCCGCTGATGGCGATGACCGCGCACGCTAGCAGGCAGCCCGCCACGTAGACAGTTACCGCACCGCAGACCCCGGTCACTCCCGCGTCGAGGACAGCCTGGCTGCCCTCGCTTGAACTTTCCATGAGAGATCGCCTCCCCATCTGGATCGTCTGGCCGGAGTCCGGTCAAGTTCCCGGCGCCTACATGTACAGCGTCAGGCTGGACGCAAGGGTTACTGACTGCTCCGGCTACCTGAACGGCGAGCCACCAAACGAGCGCGCTGCCGTTTGACGCGTCCTGCGATGGACAGAGGGCACGAAACTACACGGGCGGGGCAACCCGGTGCAGATCCCCGCGGTGGTGGACCAGGCCGTGCGGATCGCCTACGCCCGGCGCGGGGTGTCCCACATCACCGTGCCGAACGACATCCAGGTGGCCGACGCGGACGCCGACCCGTAGCGTGCGGGCCCGGGAGCCTGGCCCTCCTCTCCCCAGGTTCCCGGGCCCGCGCTAGGACGCTCGGCGGGTTAGTCGCCGGATCCGGTTCGACCGGAAGCTGCCGTACGAGCTTGACGGCGGCGCGCGCCCGGCGGCCAGGGAAATGCGGATCAAGGCCCGCCCCGGCTCCATCAAGATCTGCGTCCCGGCGAAAGCCGCGTGCTATGGACAGTCATCGGGGCCGCGACGGTGCTCCGGAAACGCTGGCGTCTCGCGATCTACCTGCTCGTCGCGGGCGCGGGCGCCCTGGTCCTCGATCCGGTGCTCAAATCGCTGGTCGGCCGGCTGCGTCCGGTGGTGGCGCATCCGGTCGCCCATGGCAACGGGAACAGTTTCCCCGCGGCGGTAACTGTCCCGGCGTCCTCAGCGTGAAGCTGACCGCGGCAACAGTGCCTGACGGGCTGCCTTGCAGGCTGGTCTGGTCCGCGACCTGGCGGACTACCCACAGACCGTGGCCCGGGTCGATGTTCCACCGGGCCGGGTCCGGCGAACCGGGGGCCGTGCTGTCAGGGGCGGTCGCATGCGGCGCGCTGTCGTCGGCGACCTCGCAGCGCAGCGCCTCGCCGGTGTTCCAGACTCGCAGCCGCCCGCGGCCGGCGCCGTGACGGACCGCGTTGGCGGCGAGCTCGTGCACGGCCAGGACCAGGTCGCCGACCCGGCCTTCGGCCAGCCCGGCCTGCAGCCCATGGGCCGCCACCGCCGCCCGCAGCGCATACAGCGAATCGCCGTCGAAGACCTGGTCCAGTACCGGACGCTCCTCGTCGCCGACTCCGGGACCCGCACCCTGCGGGGCGTCCGCAGGCGACCCATGGTCAGGCGCCCCCCAGCGGGCGTTACCGGTCATCCACGCTCACCACGCTGAGGCTGGGCACACCTGCTCGGACATCATCTTGACCAGTTCACCAGTGGAATGTCCCTGGTCATGGCCGGGCTGGCTCGTGCTCGAACGTTCCATGAGTATTGCCCTTCAGTCCGCTTGAGATGCCGCCCTACCCGCGTGGCGGCAGGTTTAACGCGAGCGGGCCAGAAACAAGACGCCCGCCCTGTGTCAAGTTGCGGGACCACATCTGTGCTCTGATGATTACGGCCGACAACTGGGGATAATTGCATACCTAGGCGCCGTTGCGAGCTTGTCTCCGCCGCACGGCCTTCCATCTGGAGGCATCGAGGTGACAGCACAGGTCGACCCGGCCTCCGTTGAAGCCAGGCTCCGGGCTATCCAGTCGATCACCGATGCGGCATTGTCGCGGCTTGATGATCGTGAGCTGATTACCGAACTGCTCGACCGCACTCGAGACATCCTGCAGGCCGACACGGCCGCGGTGCTGCTGCTGGACTTCTCTTCCGGCCAGCTGATCGCGACCGCGGCGGCCGGGCTGGAGGAAGAGGTGCGGCAGGGCGTGCGCATCCCGGTGGGCCGGGGATTCGCCGGGCGGATCGCCGCCGAGCACCGGCCGGTGATCCTGGACCACGTCGATCACACCACCGTGCTCAACCCGATCTTGTGGGTCAAGGGGATCAAGTCGATGATGGGCGTGCCGATGGTGGCCGGCGGCAGGGTGATCGGCGTGCTTCACGTCGGCTCGCTGATACCCCGCCAGTTCACCGAGCATGATGTCGAGCTGCTGCAATTGGCCGCGGACCGGGGCGCGGCGGCCGTGCAGTCCATCATGACTCAGGCTGATCGCGTCGCGGCGGAGGCGCTGCAGCGCAGCCTGGTTCCGTCGGCGCTGCCGACAGCGCCCGGGGCGGAGATGGCCGCCCGCTACGTTCCTGGCAGCGGCGTGGTGGGCGGCGACTGGTACGACGTGTTCACCCTGCCATCGGGAGAACTGTGCGTCGTCATGGGCGATGTGGCCGGCTCAGGCCTGCCCGCCGCGGTGATCATGGGACGGATGCGCAGCGCATTGCGCGCCTACGCGCTGGAAACCCCGGATCCGGCCGAAGTCCTCAGCCGGCTCGACCGCAAGATGCAGCACTTCGAACCCGATGCCCTGGCCACCGTGTTGTACGCGGTTATCGAGCCGGCACTGGACCAGATGCGTGTCAGCCTGGCGGGGCATTTCCCGCCGCTCATCGCGCCTCCGGGAAAGCCAGCAGAGCTGGGCCGTGTCTCGAGAGGCCTGATGATCGGCGTTGTCCCGGCGCCACGGCAGGTGACCACGGTGCCGATCCCGCCGGGTGCGCTGCTGTGCTTTTACACCGACGGCCTGATCGAGCGTCCGGGCGAGCCGATCGACGACGGGCTGGAACGGCTGCGCCGGACGGTGACGGCAGAGTCTCCGGAAGCTGCCTGTGCCGCGGTGATGGCGGCGCTGGTCGGCAGCGAGCCAGCCCGGGACGACATCGCCCTGCTGATGATCCGGCGCCATCCCGGCCAGGCGGATAGCAGGACCCATCCCGTATTCCCGTTCATTCCACAAGGGGGCGGCCCAGATGCCTGACGGCAGATTCCCGGTCGAAACAGCCGGGGGGGTGCCCGTCGTATCGGCGCCCGAAGAGATCGACATCACCAACGCCGACGGGCTTCGGGCCGCTCTGCTCGAATCGGCCGAGGGTGGGCCCGGGACGTTCGTGGTGGACCTGACCCGGACCCAGTTCTGCGACACGGCCGGGCTTCATGCCCTGGTAAGCGCGCGCAAGCGGGCGCAGGCCGGAGGCGGCGAGGTGATACTGGTCATGCCCGGCGCCGCCGTCCAGCGCATCTTCGCGATCACGGGCCTTGACCAGGTGTTCCCCACGTTCATGAGCCTGGAGGAAGCCCTCGAGAACTGCCAGCCCTGACCCTGGGTCCGCAGGTCTTCACAGCTGTTCCTCGGATGGCGCTGGCGCGGGGGACGGGATGATCACGGGGATCGAACCGGGTGGCCGGACGGGATGCCGCTGAGCGGCTTCCGGCGTGCCGCTTGCTGGCCTCCCGCTGTCCCCGGCGGATCGGGCTAGAGCTTCGTCCAGAGTGGGATAGATGCGGACCAGCTTGTCGGTCCCGGTGATCCTGAATACCTTGAGCACGGCCGGCCGGGAGATGACCATCCTGAGCCGGGCATCCGGTGACTGAGCGCGGTGCTGGCCCCGCACGACGGCGCGGACGCCAGCGGCGCCGCAAAAACGGGTGCCGGTCATGTCCGCGATCACGGAGGACCCTCCCCCGTCGAGCAATGCCAGCAAGGTGTCTTCGACGGTGCCGGCGTTGGTCAGGTCGATCTCCTCGGGCAAGGCGGCGATGGCGCACCCATCGACGAACTGCACCGGCAAGGGGAAAGGATACATGCCCGCCACGCGTCCTCTCACGACACGCGTGCGCTAAAGGCCGCGCTGTCGGACCCGCGCTCTACGTCACGGTTGCTGGCGGTCAGGCCGGAAGGTTCACCACCCGGCGCCGTGATGACTATACCAACCGTAGCTCAGCGGTCACTACCGCGCGCGGCCCGCGCTCTGGACGATTCGGGCCGCGATCTCCCGCAGTTTGGTGTTGGTGTGGTCAGCGGATGCGGATCGCTACCAGGCAGGCGTCGTCGTCGGTGTCGGAGGCGGCGCTGGCGAGTATCTGGTCGGCCTGGGCGGCGGCGGTCAGTTCCTCGCCGCCGGGTCCGGAGACCGAGCCGAGCGTGGCGACGAGCTCGCCGAGCACGTCCACGATCGACACGCCGCGCCGCTCGATGAGCCCGTCGGTGAACAGCAGCAACGTATCGCCGGGACGCACCGGCTCGATGGCCTCTTCGTACTCGGCGTCCGGGTCCATGCCGAGCAGGACCCCGCCCGGTAGCGGCAGCTCGCGGGCGGTCCCGCCGCGGATCAGGACCGGCGGCAGGTGCCCGGCGCGGGCCCAGCGCAGGACATGCGTGCCGGGGTTGTAAAGCCCGCACACAACGGTCCCGACCACCCCTGGAGTGAGGTCACATACCACCCTGTTCAGCATGCGGATCAGTTCGGCCGGCCCGGCCCCGGTGATGGCCAGGCCACGGAGGGAGTTACGGGCCGCCACCATACCGGTCACCGCGTCGATGCCGTGCCCCGCGACGTCCCCGACGACCACGAGCACCTCCTTACTCGGCAGCAGCAGCGTGTCGTACCAGTCGCCGCCTACCAGGTGGCCCTCGCCGACCGGCCGGTAACGCACGGCCACGTCGATCCCCGCCACCGCCACCGGCTCTTCGTCCGGCGGCATGATGGCCTGCTGCAGCCGCAGTGCGAGCAGATGTTCCTCCGCGACGCGCTGCTCGCTGTCGGCGAGCTGATCCCGCGTGGCGGCCAGCGCCACCTGCATGTGGTAGTGAGCGGAGACGTCCTGGAAGGCACCGCGCAACGCGATTACCGTGCCGGCCGCGTCTGCCACCGGCTCCGCGAAAACCCGGATCTGCCTGATGCTCCGGTCGTCGGGGTGGACGACACGGAACGTCGCGGTCAGCGCCTCCCGCTGTCCGGACAGGTTATGGCGGAAACGCCTCACCACCGGCCTGTCGGCCGCCATCACATAGTTGTGCAGTTCCCCCAGCGGTATCTCCGCGCCCGGGCGCGGAGCCAGGCCGAACAGCTCGAAGGCCGAATCGGTCCAGCGAACGGTGCCGGTGACCAGGTCTTCCTCCCAGCCGCCGAGACGCCCGAGCCGCTGGGCGTGCTGGAGGAGCACGGCCATCCGGTCGCCGGCACCGCCGCGATGCCAGGTGAAGATCACCCCGTCGAAGAACCTGGCCACGCGCAGGTCGGCGAGCTGATCCTGGCCGGCACCGGCTCCCCCGTCGCCGACCGGAAGCCCGCTGGCCAGGGACGCGCTCAGCGGGCCGGGCACGTATCGGGGCATGCCGTCGGCTAGGACCTGCCTGGCCCGGGCGAACAGCCCCTGGCCGGACACGCTCGCCGGATAGGCCTCCAGCAGGGTCAGCCTGGCGACGTCGGTTCCCGCCCGACCCGCGGGGTCGCTGAAGTCCGGGCTGACATGCTCGATGCTGAAGTCGGTCAGCCTACCCGCGTCGTCCCTGATCGCCTGGGCCACGAGCACCGAGTCGGCCAAGCCGTCGAGCAGGGCGTACGCCGCCGGCCTCGGTTGCGCGGCGGCCAGGTCGCCGTGCGCCAGGCGCGTGCCGATGACCCGCGCACAGCCCGCGGCCAGCGAAGACAGCCGCTGGCGGGTCTCGGCCGTGAAGGCCGCCACCGGCTCGGGCCAGCTGGCTTCCAGGACGCCGAGCAGCCCGCCGTTCCGCTCGCGGAGCGCGAGGACCACCCGGGCGCCGCGTGGCCGGCCGGTGACCGGGGCGGTGTCCGATTCCGGACGTCCTGCGTCCCACCACAGGTCAGCGGCGCCGCGGGCCACTCGCTGGGCGGGACAGTCGAGCTGCGGGGGGATGTGCCGCCAGCGGCTGGTCTCGCTGCCGGGCAAGCCGACCGCGCCGAGCAGGGCGAGGGCGCCGTCCGCTTCCAGCAGCCAGAGCGCCACCGCGGTCGCGCCCAGGGGCGTCAGCTGCGCGGCCAGGGTGCCGGTCAGCTCGGCACCGTCGGCGGCGAGCTCGGCCGCGGCGTCGGCCAGGACAGCATCGGCTAGGGTGGGCCCGGGCTGACCGCCCGCCGGCCGGCCCGGGCGATCACCGGTTTCCGGCGCATGCACCGCGGCGGTCGCATCGAGATCGGCCGTCCCGTCGGGCGATAGAACGATCGCCGCCATCTCGGTCACCGACACGTCAGTCGCCACGGCGAGCTCGGCTAGCTGGCTACCAGCCTCCGCCGGGGACAGGCCGAGCCGTTCCATCAGCACGCCCCTGGCCGTCGCGACCACCGACTCGCCGACGGCCGCGGCACGCAGGTGATCAAGCTCGCGCCGTTGCCGCTCGATGACCGCGACCAGACGCAGCACATCGTTCTCGCTGGCCGCCACGATCACCCCGCCTCCCTTGATGACCCTGTCTCCCGGCACGGCGGGCGGCTTCCGTGCCCTGGCACTGCTGAGAAGTGTGGTCCGGCCCATGATAGTTACATCCGGTCTACCATCGGTAGAGATCGCATGACGGTGCCAGAAGCGCCTCTCGGCGCATTGGCGCAGGTGATGGGAGCGCTTGGTGACGGATATGGTCCAGTCCGGTCCGCGGCTTGACAAATCGGGACTCGAGCAGCTGCTCGCGGGCCTGACTGCGGTGCGCGGCGGCGACTTCAGCACCCGGCTGGCCAAGACCGGCGATCCGCTCATGGACGAGATCGCCACGGAGTTCAACGGGATGGCGGACCAGCTCGACCTGTTCACCTCCGAGGTGACCAGGGTGGCCCGCGAGGTCGGCACCGAAGGCAAACTCGGCGGCCAGGCGTACATCCCGGGGGTGTCGGGCACCTGGAAGGACCTGACCGAGTCGGTCAACGCGATGGCGGGCAACCTCACCGGGCAGGTGCGCAACATCGCGCAGGTGGCCACGGCGGTGGCCAAAGGCGACCTGAGCCAGAAGATCGACGTCGACGCCCGCGGCGAGATCCTGGAGCTGAAGTCCACCCTCAACACCATGGTCGACCAGCTGTCCTCGTTCGCCGACGAGGTGACCAGGGTGGCCCGCGAGGTCGGCACCGAAGGACGGCTCGGCGGGCAGGCCGACGTCAAGGGCGTCTCGGGCACCTGGAAGGACCTGACCGAATCGGTCAACGTCATGGCGGCCAACCTGACCGACCAGGTGCGCTCGATCGCCGAGGTGACCACCGCGGTGGCCAAGGGCGACCTGACCCAGAAGATCCGCGTCGACGCCCGCGGCGAGATCCTGGAGCTCAAGGAGACCATCAACACGATGGTCGACCAGCTGTCGGCGTTCGCGGACGAGGTGACCAGGGTGGCCCGCGAGGTCGGCACCCTGGGTAACCTCGGCGGCCAGGCCGTCGTCCGCGGCGTCTCGGGCACCTGGAAGGACCTGACCGACAACGTCAACGTGATGGCGTCCAACCTGACCGCCCAGGTGCGCTCGATCGCCCAGGTGGCCACCGCGGTCGAACGCGGTGACCTGAGCCAGCAGATCACGGTGGAAGCCAAGGGCGAAGTCGCCGCGCTGGCCCAGACGATCAACCGGATGGTCGGCACGCTGTCCACGTTCGCCGACGAGGTGACCAGGGTGGCCCGCGAGGTCGGCACCGAAGGACGGCTCGGCGGCCAGGCCGACGTCAAGGGCGTGGCGGGCACCTGGAAGGACCTGACCGACAACGTCAACTCGATGGCGAACAACCTGACCAGCCAGGTGCGTAACATCGCCCAGGTCACTACCGCCGTCGCGCAGGGCGACCTGTCCAAGAAGATCGACGTGGACGCGCGCGGCGAGATCCTGGAGCTGAAGACCACCATCAACACGATGGTGGACCAGCTGTCCTGGTTCGCCGCGGAGGTCACCCGGGTCGCGCGCGAGGTGGGCAGCGAGGGGCGCCTGGGCGGCCAGGCCGAGGTCGAGGGGGTGTCGGGCACCTGGAAGCGGCTGACCGAGAACGTGAACGAGCTGGCCGGGAACCTGACCAGGCAGGTCCGCGCGATCGCGGAGGTGACCAGCGCGGTCGCCTCGGGTGACCTGACCCGCTCGATCTCCGTCGAGGCCCAGGGCGAGGTCGCCGAGCTCAAGGACAACATCAACGCGATGGTCCAGTCGCTGCGCGAGACCATCCGGGCCAACCAGCAGCAGGACTGGCTGAAGACCAACCTGGCCAGGATCGGGGGCATGATGCAGGGCCACCGGGACCTGGCGGTCGTGGCCGAGCTGATGATGGACGAGCTCGCCCCGCTGGTCGGCGCGCAGCACGGCACCTTCTTCCTGTCCGAGCCGGCCGACGGCGACACCCAGCTCCGCCTCATCGCCGGCTACGGGCTGCGGGCCGACAAGACCGCGCCGATCCAGTACCGGCTGGGGCAGTCCCTCATCGGCCAGGTGGCGCAGAGCAAGCGATCGATCGTGGTCGCCGACCTCCCGGCGGGGTATGTCAAGATATCGTCCGGCCTCGGCGAGGCACCGCCCGCCAACCTGGCGGTACTGCCCATCTTGTTCGAAGATCAGGTGCTCGGCGTCATCGAGCTCGCCTCGTTCACGCCGTTCACCCCGGTGCAGACCGACTTCCTCGAGCAGCTGACCGAGACCCTCGGGGTCAACTTCAACACGATCATCGCCAACGCGCGCACCGACGCGCTGCTCGAGGAGTCCCAGCGGCTCGCCTCCGAGTTGCAGGCCCGGTCGGAGGAGCTGCAGGACCAGCAGGTGGAACTCCAGCGGTCCAATGCCGAGCTCGAGGACAAGGCGGCCCTGCTAGCG
>Ga0335082_10007762_pt1 | contig 11645 bp, 7 predicted proteins | sample Lox_Sample_41_FD_206718 | JGI IMG/M metagenome (GOLD analysis project Ga0335082, IMG submission 206718) | Soil microbial communities from Loxahatchee National Wildlife Refuge, Florida, United States - Lox_Sample_4.1 | ecosystem: Environmental > Terrestrial > Soil > Wetlands | place: USA: Florida...
CAGACCACCAACAATCCCACGCTGCGTCCCGGTAGCGCTTACAACGTCGTGGGGCTCGACTGCGAGCAGCAGCAAAAAAGCGGCTTCTACTCTTTCGTCACCGAGATCCGCAATCGCCGCTATCCCATCGTGGATCGCGAACGCGGGCTCGCACTCGCCTTCGCTTTCTTCGAGCATGCCGGCCGTCTCAAGGAGATTCATCTCACCGACGGGCGCACGGTGCCGGCGCCGTTCCGCTCACCGCTCACGTTTCAGATTGCAGAGCTGTTCCAGATCGATGACGGCAAGATCGATCAGATCGAGGCAGTGCTCAACACGGTGCCCTACGGCATGCGCTCGGCCGTGTGGGACACTCGTTGAGCAGAGGCTCGCTTTTCGCCGCCTGTGCGGCGTCGCTCCTCCTCTGTGCCTGCAGCCGCTCGAGCTCCGGCGTACCGCGCCACAGCGCGGCGGGCAGGCCGCGCTACGCCGCCGTCGACCAGGCGCGGCTTCTCGCCGCGGATGCCGATCCCGGCCAGTGGATGTCTTACGGTCGCACCTACAGCGAGCAGCGCTTCAGCCCCCTCGCGCAGGTCACCGCGACCAACGTCAACCAGCTTGGCCTCGCCTGGTTTGCCGACTTCGATACCAAGCGCGGTCAGGAGTCGACCCCCATCGAGGTCGACGGCACGATCTACGTGACGACGGCGTGGAGCAAAGTCAGAGCATTCGACGCACGCAGCGGCGCCCCGCTCTGGAGCTATGACCCGAGGGTTCGCGGCGAGTGGGGTGTCAATGCCTGTTGCGACGTCGTGAATCGCGGCGTGGCAGTGTGGCAGGGCAAGGTCTACGTGGGCACGCTCGATGGACGCCTGATCGCGCTTGATGCCGGCACCGGCACGCCGCTTTGGCAGGCGCAGACGACCGATCCGACCAAGGCCTACTCCATCACGGGAGCCCCGCGCATCGCCCGCGGCAAGGTACTGATCGGCGAGGCGGGGTCCGAATTCAGCCAGCGCGGCTACATCTCGGCCTACGACGCGGCGAGCGGCCATCTCGAGTGGCGCTGGTACATCGTTCCGGGCAATCCCGCCCTGGGCTTCGAGAACAAGCAGATGCAGCTCGCGGCGCGCACGTGGGGCGGTGAGTTTTGGAAAACCGGTGGCGGCGGCAGCCCGTGGGATGCCATCACCTACGATCCCGCGACCAACTACGTGCTCATCGGCACGGGCAACGGCGCGCCCTGGCCTGCGGAGATCCGCAGTCCGGGCAGCAACGACAATCTCTATCTGTCATCCATCGTCGCGCTGCGCCTGGACACGGGCGAGTACGTCTGGCACTACCAGCTCACCCCGCACGAGAGCTGGGACTACGATGCCACGCAGCAGATCATGCTCGCCGATCTGATGATCGGCGGTCGCAAGCGTCACGTGGCCATGCAGGCCTCGAAGAATGGCTTCTTCTACGAGCTCGATGCGCGAACCGGCCAGCTGCTCTCGGCACAGCCTTTCGTACCCGGTGTCAACTGGGCCTTCGGCATCGATCGCGACAGCGGCCGCCCACGCTTCAATCCTGCGGCTCGTTACGATCACACCGGCAAGGGTTTTCTGGTGATCCCGGGCCCCGGCGGCGCGCACAGCTGGCATCCCATCTCCTACGACCCACAGACCGGTCTCGTGTACATCCCGGCCGTGTACAGCAACTATCCCATGGTCGCCGCGCGCGAGGATGACAACCCCATGGGACAGAAGCTCTCGATCAGCATGGTCAGGGGCTTCGCGATGTACAAGGAACCCGGTGCACGGCGCATCAACGCGGGGTACCTCCTGGCCTGGGATCCGGTGAAGCAGCAGGAAGTCTGGCGCGTGCCCTTCGGCACGGCGCGTGGCGGGGGCACGCTCGCGACTGCCGGCAACCTGGTATTTCAGGGCAACTCAAAGGACGATGAATTCGTGGCTTATCGCGCCAGCGATGGCGCGAAGCTCTGGTCCATGCCCGTGCACACCGGCATCGTCGCCGGCCCGGTGACCTATACGGTCGGCTCGGATCAGTACGTCGCCGTGGTGGCGGGCTCGCGTACCCGTGGCAACTACTACGCCCCGAACTACTCGCGTCTGCTGGTCTTCAAGCTGGGCGCGCACGCGCAGCTGCCGGCGGCCGTGCCGCCGCCGCAAATGGTGCTGCATCCACCGCCCGCGTTCGGCACGCCGCAACTCATCCGGCATGGCGCGGACACTTACGAGCGCTTCTGCGGCACCTGCCATGGCACCGAGGGACAAAGCCGCGGGCTCTTTCCGGATCTGCGCTACAGCGCGGCTCTGGGCAGCACCGCGGCCTTCACGGCGATCGTGCTCGATGGGGCGCTCACCGCCAATGGGATGGTGTCGTTCAGCAAGGCGCTGAGCGCGGCAGATGTCGAAGCGGTGCGCGCCTACCTGGTAGAGCGCGCCCACGACGCGCTCATCCATGGACCTGGAGGCCTGGAAGGCTTCCTGCAAGCGACCGGACAGCGTGCACCGTGAAGCTTCTCCCGCGCGCCTTGCTGGATGATCTCGCGACGCAGGCGCGCGCGAGCCCGCGCGGGCGAGCACACTACAACATTCACGCCTCGCCCGAAGAGCGGGTGCAGCGCTTTGTGGTCGTCGCCCACCGCAACTCCTACTTCAGGCCGCACCGTCATCTGACGAAGGCCGAGCTCGCCGTCGTGCTGCGCGGCGCCTTCGACGTGCTCACTTTCGATGAGTCGGGGACCGTGACCGCGCGCTATACGGTGGGCGAGAACTGCCCGGAGCTCGCATTCGAAGTTCCGCGCGCAACCTGGCACACGCTCATGGCGCGCGACGATGGCTCCGCTTTTCTGGAGGTCAAGGAAGGGCCCTACGACCCACGCTCCGCCGTGGAATTCGCGCCTTGGGCGCCCGCCGAAGGCGATACGTCGGTGGCGCAATTCCTCGCGCGCTTGCGCAGCCTCGCCCCGGGCCAGCGAGGCTCCTGAGCGCCCGGCTCGTCGGCTTGCAACCTCGCCGTGCAAGCGCGTAGCCTCGCGCTACGTGCGCGAGAGCCTTCGACAGCCGCGCCAGGGGGACATCATGCGAGCATTCACCTCACGCGTGGGGGTCGCAGCGGCGTGCGCGCTGCTTGCCACGGGACTGGGCTCTGAGCGGGCTGCCCGCGCCGCCGGCGCGTCGTGCAATCGTGCTTGCCTCGAGCACCAGGTCGACAGCTACTTCGCCGCGCTCGTGGCACACGATCCCGGCAAGCTGCCGCTCGCTCCCGAGGTGAAATTCGTCGAGAACACGGTACCCATGCACCCGGGCGAAGGTCTATGGAAGACCGCGAGCGCGGCTCCGACGACTTTCAAGATCTACGTTCCCGATCCAACTGCGCAGCAGGTCGGCTTCATCGGTGTCATGCAAGAAAGCGACAAACCGGTGGAGATCGCGCTGCGGCTGAAGCTCGCGGGCGGCCGGATCACGGAGATCGAGCATCTGGTCGCACGCAATCTGCGCGAGAGCAGCCTCGCCAATCTGCACACACCGCGTCCGGGACTGCTCGCCAAAGTACCCCCCGCCGAACGCAGCACACGGGACCAGTTGCTCAAGATCGGTGCCTCCTACTACGACGCGCTGGTTGGCGCCAATGGCAGCGCGGCGCCGTTCGCCGACGATTGCGCGCGGCGCGAGAACGGCATGCAGACCTCCTCGAACAAGAGTCCGCCCAAGGAGACCCCGATCAGCAATGCGGGCGCCTCCTCCGGCTCGATGGCGAAGCTCGGCGCGCTCGGCTGCGCCGCGCAGATCAACACTCACGTGTTCGATTACATCAAGCGCATCGAGCCGCGCCGCGTCTGGATCGCCGATGTCGACACCGGTCTCGTGTTCGGCCTGTCCCAGTTCCGTCAGCCGATGGAGGAGAAGACCGTCAAGATCGTGGGCGTGCAGGGAATCGACAGCGTGCCCATGAACTTCAAGCCCTTCGATCTGCCGGCGGCCCACATCTTCAAGGTGCGCGACGGCAAGATTCACGAGATCGAGGCGCTGGGCACGCTCATGCCCTACGACTCCAAGACCGGCTGGGAGTGATCAGAAGCGACGCTGCTCGAGGGGCGGCGGGGTGTACTGATACAGCCACGTTTCGGTGAGCGGCTGTCCGTCCATGGCAAGGTACAACCGCAGGTTGATCGGTTCCGTGCTCTCGTCGGGCACCAGATCGAACATCGCGCGCCAGCCGTCGATCGGATGCAGCGGCCGCGCCGAGGTGATCTCGACGCGACCGCGAGAGGCCGAGATCACCGGCTGCACGCGAGCGCCTTCCATCAGCAACGGCAGATCCCCACCCACGAAATCCACCACGAAGCGCCACGAGAAATGGGTGCGCTTCTGTCCGACGATGCCGCCGATCCCTGTGCGCGTCGCGTGAGTCAACGCGAGCTTCGGAGTCACCGGGTTCTGGCGGCACCAGAAGAGCCGATAGCCGAACAGTAGCTCCTGGCCACGCTGCGGCTTCTCGGCCGGGTTCCAGAATGCCACCACGTTGTCCATGGTCTCGTCGCGGGTGGGAATCTCGACCAGCATCACCGCGCCCTTGCCCCAGTTGCTCTTCGGCTCCACCCACACGGACGGTCGCTTGTCGTAGAACACACCATCGTCCTGATACTGCGCGAAGCTGCGCTCGCGCTGCATGAGACCGAAGCCGCGCGGGCCATCGTCGACGAAGGTATTCACGCGCACGGTGTTCGGATTGACGAGCGGCCGCCAGATCCACTCCCCCGCGCCCGTGCAGATCTGCAGGCCGTCCGAGTCGTGAATCTCCGGTCGCCAGTCCTCCGAGATGCCCTTCTGATTCTTGCCGACGAAGAACATGCTGGTGCCGGGCGCAATGCCGATGCGCTCGATCTGCTTGCGCGGATAGAGCGCCGCATCGACATCCATGAGCAATGTCGAATCGACGTCAATCACGAAGCGGTAGGCGCCGGCGACGCTCGCCGAATCAAGGAGTGCGTACAGGGTCAGCCGACTCGACTCCTTGGCCGGCCGCTCGAGAAAGAACTCCGTGAAGTCGGGAAACTCCTCCGCCACCGGCAAGCCGGTGTCGACCGCGAGCCCGCGATGCGACATGCCGTATTGCAGATCCCCGTCGACGGCGCGGAAGTAGGAGGCGCCCTGAAAAACGACGCAGTCGCGCACCCAGTCCGTGTGAAAGTAAACGCGAAAGCCGCCGAAGCCGAGGTTCGCGGGCAGTGAGTTCGCATGCACGCCGGCGCGGCTGTAGTCGAACAGCGCAGGGTCGTACGCCAGCTGCTGGGCCTGACCGTCCTCGACCACGTACATGCGCACGGGCTTCTTGACGCGAAAACCCAGATGCGCGAAGCGCACCTGGTAGCGCAGGCCCGCGCCGGCCCACAGCGAATGATCGTCGCGGAAACGGATGGCTTGCCAATGATCCCAATCGAGCCGTTCGATCTCGGGAGGCAGCCGCTCGGGTGGCGGCTTGTAGGGCGAGGCCGCGAGCGTGCGGGCATAACCCTTCAGGCGCGCGTAGTCGAAGGGCTGTGCGGCGCCGAGCCGCTTGAGCTCGTGCGCAGCAGCTTGGGCACGCACCGCAAGCCACGGCGGGGTCGTCGCTGCCGAGAGTCCCGCAAGGGTCGCCTGCAGGAATCGCCGTCTGGACATCGTTCGCATCCTTCGGGTCCGCACGAGCGGTGCGGCGCGGCTCCGGACAGTAGCGTGCGGCGCGGCGTCTTCCAAGAGGAAGACGCGCCCAAGGTGCAGGCAGGGAGTCTTACAAGGCGCTTCAGCGGCGCGTGGCGATGTCCTGCGCGTTGAGATTCGCGGAGTGTCCGCCCCACTGCGAGCTCGCGAAGTTCACGAGTGCCGCGATCTCGGTGTCGGTGAGCCCACGACCGAAGCCGAGCATCTGAATGTGTCCGAGGGGGGTGCCCATGCTCGAGCCGTAGAGCACCACCTGCGTGAGGTTCACCGCCTGCGGATCGGCGATGGTGCGTCCGCCCTGCAGATTCTCGTAGGGATTCTGGGCGGCGCTGCCATCCAGGCGATGGCAGTTGGCGCACTCGCGCGCGTACACCTGACGGCCGTAGGCCACCTCGACGTCGGGGCCACTCGCGGCAGCGGACCGTACTTGCGCCGCCACCGGCTTCACGGAGCGCAGGTAGGTCACCATCGCGCGAATATCATCCGGCGGCAGGTGACGCAGGCTGTTTGAGACCACCTCGGCCATCGGTCCCGAGGCGGGCCCGTGTCCGGCCGCAAGCCCCGTCGACAGATACGACACGAGCGCATCGTCGGTCCAGGCTCCGACACCCGAGTCCTTGTCGGAGCTGATGTCGTATGCATGCCATTTCTGCGTGATCGCGCCACCGTAAGCCTTCGAGCGCTCGACGGCCTGCATGAAATTCCGTGAGGTGTGACATTCGCCGCAGTGCCCGAGGCCCTCCACCAGATACTTGCCGCGATTCCACTCGGCCGACTGCGTCGAGTCGGCGACGAAGCGGCGATTGGGGTTGAAGAGCCAGCTCCAGTAAGCCATGAGGAAGCGCTGATCGTACGGGAAGCGCATCGCATTGGGCGGCGGCACGTTGTGCACCGGCGGCAGGCTGAAGAGGTAGGCCTTGATCGCGAGTGCATCCGCATCGCTCAGCATCGTGAAGGATGCATAGGGGAAGGCCGGATACAGATGCACACCCCCCTTGCCGATGCCGAGCTGCAGCGCCGCGCGGAAATCGTCATCACTCCAGTTGCCGATCCCGGTCTCCTTGTCCGGAGTGATGTTCGGGGAGTAAAGCTTGCCCAGGTTGCCGAGATCAAACTCGCGCCCTCCCGAGAAGGGCGCCTGGCCGACCGCGCTGTGACAGCTCACACAGTCGGCGGCCCGCACGAGGTACTCGCCGCGCTTGACCATCTCGGGCGTGGCGGCAACGTCGGGGTGGTGCGCCACACCCATGGAAAAGGCGCGCCACGTGATCGCGATGCCGACGAGAACAATGACGATCGGAATCCAGATCCACCGTTTCATGGTTACCCCGTGAGCAGATCGGCCGCCCGCGTTGATGACTTGTCAAAATGAGCGTGGGCCGCTGCCACGGCAGTGTAGCCGCGCGGTTGGCGAAAATGAAGGGCGCGGGAGAGCCTAGCGCGCTGGGGCTGCGCGCGCGGCGCGGACGCTCACGGGTGCGTCCACCGCGCCCGGCCGGCCCGAGGGCTCACTCGAGCTACCTCCGACCGCTGCGCCTGGGGAGGCGGTGCCGGTGCCCTCGAGCTGGTAGCGGGACACGGTGGCTGCAAGAGCGCGCACCTGCTGCAGGATGGAGCCGCTCGCGGCGGCCGCCTGTTCCACCAGCGCCGCATTCTGCTGCGTCACCTGCTCCATTTGTACGACCACGCGGTTGACCTGGTCGATGCCCGAGGACTGCTCGCGGCTCGCCACCGCGATGTCCGCCACGATGCCGGTGACCTTTTTGATGGCGGCGACGATGGCCTGGAGGGTGCGTCCGGACTCATCGACCAGGCGGCTGCCCTCGCCCACCCGCGCGACGCTGTCCTGAATCAGAGCTTTGATCTCCTTGGCGGCCGTGGCGCTGCGCCCGGCGAGGCTTCGGACTTCGCTCGCGACCACGGCAAAGCCGCGTCCCTGCTCGCCGGCACGTGCCGCCTCCACCGCCGCATTGAGAGCGAGCAGATTGGTCTGGAAGGCGATCGCGTCGATCACACCGATGATGTCGACGATCTTGGCGGAGGCCGTGTTGATGCCGGTCATGGCCGTGACTGCAGCGCCGACGACGGCGCCGCCTCGCTCTGCCTGCTCACAAGCATCGATCGCGAGCTCGTTCGCCTGCGCTGCATTCTCGGCCGCGTGCTTGACCGAGCTTGCCATCTGCTCCATCGAGGAGGCAGCCTCCTCGAGGCTGGAGGCCTGCGCATCCGTGCGTTGCGACAGATTGGCATTGCCCGCGGAGATCTCCTCGGCGCCCTTGTGAACCTCGCGCGTCGCCTGCTTGATCTGCTGCATCAGCCCGACCATCACTTCGATCAGCGAGTTCACCGCCTCGCTGAGCGCGGCGATCTCTTCACTCTTGCCCGCGACGGAGACACGTCGCGTGAGATCACCCCGCGCCGCTGCGCTCACCACCGCCTGCGCTTCACGCACCGCACTCTGCAGCTCGCTCGAGAAGCGCACCTGCGCGGTCACATCGCTCGCGTACTGCACGATCTTGAACGGCTTGCCCTCGGCATCGAGGATCGGGTTGTAGCTCGCCTGCATCCACAGCTCGCGCCCGCCCTTGGCAATGCGCCGGTACTGGCCCGCATCGTATTCACCGCGCGCGAGCTTCGCCCACAACGCACGCTGCGCCGGGCCGTCGCGCTCGGCAGGATCGACGAACATGCCGTGATGCCGGCCGCGCAGCTCCTCGAGCGTGTAGCCGATGATGTTGATGAAGTTCGGGTTGGCGGTGCGGATGGTGCCGTCGAGATCGAACTCGACCACTCCTTGCGCCTTGCTGATCGCCGCCAGCTGTCCGAGGCCGTCCGCGAGCTTCATCATCTGTTCCGTGATATCGACCGTGTGCTTGACCACCTTGTAGGGGCGGCCCGTCCAGCCCACGAGCGGGTAGTACGTCGCCTGCACCCACACGACGCGGCCGTTCTTGCCCATGCGCTTGTACTGGGCCGACTGCGTCTCACCGCGCCGCAGGCGCTCCCAGAACTCACGGTAGGCGGGCGTCTCACGGTACACGGGATCGACGAACAGCCGGTGATGCGCACCGCGCAGCTCCTCGCGCGAGTACTGCGAGGCGCGGATGAAATTCTCGTTCGCCCGCAGCACGTTGCCGTCGAGGTCGAATTCGATGACGGGCAGCGAACGGCTGACGGCCGCGACCTGGCGGCGCATGTCCAATCCAAAGATCGCGCGAACGACCTTGCCAGGCCAGCTGAACAGATTCCAAGCCATGAACGCGCTCTGCTTCGCCCTCGTAGTGGACGCCCCAACGGGCACGTCCGGCCGAGCGGCGTGGACGCGCACGTCCCTGAGGACTTATCGGCCTGGACGGCGCTCGCTGAATGAGAGGTGCGTCGCAATATCGCAATGCGGGACGGCGCCGCTGGACTCACCGGCGTGGTGGCTACGCGCGCGCCGACCGCGTGGCGCTCGCTGCACGCTCTGGGTGGAGTCGCAAGTGGGCTTCTGAGAGCGCAACTCAATAATTGGCTGCAGCACGCACCTGCGCCGCCGGCTTGTCGAGATCGGCGAGCAGCTCGGGACCGAGAATCGCGAAGGGCGTGGAGCCGTAGGAGAGCAGGCGGTCGTGGAAATCATGCAGGGAGCCGCGCGCGCCCATCTTCAGCATGTACTCCGCGAGCAGACTCTCGAGCTGGTAGCGACCGACCGTGTATGCGATGACGTAACCGGCTTGCTCGGCGATCATCCCGACTCCCGCCTCGGCGTCCGAGCGCGTGAATCCGGTCTGTGCGACGAAGAAATCCACGGCCTCGTCATAGCTCCATTCACCCCTTGCGAGCTTCGCGTCCACGATCGCGCGCGCGCCGCGCACGCGTTCCCAGCGCGCCACATCAAGTCGCGCATCGAGATCCGTGCCGTACAGGCCCAGGCGCACCATCATCTCCTCGCCGTAGAACGCCCAGCCTTCGATGAAGGCGGTCGCATCCTGTATCCGGCGGATGAAATCCGGATGACGTTTCGCGATCGAGAGCTGCAGAAAATGTCCTGGCATCACTTCGTGCGCCGCGGTGGAGAGAATGCGATCGCGATCGAAGTCCTCGTTCATGTCGAGCCGCGCCGCCGCATCGGCGAGCGATTTCGGCGGCGTGATGTAGTAATAGCCGGTCGTGGAGCTCGCAAACAGTCGCGGCGGGTCCATCGACGCGCCCGGAGACACCGGCTGCATGAAGGCGGGCGTCTCCATGACCTTGATGGCGCCGAGCCAGCCCGGAAGGGTGAGCAGGTCCGCCTGCGCGACGAAGCGGGTGAGCTCCGCGATGCGCTCGCGATAGTAGTCGATCAGCGCGGGCCCCGCGGGTGCCATCCCGCCGCCGCTGGCAGCCCCGAAGGGAACACCGCTGCGTCGTGACACCGAGGCGAGCCAGGCTTCCTCGGCCCAGCCGTGGGCGAGCTCGTCACGGGCCATGCGCTCGATATCGGCCGCATCGAACGGCAGCAGCTGCTCCTCGCGCAGCATGCGATCGTAGGCCTCGCGTCCCATCGCATAGTTCTCCGGCCAGGAGTGCAGCTGCGCATCGACATGGGCGCGTACCCGAGCGATGGCGGCGACGGCGGCATCGCGCGCACGGGAGAACCTCGCGAACGCGGCACTCGCGGAGCCGAGCTGGCTGCGCGCCGCATCCGTGAGTGCGCCGTTGAGCAGATCCGGCGCGCCGGCGAGCTCCTTCACGCCGATGACTCCGAAGAGGTGACAGGGCATCGTGGCAAGACGCGCGGCCGCGTCGAGATACGCAGGCGTCTTCTCAAGCCGCGCCGTGATGTCGGCCCACGCGCGGGCGAGATCGCCCTGCCGGGCGCCCTTCTCCGGCGTCGGCAAATGCGTGAACTGGATGAAGATCGCGTTGACGATGCTCTCCGCGGGAGCGGCGTAATCCTTGCGATCGAGCTGGTAGACGAGCAGCGCATTGAGCGGCCGGGTGAGCTGCGCATCGAGGAGTCGCGCATCGTCGCGGTCCGTGAGCGATGTGGAGTCATTGAACGATCTGACGATGGCGTGCAGCTGTTCCTGCCACTTGCGCAGGCTCTGCACGTACGCGGCCCGGTAGGCTTCGCTCGGCGTCTCGAGCTGGGCATCGAATCCCGGGATGCCGAGGGTCGTCGCTTGCATGGGATACAGGCGCGCCTGGGTGTAGATGACCTCGCGAGCCAGGCTTACCAATGCTTCGTGGCTCGATGACTGAGCGTGCAGCACGCGCCCACTGAAGAGAAGCACGATCAGGCCGAAGAGCGAAGCGCGGACGTGACGCATGAAGTCTCCCTGCACCAGTGTGTCGGAGGCGACGACTCAGTGTCCGCCCTGCACGAACAGACCCGCCCCGCGCAGCGCCTCGGCGAGTCGTTCCTCGATGCGCGTGGCTTCGGCGCGCGCGATACGCTGCAGATGCAGCGTCGGGCCGGTGAGCACCTCGAGGCCGCGTTTGAGCACGCTGCCGGCTGCGCGTATGCCTGCCTTGTGCTGATCGAAGCGCGCAGCGGGCGCGTAGCTGCTCATGCCGACGTACACGCCGTAGGGCTCCTCGCGGCTGTCACTATAGTCGAGCAGCACGAGATAGATGTTGGCGCGGCCGCCAGGGGCGCAAAAGCGCGCCGCCACTTCGTAAGCGAGCGGCAGCCACTCGAAATACCTCATCGGCAGCCATTCCGGGATCGATGCGGCCGCATGCGCCCACAAGCGCTGCAGTGCCAGCTCGATGTTCCCCTGCATCTCGCCCCGCATCCACAGCTCGTGTATGCAGTGTGCGCCGCGTACGCCGTCCGCGCTGCGCAGCGCCGCTGTGAAGGCCGTGCCGAGCGCGGCCCGACTCATCGCCCTGAAAGGCCGGCGGGCCGGCGAGTCGCTTGGATGGGATGCTCGCATGCCTTCGCTGCAGCGCACCGTCCGCGGCAGTGTACCCGCTGAGGATGCAAAC
>Ga0335082_10007763_pt1 | contig 11643 bp, 12 predicted proteins | sample Lox_Sample_41_FD_206718 | JGI IMG/M metagenome (GOLD analysis project Ga0335082, IMG submission 206718) | Soil microbial communities from Loxahatchee National Wildlife Refuge, Florida, United States - Lox_Sample_4.1 | ecosystem: Environmental > Terrestrial > Soil > Wetlands | place: USA...
ACACGACCATGGCCATACCGCGCAATTCCTGAGGACCAACCTCCAAGGACCAAGAACATGATCAAGGAAACCTTCGGTAGCCCGAAACCGATCATCGCCATGGTGCATTTCCCGCCGCTGCCGGGCGCGCCGCTCTACGATGCGAAGCGCGGCATGAGCTGGATCCTGGATTCCGCCGCCGCCGACATCGAGAAGCTGCAGGCCGGCGGAGTCGACTGCGTGATGTTCGGCAATGAGGGCGACCGGCCGTACATCCTCAAAGCCACGCCGGAATCGCTCGCCGCCTATGCCGCGGCGGTCTCGGCGCTGAAGCCTGAGGTCAAGATCCCGTTCGGTGTCGACTATCTCTGGGATCCTGTCGCGACCGTGGGCGTCGCCGCGGCAACCGGCGCGAAATTCGGCCGGGAGATCATGACCGGCGTTTATGATTCCGACATGGGCCTCTGGGCGCCCGACTGCGCCGGCGCGCTGCGCTTGAGGCACAATCTCGGTCGCGACGACATCAAGCTGATGTACAACGTCAACGCCGAGTTCGCCTCGCCGATCGGCACCCGCACGATCGCCCAAAGGGCGAAGAGCGCGGTCTTCTCGGCGCTGGCCGACGTGGTGCTGGTCTCCGGCATCATGACCGGCCAGGCGGTCGAGACCAGCGACCTCAAGGCGGTCAAGGCCGTGATCCCGGAGACGCCAGTCTTCGCTAATACGGGCGTCAATATCGACAATGTGAAGGACATCCTTGCAGTCGGCGACGGCTGCGTGATCGGCACACATTTCAAGCAGGGCGGCGACACCTGGAAGCCGGTGGATGGCGACCGGGTGAAGCGCTTCATGGACGTGGTGCGGAAGCTGAGGTGACGTGATGCAGGCTTTCCTCGGCCTCGACATCGGCACGACCTCGACCGGCGGCATCCTGATCGATGCCGAGGGCCGGACGCTGGCGACCGCCGAGCGGCCGAGCGAGCTCGTCTCGCGCCATGCCAACTGGGCGGAGGAGGATCCGGCGCTCTGGTGGCGCAACTGCTGCGGCCTGGTCGGCGATCTCCTGAAGGCCTGCGGCTTGGTCGCGGAAAACGTGGCTGCGGTCGGCGTCACCGGCATGGTACCGGCCGTGGTCCTGCTGGACCGAGCCGGTGCGGTGCTCCGTCCCAGCATGCAGCAGAACGATGCCCGGGCGACCCGCGAGATCGACGAGATGCAGGCGCGCTTCGACGGCAAGCGGTTCTTCGCCCTGACCGGCGGCAGCATCAACCAGCAAGTGGTGGCGCCGAAGCTGCGCTGGGTCGAGCGCAACGAGCCCGAGGTCTTCAAGCGGATCGCGACGGTCTTCGGCTCCTACGACTACATCGCGTGGAAGCTGACCGGTATCCGCTCGATCGAGCACAATTGGGCTTTGGAATCCGGGCTGATGGATTTCGCCGCCGGCGAGTTCGCGCCGGCGCTGGTGGCGGAGGCGGGGATCTCGCTCGACGCTCTTGCGCCGATCCACGCCTCCCATGAGCGGCTCGGCGTGGTGACCGCGGAAGCCGCCAAGGCGACCGGCCTCAAGGCCGGCACGCCGGTGGTCGCAGGCTGCGCCGACCACGTCGCCTCGGCCTATGTGGCGGGGGCCGCGCGGGACGGCGACCTCGTCCTCAAGTTCGGCGGCGCCGGCGACATCCTGCTCTCGACGGCGAAGGCCGCGACCGATCCCCGGATGTTCATCGACTATCACATCCTGCCCGACCACTATTTCAGCAATGGCTGCACCGCCGCCAGCGGCAGTCTCCTGAACTGGATCGTGCGGGAACTCGGCGCCGGCGAGGCCGAGAAGGCGAGAGAGGCCGGCCTCTCGGTCCATGCCTGGCTCGACCGCCAGGCGGCACCGCTGCCGCCGGGATCGGACGGCGTGGTGCTGCTGCCGTATTTCCTCGGTGAGAAGACGCCGCTGCACGATCCCCATGCCCGAGGCACGATCGTCGGGCTCGGACTCCATCACAAGCTCGCGCACATCTGGCGCGCGGCGCTGGAAGGCGTGATCTTCGGCTTTCGCCACCATGTCGACGTCTTCAAGGAGATGGGGCTGAAGGTCGAGCGGGTGTTCGCTTGCGACGGCGGCGCCGCCAGTGATCTCTGGCTGCAGATCGCGGCCGACACGCTCTCCGTCACGGTGACACGGATCGACGAGCATCCGGGTTCCTCGCTGGGCGCCGCCTATGTGGCGGGCTACGGCATCGGTGCCTTCCAGGATCTAGCCGGGGTCAGCCGCTACGTGGCGCAGGGCAAAGTGTTCCGGCCTGATCCGGCACGAAGCCGCATTTACGACCGTGCCTATGCCAATTTCCGCGAGACCTATGAGCGGCTGAAGACGCTCTATCCGCGCCTCGACCCCAATACGGGATCGAATGCGATCAAGACGGGAGACGCTGCGTGAGCGACACGAAACTGCTGGATGGAAAGACCGCTTTGGTGACCGGCGCCGCTTCGGGGATCGGCAAGGCGATCGTCAAGGCGCTCGCCGGCGCGGGCGCCTGGGTTGCGGTTTCGGACAAGAACGGCTCGGCCGCGGCCGCGCTTGCCAAGGAGATCGGCTCGGACGCGATCTCCGCGGAGCTCGATGTCACCGATGCGGCGGCGACCGCCAAGGTGTTCGAGCAGGCGGAAGCCGCCTTCGGCCGCATCGACATCGTCTGCGCCAATGCCGGCATCTCGACCATGAACGCGACGGTCGATCTCACTGAGGCGGAGTGGGATTCCAACATGGACGTCAACGCCAAGGGCGTCTTCCTCACCAACCAGGCGGCGGTGCGGCGCTGGATCGCAAGCGGCCACAAGGGTGTCATCGTCAACACCGCTTCCCTCGCCGGCAAGCTCGGCGCGCCGCTGCTGGCGCATTATTCGGCCAGCAAATTCGCCGTCGTCGGCTTCACCCAGGCGCTGGCGCGGGAGATGGGACCGCATGGCATCCGGGTCAACTGCGTCTGCCCGGGCTTTGTCCGCACCAGCATGCAGGAACGCGAGGTCGTCTGGGAAGGCAAGCTCCGCGGCATGGATCCCGAGGCAGTGCGCAAGGAATACGTGACGCTGACGCCGCTGGGGCGTTTGCAGGAGGCGGAGGACGTGGCCGACATCGTACTCTTCCTTGCGAGCGATCTCTCGCGCTTCCTGACCGGCGAGGCGATCAACGCCTCCGGCGGCGTGACGATGGATTGAGGGCGCGATCGATGAGAAGGCGGGACAAGGAAAGGCGGGGCAACATCATCACCCATGCGGTGCTGGCGCTGTTCTCGCTCTACATCGCGCTGCCGCCGCTCTGGGTGCTGCGGACCAGCTTCGTACCGGAATCGACCGCCTACAGCATCGCGATCCTGCCAGGCTTCACCCTCGACAATTATGTGAAGCTGCTGGTCAAGGACAAGTTCTGGCTGGCTTATGCGGACAGCCTGACCGCTGCGACGGTCTCGACCCTGCTGGCGTTGCCGCTCGGCGCCATGGCGGGCTATGCCTTCGCCCGCTATCGCACCGGCGGGCAGGTCAGCCGCTTCGTCATCCTGGCGACGCAAATGCTGCCGCCGGTCGCGATCGTGCTGCCGGTCTTCACCCTGTTCCGCACCTTCGACCTCACCAACTCGGTCAGCGGCCTGGTGATCGCTTATGCCGCATTGAACCTGCCGTTCCTCACCTGGATCCTGATGGGGTTCTTCGAGGGTGTGCCTGTGGAACTGGAATGGGCGGCGATGGTGGACGGGGCGACGGTCTGGCGCGCGTTCTGGAAGATCGTGCTGCCGGTCTCGCTGCCGGGACTCGCCGCGGCCGCGGTGCTCGGCTTCATCCTTGCCTGGAACGAGTTCCTCTTCGCGCTGGTCCTGACCGGCCCGACCACCGCGACGATCCCGGTGTCGCTCGCCGCCCTGCAGTCGCAGAACGGGGTGCAGATCGCCGAGGTCTCCGCCGGCGTCGTCCTCGGCGTGGTGCCGCTGCTGATCGCCTCGCGCTTCATCCAGAACTATCTCGTCCGAGGGCTGACCTTCGGCGCAATCAAATGAATCATGATCACCACAATGACCATCGGATGATTACCACGCACATCAATCACCGTTTCGGAAAAGGGAGGTAAACATGAATACACGAACGCTGACGACGATGCTGGGCGGTGCCTCGCTGGCGACGCTCATGATGGCGAGCGGGCCGGCGCGGGCGGAGGACATCACACTCCACGCGCTCATGGAGGATGTGCCGGAGACGCACATCATCGAGGCGATGCTGCCGGACTTCACCAAGCAGACCGGCATCAAGGTCGAGTTCCAGAAGCTGGTCTATTCCGACATGCACCAGAAGCTGGTGACCCAGCTGATCGGCAATGCGAGCTACTACAACGTGCTCGAGGTCGACTTCCTCTGGGCCGGCGAGTTTCCCGAGGCCGGCTGGCTCGCCGACCTGCAGCCCTTCGTCGACAAGACCGGCTTCGACCTGAAGCCGTTCATCCCCTCGATGATGGATCTGGTGGGGAACCACAAGGGCAAGCTCTACATGATCCCCATGTACAACTACTCCATGGGCGTCGTGTACCGGACCGATCTCCTCGAAGATCCCAAGCTCAAGGATGCGTACAAGACGGAGACCGGCAAGGACCTCGCCTTCCCGCAGAGCCTCGCGGAATACGTCGAGATCTCGAAGTTCATGAGCAAGCATGCCGGGAACGGCGTCGTCGGCGCCGCCATGCAGTCACAGCGCGGCGACCCGAACAGCATGGAGTTCTCCAACTATCTGTTCTCCAACGGCGGCCGCTATCTCGACGACAGCGGCAAGGTGGCACTGAACAGCCCGGAGGCCGTGAAGGCGCTGGAGCTCTATGTCGACAACATCAAGAACGGCGCGCAGAAGGGCGCGCTTTCGGCGACGCTCGACGACACGTCGCGGCTGATGTGCGACGGCAAGGCCTGGAGCATGGTCACCTATTGGTGGATGCTGCCGCAGATGGACAACAAGGATGCCTGCCCGAACGTGGCCGGCAAGGTCGCGGTCGGCGTGATGCCGGGCGGCCATGGCGAGAGCGGCGGCTGGGGCTGGGGCATCCCGAAGAACGAGAGTCCGGAGCTGCAGGATGCCGCCTGGAAGTTCATCAGCTGGGTGCAGGGCAAGGAGGCCTCGATCACCCGGGCGATGCAGGGCCATGCGCCGACCCGGTCGGACGTCTATTCGGATGCGGGCGTTCTCGCAAAATATCCCTACTACAAGCAGGCACTGGACGTGGTGGCGAGCGGGGAGCCGTTCCCGGTCTTCACCTATTCGGCGCAGTACGAGGACGTGCTCGGCCGCCAGCTCTCGCTGGCCGGCTCCGGTGACGCCAAGCCCGCCGACGCGATCAAGGCGGCGGCCGACGGACTGGATGAGCTGCTGAAGAAGTCGCAGTGACGCTGACCGGCGTCACGGCTGGGTTCAACCCTCTCCTCACCCCCTCCCCCATGCTTGGGGGAGGGGCAGGAGAGGGCAAATATGTCGTCAACACGCGATGACCGCTGAAGCCGCCATCGAAGCACCGAAGCCGCGTCGACAGCGCGATCGCTGGCGCGCGACCGGGTGGAAGTTCGCGGCACCGGGCCTGTCCATGATCGCCATCGTCATGGGTTTCCCGCTCATCTATGCGCTGCTCCTCAGCATCTCCTCCTTCACTCTGCTGCATCCGAGACTCCAGCCCTTCATCGGGCTGGAGAACTTCCGGACGGTGATGGCGGACGAGTACTTCTGGCATTCGGTCTGGATCACCATCAAGTATTCCGCCGTCACCGTCGCCGGCGAGTTCCTGCTGGGACTCGCGATCGCGCTGGTGCTGAACCGCGTGGTGCGCCTGAAGGCGGTCTATTTCGCGATCCTGACCATTCCCATGGCGATGTCGCCGGTCAGCGTCGGCCTGGTCTGGCACATGCTGCTGCAGCCCAATCTCGGCATCATCAACCGGCTGCTCGACGCCTCCGGGATCGGCGGCATCGACTGGATGGGCGATCCCAATCTCGCCTTCTGGACCGTGGTCTTCGTCGATGTCTGGCAGCAGGTCTCCTTCGTGATCCTGATCCTGGCGGCAGGCCTGGCGTCGTTGCCGAAGGAGCCCTATGAGGCGGCGGAGGTGGACGGCGCCGGCGAGGTCCAGCAGTTCTGGTACCTCACCCTGCCGATGCTCCGGCCGGTAGCGGCGATTGCCATCGTGATCCAGCTGATCAACGAGACCCGGACCTACGACCTCGTTTATGTCCTCACCCGGGGCGGACCGGGCATCGCTACCGACCTCTTGAGCTACTTCGCCTATCGCCGGGCGTTCCTGGGCTTGAGCATCAGCGAGGGCGCCTCGGTCTCCTTCGTGCTCCTGCTGATGGTCCTCGCCTTGACCGTGGTCTTCTTCCGCCTGGTGACCCGGCGCGCCTAGCCGCCAGCGCCCTCCGATTCTGATATATCGCGGCGTTCTGACGCGCCCTGGCCAGGGCGCGCGACGGACCCGATAAGTTCATCTAAGTGTCAGGAATATAAGTGTATTCTATTGTGCCTGCTGCGATGCAACAAATGGCTTGATTTTACTGCTGCATTGCACCATGTTTGATCCAATTGTGCAGTGCACAATGAAGGCAGATGACATGAAAGCCAAACGGAGGAGAACCCCCATGGCCACCAAGACCAGCAGCGCCGCCGAGCACAACGATTTCTTCAAGCCGGACTACTTCAAGGTTCCCGATTTCGGTCAGTTCTCGGCCGATTTCAACCGTTGGGTCAGCGACTTCTCGAAGTCGTTCGCCAACGGCAAGGCCCCGAGCGTCGACCTCGAGACCCTGTTCGCCTCCCAGCGCAAGAACTTCGAGGCCTTTGCCAGCGCCAACCAGCTGGCGTTCGACGGCGTCAAGGCTGTTGCCCAGCGCCAGGCCGAGCTCGCCCGTGAGTCGGTCGAGGAGTTCTCGAAGCTCGCCAAGGAGCTGACCGTCCCGGCCAGCGCCGAGGAGAAGCTCGCGAAGCAGGCCGAGATCGCCAAGGCCGCCTTCGAGCAGTCCCTCGCCACCATGCGCGAGATGACCGAGACGCTGCAGAAGTCGAACACCCAGGCGATCGACGTGATCTCCAAGCGCGTCGCCGACAGCTTCGACGAGGTGAAGACCGCCTTCGCGAAGAGCGCGAAGAAGTAATCACCGACCGCCGGCCCATTCCATAGGGCTGACGCTTTCGAGGCCGCCGATCTGGGCAACCGGGTCGGCGGCCTTGATCTTTTTCAAGCCTCGGCTAGCTTCTCCCGACTTGAACGAGGATGGGACATGGCCGAGACAGCCGCCGCGCCGATCAGCGCATCGATTACCTACGACGACTTCGCGAAGGTGGACATCCGGGTCGGCACCATCGTCGCCGCGGAGCCCTATCCCGAGGCGCGCAAGCCGGCCTTCAAGCTCTCGGTCGATTTCGGCCCCGTGATCGGGATCAAGCGGAGCTCGGCGCAGATCACCAAGCATTACGCGCTGGATCGCCTGGTGGGAAAGCAGGTCGCCGCGGTGGTGAATTTTCCACCGAAGCAGATCGGCCGGTTCATGTCCGAGGTGCTGGTCCTGGGCTTTCCCGACGCCGACGGCGGCGTGGTCATGATCGGCCCGGGCCTGCCCGTCCCCAATGGTGGGAAACTGTTCTGAGCCGCGCCCCCAGCGGTTCCTGGCCGTCGGCTTATCGGATTCTTAACCGGACGCGCGCCACAGTCCCGTTCATCTTCGGGTGAGCGGAAATGGGTAAGATCATGCGCGCTTTCGGTCATGGGGCCTATGCCGGCGCCACGGCGGACATGGTTGCCGGTCTGCTGGCGGAGTTCGTCGGCGAATCGCAGGAACGGGTCGCCGATCTCATCAAGCGGATCCCGAAGGGCGAGGGACTGCCGGAGCTGCGGCGGTTCATCTTCGATATGGCGGGCCAGGCGCGGAATTTCGGTCTCTCCATGCTGGAGACGGTGGCCGACCAGGCGCAGAACTACCTGACCGCCATCGACAAGCTGGACGACGAGGCGAACGACGACCTCGGCAAGTATCTCGACGTGATCCAGGACCTGCTCCAGGACCTGCTGGGCGACGGTCACCATGCCGAGGGCGACATCCGCAAGATGGTGCGCGAGCTGCCGACCCGCCGCATCAACGTCGATCTCGACGCCCCGCTCGAGATCCGCGACGTCGAGGTCGTCCTGGTGATGGCGCCCGGCACGCAGCAGACCTTCGTCGAGCGCGAGCTCCGCGCCTGCGGGTATCGCGCGACCGCCATTCCGGACACGCTGAAGGCCCTGGCCTACGCAATCCGCGCCAAGCCCGACATGATGATCGTCTCCGCGGTGATGCCGAACCTCTCCGGCATCGACCTCGCCTTGGCCGTCTCGGCGATCCCGGCGACGCGCAACATCCCGCTCGCCATCATCACCAGCCTCGACGCCGGCGACCCGCAATTGAAGGTGCTGCCGAAGAACGTCGCGCTGATCCGCAAGACCAGCGCCTTCGGCGACGACCTCACCAAGGCGCTGCAGCAGGGTTTCCTGATCTGAACCCGATTCTTCGCTAGGTCGGCAGCCGCAACACCGCGCGCAAGCCGCCGAGCGGCGAATCGTGCAGCGTCAGCTCGCCGCCATGGCTGCGCATGATATCGCGGGCGATGGCAAGCCCGAGGCCGGTGCCGCCGGTCTCCGGATTGCGTGAGCCTTCGAGGCGGAAGAACGGCCGGAACACGTCCTCGCGCCGGTCGACCGGAACGCCCGGCCCGTCATCGTCCACGATCACATCGACGCCGTGGCCGCGGGTGCGCACCGAGATTGCGATCCTCTTCCCGTAGCGGCGCGCATTGCCGATCACGTTGGCGAGCGCGCGGCGCAGCCCGTCGCGGCGCAGTGGCAGCTTGATCTTCTGATTGGGCTCCGAGAACTCGATCCGGGCACCCTCGCGGCGCGCGTCGTTGACAGCATCGCCGACCAGCTCGACGAGATCGGCATCGACCGCGCGCTCGGTTCCCTCGCCCCGGGCGAAGGCGAGGTAGCCCTGGACCATGCGCTCCATCTCCTCGACGTCCTTCTTGAGATCGGCGATCTCCGGTCCCTCCCGCATGAGGGCGAGCTGCAGCTTCATGCGCGTCAGCGGCGTCCGCAAGTCGTGGCTGACCCCGGCCAGCATCTCGGTCCGCTGCGTGATCTGGCGGCGGATGCGGTCGCGCATCAGGTTGAAGGCGTGGCCGGCGCGCTCGACCTCGGCGGCGCCGCTGGGGCGGAAGTCGCCGATGTCGCGGCCGCGGCCGAAATCGTCGGCCGCCTGGGCGAGCCGCCGGATCGGGCGCACCTGGTCGCGCATGAAGGCGGTGGCGAAGGCCAGCAGCGCCAGCGAGGTGCCGATGGTCCAGAGCAGGAAGATGTAGGTGGTGGCGCTGAAGAGGCGGGTGCGCCGGACCCGGGCCTGCAAGACGCCGTCGGCCAGCTGCACGTGGATCACGACGTAGTTGCGCAGCGACCGGCTGTCGATCAGGAACGGGCGCTGCACCGCAGCCTGCAGCGCGTTCGAAAGCGCGCGGTCGACCACGTTCTGCCGCGTGATGGTCGGATCGTTCGGCAGGATGTCGCCGGGCTTGAAGGCGAGCCGCAGGTCCATCATGTCGTCGGCGATCTTGAAGACTCCCTTGGCCTGTTCGGGATCGATCGGCCGCGGGAGCAGGCGCATCACCGAGGCGATGTCGCCGGCGACGCTCTGGGCGAAGCGCTGGGTCACGGTGTTCCAATGGCTGGTGTAGAACACCCAGGCCGAGACCGCCTGCAAGAGGACGACCGGCGTCACGATGATGATGATCGAGCGGCCGAGCAGCGTCTGCGGCAGCAGGCGCTCCGCTCCGAGAACGATCCGTCGGAGTTCACGCAACACGGGGAGATCTCAATCCGGTTGCAGCATGTAGCCGCGGCCCCGCACCGTCTGCAGGAAGCGCGGGAAGCGGGGATCGGCCTCGATCTTGCGGCGGAGGCGCGTCATCTGCACATCGACCTGGCGGCTGGCCGGTGATTCACTCGGTCCCTCCTCGGAATCGGCGGCGGAAGCGGAGGAGAGCTCGTCCCGGCTGAGCGCCTCGCCGGCCCGGGCCGCCAGCAACGCCAGGAGATCGGTCTCCGCCTCGGTGAGATAGACCGGCTCCTCGCCCTTGAACAGGCGGCGGCGGTCGAGCTCGAACAGGAACTCGCCGAACTTCACGACCGTGCGCTGGGCGGCGGCACGCGGTCCCGGACGCGCGCGCTTCAGGATCGAGCGGATCCTCAAGACCAGCTCCTTCGGCTCGAACGGCTTCGTCAGATAATCGTCGGCGCCGCTCTCGAAGCCGGAGATCCGGTCCTCGATCTCGGTGCGCGCGGTCAACAGCAGGATCGGCACGTCGCTCTCGCTGCGGAGATCGGCGGTGAGCTCGAGCCCGTTCTCGCCGGGCATCATCACGTCCAGCACCAGGAGATCGAAGGCGAGGCTCTTCAGCTTGCCCCGGGCATCGGCGGCGTCGACCGCGGTCAGCACGTTGTAGCCCTGCTCGCCGAGATAGCGGGCGATGAGGTCCCGGAGCCGTCGGTCGTCATCGACAACGAGGATGTGCGGCTCCTGTTCGGTCATCCCAGGGTCACCGCGGCGACGGCTTGAAGCGCTCGCGGTCGTCCTCGTTGATCAGGCCGAGCAGCACCTTGCGGAAGCCCTCGACCGCCTCGGCGCCGGCGCTCTTATAGGCGCGCGCCACCAGCGCGCGCTGGTCCTCGGTCAGCTTGCGCTCGAGATCGGCGCCGCGATCGGTCAGGCTCAGCAGGCGCTGGCGCCGGTCGGTGGCGCCGGGGCGCTGGATGATGAAGCCCTGGCGCACCAGCTGGCTCAGCACCCGGGAGAGGCTCTGCTTGGTGATCTTCAGGATGTCGAGCAGGTCGGAGACCGTCATGCCGGGATTGCGGCCGACGAAATAGATCACGCGGTGATGGGCCCGGCCGAAGCCGAACTGCAAGAGGGTTTCATCCGCCCGCGCCGTGAAATCCCGGTAGGCGAAAAACAGCAGCTCGATGCCTTGCCGCAGATCGTCGTCGCGCAGAAACAGCGGATTTGCCGGGGTTTTGCCTTCAGCCATTATATGTCAGCACTGTTGACTTATTTTTCCGAAGCTTTTACTCTGGACCCGGATACGATGCTTTTATAACCCGATAAGCCTGACCGGAGGAATCCTTACCATGAGCCTGGTGCCTTATGACGATCGCGACGGCGAGATCTGGTTCGACGGCAAGTTCGTGCCGTGGCGGGAAGCGAAAATCCACGTCCTGACCCACGGCCTGCACTACGCCTCCTGCGTGTTCGAGGGCGAGCGCGCCTATGGCGGCAAGGTCTTCAAGTCCAAGGAGCATTCGGAGCGCCTGCACAAGTCGGCGGAGATCCTCGGCTTCAAGATCCCCTATTCGGTGACGCAACTCGTCGAAGCGAAGGCCGAGCTGATCCGTCGCCTCGGCTTCACCGACTGCTACGTCCGGCCGCTCGCCTGGCGCGGCAGCGAGATGATGGGCGTCGCCGCCCAGCAGAACACGATCCACTGCGCGATCGCGATCTGGCAGTGGCCGGCCTACTTCTCGCCGGAGCTGCTGGAGAAGGGCATCCGCCTGAAATGGGCGAAGTACCAGCGACC